>Ga0137308_100673_pt1 | contig 49096 bp, 49 predicted proteins | sample Inofrocosms_June_FD_97181 | JGI IMG/M metagenome (GOLD analysis project Ga0137308, IMG submission 97181) | Mouse cecal microbial communities from Vienna, Austria - N-Acetylneuraminic and N-Acetylglucosamine D2O microcosms_June | ecosystem: Host-associated > Mammals > Digestive system > Large...
GCTGTGTGGTTTTGCCAATTTATATTGTCAGGAAATTCAGGAGGCATTAAATACTCTTTTACAACAAGACGAGCTGGGAAGAAATATTAGTATCGGTGAGATTTATATGGGGCAGGATTCCGGCGGGCAGCTGTTCTTGAGCGGGCGGAATATTAAAGCCGATTATTCCGCCATTATGAAGAACAATGTGGTGAAGCAGAAAATCGGCGAATATGCAAATCAGGCTGTAAAAAAGTCTGTGTTCGGCGGAATCGGCCTGCTGCAGAAGGCGGCGTCGGAGGGGGCAGGCATTGTGGCAGAGATTGCAGCGGAAGCGGCGCCTGACGTGACGGAAAAGACATTGATTTCCATTATGAACAATGAGGAAAATAAATATAGGCTGTTGCAGATGGCAGAACAGGTTTTGGAAGAAAGAGGAATCTGTGTAAAATTAAAGAATTTTGTCTTTGTGCAGGAAGAGAATTTTGATTTACAGGAGGATACTGCCGGAAAAATCGTGGAGGAAAGAGGTTCTTCCGAGAGAAAAATTCTGCTTTCGCCGGAACTGGAAGAGGAGCTGCTGGATGCGGTGGCAGGATATTTAAAATCTCTTGTAAAGGAATAATAGCATACTGTAAGACGGTGCGGAGGCTGATATGAAAGTAGATAGGAAATCTCCAATAGAAAAGGAACTGAATCGTATTATGCGCGAGGAGGATAAGCTTGCAAAGCAGGCAGAACAGTATCGTTCTCTAAAATGGAAGGAAGCTTTGGAAAATAAAATTCCGGATAAAATATATACACATCTCCAAAAGGCCTTCTGTAAAGCATTTGAATTGATTTTTGAAAAAGGGACCGCGTTGATTGATAAGACGTATTCAAAAGAAGAAATGGAGAAAGATTTCAAGGTTCATAACTATGCGGTGGACTTAAAGGGCGGGAAAAAAGAACTGCGCCGCATGAAGGCGGATGCGGAACGGGTGAACTTTCTGAATCTGGCGGCAAGTACAGTGGAGGGTGTGGGGTTGGGGATTCTTGGTATTGGGCTGCCCGATATCGTACTATTCCTCTCGGTTATTTTAAGGGGGGTTTATGAGACTGCGACAAAATACGGATTCTCCTATGAGTCTGAGGAAGAAAAAATGTATATTTTAAAGCTTTTGGAAGCGTCTTTATCAAATGGGGAGAAATGGGAGAGCCTTAATAAGGAGGTAGACAGCTTTTTCGCTTTCAAATGTTGCCTTCAGGCAGCCGGCTTTGAGGAACAACTCAGGAAAACTGCGGATGCTTTTGCCGTAGATATGCTGCTGGCTAAATTCGTACAAGGGATTCCGGTTATCGGAATAGTAGGAGGACTCAGCAATCCTGTCTACTATAAGCGTATCCTGCGTTATGTGCAGTTGAAGTACCGAAAGCGCTATTTGTTAAAGAAAGACAGTAGAGTTTCCTCGGAGTGGGAGCGCCCGATCTGCTGAAGAGGGAATCTCCTTATGGAGACTGATAAAAAATACGAATGTGACGGAGGAAAAAAAGCCCCTGCCTGAAATGTCAGGCAAGGGCTTTTCTGATACAAAAAATGCTCTTTGATTAAATTGCTTCGTGGAAAGTACGGGAAATAACATCAGCCTGCTGTTCGGGAGTTAACTTAATAAAGTTAACTGCGTATCCGGATACACGGATTGTAAGCTGAGGATAGTTCTCGGGATGCTTCTGAGCGTCTAACAGAGTGTCTCTGTTCAGTACGTTAACATTGAGGTGATGTCCACCCTTGGTAGCGTAACCGTCCAATAAGTTTACAAGGTTGTTAACCTGTGCTTCACTTGTAGCCATAATGATATCCTCCTTATAAATTCAAAATGAAATAACGTTTTTGCAAGGATAAATTGAAAATTACAAGAATTTTTCCTGCCAAATGTCCGGATTGAATTATTGATAGTCATCCAATCCCTGATGAAGAGTAGGTACACTGCAGGCCAACGGTGTTCTGGAACAGTCCGTGCAGCCCATTGTCTGAACGTTCTTTGACTGGCTCGCCTGCTGGTCGTCATAGTCCACATTTACGTGTCCTATGCCTTCAGTCATGCCGGAATCCAGCATCTTTACAAGGTCATCAATCATTTTTTCCTCGTCCATTGCATATCCTCTCTATCCTAATCCTATTAGGAATTCAAACTACTTATTCAGGTCAAGCCGATAGTAAGGCAGATAGGTCTGCCAAAATCGTCCAGCCGTAAGTTCATTTAAGATAAGTTCCATATCAAGGAATGTGTATAAAGCAGACATTCCCCGATATCTCACCGTATTTGTGCTGCCGTCAATTATTTATTCAGATCAAGCTCGATGTCGCCGGCAAATACCTGATCTTCTTTGCCCAGAGCTCCGGGAATGATGGTGAAGGTATTGGAGATACCGTCCTGTGCATCATTGAAAGGAAGCTTGGATACGGAAGACAGGGATGCTACAGCACCATGAGTATCGCGGCCGTGCATAGGGTTAGCACCGGGAGCGAAAGGCTGGCCCTTCTTACGTCCATCGGGGGTATTACCTGTTGCTTTACCATAGGTAACGTTTGAGGTAATGGTCAGGATGGAAGTGGTAGGAACACCGTTTCTATAGGTGTGGTGACGTCTGATTGCAGTCATGAACTTGTGAACAACTTCCTGAGCAATCTCATCAACACGATCATCATCATTGCCGTATTTAGGGAAGTCACCGGTAGTTTTGAAGTCTACGATGATACCATCTTCGTCACGAACAACTTCAACCTTTGCATACTTAATTGCGGACAAGGAGTCAGCTACGATGGAAAGACCTGCAACACCGGTTGCGAAGTATCTCTTAACATCTCTGTCATGAAGAGCCATTTCTGCTCTCTCGTAGCAATACTTGTCATGCATATAATGGATAATGTTCAGAGTATTTACATAAACATCTGCCTGCCACTCCAGCATATCGATGAATTTGCTCATTACATCATCATAGTCGAGAACATCACCGGTTACAGGACGGTACTTAGGACCTACCTGTTTCTTGGTAACTTCATCAACACCGCCGTTCAAAGCATACAACAGACACTTAGCAACGTTAGCACGAGCGCCGAAGAACTGCATTTCCTTACCGATTACCATGGAGGATACGCAGCAGGCGATACCGTAATCGTCACCGTGGGTTACTCTCATCAGATCATCATTCTCATACTGGATGGAAGAGGTCTGGATGGAAGTCTTAGCACAGAATTTCTTCCAGCCTTCGGGAAGTCTGGTAGACCAAAGTACGGTCAGGTTGGGCTCGGGTGAAGCGCCCAGATTGTACAGAGTCTGCAGGTAACGGAAGCTCATCTTTGTTACCATATGACGACCGTCAACACCAACACCGCCCAGAGACTCGGTTACCCATACGGGATCGCCGGCGAAAATCTGGTTGTACTCAGGAGTACGGGCAAACTTAATCAGACGAAGCTTCATGATGAAATGGTCAACGAATTCCTGAATCTGTTCTTCGGTGAAGGTTCCGTTAGCCAAGTCTCTCTCAGCATATACATCAAGGAAGGTGGAGGTACGTCCAAGGGACATAGCAGCACCGTTCTGCTCCTTAACCGCACACAGATATCCGAAGTATACTGCCTGAATTGCTTCTTTTACATTGGTTGCAGGATTGGAGATGTCACAGCCGTAGGATGCAGCCATTTCTTTCATCATCTTCAAAGCAACCATCTGCTCGGAAAGTTCCTCGCGGAGACGGATGATATCGTCGGTCATAACACGTCCGGTAGATGCCTTCTGTGCTTCCTTGTCTTCGATCAGTCTGTCAATACCATACAGAGCCACACGTCTGTAGTCGCCGATGATACGTCCACGGCCGTAAGCGTCGGGAAGACCGGTAATGATATGAGAAGAACGGCATGCTCTCATCTCGGGATTATATGCGTCAAAGCAGCCTGCGTTGTGAGTCTTTCTGTGTGTAGAGAAGAACTCGGAGATCTCGGGATCAACTTCGTATCCGTTATCGGAGCAAGCCTTCTCTGCCATACGGATACCGCCGTAAGGCTGTAAGGATCTCTTAAAAGGCTTGTCTGTCTGGAATCCTACGATGGTCTCTTTGCTCTTGTCAAGGTATCCGGGACCATGAGAAGTAATGGTAGAAACAACCTTGGTATCCATATCCAGAACACCGCCTGCTTCTCTTTCCTTCTTCTGCAGGTCAAGTACCATTGCCCATAAGTCCTTTGTGTTCTGGGTAGCACCTGCCAAGAAAGCATCATCACCGTCATAGGGATGATAGTTTCTCTGGATGAAGTCGCGGACATTGACTTCTTTGTCCCATTTGCCACGCACGAAATCTGTCTCAATTGGTTTCATTTTTGAAATACCTCCTATAAAATTTGAATTAGTTTAAAAACTAAACAGTTACCGCTAATCCTTAGATTTATTATATGAAAAACAAGTGACACAGTCAAGGACTCAAAGTGTACTTTTTGCGATACATTCAGGCTCGCAGTTACCTGTTCACACCCACGCCGCCGCGAAGCGTTTTCACGCGTTTTATGCGTGACAAACCAAAACGATTAGAATAATCGCTTGGACACCGTGCGCGAAACCGCTGTTTTGCGTTTTCTGTGCATGCGTTACTGGTCACGGAGTGAAAAGTAACGGCTCGCAGAGCCGGAATCGCTGTTTTTATGATTTCTTTGCATATGCTGCTGTGAACGGAGTAAACGGTGACAACAGATGGAACGATTTATTATTATCTGCAAAAGAATAACTTGTCATATTTTGGGGAATAGATTATACTTGTATAGAAAAAAATATATCTGCCTTGCGGATATCTGAAAGGAGAATAGAAACATGAGTGGAATAACAAAAGAGATGACCATAGGTGAGATCCTGCGCACTAATCCTGATGTGGCCCCCGTTCTGATGGAGGCAGGTATGCACTGTCTGGGATGTCCTTCCGCACAGGGAGAATCCTTAGAGGAGGCGGCTATGGTGCATGGCCTTGATATAGATGCGCTGATGGCGGCTATTGAGGCTCTGTAAAGTAGATCTGCCGATACAACAGTGAAGGCAGAAGCTGTTTGACAAGCGGAAAAAAAGAAATGAGCAAGAGCCGTTTGACCGGCACGGAAAAGGGGAACACGCTCTGGCCGGCGGACAGAGTAAAAGAATACAATAAATATGAACAGGAAAACAGCCGTCTGACAAAATCGAATCGCCGGACGGCTGTCTTGATTCCCGTATAATCTTTGCCGATTCAAACATATCACTTAAACCGGAACCACACTTTACAGGGCGTACTTAAATTTGACCGAAGCATCCCGGGGCAGCCGGAATCTATTTTAGGCAATTCCCAAGGACTGTACGGCGTTATCCTGAACCAGAGTCTCGTAATGCTCTGCAAGAAACGTACTGCTGGAGGATATGGAGCGCTGCAGCATACCGTATTCGGATACGATGTTGCAGGATCTGTCGAAAGATTCCTTCGTATCCTCTCCTTGGACAAGCTGTAACAGAAATCTGCCGGATACATCATCCTTATATAAAGTACTTGTACCGCCATAATGAGGGGCGATAACCGATGCCACCTCCATGATTCGGGAAAGAGACTCAAACAGGAAAATTCTTGTGCGGTGAGGTGTATTGCCATCGGAATTGTTATCTTGTGCAGCTTCGTTTGTCTCGGTGTTTTCCGCAGGATCCGTCTGGAGCCTTCGGAACAGGTCGAGAACCTCATCCGCAGGTGAATTAAAATCGTCATTATCGTCAAATCCCTCTGTCACCGACGGTGCAAAACGAGAGAATCGTGTATCCAATTCCTCGGGGTCATCCACTTTTGTGATGATCAGTACAATGCACTCTGCATTGAGAGGAATAGCTTCAATCATCAAGGGGATATCTTCCGCTTCAAACCCAAATTCAAAATTAGCCTGACGCATCATGTCACGGAACAATGTCTTTGCCTTTTCTGTTCCATAGGCAAGTTCGCTGATCTTTAGTTCACGGCTTGCCAAATCTTCACGGGTCAAAGTACAGCGAATCTGATTTTCATTGACTTTTTCTATTTTCATTCGACAACCCTTCCTTTCTGTTTCTATAGCTTAATACTTTCCCTTGCTTTTAGTCAATAGCAGGATTAAACTTTAATTTTTTTTTATATTTTAAAACTACTGCTTGCAAAAGATGACAATATATTGTATAGTCATATCATAAGCACCTTCGGTACTCTGTACAGGGAAGGGGGCGGCAGTCTTAAATTTTCGGTTGATTTAATTTTCCGGAACATTTCGTTCCGATTCATCCTTTGGTTTATAATTATATTAAGGATGTCTTACAAGTATGAGTGCGGAATTTGTTAAGCACTTGCTTGATCATAGTAATTCAACTAATATTTTCACACATATAATTCATTTTAAACAAATAGGTTATTGACAAATTTTGTCATTCCGTACTGCCCAAGGTGTTTATATTAATATGAGAGAATCTGGGTTTTGCGACTTTTTTTGAAAAATTCATCACGGGAACTTTTGGTCGGAAAAGTCAAAATGCAGATAGTAAGACGGCGGTCAATGCTGCCGGTTAAACGGAAATGCCGCCACAGGACTGGACAGGGCTGCCTCTCGTGCTGGGAAACTGTGGCGGCAGTTACTTATCTGCTCAATGCCGATAGAGCGCCGTTCATTGCCTTTCCTATAGCGGTAAAAAAGCTGGAAGAAAGTAGCTGTACCCCGTTTGCCGGCACCATAAAAAGATATGTGCGCATGAACAGAACTGCAAACTCAAAATACAGTTGATTTCCGTCTCCAAACAGAGAAATGATAAATTGAGGGAAGCATTGAAACAGATAAAAACCGATTACGGAACCGACAAGCGCTGACGCTGACAGAGGGACGGCATATTGCTTCTCTTTTTGACACAGAAAGCGAGATACCGATTTTTAATATCCGTATATTTTGGTAATGACGTTGGGGACGGAATATGGTAGAATGTAAATGCTATTTTTATTTTGTAACATGTACACGGGCAGAGAGAGGTAAAATACATGAAGAAGATTATACCGGTCATTGTGGCGTTGGTGCTGATTTTAATCATCGGCGGAGTGGGAATCGGCGGAATGCTGTTGGAAAAATATTCGTATAGCAAGGAAACGGCGGATTTGACGGAATATTACGGGGTAACAGGGGACAGGCTGGCAATCGTTTTGCAGGATGAAATCGTGCCGGAGCAGGCTGTCCGCAGAGGCGGCATCTGTTATTTTGATTTGGATACGGTGCATACTTATTTTAATGAAGGGTTTTACGTGGACACTACAGAGCAGCTTCTTTTGTATACTACAGCAGTGGATACTTACAGGGCCGGCATTGGAGGGAGCAGCTGGCAGAACGGTGCGGAAGCAAAGGATTTGGGGTATGTGATCTGTTTTATCGAGGGGGAAACGGTATATGTAGCGGCAGATTATGTGAAGATGTTTACCAATTATTCTTACGAAGTGTTCAATGATTTATGTATACAGGTGTATACGGAGTGGGGCACAAAGGAGCTGGCCGAGGTCACGAAAGGAACTCAGGTTAGAACCTTGGGAGGAATTAAAAGCCCGATTTTGAGACAAATTGAAAAAGGCGAGACGGTTGAAATCTTGGAGCAGATGGAAACATGGAGCAAGGTAAAGACTTCCGACTCTATTATAGGATATATTGAGAATAAGAGATTGTCCGAAATTACCGCCGAAACGGAGACGCCGGTGACAGACTATGTGCCGGAGGAATATACTTCTCTTCCTATGGAAGGAAAGGTCAGCCTTGGCTGGCATGCCATAGGCGGATTAGGCGGAAATGATACCTTGGGCGCCATGGTGGCAGAGGGAAAGGGAATGAATGTCATTGCTCCTACATGGTTCAGCCTGAATGACAATGAAGGAAGTTTCCGTTCCTTCGGCTCTGCACAGTATGTACAGCAGGCCCATGGCTATGGATTAGAGGTATGGGGAGTCTGGGACAATTTCAATTATAAGAATGAAACAGGCTCCAATATTGACAGCTATACGATTCTTTCCGCCACATCCAAACGTCAACGGCTGGTGCAGGGAATCATAAGCACGGCGCAATCTTTAGGGCTGGACGGTATCAATATCGATTTTGAGGGACTGGCGGAAGACGTGGGTGTGCATTATATCCAGTTTTTACGTGAACTATCGGTGGAATGCCGGAAAAACAGTTTGGTGCTTTCCATAGATAATTATGTGCCTTTTCACTTTAATGAATATTATCGTTTGGATATTCAAGGGGAAATTGCGGATTATGTAATTATTATGGGATATGACGAACATTGGCATGGCAGTAAGGATCCGGGGAGTGTGGCCAGCATCGATTATGTGTCAAACGGCCTTGAAAAAACTTTAGAGCAGGTGCCTGCCAATAAGGTAGTAAATGCTTTGCCCTTCTACACAATCTTATGGAAGACGGAAGGGGCAGAAGTTACGGACGAATATATCACTTTGAATAATGTGGCAGATTTCCTGCAGCGTGTGAATGTTACTCCGGGATGGGATGAAGAGACCTGCCAGAATTATGCGGAATGGCAGAGCGGTTCCGCAACGTATCAGATCTGGGTGGAAGATTTAGAATCTCTGAATGTAAAACTGAATGTCATGAGTGTCAAAGATATTGCAGGAGTGGCCGTCTGGAGATTGGGTTACGGAACGGCTTCGGCATGGGAGTTGATCAAGGCTTACGCCGAATCATAAGACAAATTAGCAACAGTTCAGCCATGTCATTCATAGGTTGCCGGAATGTACACTTTTACCAATAACCAAGTAATATTTCCGGCAGCTTATTCCATGTCGGGCGTTCGCCCTACGGAGCGATTGTGCATGGCTGAACAATTGCATAAATTAAGAAAAATAAATTAAGAAAAGCCTGTACGCAAGTAATGCGGTACAGGCTTTTTGCTCTTTTTCGCTTCCGAAACGATGATCCTATGCATAGATGCCCATTCACGGGAAACATTTTCTCTGAACGGGGAAGAATGGGAACATCCTTCAAAGCGGGGGTGCCGGCTTTTTACCGGCGGCTGGTCTTTCGCATAATCATTCCTAAGCTGACGCATACGGCGGCGGTTACAGACAGCCATACGACGGGAGAGGTTTCTCCTGTTTTCGGAACCTTGTCATACTCGTTATCGGAGGAGGATCCGGAAGGAGCAGGCTGCTGCTGAGCGGGCTGGGAGGGCTGAGGAGACGCCGGGGCAGTATTCTGTGTGTCGGATGATGTGGGTCCTCCGGAGACGTCACGGGTATAATATGCATAGTCGGTTTTAAAGTCGCCGTTTTCCATAAGGAAAGATCCTGCTGCAAAATTGGTTCCGTAGGGCGGATTGTTGTCGTAATCATCTTCGGCCATGAAGTAAGCAACCGTTCCGGCCACGCCTATGGTAGGTCCGACATCAGGATTGGTTCTATAGGAATACAGATTTTTCACATTGCTGTTAAAATTTGCGGTGGAGCCGCCGTGTACATAAGCATTGCCCACATTACCCGTTACGGAAGCCATGGAATCATTGGTGAAGAAACAATTGTCAATGCCGCCTGATGCGGAAACCATGGCCAAAACACCGGTGGTATTGCAAATTGTCAGGTTGCTGAGGCGTACATTCAGATCCAGCGAGGAAGAAGAACCGTTTCCCACAATCACAATGTCGCCGTTTTTGATATTTTCATGCAGATAATAGCTGGGAGTGCTCTGTGCATCATCGTCCCACTGTGATCCGACCTGATACCGCCAATCCTCATCGCCCTCACTGTACATAAGATAGTAAGTTACAGGTTCTGCGGCAGATGCGGTAAGGGCACATGCATTTGGCAGGAAAGAAAGCATCAGCGCCGAAACGGTCACAGCCCAAAGTTTTTTGAAACAATTTAATTTTTTCATAAATAGTCCTCCTTCATTCTTTTACATGCAATGCTTTCTTCCGGCAGTAAGACCGGACGAATGTACAAGGAAATAAAATCCTTATCCGTACCGGTAAACCTGCAGGACGAAACAACTTTGAACGGTTGCTGCATGCCTTTATTCTACACAATGATTATTCACTCAGGGGCAGGTAAGTATTCCCACCTTCCACTTCTTTTGCAACAACTACAAAACGTCCCGTTTCCACATGGTATACGCAGGTGGACAAAGTAATGAAACGATCTCCGAATTCTGCTGTGACACCTGTGTCATATAAGGACATTTCTTTAATATTATTGTAAAAATCATCAAATTCTTCCTGCGTATCGGCCTGAAAAAAGTTATAGAATTTAAATACATCATCCGACTTTCGGAAAACCTGTGACCGGAATACGGCTATAACTTCATAATTTCTCTGGCACTCTTCCGTGTACAGAATAATATCCTTATGCTCCTGATAGTAGGATTCATCCTCATAATCGGTCAAACATCCGAACATAGCTCCGGATTTCATATTGTGCCCGTGAATAATGAGATTGGTGGTTAACGGATTCAAACAGCTGTCCGTATCCAGAATCAGGCTGCCGTTTTTATTTTCGGAACCGTCGAAACCGCGGTAAAGATAATATTCCTCATCCTCCGGCGTCCACATGACAGGATAGTCGATTTCGGTACCGGGAATCTGCAGCCATGCTCCCATATCTTCGTTAGAAAGAAACGCTTCTCTGTAAGGATTTACCACGGCTTCCGGAGTGGGAACCGGCGTGGCGGCAGGAGAAGCGGCAGGCGATTGTGTAGGAGAAGCAGCAGGCGCCTGTGTGGGAGAAGCGGAAGGCGGAGCCGTAGGTGAAGGGGAGGCGGCGGAAGCCTGTTCCCGCAGTTCATCCATAATTTCCTCCGAATGATTGTCCTGTATCCGGTTTCGGACAAACAGGACGCCGACAATAATGACGCAGACGAAAGCAATAATGAATAAAACGTCTGACAATTTTTTCCTGTTCTCGTTATTCATAATAAACTCTTTTCACACCAGCTTTTTGCATGTTAATTTGATTGTATTTATATCATAGCTAAAAACACAGTGAAATGCAACTGCAAACTAAAAAAACAATTCGCGGAACTTGCGGAAGGGCGGCAGTGAATTCCTTGGAAACGCAGCGGAAACTGCTTATGGCGGGTTCGTGTTTTGCTTGTAAAAAGCAAATGACAACATCTGTCGATGACAAGGAAACAGCAACATGGAATGAACGTCGGCTTTCCTTGCATATACTGGATAGTAAGAACAAACAGGAAAATAGTGTGAAAAAGGACATTTCACATCTTGATTTGAGATTCCGCAGAGCAGAATCATGGAGGTTAGTGTGAAAAGAGGTTCTGGTATGAAAAAATTGGGAGAGTTGTTGGGGCTGACACGGAAACGGAAATTTTGGGCAGCGACTATAGGCGCATTGGCCTTCCTTTCGATGATTGTATCGGAAGGAAAAGAATTCTTTTCGGCTTTCGGAAACGGTATTCGGGCAGATGGCGAAAGAATCTGTGTGGTAATCGATGCCGGGCATGGAGGGGCTGATCCCGGGAAGGTGGGAATTAATGGCGCTAACGAGAAAGATATCAATTTAAAGATTGCCGGATATTTAAAACAGTATCTGGAAGCAAGCGATATCGAGGTAGTTATGACCAGAGAAACCGACCAAGGGCTTAACGATGAAGATGCATCCAATAAAAAGGTACAGGATATGAAAAGGCGCATCGAACTGATAGAGGAGACGGCTCCGGCCATAACGGTGAGTATTCATCAGAACAGCTATCCGGAGGAATATGTCCACGGCGCCCAAGTTTTCTTCTATACGGGAAGTAAGGAAGGGCAGGAGCTGGCACAGAGTATTCAGGATCAGCTGGTGGCGAAAGTGGATCCCGAAAATAAGCGTCAAGTGAAAGCCAATGACAGTTATTATTTGCTCAAAAAAACCGGAACACCTATTGTTATAGTGGAATGCGGTTTTCTGTCCAACAGCGTCGAAGCGGAGAAGCTCTGTACGGAGGCATATCAAAAAAGGGTTGCATGGGCGATACATATAGGGGTTTTGCGATATCTGAATGCACGGGAATAAGGATTGTATCAAAAAAAGAAGTATGATATAATCCTCACAGAACGAGGAATTTTTGGGTATTCAAGGTATGCCGTGGGAGCGAAGCTGCCGGTATTGCGGAGGCGGCTTTGGCGGATTGGCCGTGCCGGTTATATCGGAATACCTGAAAGCGAGGATGGAATGAATACAAAAATCGTAAAAATACAATCGAAAGGCGCTCCTTTTTCCGCGGAAGAGGAGGACGCGTTTCGGCTTGCCGGCGAGATCCTAAAAAGCGGCGGCTTGGTGGCATTTCCTACGGAAACCGTATACGGGCTCGGCGGAGACGGGCTGAACAAAGAATCTGTCAGAAAAATATATGCCGCCAAGGGAAGGCCGCAGGATAATCCGCTGATTATTCATATCAGCCATCTGGAGGACATTGCCTTGATCGTGAAGGATTGTCCCAAAGCGGCAAGGAGGGCGGCAGAAAGCTTTTGGCCGGGTCCCCTTACCATGATCCTTCCCAAGACCGACATGGTGCCTTACGAAGTCACCGGAGGACTGGATACCGTGGCGGTCAGATTCCCGTCCCATCCGGTGGCCAGAAAGCTGATTGAATGCGGAGGAGGGTACGTGGCAGCACCCAGCGCCAATCTGTCGGGAAGACCCAGCCCTACAACGGCGAAGTATGTCGTTGAAGACATGAACGGCAGAGTCGATATGATTGTGGACGGCGGAGACGGGGATATCGGCTTGGAATCGACAATTGTAGATATGACAGTAACGCCGCCCCGGATTCTGCGGCCGGGTTTTATTACAAAAGAAATGCTGGAGCAGGCGCTGGGGGAAGTTGACATAGACGAAACAATTATAAAACCGGACAGCGGACAGGCTCCTAAGGCACCCGGTATGAAATACCGCCACTATGCGCCCAGAGGAGAACTGACTATCGTGGAAGGCCCTTCTCAGGATGTCATTGCATATATGAATGAAGCGGCGGCGGCAGACAGAGCCTCCGGTGAGAAAACAGGGATCATCGGAACCAGCCATTTCCTTGCCAGCTATTGTGCGGATGTGGTAAAATGTGTGGGGAACAGAGAAGAGGAAGAAACCATTGCCCGGAATCTGTTCACGGTGCTCCGGGAATTTGACGATGACGGAGTGACCAGAATATATTCGGAAAGCTTTGACAGTCAGGGACTGGGACAAGCCATCATGAACCGCCTGCTGAAAGCTGCGGGACATAAAGTAATCAAATTGTAAAATCCATTCATAGACAAAGCAAGATACCGTAAACGGCAACAAAATAAAAACGGGAGACGGAACCGGAATAAAAAGATCCGGAATAAATTAGGAGGCAGGAATATGTTAGCAATCGGAAGTGACCATGGCGGATATGAACTGAAACAGAGAGTGATTCAATATCTGCAAGAGAAAGAAATTGCTTATCGGGATATGGGATGCGACAGTAAGGCCAGCTGTGATTATCCTGTTTTTGGCCATGCCGTGGCAAAGGCAGTGGCGGAGGGAACATGCGAGAAAGGCATCGTGATTTGTACTACGGGAATCGGCATCAGCATTGCGGCAAATAAGGTGCCGGGTATCCGTTGCGCCCTTTGCTGCGACACCCTCTCCGCAAAGATGACAAGGCTACACAATGATGCTAATGTACTGGCCATGGGAGCAGGCATTGTGGGTGAGAATCTGGCGCTGGATATTGTGGAAACTTTCTTAAATACGGAGTTTTCCGGTGAGGAGCGCCATAGGAACAGAGTGGAATTAATTGAACGGCCAGACGTTTGATTATGAATGAGGAGAATATGAACAAACGAGAAGATTATATCAGCTGGGATGAGTACTTTATGGGAGTAGCCCATCTCTCCGGTATGAGATCCAAGGATCCCAATACTCAAGTCGGCGCATGTATTGTCAGTCAGGACAATAAAATATTATCCATGGGATATAACGGATTTCCCATTGGCTGTGGGGATGATGCATTTCCATGGGACAAAGACGGGGACGAACTGGAGACGAAATATCCCTATGTGACCCATGGGGAATTAAACGCCATATTAAATTACAGGGGCGGTTCTCTGGAAGGGACAAAGTTATATGTCTCCTTATTCCCTTGCAATGAGTGTGCAAAAGCGATTATACAGTCGGGCATCCGGACCGTGGTCTATGACAGCGACAAATATGAAGGAACCGCCGCAAACAAGGCTTCTAAAAGAATGTTTGATGCGGCGGGAGTGACATATATACCCTATTCCAAAACGGGAAGGCAGATACAGATTCAAGTTTAGACTTTCCGCCGCCGGATTTATATCAGAAGAAAATCTTCGGATGAAAGCAAATGATGAAAGGATGGGTTGTTGACAAAGTGAAAGCTTGTAAGAAGACAGCTTTAATACTGACTATAACGCTTTTTGCCAAAAGTTTTGTGCCTGCATTTGACGTTATGGAGGTACATGCTACCTCATCCACACAACAGCAGATTCAAGAGGAGGAAAACGAAAAAGCGGAATTGGAAAACAGGCTGGATGAAACCCAGAACCAATTGGATGGTCTCAAGGGGGAGAGCAGCAGCCTGAAAAAAGAGCTTGCCGATTTAAAAGAGCAGTTGAACCAAGTGGCAGGCAGATTGGAAGAGCTGGAACGCCAGATTGCCGAGAAGGAGCAGGAGATTCTGGATACGCAGGCGGCGCTGGAAGAGGCGAAGGAAACGGAGAGCTGGCAATTTGAGTGTATGGTGGCGAGAGCCCGCACTATGTACGAGATGAGGGAAGACAACCACATCAACGCACTGCTCGGCGCGGGTAACTTTTCCGAAGTGCTGAATGCGGCCGATTATTATTCCAGAATCGCAAAATATGATCAGGAGAAAATGGAGGAATATCAGGAAAATAAAAGACTGATTGAAGACCATGAGGCAAAACTGCAGGCCGAATACGCGGAATTGGAGAATCTAAAGACACAGGCGGAAGCGGAAAAGAGCAAAGTCTCCGGTTTGATCAGCCGTACTTCCAATTCCATCTCCCAATATGCGGATCAGATATCCGAGGCCGAGAGGCAGGCTCTTGCATATGAGCAGGAGATTAAGGAGAAAGAGGAAAATCTGGAGGCGCTGCGGAAGCAGTATGAAGAGGAGCTGGCCCGGTCCCGCGCCGCGGCAAACGCCGCTTGGAGAGATATTTCCGAAGTTTCCTTTGACGAGGGAGACAGATATCTTCTGGCTAATTTGATTTACTGCGAGGCGGGGGGCGAACCTTATGACGGAAAGGTGGCAGTGGGAAGCGTGGTGATAAACAGGGTGCTGAGCTCACAATATCCCGATTCGGTTCTGGGGGTTATTTACCAGAACAAACAGTTCTCACCCGTGGCCAGCGGCAGGCTGGATTTGGCTCTGTCGGTAGGCAGAGCCACGGCGGATTGCTACAGAGCGGCGGACGAGGCCATGTCCGGCATTACCAATGTGGGAAACTGCGTATACTTCCGGACACCCATTGAAGGGCTGGAAGGCATCCAGATAGGGGGGCACATTTTCTACTGATTAAGGCGCTTAAAGCCGGCTTTTACGGTTACAGCCCAAGGCGGTCAAGACAGGAAAGAAGCCGGTTGAAATTGCCGCGGTATATCACGGAAAGCAGGTGGTTCAGACTGCGCAGGCAGGAGGACATCTGCTTTTTTGTAATCAGATCCCGTTCCATGGCTTCCGCAAGCTCGTCCAGATCCACCACTTCCATTCGGCCGTCAGGGTAGACAATTACGTCCGCTAACAGATCGGTGACGGTCAGGGAACCGTCCGTCTCATCCGTTTCAAATTCTACGATGTCACAGTAGAACCGGAGCAGGGAACCGTCCTGCCGGTACATTTTGCTCACTTTTATCCCCTCCTGTAAAAAATAGCAGGAGCTGCCATGGGAAAATTCGGTTTTGGGATTTAGCGTCTCCCATTTTGTGATAAGACATTCCTCGTTCTGCTCTACGATAATATCATCCTTTAAATGGATGCATTCGCTTGGGATGATTCTTTTCCGGTAAAGTGTTTTAATATTCATAGGGGTGCCGTGCCTTTCTGTAGTTTTAGTGTAATCGGATCAATACATCGGCAGGATGCCGTCATAGGAAAACCTTCGGAATTCCGTATGAAGTAACGGGCTTGAACAGTACTCTCGATTCGTATTTATTATGGAAAGAATACGGAGGCTTCTTCAAAGTGAGACGTAACGGTATTTTTATAATTCGGGGAAAGGGATAAAGGGTTTGGGAGGGACAGTGTGGGGACAGAGCTCCTTTTCCATCCAGATCATATCGCTCCATGCATCCTTTTTGAAACCGGAGGCATGGAAGTGCGCCACGGTTTTGTAGCCGAAATGTTCATGGAAGGCGATGCTTGCGGGGTTGGGATAAGCGATGCAGGCACAGAGATTACAGACATTCTGTCGCGTCAATGAGTCTTCCAGCGCATGATACAGCATCCCTCCGATCCCCTTGCGCTCCATGTTCTCTTTGACATAGATGGAAGTTTCCGCAGACCAGCTGTAAGCGGCTCTCTCTTTGAAGGAGGAGGCATAGGCATAACCAAGAATAAAACCCTGATCCTCAGCAACAAGATAGGGATATTTTTGTAAGGTATGCCGGATCCTGTCGGCGAAATCTTCTGCGGAAGGCACGATATACTCAAAGGTAACGGTGGTATTTTCCACAAAGGGCGCGTAAATCTGCAGAAGCTGCGCAGCGTCTGCGGGAGTGGCAGTTCTAATATTCATGGCATTCTCCTTCTGTACAACGTGGCCGTAACTATGTACTTGATTCTCAATTGCAATGATTTTGTACAAATACTACAGCTATAAAAAGAAGAAGTCAATCCAATATTAGAGGTAATTTTTAAAACTGTAAAAAAATACAAATCTGCCTATCAAAAACTGGACATTTTTCCATGAATTATGTATACTATGGAAAGACGTATAAAAATCGGGGTATCAAAATGAAACGACGCAAAAGCAACGATAACAGTGTGGTTCAGGCACTGGCTATGGTAATGCAGTTCGGCATAAATATGTTGGTGCCGATCTGCTTTATGTCGGCTTTGGGCATTTGGCTGGACAGAAAATTTGATACTTCCTTTTGGATGATACTGTTGTTTGCCGTCGGTGCGGTGGCGGGCGGACAGAATGTCTACCGCATGGCGAGGCAGGTGTACGGAGGAAACAAGCAGGAGTCGGACAAGGAGTATAAGTGTTCCGGTGAAAATAGTAGAAGCATTGAGAAAGAAAAATAGGACGCTTTTGGAGATGCAGACGGGAATTTTGTTTGTCGGCATTGTCTGTCAGGCGGTGGGGGCTTTTTTTGTGGAACGGCAGGTTTATTATGCAAAAAGCCTGTGGTTTGGTATTTTTATGGCAATTGCGGCAAGCGTTCACATGTACCGCACGCTGGACAGAGGATTGGACTGCGGGGCGGATGCCTCCAAAATTATTTTCAGGGGATATCTGTTCAGATATGCCTTTTTGGTATTTGTGCTGGCAGTGGTCATGGTCACAGAGGTTATGAACCCTTTAGTGGTGTTCATGGGTTATATGAGTTTGAAAGTAGCGGCATTTTTACAGCCGTTTACTCATAAATTATGCAATGGTTTCTTTCATGAGACAGATCCCGTTCCGGCACCGCTGCCGGAGGAAGGAGCCTCAGGGGGGGAGCAAGCTTCCCGGGAAGTTTCTGAAGAATCTCTCTAAGGAAACGCTGATTAAAGCATCGTTTCCTTAGAGCTTCCGGCGGATGCGCACGAATTTGCAGCAGTTTATGCTGCTCCGCAGCGCAAATCCGGCGCGGGAAACGATTTAATCAGCGTTTCCCTAAGGAATCTTTCAAACAGCTTTAAATCACATAAAGAGGAGGTGAAATTATGGAACATGGCATTTTGTTATCCGGATCCGATATTGATTTTATGATTCATGGAGTTACCAAGTACTCCTTTTTCGGTCATGAGGTGTGGATAACAACAACACATGTATGCGTCCTGATTGTCATGCTGATCCTGATTGGTTTTGCCATTGCAGCCAACCGGGCGATTGTCAAAGCATCCGAAGTGCCTACGGGCTTTCAGAATGTGGTGGAGCTGATGGTGGAAAAACTGGACGGAGTTGTAGACGGCCCCATGGGTAAAGCGGCTCCGAGGTTTTATAATTACATCGGTACAATCTTTATATTCATATTGTTCAGCAATATTTCGGGTCTCTTAGGCTTACGGCCGCCTACGGCCGATTACGGTGTGACACTGCCCCTTGGTATTTTGACTTTTGCGTTGATCCACTTTAACAAAATCAAATACCAGAAGCCGATGACAATCTGGAAAGACCTGTGTTCACCGCTGCCGCCCTGGCTGCCGATCTGGCTGCCCATCAATATTATCAGTAATATTGCGGTACCCATATCATTGTCTTTGCGTTTGTTTGCAAACGTACTGTCAGGCACGGTCATGATGGCATTGATATACGGTCTTTTGGGATGGATTGCAACGATATGGCCGGCGGCGCTGCACGTGTATTTTGATTTGTTCTCCGGAGCAATTCAGACTTATGTATTCTGTATGCTGACAATGACCTATATCTCCAATGAAATAGGTGACGGTACTCGCCGTTAGGCAAAATTTTAGATACTTTTCACACCCACGCCACCGCGAGGCGTTTTCACGCGTTTTTTGCGTGACAAACCCGAGGACGCCGTGCGCGAAACCGCTGTTTTGCGGTTTCTGTGCATGTGTTACTGGTCACGGAGTGAACAGTAACTTGTGATCAGCAAGAAGAAAAGAATAAAAGTGAATACAGTTGAACTTCCGAAATGAACGGATTATAATGAGAGAAGCTAAATTGCTACAAGCAGCAATTGAATGGAGGAAAGAAAATGGAATTTAATTCAAACTTTATCTTAGGTTGTTCTGCAATTGGCGCCGGTCTGGCAGTTATCGCCGGTATCGGACCTGGTGTAGGTCAGGGTATTGCAGCAGGACACGCGGCAGCAGCAGTTGGACGTAATCCCGGAGCGAAGGGTGACGTAATGTCTACCATGCTTCTTGGTCAGGCCGTTGCGGAGACCACCGGTCTGTATGGTCTGCTTGTTGCCATGCTGTTAATGTTCGTAAAGCCCCTTCTGCCCTAATCTATGAAAAATATACGCTTAGATTTGCATAGGCAGAAAGGAGGCAAAGAATGATACTTTTAACAGGGGGCGAGTCCATGGAGAGACTGTTCGATCTGGACTGGCAGCTTCTGGCAGATTCCTGTCTGACGATTATTGCTGTCTTTATCCTGTTTTTGGCATTAAGCTATTTCCTGTTCAATCCTGCGAGAAAGCTCCTGAACAGCCGTAAGGAAAAGATTCAGGGCGAGCTGGAAACCGCAAAAAAGGATATGGAGGATGCCCGGAGATTAAAAGCAGAATATGAGAGCAAACTTCAGAACATCAACAAGGAAGCGGAGAGCATTCTGAGCGATGCGCGCAAGAGAGCGCTGAACAATGAAAATCAGATCATTGCTCAGGCCAAGGAAGAGGCCGCAGCGATTCTTGACAGAGCCCGCACGGAAGCAGAGCTTGAAAAGCAGAAGATGTCTGATGATGTAAAGAAGGAAATGATTTCCATTGCATCCCTTATGGCCGGCAAGGTAGTATCCGCTTCTATTGATACCACCGTACAGAATCAGTTGATTGATGAAACCTTGAAGGAAATGGGTGATAAGACATGGCTAAGTTAGTTTCAAAGACGTACGGCGAAGCCTTGTTTGAAATTGCGATGGAATCAGGTAAGGACAAGGCGCAGGAGCTGATGGGGGAAATCCACGGCATAAATGCCGTGCTTCGGCAGAATCCTGAATTTGATGAGCTGATGAAACATCCCGGTATTCCCAAACAGGAGAAGCTTCAAGTATTAAAAGAAGTCTTCAAGGGACGTGTCAGCGAAGAGCTGGAAAGCTTTTTGGAGGTGATCGTTTCCAAAGAGCGATACAGGGAGCTTCCCGATATATTCGGCTATTTTATAGATCGTGTAAAGGAAGCCAAAAAGATCGGCGTGGCATATGTCACCACGGCGGTGGAATTGAGCGCTTCCCAAAAATCAGCCGTCCAGACAAAGCTTCTGGAGACTACTCAATATCGTTCCATGGAGATGAATTATAAAGTGGATCCGTCTATTATCGGAGGTATGATTGTCAGAATTAACGACAGGGTGGTAGACAGCAGTATCCGGACGAAGCTAGACGGTCTGAAAAAACAATTATTACAAATCCAGCTGGGATAACCGGTTGGAGGAAAGGTGAGACAGATCCATGAATTTAAGACCAGAAGAAATAAGTTCAGTTATCAAGGATCAGATTAAGAGATATGCGTCCAGTCTGAATGTATCTGATGTGGGTACGGTTATTCAGGTGGCGGACGGTATCGCTCGTGTACATGGACTGGAAAATGCCATGCAGGGTGAGCTGTTGGAATTCCCCGGCGAAGTATATGGCATGGTGCTCAACCTGGAGGAAGATAACGTTGGTGTAGTACTGCTGGGCAGTGCCAAGAATATTAATGAAGGCGATACCGTCAAAACTACCGGACGAGTGGTAGAAGTTCCCGTAGGTGACGCTATGCTGGGGCGTGTTGTAAACGCTCTGGGACAGCCTATTGACGGCAAGGGCCCCATTCAGACGAATTCCTTCCGTAAGATTGAGCGTGTTGCAAGCGGTGTTATCACCAGAAAGAGTGTGGACACTCCTTTGCAGACAGGTATTAAGGCAATTGACGCCATGGTTCCTATCGGAAGAGGTCAGCGTGAGTTGATTATCGGTGACCGTCAGACCGGTAAGACGGCCATTGCGATTGATACCATTATTAATCAAAAGGGTCAGAATGTTAAATGTATTTATGTTGCAATCGGCCAGAAGGCATCCACCATTGCCAATATCGTTAAGACATTGGAGGAGCACGGCGCTATGGCATATACCACGGTGGTAGTATCCACTGCCAGCGATTTGGCTCCCTTGCAGTATATTGCTCCTTATTCCGGATGTGCTATCGGTGAGGAATGGATGGAGAACGGACAGGACGTGTTGGTAATCTATGATGACTTGAGCAAACATGCTACCGCTTACCGTACACTCTCTTTGCTGCTCCGTCGTCCGCCCGGGCGTGAGGCATATCCCGGTGATGTATTCTATCTGCATTCCAGATTGCTGGAGCGTGCTGCGAGAATGAGTGACGAGTACGGCGGAGGTTCCCTCACCGCGCTTCCCATTATTGAGACGCAGGCGGGTGACGTATCCGCATACATTCCTACGAATGTTATCTCCATCACCGACGGACAGATCTATCTGGAGACAGAGATGTTCAATTCCGGCTTCCGTCCCGCGGTAAACGCAGGTCTCTCCGTTTCTCGTGTAGGAGGCGCCGCACAGATTAAAGCGATGAAGAAGATTGCAGCGCCCATCCGTACGGAGCTGGCTCAGTATAGAGAGCTTGCCGCTTTCACACAGTTTGGCTCCGAGCTGGATGCGGACACCAAGGAGAAGCTGGCACAGGGTGAAAGAATCAAGGAAGTCTTAAAGCAGCCTCAATACAAGCCCATGCCCGTTCAGTATCAGGTTATTATCATCTATGCAGTGACCAATAAGTATCTGCTGGATGTACCTGTGGGTGAAATCACCAGATTTGAGAAGGAATTCTTCGAGTTTCTGGATACCAAGTATGCCGAAGTTCCTAAGAGCATTGCCGAAGAAAAAGTGATTTCCGATAAGACGGATGAGCTTTTGCAGAAAGCGATCAAGGAATTCAAGGCACAGTTCTTAAAATAGAAATGAGGACAAATTATGGCATCAATGCGTGATATAAAGCGACGCAAGAGCAGTATTCAGGGTACACAGCAGATTACCAAAGCTATGAAGCTGGTATCCACTGTAAAGCTGCAGCGTGCCAGAAGCAATGCAGAGCGTTCAAAATCTTATTTTAACTGTATGTTTGATACGGTGAACAGTATTTTGAAGCGTGTGGGGCATATCGAGCATAAGTATCTTGTCTCCGGCGAATCGCAGAAAAAGGCTGTAATCGTCATTACCTCCAACCGTGGGTTGGCGGGCGGTTACAATTCCAACGTGATTAAGCTTGTGACCAGACATCCGGAGTGGAAGAAGGAAGATCTGGTGATTTACCCTATCGGCAGCAAGGGGCATGATACTTTGGCGAGAAACGGCTATGATATCAGAGAATGTGAAAACGCTATCATAGATGCCCCCACATATGTAGATGCAATGGCGTTATCGACGCGGTTGTTACAGTCCTTTGCAGACGGTGAAATAGGCGAGATATATCTCGCTTATACTGCATTCAAAAATACGGTCAGTCATGTGCCCACATTGCTCAAACTTCTTCCCATTAATTGTGAGGAAGTAAAGCAGGAGGAAGCTTCCAAGGCGGAAGCAATCATGAATTTTGAGCCTGAAGACGTAGAAGCGCTGGATATGATTGTACCTAAATATATCACCAGCCTGATTTACGGCGCTCTTGTGGAGGCAGTGGCCAGCGAAAACGGTGCACGTATGCAGGCAATGGATAATGCCACCAGTAATGCAGAGGATATGATTAGCGATTTGTCGCTGAAGTATAACAGAGCAAGACAAGGCTCTATTACACAGGAATTAACAGAAATTATAGCCGGTGCGGAGGCGCTTGGCTAAATAGTATGCCCACGCCCGTGGGCAGGAAAGAGGTAGAAATGGCAGGAGAAAACAGAGGTAAGATTACTCAGGTCGTCGGCGCGGTGCTCGATATCCGTTTCGACGAGGGTAAGCTTCCCGAGATTAACGAAGCAATTCGTATTCCTACCAAAGACGGCGGTGAGCTTACCGTGGAGGTCTCCCAGCATCTGGGAGACGACACGGTGAGATGTATTGCGATGGGAAGCACCGACGGTCTGGTAAGAGGAATGGAAGCGGTTGCTACAGGCGCTCCCATTTCTGTTCCGGTAGGCGAGAAGACACTGGGACGAATCTTCAATGTTTTGGGGCAGCCCATAGATAATAAGCCGGCTCCGGAAGGCGTTTCCTACGAGCCTATCCACAGACCGGCGCCTCAGTTCGAGGAACAGTCTACCGAGACGGAGCTTTTGGAGACGGGTATTAAGGTGGTTGACCTGCTTTGCCCTTATCAGAAGGGTGGAAAAATCGGTCTGTTCGGCGGCGCCGGAGTCGGCAAAACCGTATTGATTCAGGAGCTGATCCGAAATATTGCCACCGAGCACGGCGGATATTCCGTGTTTACCGGTGTAGGCGAGCGTACCCGTGAGGGAAATGACCTTTACCATGAAATGACGGAGTCGGGAGTTATCGACAAGACCACCATGGTATTCGGACAGATGAACGAGCCCCCCGGAGCAAGAATGAGAGTGGGTCTGACAGGCTTGACTATGGCAGAGTATTTCCGCGACAAAGGCGGTAAGGACGTGCTGCTGTTTATCGATAATATTTTCCGTTTTACACAGGCAGGAAGCGAGGTATCCGCTCTTCTGGGACGTATGCCTTCTGCGGTAGGTTATCAGCCTACACTGCAGACGGAAATGGGTGCTTTGCAGGAGAGAATTACTTCCACCCGAAACGGTTCCATTACTTCCGTACAGGCCGTATATGTGCCTGCGGATGACTTAACCGATCCGGCGCCTGCCACCACCTTCGCACATTTGGACGCAACCACCGTATTGTCCCGTTCCATCGTGGAGCTGGGAATTTATCCCGCGGTAGATCCTTTGGAGTCCAGCTCCCGTATTCTGGATCCCAGAATCGTGGGCGAGGAGCATTACAAAACGGCCCGCGGGGTTCAGGAGATTCTGCAGCGTTATAAGGAGCTTCAGGATATTATCGCCATCCTTGGTATGGACGAACTTTCCGAGGAAGACAAACTGGTGGTATCCCGTGCACGTAAGGTTCAGAGATTCTTGTCCCAGCCTTTCTTTGTGGCAGGACAGTTTACCGGTTTGGAAGGTAAGTATGTACCCATCAACGAGACTATCCGCGGATTTAAGGAGATTTTGGAAGGAAAGCACGATGATGTTCCGGAAAGCTATTTCCTTAATGCAGGCGGCATCGATGACGTTTTGGCCAAAATGTAACAAGAACGAAGTTTCATGGACTGTTTGTGCCGCTTAAGCGGCATAACGGAAATGGAGGCTGGTGTGTAAAGCTAGCTGCGATATGGAGGTTAGTATGGCAGAAAAAAGTTTTAACCTGCGCATTATCACTCCTGACAGAGTCTTCTACGAAGGTGAAGCGGAGATGGTGGAGTTTAACACCACCGAAGGTCAGGTTGGCGTGCTGCCGGGACATATTCCGCTTACCGTTATTATCAAGCCGGGCATTTTGAACATATACGAGACGGAAGGTGAGAAGATGGCCGCGCTCCATGCGGGGTTTGCCGAGATACTTCCCGAAGGTGTTACGATTCTGGCTGAGATAGTCGAGTGGCCTGACGAGATTGATGTAAGTCGTGCTGAGGCTGCGAAAGAGCGTGCCGAGGAGAGGCTGCGGAGCAGAACTCCCGAGACTGATATTGCAAGGGCTGAGACGGCGTTGCAGAGAGCAATCGCCCGTATTCAGACATTGAAATAGTTTAGAGCTGGGCTGTTAGCAACAAAAGGGATAAATATGCATATGCTGATAAAAAAGGCTTTCGGAGGTGCATATGGAGATTAGCCCTAAGTTGCTGCAGCCCATTCCCTTTTATATGACATATCCGGGTTATTTTGGATCGGAGAGAGAATCTCAAATGATTCATGATATGGAATATTTACAGCAGATGTATCCGGATACCGTTAAGAAATGCCAGCGAAGAGTTGCCGAAATTTTAGATAGAACCGACTACGAAGGCAGCATGATTTATGACGAATATCCGGATCGGCTCTGCCTTCTGCATCTGGCAGATTCCATGCGGAGGACATTGGAGCAGGAGGGAATGACGCCCTCTGAGGATGTTGTACAGCTCCTTTTGTTAAATGAAGTATACAAACGCAGGCATGGAGGCCGGCGCGGAAGATTTTTTTAGAGAGAACGTAATCGTTCGGTTATACCGCTGAACTGCTGCGCAGAGCAAAACCGTATGAAAGAACCGTTGCGGCTTTTGCGGACGAGGCTGTTGGGCTGTTACGAGAGGACACCTAAGATGGAAAAACTGAGAGATGTGTTTGGGCAGATGCTGAACGTTGATTTGATACAAATGACTTTGAGCAACAGCAGGGATGCAGACCGCGCCGGAAAAATTAAAATCCGGCCGGTTCTGTTGAAAGGGGAAATACTGTTTCAGGAGACTACTTACCGTGGAACACAAGTATTTCACAAGAATTATACGGGCGGAGAGCTGCTGCCCCGTCTGACGGAATACATGGAGACGCTTTTCAAACAGGCGGAGCTGAAAGGGAAAAGGGAGGAGGCTACCGTGCTGGTCGGAAAGAAAGGAACCGTCACAGTCAAAAGAAAGAAATGCCCGGAGGGAGAGAGCAAAGCAGATACAAATGCAGGCAGTCTCTCCCATAACAGGACAAAGCGGTATATTCTTCAAGAAGGACAGCCTGTAGATTTCCTCATAGGCTTGGGCGTTCAGACGCCGGACGGAAAGATTGCAAAGGCAAGATACGATAAATTCCGTCAGATTAACCGATACTTGGAATTTATAGAGGATGTATTGGACAGGCTGCCTTCGGACAGAACTCTCCGTATTGTAGATTTCGGCTGTGGTAAATCTTATCTTACTTTTGCCATGTATTATTATCTGCACCGGCTCCAAGGGAGGGATATCCGTGTTACGGGGCTGGATTTGAAAAAAGATGTAATAGAGCATTGCAATCGGCTGGCCAAAGAGCTTCATTATCAGGGGCTGCAATTTGAACAGGGAGATATTCAAAGCTATGGGGGAGCGGATGCAGTGGATATGGTGGTATCTCTCCACGCCTGCGATAAGGCCACCGATTATGCGCTGGAGAAGGCTGTCAAATGGGGAGCGAGAGTCATTATGGCAGTACCTTGCTGCCAGCATGAATTGAACGGGCAGATTCGTTGCGATATTTTGCAGCCCGTGCTGCAATACGGACTGATTAAGGAGCGTATTTCGGCTCTGATCACGGACGCCCTTCGCGCGGATCTGCTGGAACGGCAAGGGTATCATGTACAGATACTGGAGTTTATCGATATGGAGCATACTCCAAAGAATCTTATGATCCGGGCCGTGAAGGAGAAGGGAACGGAGAAACCCTCCAAAAGCATGATGCCTGTGAAAAGAAACTGTGATATAGACGAGGTGGCGGAATTTTTGCATGTGGCTCCTGCTTTAAAAAAGCTGCTGGAAAAAGAGTGAAGTGCGGAAAGGAACATTTCACAATCTTGATTTGGGTGCCCGCCAAAGCGGAATCATAGGAGTTAGTATGAAAAAAAGTATTATAAAGTTTGCCGTGTTTGCGGTGGTATTTTTTACGGCGCTGTTTGTCGTGGGCGGAATGATGAATAAGGGGCATGATAATCTGACAATGGAAATGGCACCGGCTACTTTCCCGTTGATAACAATGGAACTGGACGGGGTGAAGTATAACCAGCTCCACGGGTATAGGAATGCAATGGAAGTGGCATTCCAAAGAGAGACGGTCACGGCATTGGGTGAAAGCAGGAATACGGATTTCCAGATAGACGCGTATGGAAGAAGAATCGACGGAATTACCATTGAGGTGCGGAATGCGGACGGAAGCCGTCTGATTGAGCGCACGGAAGTGACGGACTATGTCCGAAAAGGAGATACCGTCAGAGGAACCATTTCGTTAAAAGACTTGATAGACAGAGATACGGAATATTCTCTGACCATTCTTGTGGATTCGGAAGAAGAAACGATATATTACTATACTCATATTATCTGGAGCGACAATTTGTATGTGGCGGAAAAGCTGGATTATGTTTTGGACTTTCACAACAGGCTTTATGACAGAGAAACCGCAAGGGATTTGGCAATCTATTTGGAGACTAATTCCAGATTGGAGGACAATTCTTCTTTTCATAAGGTAAATATCCACAGCAGCTTCCGACAGATTACATGGGGTGAGCTGCCCGTGGAAGAGGTCTCAGAGCCGGTGGTGCAGATGACGAATGTGGCCAGCCAGACGGCATCTTTTCTTGTGAATTATATGGTGGCCACTTCTGCCGACGGAAGGGATAAAACTTACTATCAGGTACAGGAGCATTTCCGGATACGCTATACTTCGGAAAGAATGTATTTGCTGGATTATGAACGAACCATGACGCAGATTCCCGATACGGAGCATATGTGTGCCAACGATAAGATTCTTTTGGGCATTACGGCTGAGGACATTCCCATGGTGGAGAGCGAGGACGGTAATATTGTGGTGTTTGAGGTGGCAAATCAGCTGTATAGTTATAATGTTGTCACTAACAAACTGGCTGTGATCTTCAGTTTTTATGATAAGGAAAACGGGGATGATCGTACCTTTTATGCCCAACATGCCACTAAGATACTGGATGTGGATGAGGGAGGAAATGTACAATTTGCGGTGTATGGTTATATGAATCGCGGCCGGCATGAGGGGGAAGTGGGGATTCAGCTGTACAGTTATAACAGCAACATGAATACTTTGGAGGAAATTGTATACATTCCCTATAACCGGACTTTTTCGGTACTCTCGATTGAAATGGACCAACTGCTTTATTTAAACCGTGAACAGGAGCTGTTTCTTCAGGTAAATCAGACCGTTTATGGCATTAATCTGGCGGAAAAGAAATATTATCCCTTAATAAGCGTAAATAATGACGGAGGCGTTCACGTGTCCGATAACCACAAAATCTTAGTGTGGGTTAATGAGGAAGATATTTATCAGAGCCGCGAAATGAATATCAGAAATCTCAGCAGCAGTATAAAAAAGACCATTCAGGTAAAGGAAGATGAAGTGATATATCCGTTGGGCTTTATGGGAGAAGACGTGATATACGGAGTGGCGAAACGGGAGGATATTAAAAAGGAGAACTCCGGAGCCACCTTTTTGCCCATGTACAAGGTCTGCATCTGCAGTCCCTCCGGAGAACTGCTGAAGGAGTATGCGCAGCAAGGGATTTATATCACGGACTGCCGGGTGGAAAACAATCAGATGATACTGGAGCGGGTAGAGCGTCTGGAGTCGGGAGAATACCGTGAGACGACGCAGGATCATATCATGAATAATGCGGAAGTCAAAACGGGCCGGAATGTGATAGTTACCGCGGATATTGACGTCTATGAGAGATATGTGCAGATTCAGACACGAAACACCATCGATAGCAAGACTTTCAAATTCCTGACTCCCAAAGAGGTGGTATTTGAGGGCGGGAGAGAATTGATCCTGCCGGAGACGGAGGAAAGCGAGAGGTATTATGTATATGGTCCTTACGGTGTGAACGGCATCTATGCATCTCCGGCCAGAGCCGTTAATCTGGCGTATGATACGGCAGGAGTGGTGGTGGACGAGAAAGGCGAATGCATTTGGCTGAGAGGAAACAGAGTGGTCAGAAACCAGATTATGGCCATTAAGGAAGCATCCGTCACGGACACTAAGGACAGTCTTGCGGTATGTCTGGATACCATATTTAAATACGAAGGTCTTGTAAGGAATTCCGAGTACCTGCTGGGGCAGGGATACACGGTCATGGAGATTTTGGAGGACAATCTGGAAGATGCCCGGATTCTTGATCTGAAAGGCTGCAATTTGGATGCACTGCTATATTATACGAATCGGGATATTCCGGTACTGGCGCTGCTGGAAAACGGAGAGGCGGTATTGGTTACCGGCTTTAATGAATATAATGTGGTGATCATGGAACCTTCCACCGGCAGCCTGTATAAAAAAGGTATGAATGATTCTACGGAATGGTTTGAGGAAAACGGTAACTGCTTTATCACGTATGTGAGAAAAGATCAGTAATACAATGACAGGAAGCAGGAGGCAAAATCAGAAATGGAAAGTACAAAGAGAGACAAAATCAGAATCAGGAGAAGTATTTGTGCAAGGGTAATGACCATGACGTCCCTTATTGTCCTTTGCGTAATGCTGGTGAGCACCGTGATTCTCCGGCACTACATGGGAAGATTGACAGAGTCTATTATGCTGGATGTGTTACAGCCGATAGCGGGACAGGCGGCAAATGCAGTGTCGGTTAATATTCACCTGATGGCAGACAGAATGATGGGACTGGCGTCGGACGGCAGGCTTACGGTTCAGAATACAAGAGAAGAGGACATGGAAGAGGTGCTGGAATATGCCCGCAATACCTATGAGTTCTACGGAATCGGCATATATGACAGAGAGGGAAATGCCTTGGTTTCGAACGGGGATATTTATGACAGCTTTTCCGGAGCGGAATGGTATCAGCTATTAGTCAGTACCGATAATTTGACCATAGCCGATCCCCTTATTATGGAGAGCCATGTTGGAATTCCCATGGGAATGCCCATAAAAAAGGACGGTGAGACATGGGCGTATATGGTGGGGGTTTATAAATATGACGTGCTGAGTGATGTTCTGGGTGCAATACATATCGGAAAAAGCGGAATGGCTTTGATTATAAATGAAGAAGGAAAAGTTGTGGGGCACCATCAGGAGGATATTGTGCGTCAGGAGTTAAATATCTACGAGCTCGACGGGACTGTTTCCGCTCATCAGGTCTTTGACCGTATGCTTACAAGGGAGACGGGATCGGGAGAGGGGATGTTCAACGGTCAGGAATCCTATGTGGCCTTCTGCCCGGTGAGGGGGACGCTCTGGTCTTTTGCCGTAGAGGTGCCTAAGGCAGATTATATGGAATTTACCAACAGAGCGGCATGGAATACCATAGTAGGAAACGTTTTGGCGCTTGCGGTGGCCTTGGTTTTCATTTGGGGAGTTATGACAGTTATTTCCCGACAGCTGAAGAAGGTCATTGTGAGAATGAACGGATTGGCTCAAGGCGATTTGAAGGCTTCCATAGAAGTGAGGAAATCAGGCGATGAAGTGGAATACCTTTCCGCATCATTAAAGACTACCATAGAATGTATCAATGGTTATTTGGAGGAAATTAAAAGGGTTTTGGACAATATTTCCAAGGGGAATCTGAATGTGTCTGCGGACGGGAATTATCAGGGAGATTTTGTGGTGGTAAAAGAATCCCTGACTCAGATAATCGTTTCTCTCACCCGGATTATGAAACAGATCAGCGAGACGGCATACCAATTAAGGGAAACCGCCCAAGATATGGAAAACCAATCGCAGGAGCTGCATCAGGCGGCATCCGGTCAGACTATGGCTATGGAAGAGCTGAATAATGAAGTGGAAACCATTAAGACCAACTTGGGAGAAGTGACGGAAAATACAAAGGAGACAAATTGCCGTGCGGAGGAGATCGCAGAGCAGATTGCAGACGGCAGCCGGAAGATGAGCGAGCTTATGACTGCCATGGAAGCAATCAACAAAAATGCCGAGGATATCAATAAAATCAGCAAGCTGATTGAGGATATTGCAAGACAGACCAACATCTTATCCCTGAATGCGGCAGTGGAGGCGGCCAGAGCCGGAGAAGCCGGAAAAGGTTTTGCCGTTGTGGCTGAGGAAATCCGAAGTCTGGCGGCACAGAGCGAGGAGGCGGCGAAAAATACGGGAGAAATCATTAAGACTTCCAGTGAGCTGATTGCCCAAGGTGCGGCGCTTACTGCGGAAACGGCGGGAGCTTTAGAAAAAATCAGCCGTAGTTCCGATACCGTGACAGAGATTACGGGGCGCTTGTCCGAGACGGTAAATATACAGGCTGCTTCCCTCCATGAGATTACGGGAAGAATAGAAGACGTTTCTCAGATTACCGTGAGGAACCTGCAGTGTGCGGAAAATACTGCGGATGTAAGCGAGAAACTGAGAAAAGAGTCGGATAGTTTGAAAGAGCTTTTGGAGAAGTTCCGGTTTTGACGATTCTGAGCGTAAATGATGAAAAGATTTTGGAGTTATGGAGCTAAGGAGTGCGTAAACACTCTTCTTATACAGTGAGGAGGCATACAGATGAAACAATGGAAGATAGCAGGGGTGCTTGCAGCAGCCGTCTTGGTTCTCGGAGGCTGCGGCGCAGGCGGGAATCAGGCGATGATTCAGGACGGCACATATACGGCACAGATGGCCGACTACTCTCACGGGTGGAGGGAGTATGTGACGATTACGGTTGAGAACGGCGTGATTGTTACGGCAGAGTACAATGCGGAAAACGTCACCGGCTTTATCAAAAGCTGGGATAATGCATACATGTATAATATGAAGTCCGTGACAGGCACTTATCCCAATGAATATACCCGTTACTATGCGGCACAGCTGATCGGACAGACGGAGGCGCCGGAGATTGATGCATTGACGGGAGCTTCCAGTTCCGGAGCAAATTTTGTGCGCCTGTCTCAGGCGGTGGTGGAAAAAGCGATGCAAGGTGATTCTTCCATTGCGCTGGTTGAGACGGAAAGCCATTAAAGCATAACTTTATATGACGAATTCAGCCATGGCGGTTGGCCATGGCTGAATTTATATACATAATAAAGATTTATTCCTGTATTTTTAGTAATATATGAAGTTTTATGACTTTACTTCGGGGAAAATATGCTTTTTATATTTAATTAAAACATTCAGCAAAATCATACCCAGTATGCCGCAGGAAATAATTTCTCCCGCCCCTACGGTGAGAAAAGATAACCACAATGGCTGGATGCCGTATGCATAATAGAGAATAAAAGGCACAATTATGGTATTTGCGGCTATGGGGGGCAAGGGTGCCAGCCACTTGTTTTTCCGCAGCAAATAAGTGAGAAATGCTCCGATAGAGGTTGCAAGCGTTCCGAATATTATATCGGGCAAGGCGCATCCGGTAAGAATATTGGACAGCAGGCAGCCTATGGTCAGTCCCGGAATGGCAGCGGGAGTGAAAAAGGGTAAAATGGTGAGTGCTTCGGAAAAACGTACCTGAACGGCATAGTTAGCCAGACCGAAGGCGTTGGCGACAAAAGTCAACACAACATAGAGCGCAGCAATAACGCTGGCGTGGACGATAAATAGTACTTTCCGATTCATTTTTTCTCCTTTAGTTTTGTTTTGCGTCAGGAAGGTCTCGAACTGACGTTGCGTATTTGGAAAAGCCTTGATTTTAAAAGCTTTTCCGAAGTTTAATTATAAAGGAATAGCGGAGATTGTCAAGTCCCGGCTCAAATTTTAATATCCTCCCATTAACCCCACTAATTGATCTCTCTGAACCGCGTCGTCAGAACCTTTGGCCTTTGATGCCAGACCGTCAAGCTCCGTTTTGCTGACGGCAGCTCTCAGCAGCTTTTCCTTAAATTCCTTTTTGTCCCGTTCCGCTTCTTCGGCCCTTCTCTGGGCACGTGCGCGGTTCTGCAGTCGCATTGTGTTTTCCATGGAACTCATAAGCTGTCTCATATCTGTCATCATTTCGGTTTTCCTCCTCAATCGGCTGATTCGTTATTTATCTGATAAATGTATATCGGCCTATTTGTTAAAATATTTGATACAAATTCTTAAGAATATCTTGAGATTGCGATAAAATCATGACAAATAGTGCAAGTTATGATAAACTGTACCAAATAAAATAGTGAATTGGAGGCATTTTGGTGAAAGCAGAAAGAATATGTAGTTTACTTGGCATTTTAGTGATAATACTGCTGGCATTTGTCATAATCTGGAATGCAAATATAATCGGGGTGGCAGCAGGAAGTCTGGAGAAGGATGCCAGAGAGGAGCAAAACATAGCAAACGATTGGGAAATGGCGCAGGCGGTAAACGAGGAACTATGTGCGATGCTTTTCTACGACGAGGAAACAAGAGAGTACACGTATTCGATTTATATGAAAAAAGAGGGAACCGCATACGGGTACTTTTACAGTCAGGGGGGCAAGGATCCGTATATCGGTGAAAGCGTGCGCGGCATGATTTATGATGATAAAGGAATTGCGCTGCTCTCTATGAATGAGGACAAGGTTAGCAGGATCGAAGTGGACAATAGTGACACAGATACGGTTATAGATATAGATCCCACCAAGCCCTTTGTGGTAGTGGTTCCTGTCAACAGCGGGGAAATCACCATGTATAATTCTTTGGGAGATGTGGTTTCATTATATGATACATACAGATAGGTAAAGTATGGGACGGAATATGAGAACAGATGCAGAATAACACAACCAAACAGGCATTGGAAGCGTCTCTGAAAAAGCTTTTAATGCACAAATCCATTGACAAAATTACAATTAATGATCTGACGGCAGACTGCGGTATCAGCCGAATGTCTTTTTATTACCATTTTAAAGATATTTATGATCTGGTGGAATGGGTATGCGTGGAGGACGGGAGACGTGCGCTGCAGGATAAGAAGACGTATGACACTTGGCAGGAGGGAATAGGGCAGATTTTTGATGCCGTGATGGAAAATAAACCTTTTATTCTCAACGTATACCGCAGCATCAGCAGAGAGAAGATTGAAAATTATCTCTACAAGCTCACATTTGACCTGATAGCGGCGGTGGTGGAAGAAAAGTGTGTCGGTATCGGACTGGCAAGGGAAGACAAAAGCTTTATTGCCGAATTTTATAAGTATGGATTTGTAGGAATTATGCTTGACTGGATTGAACGTGGAATGAAGGACGATTATGAGGATATCGTACATAAGATGAGCATTACTCTTCATGGGAGCATTGTCCATTCGATTTCAAATTTTGAGCAGGCAGAGAAAAGCCGGAAATCATAAAACAAAAGAAGCATTATTTTATCAAAACAGGCGGAATGATTAATTTTTTATCATTCCGCCTGTTTTGTAAGTGGAAAGGACGGGAAAAAAGGAATAGGATATGTGCATAAAGCAAAAATACTAATGCATGAAATTGTTGACACAAACGAAATGAAAGGCGGTAATCATATGACAAAGAAAAAAAGTGTAGGACTGGGAGTAGCGGCAGTGGCGGCAGGAGCCGGAATGGCGGCCGCAGCGGTAAATAAACGTAAAAAGGCAAAATCGGCAGCCGTAAAAAGGGCAGCAGCCGCAAAGCAGGAATACCGCAACACCGAGCGGGGAAAGGATCAGAAAAACAGTAAGGGTATTTATTATACCAACGGCAATTATGAAGCTTTTGCAAGGCCCAGAAAGCCCGAAGGCGTAGAGGAGAAGAACGCGTACCTCGTGGGCAGCGGGCTGGCGTCTCTGGCGGCCGCCTGTTTTCTGGTTCGCGACGGACAGATGCCGGGAGCAAATATTCACATTTTGGAGGCCATGGATATTGCAGGAGGAGCATGTGACGGAATTTTTGATGCTTCCAGAGGATATGTAATGCGTGGCGGGCGGGAGATGGAAAATCATTTTGAGTGTCTCTGGGATTTGTTCCGCAGCATTCCTTCCTTGGAGACTCCGGGTGTATCGGTATTGGATGAGTACTACTGGCTGAATAAAGAGGATCCCAATTTTTCCCTGTGCCGCGCAACCGTAAATCGCGGTAAAGACGCACATACCGACGGAAAATTTAATTTGAGCCGTAAGGGATGTATGGAAATCATGAAGCTGTTTATGACAAAGGATGAGGACTTGTATGATAAGACAATCGAGGATGTGTTTGACAAGGAAGTCTTTGACTCTACGTTTTGGCTGTATTGGCGTACCATGTTTGCCTTTGAAAACTGGCACAGTGCATTGGAGATGAAGCTCTATTTCCAGAGATTTATTCATCATATTGCCGGTCTGCCGGATTTCAGTGCATTGAAGTTTACCAAGTATAATCAGTATGAATCCTTGATTCTGCCCATGAAAAAGTATCTGGAGGAGGCCGGAGTCGATTTCCGGTTTAACACGGAAGTGACCAATGTGATCTTTGAGATTAATAACGGGAAAAAAGTGGCAAAGGCAATCGAATGCAAGGAGAAAGGGGTGGAAAAGGGCATTATGCTCACGGAGAACGACCTTGTGTTTGTGACCAACGGGAGCTGTACGGAAGGAACCATATACGGCGACCAGAACCACGCGCCCAACGGAGATGCGGAAGTACGTACAAGCGGCTGCTGGAGCCTGTGGAAAAATATTGCGAAGCAGGATCCTTCCTTCGGTCATCCGGAGAAGTTCTGTTCCGATGTGGCGAAAACAAACTGGGAGTCCGCCACGATCACTACCTTGGACGATAAGATTCTTCCTTATATTACGGAAATATGCAAACGTGATCCCAAAAGCGGAGGAGTGGTTACCGGAGGGATCGTCAGCTGTCAGGATTCCCGCTGGCTGTTAAGCTGGACAATTAACAGACAGGGACAGTTCAAGGAACAGGATAAAGATAAGGTGTGCGTATGGGTATACGGATTGTTTACGGATGTTCCCGGCGATTTTATAAAGAAGCCTATGAGGGAATGTACCGGTCAGGAGATCACTCAGGAATGGCTGTACCATTTGGGCGTTCCGGAGGAGGAGATTCCCGGATTGGCAGCAGAAAGTGCAGTATGTGTGCCTACCATGATGCCTTACATCACCGCGTTCTTTATGCCCAGAACGAAGGGAGACCGACCCGATGTGATACCGGATGGATGTGTGAATTTTGCATTTTTAGGCCAGTTTGCCGAAACGCCGAGAGACACTGTTTTTACCACCGAATATTCCGTGAGAACCGCCATGGAGGCAGTGTATGGGCTGCTGGGCGTGGACAGAGGAGTGCCTGAAGTATGGGGGAGCGTATATGACATCCGTGAGCTTCTGGACAGCAGCGTCAAGCTTATGGACGGGAAATCTCCGCTGGAAATGGAACTGCCGGGGCCTTTGAATGCTCTGAAGAAGCCGATTCTTCAAGTGATAAAAGGAACGGTAATCGAAAAAGTGTTACGGGATCATGACGTGCTGAAAAACGGGATGATATAAGGAAGCTTATATTTTAATTTTAAGTAATATTGTTCAGAAGCCGGGGCAGTTTTATTACCCCGGTTTCTTTTTAGAAAAATGTGGCTTATATATATAATCCTTTTCACCCACGTCATTCCCCGGTTAGTATGCCCCGTGGAAAAAATTGATCATGCAGTCCGTAAAAGTTAACGGTACACAGTTAATAAAAACAATTACTGCAGATTTAAATCAGTCCCGCTTTAAGCAAACGTTTGCGGACTTGAATGCCTAAAGCTACAGCGACGGCTAATTTTATAATGTCACCGGGAATATATGGAAGCACGCCTGCCGTCAATGCTTGGGCAAAGGAAAGTTCCAACAGATATCCCAGCCAAACGGTGCCGAAAAGGTATAATACTATGGTGCCTAAAATCATTCCCAGCAAATAAATAGACAGGGTATTTCCGAATTTATCTACAAAGAATCCGCAGATCAGCGCCAAAAATATATAGCCGATTATGTAACCGCCTGTAGGGCCGAACAATTTGGAGGGGCCTGCGGTAAAATTTGAAAAGACGGGGACACCGGCCAGCCCCAGAAGAATGTAAACGGTTACGCTGATCGTACCCAGCTTCATCCCCAGAACGGATACCACAAAATAAACGGCCAGTGAACCCAGAGAGATGGGCACAGGGCTGATAGGGATTGCCAGCGCCAGAGGGCCGAGTACACAGATTACTGCTGCCATAAGACCGATTAATGCCAATTGTTTTGCGTTGAATTTCATGAAGCTACCTCCTTGCCCGCTTTACGGGGATTTTTTCTTTGTGAAATTACGAGTCTGCAAAGCAAGTCTCGCAAGAGCGCAAAGCACTCTTTTTATTAGTAAACTTGTTATCAAAATGGTTTACAATTATGAAGTATATAGGATTATGAATATAATGTCAACTAAAATAATTTCCGGTTTACATTGTTCGTTTTAAAGAAAGATTGCATTCGGATTTGCGATTGGTAATACTGGTCGAGATTTTGGTATTACTACAGCGTGTTTGAAAACAGACTCAGTTGGAGAGGCGGATGGAAACAGGCGGTGGAAAGAATATCGTTACTTTTCACACTCACGCCGCCGCGAGGTGCTTTCACGCGTTTTTTGCATGATCAAACCAAAGCGATTAGAATAATCGCTTGGACACCGTGCGCGAAACCGCTGTCTTGCGGTTTCTGTGCATGCGTTACTGGTCACGGAGTGAACAGTGACAGAACATCGACTCATAAGTGAGAAAAATGTTTGCATCCCCATATTTTTTTGCTATGATTATTATAGTACACCTGTTATAGATCACGGCAGATTCTTTGAACAGGAGCATTTCCGGCAGGAGCTGTGGCCGGATTTACGGCGGTTCATTGATTGTTTGTGCCGCGGATGCGGCATGTTCGGAAATTTGGGGGAAAGGTACTTTGGTATGCGCGAAGCAGGCAAAGGGGTATAAGTATGGAAAATTTACATGTAAGTGAAAACGGAAGATATCTGATGCAGGGGGACGCCCCCTTTTTCTGGCTGGGAGACACGGCTTGGCTGATGCTGCAGAAGCTGGACAAGGATGAGACGAGAACCTATCTCAGAAACCGCGCGGAGAAAGGCTACAACGTGATTCAGACAGTTCTGGTGCACACGTTGCCCGGTGTGTCGGAAAGCGGCTGCTCTCTGGCTCCCGGCATCAAAAATGTGACCGAAGAAGCCTATTGGCAGTTTGTGGAGGATATTTTGGACATGGCGGAGGAGATGGGGCTGTATTTGGGACTACTGCCGTCATGGGGCTCCTTGGTAAAGGACGGTATACTGAACGGGGAAAATATTGCCCGGTATGCCGGATTTCTGGGAAAACGATTTCAGGGACGGAGCAATATTATCTGGATTCTGGGCGGAGACGTGAGAGGAGATGCCGGTGCGGAAGTATATCCGATGGAGGCGGAGATTTTAAAAAGCTGGAATCCGGAGCGGCTTGTGACCTACCATCCCTTCGGGCGCACGTCCTCTTCCCTCTGGTTCCACGACGAGAGCTGGCTTGACTTTAATATGTTCCAATCGGGGCACAGGAGATACGATCAGGCTTCCTTGGGTGAATGGGACGATAATGCCGGAAAGGAAACTTTCTTCGGAGAAGATAGCTGGAAGTATGTGGAGAGGGATCACAGTCATAAAGTGATAAAACCTACATTGGATGCCGAACCTTCCTACGAAGGGATTCCCCAAGGCTTGCATAATCCCAGAAACCCTTATTGGGAGGAGTGGGATGTGCGCAGGTATGCCTACTGGTCCGTATTTGCCGGCGCCGCAGGCCACACCTACGGAAGCAATGCAATTATGCAGTTTTATGAGGAAGCGGAAGGAAAGGGAGCCTATGGGGTCCGGGAGAGTTGGAAGGATGCCATGCACCATCCCGGAGCGGCACAGATGAGGCATTTAAAACAATTGATGGAAAGCGTGGATTTTGTGAACGGCAGGCCCTGTGACAAGATGCTGCTGTACGGACAGAAGGAAAGATACCACAGAATCTCCGTTTTTGCCGGAAAAGATTATGTCCTCTGCTATGATTACAGCGGAGATCAGTTCCTGCTGGACTTAAAAGAGTATATGGACCGCCCCATGGAGGCCTACTGGATGAACCCTCAGGACGGAACGTATAGTTATATAGACACGCTTCAAGGCACGGAGAAATGGCTGGCCAGCCCCGTAGCAAGAAAAGATAAAGCCAACGACTGGGTCTTGGTTTTAAGGAGGATATAAATGAAAGTGATTGATTTTCATGTGCACCCCTTTGAGAGTTCTGCTTATAATCTCAACATGTATCCGGGAATGTATGATGTGGACTTAAAGGGGATGAAGGAACAGCTTACAGAGGCCGGTATTACCCATATCTGCGGCAGCGTACTGAATAAGGGGTATTGCCAGAAGGGCTTTGAGAACCTGCGGGGGCTGAACAGAGAGGCTTTGCGGTTGAAGGAAGAGCTGGGAGATTTCTATACCCCCGGTTTCCATGTCCATCCGGAATACGTGCGGGAGTCCTGTGACGAGATTGTTTTTATGTATGAGAAGGGAATCTGCCTGATAGGAGAGCTTGTTCACTATATGCATGGATGGGGGGACTTCTCCGAGAAAAATTGGGCGGAGATCTTGGACGTGGCGGAGCAGTACCATATGGTCTGTTCCTACCATACGCCTTTCGACTACGATATGAAAAAGATGATAGAGCAGCATCCTAAGCTTACTTTTGTGGCAGCTCATCCCGGAGACCGTCAGCGGGTGGAGGAACAGATCGAGATGCTCAAAAGTCTTCCCAATCTTTATCTTGATCTGTCAGGCACAGGGCTGCACCGCTTCGGTATGCTGAAGCACCTGGTGAATGAGGTAGGGGCGGACAGGATTTTGTTCGGCACGGACTACCCCATCTGCAATCCGAGAATGTATGTACAGGCAGTGTACGGGGAAGAAATCAGTCCGCAGGACAGGGAGAGGATCTTCTACAGAAATGCGGCGGAACTATTGGGGCTGGACGCTGTTTGTTAATATGTGCCGCCAATGGCGGCATGTTTGAAGGTGCAAAGGAACAGGCGGAATAATGGGAAACGGAAACGGTGGGCTTACAGCTCACCGTTTCTGTATTTTGCAAGTATGCTTTGAATTCGCTCATTGGGATTCAGCAAATCGCTGATAGAAGAATCGTGATTTAAAGTATCAATAATGTATGCAATGTATTTGCTCATATTGCAGTTGACATACCATTCGCGTTCCAACAGATCGGGGGTCTGGTAAATCAGGTTGGTAGTCAAAACTTTGTTGATAATGCCGTTCTCATAAGCCTTATCAAACTTATCCAGCCCGTTGGTGAACAGCCCGAAGGTGGAAAAGACGAAGATTTTGTTGGCTTTTCGTGCTTTCAGGGCAGCGGCAACTTCCAGAACGCTCTCTCCGGAAGAAATCATATCATCAATGATAATCATATCCTTGCCTTCTACACTGGTGCCGAGAAACTCATGGGCAACAATAGGATTGTGGCCGTTTATAATGGTGGTATAGTCGCGGCGTTTGTAGAACATACCCATATCCAGTCCAAGTACATTGGCAATGTAGATTGCCCGGCTCATACCGCCTTCGTCAGGGCTGATTACCATCATATGGCCGGAGTCAAGCTTTAAATCTTTCACATTGCGGAGCAGTCCTTTGATAAACTGATAAGCGGGCTGTACCGTCTCAAAGCCGTGGAGAGGGATGGCATTTTGGACACGGGGATCGTGGGCATCGAAAGTGATGATATTGTCAACGCCCATCCGCACCAGCTCCTGAAGCGCCAATGCACAGTCCAGAGATTCCCTTGAGGTTCTCTTATGCTGGCGGCTCTCATAGAGGAAAGGCATAATTACCGTGATGCGGCGCGCCTTGCCGCCTACAGCCGCGATAATTCGTTTTAAATCTTGATAATGATCATCCGGAGACATATGGTTTTCATGTCCGCACAGAGAGTAAGTCAAGGAATAGTTGCAAACATCCACCAACAGATACAGGTCTGTGCCTCTTACGGACTCCAGAATCATACCTTTTGCTTCGCCGGAGCCAAAACGGGGAACCTTGGCGTTCAAAAGGTAAGACTCTCTCTGATAGCCGGAGAAAGCAAGGGATTCCTTGTGTTCGCTCTCCCGCTCTGCCCTCCATTTTACAAGAAATTTGTCAACTTGTTCCCCCAGAGGCTTGCAGCCCTCCAGTGAAATGATTCCAAGAGAACCAACGGGAATTGTTTCCAAGTTTCTTTTTTCTTCTCGGTTGCCCATAAAAATTGTCCTCGCTTTCTGGCAAAAGTGTGAAGGATATCACTAAGCTCGAAAAGACCTCGCTAAGTGATTTCACGCTCTGCAAAGCAGAGCTTCTTCCCAAACTGCTAAAGCAGTTAGAAGAATCGCCTCAGCGATTCTTACAGATTTGCGCCGATTCATAAGTTGTTTGTGCCGACTGCGTCGGCATGTTTGGAAGTGAAAGTGTGAAGGATATCACTAAGCTCGAAAAGACCTCGCTAAGTGATTTCACGCTCTGCAAAGCAGAGCTTCTTCCCAAACTGCTAAAGCAGTTAGAAGAATCGCCTCAGCGATTCTTACAGATTTGCACCAATTCATTGATTGTTTGTGCCGACTACGTCGGCATGACTGGAAGTGTAAAAGTGCTATAACATAGAAATGCGTATGTCTGCACCGGTTAGTTTACAAAAAGTAAAGCTGCTGGTAAGCCGGGAAAAAATGCGGTCGGAATAGCGTTCCTGAAGTTCTTCCAGATTCAGGTTCGTGGAGATAACGGTTGCATTTCTTCTCAGCTGCCGCTCATTGATACAGGCGAACAATTGAGAATTGATGAAGGCATTGGTGGTTTCCGTGCCCAGATCATCAATGACCAACAAATCGCAGCCATAAATGTCTTCATAAAAGCTGTGGAGCTTAGCTTTTTCCTTGGAGTCGAAGCTGTAATATGCCAGACATTCAAAAAGGTTCAGGGCGCTGAAATAAATGACGGAATACCCTCGTTTAATCAGCTCGTTGGCAATACAGCCCGATAAAAAGCTTTTACCAGTACCTACTGTACCATAAAAAAATAGATTATGGTAGTCCTCTTTGAACTTTTGTACAAAATTAAGACTTGCGGAGACAGCGGCTTTGAACGGAATCAGATCTTCTCCCTTATGGTAATCATAGGAGAGAGTCGAGAAATTTTCTCTTGAAATCGTCTCCCGGATATTGGACTGGTCATATAAAACGGAGATTTCCTGCTGTCGGAAACAATGACATTTCTCTTTTCGTCCGCCGGAGCCGTCTGTGTAGCCGGTATCTTGACAGTCAGGACAATCATAAACCGGCTCCAGATAATTTTCGGGATATCCGGCACCCGCGAGAAGTTCTTTTTGTTTGCGGGAAATTTCTTTCAGGGAATCCCGCAGGCGGGACAATGCGCCGTCATCTCCCGACAGCACCATTTTAGCCGCGGCAACGGAAAGAGTACTGACGGAATCGGCCAGTTCCTCATAGCCGGAGATCTCGCGGTAAACTTTTTCCTGTCTGGAGGTCAGAAGAGAGCGGTTGGTGTCTCGAGTGCGCTCATAGCCCCTCATAATTGCTTCATACTGAGAATTGGTAAGTGCCATGGGGATTCCTTTCCGTTAGGAGATTCACGGGTGGCGGTTTCTGTATCATTTTAGGAAATTTCTGCTGTGGTCAGTTGCTTAACAGCTTTTTTTCCAAGGCATCGAAATCATATGTATTTTGAGTAAACTGATTAAAGCGGTTTACCGGTTTACGGGCTGAGACGCCGGTTTCCGCCGTCCGTCCGCCGTCCTTTTTGCTTTTGCGGTAAGATTCGTCCAACTTGGCTATATCCGCAGTGTTACGGACATTTTGTTCCTTCCACATGGAAAGCATTCTGTCGGCATATTGAAAACGATTCTTATCGGTGTTTAGAACCGTGCGCTGACATGCCTCGAAAATAATATCGGTGTTAAAGGCATAATCCGTGGTCCATCGGTTGATGAAGTTTAGTTCCGTGTTTGTAGGGACGCTGTTTTTCCCGAGAGCCTTCATGATGGAATAGACTCTTTTGTCATAACCTGCGGAAGCGGCCTGTGCCTGTTCGGGAGTGACAATGCCTTCCTCTGCCCAGCTGACGGCAACTTTTTCGATATACCGGAAATTCTTTTTGCCCTTTTCCACGCAATATTGAATCAGATAATCAATCAGATCGTCGGAAAAATGAAGAGTATCCGTAAAGAAGAGGATGGACTTCACCTCCGAGGGAGTCAAGGGCTTTCCGATGTAAGATTCCGCGATGAACAATAACTGTGCGGTCTCCTGACGGTTCCGGAACTCCCGGAGCTGGTCTGCGGAATAAACGGGTTTTTCATAGACGGATATGCCGTCTGTTTCTGCGGGAGACAGGGACGCGGGCATTTTTAAGGAGGGCGCCGGTTCCGCCGCCGCGTCCGCGGCATATATAATTTCCGAGGAGCTTCCCGGGGACGAACTGAAGGAACGGGAAAGCTCCACCGTATCCTTTGAGGATATGTCTGAGGGATAGACAGTCCCCGCCGTATCTCCCAAGACCGTTTCCATAGGATATACGGAAGCCGGCATCTCTGCGGAAGGCATGGTGGAAGTGGGCACAAAAGTAGCGGCAGGCTTTGTCCTTCTGCCGGAAAGCTGTTCCGTGGAGAGATCTTTGATATGGATGCCCACCAAATTCTTATCCTCGTCAAAGCTTAAAGTCAGAAGGTTCTGCTTCTCCCAGTATTTCAAGGCGCGTACTACTTCCTTTTCGGTATGGTTAAACTTGTCCGCAATATCGGATACGCTGGTAGCCAGCTGTGCGGCCATCATGCGGAGAAGATAGAAATACACCTTTAACTGGGCATCATTGGCCGCTCCCATATATTCGTCGATAAAAAGATTGGATACAACAGTGGAATTGACATCACTGTCTCGATAAATTGTTAAAGGCGCCATAATGTTTATCCTTTCCTTGGGGCTTTATAATTTTGCGGGAAGAATGCGAAGCATTCTTCGAAGTGCCGTTCGTGGCACTTTTGCCATTCGTAGCACTTTTTTACAGTAGCCAAAGTATAGCATATGGTTCCTTAAAAAGAAATAGTAATTTTGCCGGAAAGCCTTGTAAACACTGGATAAGACAAAGAATGTGGATAGTGTGGACAGTGTGGACAAGTCTCAGGGAGATAAGGGAATGTGCCGGAAAACGGAAGAGAATTATCCACACTCAAAATGAAAATATCCACAGGCCGGAAAAGGCGGTTTCTCCCTCCGCCCTGTGGATAATGTGGAAAATTAGGATCCAAGGAGAGTTTCACCGATTTTTACGACATCGCCCGCTCCCATAGTTATCAACAAATCATCTTTTAGGCAATTTTCCAGTAAAAAATTTTCAATTTCATCAAAAGACGGAAAGTAATAGCATTCCTGTCCTAAAGCCTGTATTTCTTTTTGCAGCATTTCCGAACTGACTCCCAGTGTGTCTGTCTCCCTTGCGGCGTAAATATCGGCCAAAACCACTTTGTCGGCCAAGGTAAGAGCCTTGGCAAATTCCTTGAGAAAAGCCTTTGTACGGCTGTAAGTATGAGGCTGGAACACACACCAGAGCGTTTTATGGGGATAGCGTGCGGCGGCCTGCAATGCTGCGGTTATCTCCGTAGGATGATGGGAGTAATCGTCAATAACGGTGATGCCTCCGACGGAGCCTTTGTACTCAAATCTTCTGTCCGTGCCCGTAAAGCCATGAAGAGCCTGAACCGTCTGTCCGATGTCTATGGAGAGCAGGTCTGCCACGGCGGCCGCGGCTAGAGCGTTTAAAATATTGTGGTAGCCGGGAACCCGTAAGGCGGCCTGTGTGCAGGAGCCGTTTGCACTGTGGAGGATAAAGCCGGGGTTTCCGTTTTCGTCATAAGTCACGTCGGAAGGGTAATAGTCGGCATTCGGGCCGGAACCGAAAGTTATCACCCGGCAGGCCAGCCCCTGCGTGATCTCTTGGCAGTCGGCAATATCCGCATTGATCACAAGGCAGCCGTCCTCCGGAAGGAGCTCGGCAAATTTACGGAACGAACGGCGGATATCCGCAAGATCTTTGAAAAAGTCAAGGTGATCTTCTTCTATATTAAGTATAATTCCGATTTTAGGGAAAAAGCTCAAAAAGCTGTTTGTATATTCGCAGGCTTCGGTGACAAAATACTCCGATTTCCCCACCCGGATATTTCCGCCGATTGTCTTTAAAATGCCGCCGATGGACAGAGTGGGATCCAGCTTTGCATGCAGAAGGATCTCGCTGAGCATGGAGGATGTGGTAGTCTTGCCGTGAGTGCCGCTGACGGCAATGGGGATATCATAATTCTTCATAATCTGCCCCAGAAGCTCCGCTCTGGTCAGACAGGGAATGTTTTTTTCGTGGGCGGCATTATATTCCGGATTATCTTTGCCGATGGCGCTGGTAAATACCACACAATCCACAGAGCTTGTAATATTTTCCGCTCTTTGTCCATAAAATACGGTAATCCCCTTTGCCTCCAGCATCTCCGTCAGGGCGCTGCGGGAACGGTCCGAACCGGAAACGGTAAAACCGGCATCGGCCAGAATTTCGGCAAGCCCGCTCATGCTGATTCCGCCGATACCTACAAAATAGACGGAGGAGGGCTGTGAAAAGTTTATTTGATACATAATGAATCACACTTCCTTACTTTATAGTAGTAATATCTTTTATTATATTATAGACATAACAAGCATAAAAAACAAATAAAAAAATATTTAAATAGAAAAAGGACAAGCAGTTGCTTTTCGCACCCACGCCGCCGCGAGGCGCTTTCACGCACTTTTTGCGGCTTCTGTGCATGTGTTGCCGGCCGCGGGTGAACAGCAACAATAGGTATTACGACAAGTAAAAAGTTAAAAATGTAAAAAATGACGGCAAAAAAAGAATACAATTTAAGAACTCTTAGAACAAATACACAAAAAGTATCTGAAAAATTCAATATTTTTGACTTTTTTGTAGAAAAAATATTTCATTTCATTAAAAGGTGTGCTATAATTTATGTACCTAAAATAGGTAAAAGGCTAGATAGAGGTGATGACATGATTAAAAAAGAAATGATTGCCATGTTGTTGGCAGGCGGACAAGGCAGCCGTTTGGGAGTATTGACTTCCAAGGTAGCAAAGCCTGCTGTAGCTTTCGGAGGAAAATACCGTATCATTGATTTTCCCCTTTCAAACTGTATTAATTCAGGAGTGGATACGGTGGGTGTCTTGACGCAGTATCAGCCTCTCAGATTAAATACACATATCGGAATCGGTATTCCATGGGATCTGGACCGCAATATCGGCGGTGTCACTGTGCTTCCCCCTTACGAGAAGAGCAGTAACAGCGAATGGTATACAGGTACGGCAAATGCCATTTACCAGAATATGGAATATATGGAAGGATTTCATCCCGATTATGTTCTGATACTTTCCGGCGATCATATTTACAAAATGGATTACGAAGTGATGCTGGATTTCCATAAGGCCAACGGCGCGGAAGTAACCATTGCGGTTATGCCGGTTCCCATGGAAGAGGCAAGCCGGTTCGGTATTATGATTGCGGACGAAAACAGGAAGATCACGGAGTTCGAGGAGAAGCCGGAGCATCCCAGAAGCAATCTGGCGAGCATGGGGATTTACATATTCAATTGGAAGACATTAAAGGACGCATTGATTGCCATGGCAGACCAGCCGGCTCTTGATTTCGGCAAGCACGTGATTCCTTACTGTCATAAGCAGGGTTCACCTCTGTACGCCTATGAATTTACGGGATATTGGAAGGATGTGGGGACATTAAACTCATATTGGGAAGCGAATATGGAGTTGATTGACATTGTTCCCGAATTTAATTTATACGAAGAATATTGGAAAATATATACCAGCAGCGAGATTCAGCCTCCCCAATATTTATCCGAGAACAGTGTGGTGGAACGCAGCATCATCGGTGAAGGTACAAACATCTTCGGCAAAGTATACAATTCCGTCATCGGATGCGGTGTCACGGTGGGAAAGGATACGGTGATTCGGGATTCCATCCTTATGAACCGTACACAGGTGGGAGACAACTGCCAGCTGAATAAAGCCATTATCGCAGAGGATGTTGTGGTCGGCAGTAATGTGAATCTCGGAGTGGGCGAGGAGGCGGAGAATGAGACGGCGCCCCATATCTATAACCACGGTATCGTGACCATAGGTGAGAGAAGCGTGATTCCCGACGGCGTTTCCGTAGGCAGAAATTCCGTGGTTTTCGGTACTACAACGGCAAAAGATTATACGGACGGATCTCTTGCAAGCGGCAAAACATTAATTAAGGCAGGTGAACAGTAGTGAGAGCAATCGGAATCATTTTAGCGGGCGGTAACAATCACAGGATGAAGGAACTGTCACAGAAGAGGGCAATCTGTGCCATGCCTATAGCAGGCAGTTACCGCAGTATAGATTTTACTTTAAGCAACATGTCCAATTCCCACATACAGAAAGTGGCGGTATTCACACAATATAATGCAAGGAGCCTGAACGAACATTTGAGCTCTTCCAAGTGGTGGGATTTCGGACGTAAGCAGGGCGGACTGTTTGTGTTTACTCCTGCGGTGACGGCGGAGAATGCCAACTGGTACAGGGGAACCGCGGACGCCATCTACCAAAATCTTTCTTTCTTGAAGAGCAGTCATGAGCCCTATGTGGTCATTGCGTCGGGGGATGGCGTATATAAGATGGACTTCAACAAGCTTCTCGAGTATCATATCGAGAAGAAGGCCGATATCACCGTTGTCTGTCAGGATATGAATCCGGATGCCAACATAGAGCGTTTCGGCACTATCCGCATGAACGAAGAGAGCCGGATAGAGGAATTTGAGGAAAAGCCCCTTCTGGCCAAAAGCAATACCGTCTCCTGCGGAATTTATGTGCTCCGCCGCCGCCAGCTGATCGAAATGATCGAAAAATGTGCGGAGGAGGACAGATATGATTTTGTCAGAGATATTTTGATCCGTTATAAGGACGTCAAGAGGATCTACGGTTATAAGACGCGTGATTATTGGAGAAACATTGCTTCCGTGGAAGACTACTACGGTACGAATATGGATTTCCTGAAGCCGGAAGTGAGGGATTACTTCTTTAAACAGTATCCCGATATTTATTCCAAGGTGGATGATCTGCCCCCCGCCAAGTACAATGTGGGTTCTCAGGTCAGGAACAGTCTCATTGCCAGCGGATGTATCGTGAACGGGGTGGTGGAGAACTCCGTGGTATTTAAAAAATGTTATATCGGCAATAATTGTGTTATCCGGAATTCCATTATTCTCAATGACGTATACATCGGGGACAATACCCGCATCGAAAATTGCATCGTAGAGAGTCGGGACACCATTCGGGCAAATTCTACCTACACGGAAGAAGAGGGAAGAATCCGTATTGTGGTGGAACGCAATGACAGATACGTAATTTAAGAACCGGCAATAGTGGACATGTGTAGATGGATATTCGGTCGAATCAAAGACATAAGCTGTTTTCGGCAGTCCTTTAGCCAAATGATAACTATATGTGCCGCATGCGCGGCAGATTGAGAGGAAATATGCAGATCACAGATGTACGTGTGCGAAAAATTACCAAAGACGGAAAAATGAAGGCGGTAGTTTCCATTACGCTGGATGATGAGTTTGTGGTACATGATATTAAGGTTATAGAGGGCGATAAAGGACTCTTTATCGCTATGCCCAGCAAGAAAGCGAGTGACGGGGAATACCGCGATATTGCCCATCCTATTAATTCTTCTGCCAGAGGCAGTATCCAGAAAATCATTTTGGACAGTTACGAGAAGGCGCTCCGGCTTTCGGATGAGGAAATAGAGCAAATTTAACAAAAACAGCTCTCGTTTTAGAGGCAAAATGCACCTTGCCTTTGTATATATTTGTAAAAATATAAAAAATTATAATAAATATTGCTTTTTATGTGCATATGTTATATAATTCCATCTTTGACAGTTGAGAAAAGGTAAAAACCTCACACCCAGCATAAATACGCTGTTTGTGGGGTTTTCTTGGTTGAAAGGTATGTAGCTATTTTTGCTTCTTCTTGGTCTGGTTTAAAATTTTTCTCATATTTTTTTGAAAAGTAAACTGATAGTCTGTTCTAAAACCAAAAGCATCATGCAATGCATCTGTTAAATCTGTTCTTGTATAAGCGGGAATATATCCCTCTCCGGGAGCGGTCATCATATCCATAGTTCTCAGGGTTCCAATGATTTCCTCGCAGCTGTATTGTTCTTTCAGTTTCTTTTCGAGTATTCTGTAGATTACGAGAGCTGTAAAGCATGTCGTAAAGTGGGCTGTAATCCGGTCCTTTCTGGAAAGATGCACCGGTCTTGTTTTGAATTCTGTTTTCATGATCCGAAAGCATTCTTCGATCTCCCAGCTTTTCTGATTGATCCTGATGATTTTTGCCGCATCATAATCCGGATTTGTACATACGGCATAGAAACCATCATATTTTGATTCCTTTTTGTATATTCCTTTGCCCATTCAATGGGATCCATATCACCACATCTGGCTTTGATTTCTTCAATGCTGCCAAGACGTTCAACCGTTTAGGTAGTTGTTTTG
>Ga0137308_100675_pt1 | contig 49079 bp, 42 predicted proteins | sample Inofrocosms_June_FD_97181 | JGI IMG/M metagenome (GOLD analysis project Ga0137308, IMG submission 97181) | Mouse cecal microbial communities from Vienna, Austria - N-Acetylneuraminic and N-Acetylglucosamine D2O microcosms_June | ecosystem: Host-associated > Mammals > Digestive system > Large...
CCACGAAACAAAATCCATTGCCCTAGCCCACTTCTGATAATCCAGCCCTTTATACGCAACCATCAGATTGGTAGTAACCGGCAGGTGCGGCGTGAATTTTTTGATTGCATCGTATTCCAGCCGGAAGCAGTCCAGGATACTGTCTGAATTAAAGCGCATATAATCCAGGGAAATGCCCTGAAACATCGTACGCTCCCGCTCGGTAACGTCATCCATAAAATGCTCGCTCAGCAGGTTCGGCAGTACAATTTCATCCCAGTCGTAAAACGTATGTCCCCAAAAAGCAGTATCAAAGCTTCTGTTTACCTCTTCGATCGTTCCATATTTCTTTTTCAGCCACACCCGAAACGCCTTCTCGCAGTTTTCGCAGTAGCACGCCCCTCCATATTCATTTGACACATGCCATGCCACGATATTGTCATAGTCCTGGTACCGCTCCGCCAGCTTTTCCGCCAGCCTTGCCGCATACTTGCGATAGGTCGGGCTGTTTGGGCAGGAGTTGTGCCGTCCGCCAAACTTACGCTTCATCCCGTTTTTTTCCGTCCGAAGGATATCAGGATGCCGCTTTGCCATCCACGCCGGATGCGCCCCCGTAGAAGTCGCCAGGCATACTTTCATCCCGTTTGCCCGCACGAGCTGCATAATCTCATCCAGCCTTGCAAAATCATACGTATCCTCATCCGGCTGCAAAGACGCCCAGCTAAACACATTCAGCGTCACAATATTGATATGCGCCTGCGCCATCAGCCGCATATCCTCCTCCCATACTTCTCTTCCCCACTGCTCCGGGTTATAGTCCCCGCCGTACAGCATATTTGTCTCTTTATAATAGCAGCTCATTTTCCTTCTCCTTTCCGCAAAATGCCAGGCAGCAGCTCCTGTATCCCTGCCGTCCGTCTCTCTGCCGTTGCATTCACATGCTTTTGTCTGATTATAACAAAGTATGCGGCGGTTGCCAATGTTTTTCTATGGCGGCGTAAAGGAATACCGTATTTATCTCTGATTTTTCAAGATAAAGGAATGGCACGGGAAATCCCCGTGCCGGTAACAGTACATAATATTATGATTGGACATATACTACCGTTTTTAGTGTTTTTGATCTGCCGTCCGCTGTAACCACAGTTGTCTTAATCGTCGTAGATCCTTTACGTTTGCCTGTTACGGTTCCCGTTTTTTTATTCACGCTTGCAATACTGCTGTTTGCAGACCGATAAGAAATGGTGTCTACACTTTCTTTGAGCATCTCTTCGAGTTCTTCCTGTGAAATACTGTCATCCTCTGTGCGCACTGTCAATTTGATTTTAAATTTGTTCCCCTTTTTAATCGTTTTCTTTGCAGGAGAGACTAAAATATCGTCTGCTGTAACTTCTACTGCAAGATCATCATTAGGATCGTCGTCATCTTCGTCACCACGGTTAATTATGCCGTTACTTCCGCTGCTTTCATTTCCTCCAATTACTTTTACAACAAAGTTCCCTGTAAAACCGCCGTCATCTGTCAACGCTATGATATTTGCGGAACCTTTCTTCTTGGCTGTTACTTTACAGGTTCTTGTATCGGACGATACGGAAATATCTACTACGCTGTCATCATCAAGCATCCAGCTCACTTTCTTCTCAGTTGCATCTTCCGGCAGGACTTTGGCTGTCAGCGTTATCGACTTCCCTACTTTTATTGCACTCTCTCCTTTGCTGGTAACCGTAATGCTTTCGACTGGAGTTACTGTTTCATTTTTTATTTCTTCTTCGATTGTCTTGAAAATAACATCAGCTAGCGACTTCATAACCTCAAAAAAGTTCGTCGACTGGATATCTGCAAATATCCCTTTATTACTGTCAACCAATTTTTGGAAAAAGCTGTGCAGATTGTTTTCTGTAATGACAGAAGTACTGACATTTTCCTTTTTCAAAGCATCGATCAGCGTATCCGTCGTATAACCATGCCTGTTATCTTCACGAAAACCTTCGTCTGTTAATACGATTGCAAATTTATGGGCATCTTCACGAAATTTCAGATCTCCATTTGCAACAAACCCTAAAGCATCCACCAAAGACTCTTCGTTCGCTCCTACTCCGCCCCACACGCGAGATGCGATAAGCTCCAGTGTCTTTTTCAGCTCCGCTGTCGTTTTATGCCACGGAGAGCCGTCTATTGTATGTATTTTTGTAGTATTTAGTCCATTGGACACGATATATTTGTATTCAACAACAGCCATGCGCGCGCCCACGCCTTTGCCCTCTAAATACTCCGAAAACTTTTCCACATTCGCTTTTACATTTCGAATATATGGCGTCATGGAAGCCGTGGAGTCTATGACAAAAACGATATCTGCCGGTTCTATAATATCTTTTGTCTCGGTGGATGTTGTAACATCTTTTTTCTCGTCTTCGATCTTTACAATCGTTGTTTCTGTCCGTGAATATTCCTTTTCCTCTTCCTTGGAATAGCTTCCCGTCCGGTTTTCATATGGTACATCTCCCCTGTTTGGGATAATCGCCGCCATACTGACACTTGTCAGCATAAGGGTGAATCCTATTGCCGCCGCACCTATTTTTGTCCATTTGCTCATAATCTTATATCTCCTTTCAAATTAGAGTAACCTCTCTCGTTAATAACGGGTCATTTTTTTCGTTGCATAGGTATATGTCCATAAATACATTGTGCCACTATCAGCAGACTCCACAATACAATTATCTGGTCCGATTTCGAGTATATCTACTCTTTCGTTTTTCTTGGGAGCTTTTATTCCCGCAAGTTTCTTTTGACCGGCACCATTTTGTTTGCTTTTGCATATGGTCACTTCACGCTTAGATTTATCTTTATATACCGCATAATAAAGCTCATCCCCTATAAATCCAACTGCATACCCCGCTACATTCTCTATCGTTTTTACTTTTTTTAAACCTGACTCCGTGATTCGCCACAACGTTAACGTTCCTAGTGGTGAAACATCATTCTCAGATGTATCATAACTGATTGCATACTTGCCGCTACGTCTTTCTATAATAACATTATCTTTTAATGCAGATAATGTTTTTTTTCTTGTATTATAGACATCCATCTTCCATTTATCCGTCTCACTGTCATAACCTTTCAAATAAATATTACCGCCATAAATGGTGACAATGTATGCATCTGAAACTGACAATTCTTTTAATTTTTCTTTTTTACGCGTGCGAAATACATATCGGTATAAAGCTCTTTCGTCTGACCGAGCAGATCTTTGTATATAATACGCCTCTTTGCCATTTGTATAAGGAACATCGTAAGCAGTTGCTGCCAGCGGTGTCAACTGAAATCCGCTGTTTTTTTTATCCGATATATATATCTTGTCGACGCAAACATCACCATCTCCAGGGACAGTTATTTTTCCTTTAAAATAATAATCCCCTATTTTTATTACTTGCCCACCCCATACTGGATGACTACAGAAGCCCCCCTCCTGATCCTTTTCTCCGCAAACCCTATGTGTTAGCGATCCCGCTATTGTAAACATCTCCTGATACTCAGAAGCTGCCCATACCTGTTTCGCGCCTGTAAATACGGCTATCAGCATCACAAAGCAAAATAAAACCACGCCTTTCCTATTCCGTTTTGTTTTCATTTTTCCTCCCATTTTCCATTTACTTATCAAATCGTCTACTTCTTTTGCGTAACGGTTACCTTCCTGTCCCCAACCACAACCTTTAGCCGAAATGTTTTAAAAGCCCCGTCCTCTGTCAATACCTTGACCGTAATAATAGCGGTTCCTTTGCGAATGCCACTGATCTGCCCTTTGCTGCTGACCTTTGCCACGTTCGGTTTATTGCTGGAATAAGTGACTTTCTTCACATCACTTGGATACAGCCCTTCCGGGAAATCATATTTGATCTGTGTGGATTTTCCCTTATTAAAAGTCTTCTGCGTTACTCGCACATCCAGTTCGCCTAACAATGCAGTCGTATTTTTTTCATTTTCAACCTGACTGACATAAATACGTCTGCTTTTCATTCCTGGTGCGCTGACAGTCACATAGCCGCTGCGCTCTTTAAATGTTCCATTCTTTTGCACATAAATGTAAAATACCGCTGTTCCTTTCCATTCCTTTGAAGCATATTTTTTTGCCCCGACTGCATCCGTATCTGTGATCTTTATCCACTTTGCGGATGCCGATGCCTTCCACGCTGTATCGTCGTCCGCAGTAACCTCTATGGCTTCGCTGACCGTTTCTCCTGGATCGTCAAAATAAGCCGTCTCACGGTCGATTTCCAGGTAATTGTCATCTGTTCCTACCTGCGTTACTGTAAACGACTTGGAAAGCGTCTCTGAATAATGGGTCACTACAACTTCCGCCGTCCGTTCTGCCCCTGTATTTTCTGCCGCAACAAGATAAAAGGTGTCGTCTTGGTCAAAAGTCATCTTAGACAGTCCAGCGCTGATATCCGTTGTGTTTGCAGCAGAAATTTTCAGCCAGCTTGCGTTTTTTACTTCAACTGTATACGGGCCGGAATTCTGTGTCTTGACCGAAACAGAAGGATCATAAAAATTACCGTCCTTATCCACTGCTTTTTCTCCAGAATCTACAATCAGAACCGGGTATAACGCATCTTGCGATACAGAGATATCTACCTGCTCGGTGCCATCTGCAAGCGTAATAGTAATGACCCCTGTCCGTTTTGATGTCTCCTTATTTATATCCACAAATACATAAAAGCTGTCGGTGCCGTCAAACAGCAGTTCAGACACGGCATCTTCAACCGCACTAGATTTTCCAACCGCAAGCCAAGAGCTTCCGTTTACAGTAACGGAAAAACCTCCCCTGTTTCCAGTCGTTACATCCACAGAAGAAGCAGAAGTCACTCCTTTTGCATTTGCCGTAATCTCAGAAACGCTGACATTTATGCCTGCCATCCTGCTATAGGAAGCCTGTGCAGATATCGTACCGCCGTCCTTCCCAGAGATAATAACAGATAACAGCAGCATAAACACTATTTTTAACCATTTTCGTTTTTTCATAGTTTCAGATTCCTTTATTTATTTTTGTACGAGACTCACATTCCGTGTTCCGACGGTAATCCGCAGAGTAAATGTCTTTGTCACGCCGCTCTTTAAGGTTACTTTTACCAATATTTTTGCTTTTCCTTTACGAATTCCCTTGATCACTCCATTCTTGGTTACCGTTGCCACTTTTTCCTTGCTGCTGGAATAAGTGACTTTTTTTACATCTTTTTTACTCATTCCCTTTGGATAAGTAAATTTAACCTGGCTTGTTTTACTGCGACTGAACGTTTTTTTGCTTACGCCAACCTTTAATTCCGCAAGCAGCGCTTTCTGCTGACGCTTATTTGCTTCCTGTGTGACTTTGATCTTAAATGTCCCAAGCCTTGGCGCGCTGACTGTCACATAGCCGCTTCTTGCCGCATAGGAGCCGTTTGCTTTCACATAAATATAAAAAGCACCCGTGCCGCCGATTTCTTTGGAAGCATATTTTTTTGACTGGGCATCCTCGGATTCTGTTACTTTGATCCATTTTTTAGACGCGGCTGCCGTCCAGTTCGTATCCTCATCAGCCAGCACATTAACTGCCTTTCCTGTCGCTGCTTTTTCCCCAAAGGTATGCGCGGCAGTTTCTACTTCAAGGTAAGATGTTTCGGAACCGATCTGCGTCACTTTTATATGTTTCTTTGTCTTACCAGAAGCATCCGTTACCATCACAGTCGCCGATCGTTTTTCATCCTCGTTTTCCGCTGCCAGCAGATAAAACGCCCCTCTAGTATGTGATGGAAGCTTCGACAGCCCAAGACTTACGTCATCTGTCTGCTCTGCGGAAACTTTCAGCCAGTCTGCGTCTTTCACTTCTACCCTGTAATAGTCTGCCGCTGTTTTTACTGATACCGCCTGGTCTAAAAAGGCTCCATGCCTGTCCGCAATCTTTTTATCCGCCGATATCGTCACAGAAACTGCTTTTCCAGAATCCTTTACTACCTGTACTTTTTTTCCCTGTCCCTTTCCTCTCAGCAATTTCTGATATGCCGATAATTTGGAAGCGCGCACCTTGATGCTCGCGGATGGATGAATCTTTTGAAATGCGTTTTCTCCGATCTCAGACAGCTTTTGAGACTCAATCACGATTTCATACAGATTCGTACATCCGCTGAATGCTTCACTGCCGATCACTTCTATATTTTTTCCTATGATTATTTTTTCTACTGTCTGGTTATTTTTCAATGCACCATCTGCAATCGACGTTACTTTATATGTGATACCGTCCACTTCAATCGTATCTGGAATAATGAGAACTGGCTTTGCACTGTCTGTCTCTTTCAAGGCAACTGTTTCCCCTGCCTTTGTGACCTCATAAAAGCTGCCGTCATATTCTAAAACAGTGCCTTCTGCCGGAGTGGCATCTGACTCCTCGATAATCTCCTCTGCAACTTCTTCAAATGTGATGGTCAGATTTTCTGGATCGGTTACGTCATAATATCCAGCAGTTTGGATATCACCCATAAACCGTTTTGCGAATGTCAGTTCTTCATCATCCAGGCTGTGGAAAAACCCAAGCGTATATATAGGACATTCCTCCTGCTTTAGTTCTATAGCCGCTTGATATGCGCTATTTGCATACATATAACACCACGCATGATCATTGGAATTGTAATGCCCATACTCCATCGTCTCTCCATACTCCGGTAAGCCGTCCGAACAAAGGATCGCGTTTTTCATCACCTTAGCATTGGTTTTTGGAATATTATCCAACACCTGTTTCGCCGTTCTCAAGGCACCAGTAATATCTGTACCTCCGTCATCTCCCACCTTTTGAATCGCACTCGTAAGCAAATCTAAATCGTTTGTAAAATCACAGATCTGATGAGAGTTTTCTGAAATTTCTACAACCGCAATATAGTTTTCATTGTTCGAACCTATTAAGGAACCGCAAAATTTTATTGCAGCCTCCTGCTGGATTCGCCACGGTTCGCCGGTCATGCTGCCGGATCCATCCAGGATTAAAACCGCATATCTTGGCACCTTACGAATAATCGTTTTTGCTGATACGGAAAGGCTTCCCGCGATAACAAATAAAACCATAAAGAAAGCCATCAGTATCTTTCGTTTTTGTTTCATCTGTTTCCACTCCTCTTCTTTTTCTCTTATTCCGTATGCAATCCATATGGAAAAGGAATGGGATAGAACATAATACGCTATATTCTATCCCATAGATGCGCAATTACTTCGTTACATAAATCTTAGATTTATAAACTGCGCTTTCACCGTTTGCAAGAGCAACTGTCGTCTTGATCACTGCTGTGCCTTTCTTTTTTGCCTTTACTTTCCCATTGATCTTATTTACAGAAGCAATGCTGCTGTTTGACGAACGAAAACTAATAGAGTCAATATTTTCCTGGCAGATTTCCTCCCATTCTTCGTCTGGAATATCCTCCCATTCTGTGTTGTCTTCTGGTATGACATTAATATAAAATGTCTTTCCAACCTTTACCGTTTTCTTTGCAGGGGTTGTACGAATATCGTATTTGGTAAATTCCCCAGAAAATTCGTCATCCACATCATCCAGTCCAGAATCTGAGTCATCGTCATCATCCGATTCGCTCGATTCATCAATCGTAGTCGTAGTGGTTGTCTTTGCGCCTGCCACAGACAATGGTACTGCCGTCATGCTCAAAGCCAGAAAAGTAATCAGCAATCTCTTTTTCATTGTTTTATATTCTCCTTTCATTTTTTACCAACACTAAAATCACTCGTGTGCTGGCTCGTTGGCATTTATTCTGATTTTTCCATAAATATCAACGAGTCAGTACACGGTATGCTGCACACAAAATCTCATGTCATATACCGTATAAACAACTGTTTCATTCTTTCGCGTACCGGTTCTGGAAGCAATGCTACCAGGCTTTTTTCTTTTTGCATCCCGCTGACATGCTTCTGCGTCATCTGTTTCAAAAATGCATAATACGTCTGCAAGCGCACCGTTTGTTCCTTCAGCGGAATCTTATGCAGCGGCATGAAAGGCCCCGCCAGAGGAATCCTTTCCATAATCTTGTCAAACGGGCTAACGCCGTATGGATCTCCATCCATATAGATGTGGGACAGCCCGTTTTTCTCCAAAAATGACAAATAATGCTCAAAACGCTGTGCATGGCCCTGCTGCACACTGGAAAAGTCAGCATTTTCATAGATCGTGAAAATATCTGTATCTTCTTTTATGTCCTCCGCCAAAATGTGCTGGATGTTATGGTATCTCGCCAGTTCCAAAATTCTGCCATCCGGCACAAAAATAAACGCCGGCGTTCCTGCCAGTACAGCCGCTATATTCCCATGAATTCGAGTTCCGAATGAAAAATCCACGCCCTTTAAAAATTCCAGCCAGGAACGCACATCTGTGAACCCTGTTTCATGCCCAGATGCACAAATACGGCTGTGAAGCTGCCAGGGATACCCTTTATTGATCCTTGGAAATTTTTCACGATCGACCGATACTCCTGCATATAACAGCAGCAAATCATCAATCCCCTGTGGTACATATGTATAATGCTGAAACTGTTTTGCACTGGAAAAAATAAACCGATTCAGTTTTGCTGAAATCTGAATCTTGCAGTTCACGCTTACCGGCGACCTTTCATTCAGCTCATTTACTGCTCTGTATGGCAGTTCCCGCCCGTGCAGATACATAGACGGACATCCGATAACCGTAAAATCTTTCTCTTCTGCAAATCCAAGCTGTTTGAGATACTGTGCCGTAAATTCACCGCGTACCCCCAAAAGCGATGACTTTTTTAAAACAGCCTTTACAAACTCTGAGACTGTGCGATCAAATCCTTGTGTAGTTTCCTTTATACCGCTGGTGCCTGTTTGTATTCCAACACCGATTACGATACATGGGATTGTCAACTTTTTTATCAGTGCCGTAAGATATTTTAGTTGTATAAGAAAAGAATCCCGGAATGCATTTGCAAGAGGAATCACAAAACAGTTATATTCCCTGCTCCACTCAGCAGCCTGTGCAGCGCTAAAGAACCGATTTACTGAAATAGCCGTAATCTTTGTGTCTTCGCGCATAAGAATCCGCATAATGCTATATGGAAAGAGCATATTCCCTGTGTTCTCCCATATCAGATTTTCCAGTATTATTTGATCAGCCTGCGGACTGTCCAACGGTGAAAAACCAGCACGCAGTAAAATCTTTGTCATATGGCACCTCTTTTCTGACTACAGTAGAAGCTTATCACAACAGTATATTGCGGATCGTCTCTTCGGTAGCCATTTTCATTGCGTCTATCTGTGGCTCGCAGTATCCTTCTTCCTCTGCACATACAAACCTGTTTACTATATCAGACGCATCCAGAAGCTGTTTCCCACTCAGATAACGCTCCCTGGCGTCAATGGCATCTGCGAACAGGTTCATCTTGTCGTTCCATACAAGCCCAATAGACGGAACCCGCAGAGATGTGGCAAGTATATTGGCGTGAAGCCTGGATGCGATCACGCCCCGGTAACCAGCAATCCTCTTTACCAACTGCCTGCCGCTTTTTACACATCGCTTCTTATAACGCTTTTTATCAAGTCCCATATCATTCAGGATTTCCATCCCGAATAACTCATCCTGCGCCATGCCGTTTGTAAACAATTCCCATTCATATCCTCTTTTCTGCAATTCCAGAATGATCCGTTTATACATTCCTTTGACATCTTCTGGTGAAAACTGGTTCCCGTTTGCCTCGAAAATCTCTGGACGGATCACACCAATACCAATCTTGCGCACCTTTGGTTTTCTTTGGATTCCGTATACTTCTCCTGCCCAGACTGCTGGATCTAGTACCAATCTAGGCGGGTATTTCATTCTTTTTTTCAGGTAAAGCATCATCTGTCCAAAGTCCCCTCTGGTTGTGACCTGCGCAGTCTGCGGCTTTTGAAACAGTTTTTCCAACAATTTTTCGTTTTGTGGCTTGGGGCTGATCCTGTTAATTCCTACTGCATTGAAATACACTTCTGTGTCCCCCTGCTGTTCAATCAAGCTGTAAATGTCCAGCAGCCTGTTATTAAATACTATGGAATTCATTCCTCCCCCTGGAAACACAACCGCCTGTTTCCCCTTAAGCTGTTTTTTTATAGTCTCCATTTTCTTCTCATAAACATCTGCTATCGATACTTTCACACAAATGTTCTGTTCTGCGGCAGTTTTTTCAAGAAGATACTTACAGCAGTCGCCAATAATGGGATCTCCATAATTGGTAATATGCATTCTACTAAAAACTAGAATTTCTTTTACATCCCCCATATCTTCCTACCATGCATACTTCTTGTTGCCGGATATCTGTGTCTGTTTTACAGAATGGACTTCATATGCTTTTTCTTTTCCCGCTCTTGCGTAACATTTATTTTTCTGCATGACCAGTTTTCCAAACTGTGAGGAGGTATGTGAATAGACAAAAATACCCTGCCTGCCGCCTTTAACCATATTATCCTTTATACGCATCACCGCTGTATTCATTGCCGACGGTGCTTTTCCAAACATCGCTATGTGAAGCCCGACCGAATAAGATTCCCCTGCATTACGATCATAATTCATAATTCTATTCCCCTGCACAGTTGCGCCAATTACATTAAACAATGCCAAAGCCTCTGCATTTTCTCCCGTAATTACATTGTTTTTTATCACGATATTTTTATGAAATTTGTTTAGAAATTTTCCGTTTTCCGTCTTTGTAAAATTTGCACAAATTCCGCGTGCACCTGAAACAGTACAGTTCTGCACTGTAATATTCTCACAAGTCTGTCCCTGTACCAGGTGTTGTCCGCCCGCTGCCACCTTTGGCGCTGTCTTAGGGGCGGCAACGTCAATCTGAATCTGCTCCTCCCGACATCCTTGAGAATAGGAACCGAGAGGGATCACCGTACAGTTGTCAACCACTACGTCCTTATCCGCGATCAATTCGATTGCATGTCCTTCATAATTGCAGGACACTTCCAAGTTTTTAATCGTAATTTTCTGCCCATGCGCAAACTGAATCATAGATCCCCGAAGTCCGTTCTTATCAATATTTTTCCATGTACCGCCATCTACCGTTACATTTTTCACAGACTGATATTGATCCTTTGTTGGTACATCATTGCGGAAAGCCCCCTGTAAGCATATAATAGTGGCTCCCTTCGCATTGATTTTTTGGTTACTGCCTAAAAGAATCGGTTTTACAATATAGTATGTCTCCCCACTTCGTAACTGCACTTCTCCGTCTTTTTCCAAAATATCCCGGATAATACGATAATCTTCCTTTCCCTCCTGGTCACCGGTCGGTTCAGCCACTGCCGCTGAAACGCTCACAGTTCCTACAGATATCCATACAAGCATTACCCACAGCACTGTTATAATTTTCCAACTGCTTTTCATAAAACATTCCTCCCATATTCTTTACGATTTTCTTAATCATATATTTTCAAATAAAGCACATTGCCTGTACTTCCGCGTTTTGCCATAACGGATACTTCTCCCTTTGGATTCTCATAAATAACTGCCGGCTCTTTTTCTCCATTCCCGCTTTTGTCAGCTTCTGAAAAAACTCTCACAAGTTTCCCCTTATAATACAAACTGCCTTCGGAGACACTGTAATCCAGCCCAAGGATGCCATACATCCTACAATATTCACAAGCTCCCTCCATCTGTTCTCTCTGCTTTTCCAGCTCCTGTATCTTCTGCATAGCGGAATCAATTTCCCTTTCCAGTTGAATACGATTTCCCTTTCCGACATCTAACATCCCATTTCTTTCGGCAATCACATCCTTAAGATCTTTGATATACTGTTCAACCTTCCTGCCCTCATTTCGCAGTTTCTCTGTACGTCTGCCAATCTGTCCCATATCATGGTATGAAACACTGATATCGGATACTGGCTGCGTATCTTCTGCTTCTGTCTGTATAAACCGTAACAGATGAGAAAAAACAGCCGTATTTTTGACATAATCTATAAAGCCCAAGCTTACTCCCTCCCTTATTCATCACAATCTATAACAATAACGTCCTATCCTTATTTGATCGATAATGCTTATATTACAGAACAAGCACATCCATCAAAAAGTGTACTTTTTGACATACGTCTAAAAGGAGATTCAGTTGAACAATCTGATCTGTTTTATTCATCCATCTTTTCTTTTTTCTATATTACATTCTGAAATTTACTTAAAATAGTTGCATTTATATTTGTATTATGTTAAACTATTCGTACGATAATCACCGTCAAAAAGTACACCTTATGACGGTTCTTTCAATACTTATTCCCCTGCAAAATCTTGTATTCCCGCCGCCTGCGGTAAAAAGTAGATTCGCTCATTCCAGCCTTCTTTAGTGCCTCATTCATCGAAATCTTTTTCTTTTCCCAGTCCCTCACAATCTTTGGAAACTCTTTTGGTACTGCAACCTCCGGTCTTCCAAACTTTACTCCTTTCGCCTTTGCTACCGCAATTCCCTGCTCCTGTCGCTTACGAATATTGGAATGTTCTGCCTCTGCTACAAATGATAGAATCTGCAACACAAGGTCTGCAATAAACGTACCCATCAGATCTTTCCCATTGCGTGTATCTAAAAGCGGCATATCAATCACACAGATATCAACCCCAATCTCCCTTGTTAGGACGCGCCACTGCTGCTGGATCTCCTCATAATTACGCCCCAGCCGGTCAATGCTTAAGATATAAAGCAGATCCCCCGCTTTTAGCTTTGTTACCATCTGCTGGTACTGGGGACGGTTAAAATTCCTCCCTGTCTGCTTGTCCATATAAATATTCTGCCCTGCTACTCCCGCTTCCCGCATTGCTTCCACCTGCCTGTCCTCATTCTGGTCTGTTGACGACACACGTATGTACCCATAGATGCTTTCCATGCTGTTCCTCCTTCGTAAATTCATTTTTACTTCTTATATCGCGTTGGATGATTCATAAAATTTACACGTTTTGTAAATCACTTTTTTCAAAAAACACAGGAATCACAAAATTCTGTGTTATACTCAATACGGAGGTGTTAGCAATGAATCCAAAACAAAGATCACATACAATTATGGTCGTAGAAGATGAGCCGGATATCCAGGAACTGTTAGAAAATTTTTTACAGGAAGCCGGTTATACCGTTGCCGCAGCAAGCGACGGAATGGAAGCACTGGCTCTGTTTTCGCAAAAGCAGTTTGACCTGATTCTGCTAGACATTCTGCTGCCAAAGATCGATGGCTTTTCGGTTTGCGAATGTATCCGCAGGCAGTCCCAGGTGCCAATTATTATGCTGACTGCACTAAGCGGTGAAGAAGAGCAGATCCGCGGACTGGATCTGCTTGTAGACGATTATATTACAAAACCGTTTTCCGTGCCTGTGTTAATCCGCAAAATCGCTGCTGTTCTGCGGCGCAGTGCGCATTGTACGTCTGATACGCCGCAGGTAATTGCCTATCAGAACCTGCTGCTTGACTTAGACGGTTTTACTGCCGTGGTAGACGGACAGACGTATGAGCTGACGCAGCGGGAATTTGAGATCCTGCGCGAGCTGCTCACGCACCAGGGGCGTGTGCTGACCAGGCAGAACCTGCTGGATAAGCTGTGGAAATATGATTTTTTCGGTGATGAACGAGTCGTTGACACGCATATTAAAAACCTGCGCAAAAAACTTGGTATTGATTTTATCCATACAATCAGAGGGGCGGGATATAAAATTGACAAAATATAAATATCGGCTGGCAAACAGCCTGTTTGCAAAAGTATTTTTCCTGACGTTATTTCTGCTGTTTGGCACTAGCCTGCTTGTATACGGGATTCTTGCCATGCGAATGCCCAAGACGTATTCCAATCATCTCAATTCTGCTTTGGATAACCAGGCAAACAATCTGATCTCTGAACTAAAACAGGTGCCTTTCGAAAACAGCAGTGGCTTATTTTCACAGTTTCTCCAAAATCCAGCCGTCAGCAATGCAGAACTGTATACAGAAGACGGCACATGGATACCACTGCCAAATGTTGCGGAATACTATGTAGGTGAAGACAATCTGGTACAGGAGCAGCCTAATATATGCATAGCCGCAGAAGATACTTCGGACAGCGGCACGGTTTTCACAGGCAGCTATCCCTTTTCCTTTGCAGGTGACAGTTCCCGGTATGTGCTGACCGTCTACGGCACGGCGGAACAGGTTGCCCAACTGAAACAGGCTTTTGTACGTATCCTGCCGGAACTTCTTTTGCTGTGCATCGCCGCAGCGCTTATGGCATCGCTTTTTTATGCACATATTATTACAAAACCGGTATTAAACCTTTGCCGTATTTCTCAAAAAATGTCCCGCTTGCAATTCGACTGGCAGCCTGCGCATACCCGCGGCGACGAGCTTGGTATTTTGGAACAAAGCCTGCATCACCTGTCCCGGCGCCTTGACGATGCGCTGACGAGCTTGCAGAAAGCCAACCACAAGCTTGCCGCAGATATCGAACATGAAAAAGCACTGGAACAGGCACGGACAGACTTTTTTTCCGCGGTTTCGCATGAGCTGAAAACTCCTGTCACTGTAATCAAAGGACAGTTGGAAGGAATGCTGTTTGACATCGGCGCCTATCAAAACCACAAAAAATATTTGGCAAAATCATTGGAAACCGCAAATACGCTGGAACATATGGTGCAGGAAATCGTAACGGTCTCACGGCTGGAAACCGAGCAAGCCTTTCCTATGCAGTATTTTGACTGTGTGCCTTTGATTCGCAGTTACCTGAATACGACCGAAGACCTGATCATAGACAAGCGTCTGCGTTTGTGCTGTAATCTTGCGCCTGCCGCATATATTCACGGCAACAAGCTGCTGCTGGAAAAGGTATTTTCAAACCTGATCGGCAATGCCGTCAAATATGCGCCGCAGGAAGCGGAAATAAACATTCTCCTGACTACGGAACAAGGCACGGTTCAATTTTGCATTGAAAACAGCAATACCCATATCCCAAACGACTGCCTGCCAAAGCTGTTCGATGCCTTTTACCGTGTCGAACAGTCCAGAAACAGAAAAACCGGCGGCAGCGGACTTGGGCTTTACCTCGTCCAAAAAATACTGGCGCAGTATGGAAGCTGCTGCACCGTTTGCAATACACCGACCGGGGTACGGTTTTCCTTTTCGCTTTCGCCGTCCATCTTCACATAAATCACAAAGAAACCTCAACTGTATCACAAATGGTTTTGTTATACTCAGTTTCGTAATAAATAAACTGCTTTGACAAGAAAGGATGGATTCTTATGAAAAACGCAAAAAAACAGATTACTTTGGCACTCTTTGGAACAATGTTCGCCGGATGCCTTACCTGGAGCGCCGTCTCCTTCACAGCCAGAAATCCTGCCGCCGCAGCCGATAAACGCAGCCTCTCACAAGAAGCCTCTCCAAAACAACTGCAAGGGCCTGCCGACGAGGCTGGAGAATTATCCCCATCCCAGGTTGCTTATGCCTGCGAAACGACTGACGAAACTGATACGGCATCCTGGAAAGAACGTTTTAAGATCTATGAGCCATTTGGCATCACATACGACGCCGAAAAGGACGAACTGCGCTACCACGGCAAATTGGTGCGCTGCTTTGAAGACTATTATCCGCTTGATGCTACCGGAAACCTTGCAGCAGGCACAGATTTTTTCCAGGAAAACGGCGTAACGGACATATATGCTGTGCGTGATCTTACGAATATTACGGTAAATCGCGACGGCTCCTATGATCCGAGCGGCATACTGACCGGGCTCAGAGAAGCCTCCAAAGAAGAATATGCTTCCCGTGACATCGATACATTCAAAAACCCTCCGACTGCCGAGGCTGTCTGTGAAGGCGAGCTGACCGCTGAGGAAATTACGGAACTTGCGGCAGAATATAAGCCATTTGGCGTAACCTATGATCCTGCCGCTGACAAATGGTATTTTCACGGCGAGCCAGTCCGCCGCTTTGAAGATATTCTGCTTTCAAACGGAGAAGCCCCTGGCGGCGGTAATTTCAGCGGTTCCCTGCGGTCAACGTATGATGAAGATGGAACGGTAGATATTTATACTGAACGGGACTTTACGAGATTAAATAAAGACGGGAACGGGACATTAGTTAATGTGAAAAAGCAAGGCAAATAAATAAATTTTCTATCTCATATCAATCTCACGGAAAAAAGACTGGAAAATCCTATCAAATTAGGCTTTCCAGTCCAAAATCCGCTGCTAAACTCGATTTATATGTATCAATGTCTGCCATTTTTGTTGTCGTAAAATGAACAGAATTTACAGCGATTTCACTTCTTCCACGAATAATCTGGTACTACCAATTCTACTCCAACAGATTTACAAATTGGTGAAAAATCCTTCTGATTGCTGCTGCATACTCCTGTGGTTCCTTCGCAATGTACTGTTTCCAATGTGATAATCACATCCCCTAATTTCATACAGTTCCTTCCTCTGTACATTGTCTCATCCTCTGCCGCTTTATTCAATATTTCTAATATTTTATGATCCACGAGGCGCTTTGTTATCATCTGATCTATCTGTTGATCCGACTGCTGCCATAATTTACAAACTTCACATATTTTTTTATCTTTTGTACAATGCACGCTGGACATATAGGGAATTCCATCTTCATATCTGACCTGTTTTTGCGCCCGTGCACATTTTGTTTGGTTCAACAGCAGTTCGATGTCCATCATAAATTCATCCTGAATCAAATCTATATACAAGTAAAATGTATCTTCGATCTCGTCCACCTTATAGTTACACATTTCAAGTATATTCGCATATAATTTTGCTACCCTCGCCTGACTCCTCCCAAATACCCTTTCACTAATACGCTTACCAGTTTCCCCTATATCCTTGTCAAGCAAAAATAGTCCAAACAGAGTCACAAGATCATTTACAATATTCGAATAAAATTCACCTTTTACATACGTAGAGCAAAACAGTCGATGATCCTGCAAAATTGCTGCAACTGCATTTTTACGCTCCTTTGAACCTGTAATGCGGTCAATTTGTATTGTTGTATCTAACAATAAATTCAACTTTTACTCCCATGCTGGCATTGTTGCCAACCCCTTCTTTCGTAGTTTTCTGTTTAATTGCAACAAATCTTCTTTTTGGATATTATTCGCTATTATCAAAGAAAATCCTTCTTTTAACAGTGCGATCTGTTCTCTGGAAAATATTTCTTCTGAGGCGTTCAAACGTATTACATTTCTAAGCAGTGTGCTTATTTTATTTCTGATATCATCCGCCTGTATAACATCTGTTTTCTTAAGCTTCTCAATCTTGCCTACCATAACTGCCGCATACTGAATCTGGATTTTTATATCATCAGCTTCTTCCCATTCTGTCAGTATTTCCAATGCACGTTCCACGATCTTTTTACAGCTTTGCCAAGGACTATTGGATATTTCTTCCGTTTTCTTCGGTGCCTGTTCTCTTTTCTGTCTTGCTTCAAATGTCAAGTATAAGTTATGAGACTTCTTATTTTGCCCTGACTTTTCCAGTCTGTTCTCAATATCAGCAACTTGCTGCTCCAAGCGGTCTATCTTTTGTATCATAACATCTTTAAAGACATACTCTGTAAACGCCGCTCCAAACAGGTTTGTCTGCAAAAAATCCATCTGATTTTCAGCCATTATGATTCTCCTTTTATCTTTTGCTTCATTTCCTCCAACATACAAATCATAAGATCTATATCTTCTTCATCACAAATAAATGTGATTGATTCTCCCTGTTCATATTGAGCAAATAGTTTCTCTATCCCTTGTGGAACATCTCGTAAATCTTTTTTACATACCATATCAATAAGTGCGAAACTCGTTTTCCTCTGATACGGCAAATTATAAGAACAAATGTTATATTTAAAATCAGACAGTTTCGCATTTACAGCATTTTGTTTTAAATAGTATCGGTCAACAAAGCGTTCTGAATCAAATGCATCCTTTACAAATTCCAATTTATTACTAATATTCTTTACCAGTGCTTTCTCTTCTTCTTCACTTATATTTATGTCCTTGCTTTTTTTTAATGTCAGCAGGATCTCTTCTTCATCTACTTCTCTACCTGCTATATTGCATTCCAAATACCAACGCAGTAAATACACAATTTCATCATATATAATCGTTTCCACCTCTGGTTCCAAATACGTATTGTCTGTCAGAACCAGCGAAAACGCACTTAAAAATCCTACCGAAAAAAATGCCTGTTCCAATTTTACCAGCTCTTTTAAAGTATCTACCGCTTTGATAAAATCCTCCCATTCACTGCTGTATCTAAAATTTTTAATCATATTTAGCCTCTCTTTTTCATCAAAAACCCATTTTACAGATAAAACAGGAATCCCCATTCCCTCCCTCACCTGACAGTCGATACGTGGTAGTAACGATAAAAAATAAAAATGCGCATGTTTGCTTGCAGGACATGCATTGTGCAGTTGGGAGTCGAACCCAGAGGCTGTCCACGCCCCTGCCCATAAGTACGGCACACTCTCTGCCGCCGAGATGCATCCACTCTGTCAGATTACCATACTACATACACGCTTTAAAATTCCAGCAGCTCTGTCGTCCAGTTCAGTTCCTGGATCCATTCGTCTGTCTCGCGCAGCTCTTTTGCCAAAAGATCAAGCTTTTTTCGAATCTCCGCTACCGGAACCGTACTTTTGATTTTGATTTCCGAATGTGACAAACGGCTGACCTTATCGCTTGCATGGTCGAGAAATTCCCGTATCACTTCCATTTTTCTTTTCAGGCAGTCACGGTGTGCCAAAAGCTCCGTAATCGTCTTTCCGCTCCGCTCTGTCCGGCTGTTCGTCAGGTTAATTTTTACCATCAGTTCTTCCAAGCGGCTGACCGTACGCTCCAGCTCCTCCAGCAATTCTGCTGGCTGTTCTGCCGGCTCGTCCCCTTCCTGTACCTTTGCATTGCAATCCAACCGTATTTTAATTTCCGACAGTCTAGCCTGCAAGTCTGCCCTTTCCGTTAATGCTGACGCTAATCTCATCTGATCCAACTCCTTTTTCTGCTGCTGACGCTTATAAATATTTTTCGATTGTACCTTGCTGGACGACACGCTTTCCTAATAATGTCAATGCCTGTTTCGGGCAGTTTTGAACGCAGCGGTAACACATCGTACACCTGCCAGATGCCGCTGCCTTGCCCTGCACCAGTTTCAGATTATTCATCGGGCAAAGAATCGTACACGTTCCGCATCCGACACATGCCGCGGTATCTACTTTCAGCTTATCCGAATAATGATTTACTTTTTGGCAAAACCAAAGCCTCTGCCCGAAAAATCCAGCAAAACGGCACGTCCATCCCATCCCGTCCTTCGGCGGCAGCCCTGCCTGCAACGCCTTTGCAGCTCTCTTTGCTTTTCTTGCTGCACGCATTACCAGCATTTTATTTTCTGTGATTGTCCTCTTTAGTATTTTTTCATCTGCAATACTGTCCGGCATTTTAACATGCAACCCTCCTGTAATATTTGCTCCATATTTTTTCAGCATTCTGCCAAGAATCCCCGCGCCGTCACCACTGAACAGCCCCATCGTGGCAATAATAAAAATCTTTTTCCGCTTCCACAGCTTTGCATGGCGGGCAATAAAATCCTGGACGATTTTAGGCACATTGCTAAACTGCACCGAATAGCTGAATACGATTTCCTCATTTTTTCTGATTGCCTCCGTTACCTTTGGCTCCTCAATCGTATAGAGTTGCGAACGGGCTTTTTTTCCCTGATCGTAACTGCGCAGAAATACATCCAGTATATATTTCGAGTTGCCCGTACCGCTAAAGTAAATGCCTATCATCCATCAAACCTCTTTCCTTTCACTAGAGCGTGTTTGAAAAATCATTCCTGCCATCTGCATTCCCCACTTTGCGTGATATTTGCGCCAAATTCAGGTTACATAGCCCGCTATGCGCCCTTCATTTGGCGCAAATCTCCCACAAATTGTGAAATACATCTGGCAGAAAGCATTTTTCAAACACGCTCTAGAGCGAACAAATTTGGATTGCTTTGGTAAATTTTTACAGGAAGGGACGCTGGGAGAGAGGATGTGCCTCCCCTGGCGGCGTCAGTTCCAGAATGTTAAGAATCCCTAAGCATCCTGCTGTTACGTTGTGGCTGTGTCCGGTCGCGCCACCTAGTTCGCTGCCTGCTGGCAGCTAAAGGTGCCGCTTGGCTACGCCCCTGGTGGTTTTGCAGAATACTAAGGGCTTCTAAGCATTCTTCCAAAGCCGCAGCCAGGGGAGGCACATCCTCTCTCCCGGCTGCTTTTCGTAAATGCTACGAAACAAACGCAATATGGTTTGGTTTGTCTGCCATGAACAAAATCAACCCTATGATAGAACAGATTCTAGGTTGTTTTACATGGAGAACCTGTACAAAATAGTTCCTTGGAAAACGCAAATCAGATAAAATTCACTCTCGTACAGTGAACAAACCATATCGGGCTCGTTTGGCAGCACTTGCGAAGAACAGCCGGGAGAGAGGATGGGTACACTCTGGCGGCGGCTTTGGAAGAATGTTTAGAATTGCTTGGTATTCTGCAAAACAACTAGGGGCGCAGCCAAGCGGCACCTTTAGCTGCCAGCAGGCAGCGAACTAGGTGCCGCGACCGGACACAGCCAGGGCGTAGCAGCAGGATACCTAGCAATTCTTAACATTCTGGAACGGACGCCGCCAGAGTGCACCCATCCTCTCTCCTGGCGTCCCTTCCTGTAAAAATTTACCAAAGTAACTCAAACTTGTTCGCTGTAGTACTAGAGCGTATTTGAAAAATGCTTTCCTGACAGATGTACTTCACAATTTGTGGGAGATTTGTGCCAAATGAAGGTCGCATAGAGGGTTATGTAACCCGAATTTGATGCAAATTTCTATCTAAATCTCTAACTGCTCCCGAACCATTTTCACCGTCCTTTGATACACCGCATAAACAACCCCTCCGGTCAGCACAAGAATCCCCAGGCAGACGAGCATCGCAATCCCCTCATAAGACGTGATCTTTCCGTCATTTGCGTACAGTATGCCAATAAACAGCAAATACATTGTCCCCATGCCGACCCAGGCAGGCATCCGAAATACCTGGCTGCACTGGCTGCGCACCTCTTTTGACAAAAACACCGAAGACGCCCCCAGCTTTCGCAGATCTTCAAACAGATAACGGTTATTCAGCGCAATCGTCTGACAGCGGGTGAAGCCGATAATCAGAGCCGTCGTAAGGCACACAATAAAAATAAACAGAAACATCATATACAAAACACCCATAATAAGCAGATGCTCATTTATCAGCAAAATACGAAATTTCGGATGATACATCCAGCTAGTCTTAAACTCCAGCGTATCTCTCCTGTCATAGCGAATCATCGTTTCAAGCTCTGTCGATTCCATCCAGTATTCCTCACCCTTTTGCATGGCGTTAAGCTTTTCTACCCGGTCATAGTATTCCACATGCTCGCAGCTTTTATCAAAAGAATCCACAAACAGGTCATAAAGCCTGCCTGCAAATGCATAAGAATCCTCTCCGTGCGCGTTAAACTGCACAATGCGCCCTTTCCATTCATCCGTAAGCCCCTGCTCCATCACCGCATAGTCTGCATTGTCCAGCACAATCCAGCCCATGATTCCGGTAAGCAGCCCATAATGCGCATATCCGGCAAACGAAGTCTCTATATGCGCTCCTGTCACGATATTGGTCAGATCCTTTGCTGTATGGATGACAAATAAATTTGTTTCCTTTTCATTTGTAAGACAAAGATACGTTCCCGGCGCCACATCTTCGTTCTGCCCGGTCAGCGCATGGTACGTATCTTCGGAAAGCACTCTGACCTCATTTTTTAATACCGCATATTCCGTATAAAGACGATGGTTTTCATCCTCGGCTTCAAGTATTCCTCCGGCTGCCAGATTGATATATTCCCCTTCTTTCCAGTCTTTCACAGACAGTCCGTATTGCTGCGCAAGCTTACTCACATCTTCTTTTCCAAATACATCCTGATCGAGACGATAGTGGTAAAAATAATCATACGGAGCAGACTTATATTCAAGCAAGCTGGAAATACTGCCGGCAGGAATATAAAAAATTGCGAACGAGGCGCCTGCGATTAAAAGTGTAATAATGAGCAGGTTGTTCACCGTCTGCTTTGCCTGTAGCTTCACCATCCCGCGGGTAATCGTGTTTTCATACAGATGTTTTTTCCGGCTCTTCCAGCCATACACAACCGTATGCAGCATCACCATATACAGCCCCGGAAAAACCGGCAGATAAAACACGCCGATCCAAAACGGGCTGTACCTGTGAAACCAGATTTCCCACAGTCTTGGCGCACTGTAGCCCAGCACTGCTCCTCCAAGCACAAGTGCCGCGCCTATATACCCGCACCAGCGCCCAGGCTCTTTGACTGGTTCATTCAAATGTTCCTCCCGGATCACCTCCATTATATTTGTCTTCTGCAAATACCGCCATGCACTCAGACAGGCAACTCCAACGACCAGCAGGAAAAATGCCGCCGAAACAAGCAGGCACCGTGCATCCAGCGCCAGTACCATCTGTGAGCTGTCCACAAGTATAAGCCGAAACAGCCCCCACAATAGCCACACAAACGGAATCCCCGCCAGGGCACCTGCTACAGCAGACAGGCTGCTAAGCAGCAAAACCTCCCGCATCAGCCCTGGCAGCAGCCGTTTTCTGGAAGCCCCAAGAGCCATCAACACACCGATCTGCCTGGATTTGTACCGAAAGAACAGCCCTGCTGCGTAGACCGTAAATACTACACATCCTGCCAGCGTCAGTACAAAAATCATATACATCTGCTTTCTGCTGTCCCCGCCTTCTGGAAATGCTTTTTGCACTGTCTGCGACATCATAAGCGCCGCATACGCAGAAATAATCATAAGCGCGATAAAATTGCTGAACAGATACAGGCGCGCCTGTTTTCTGCCTGCCTTTTGCAGCTTCTGCTCTATCCCTTTCAACGTAAATAACTCTGTCACGGTTCTCCCTCCATCCTCTTTTACTCACTCATTTCCCGGATCACGCCAAGCAGATCCTCCTGCATTTCTTTCCGGCTGCCTTTCTTTTCAAGCTGTCGGTACAGCCTTCCGTCCTTGAGCAAAATCACCCGGTCGCAGAACGACGCCGCAAAGCTGTCATGCGTTACCATAAAAATCGTCGCCTTCATCTGTTCCTTTGCTTCCAAAAACGCCTCAATCACTGCCCGGGAAGATTTGGAATCCAGGTTTCCCGTCGGCTCGTCGGCAAGAATCACCATCGGATGGTTCATCATGCTGCGCGCAACGGCTGCCCTTTGCTTTTCCCCGCCGGATATTTCCGCCGGATATTTTTCCAATATATGCCCGATCCCAAACATCTTCGCCAGCTTTTCCGCAAGCTGTACCGCGTCCTGCCCGACGTTTCCTAAGATCATACGGGGCACCAGTATATTTTCCCGGATCGTAAGCCCGTCCAGCAGCATAAAGTCCTGAAACACAAATCCCAGTTTTGTATTTCGTATCTGCGCAAGCCGCTCTTCTTTCTCCCCCGCCAGCTTTGTGCCTCCGATTGTAATGCTTCCTTTTTCAAACGGAATGTAACAGGAGATACAGTTTAGAAGCGTCGTCTTGCCGGAACCGGAAGGGCCCATCACCGCCGTAAATTCCCCCTGCGCGACATGAAAGCTGACGCCGCTTAGCACCTGGTATTTGTTTTTGCCCGCCTCATAAGATTTGTAAAGATCTTTTACGTATAACATATTTTTCCCGCCTTTCTTTGTATTCCAACTGCTTTTTGTATCTGATACAAGAATAGCATAAAAAAACGGCAGCGGTTTTGAGGATGTAACCGATCGCTTAAGATTTGTCATTTTTGTACGGCATCTGCGGGGTTTGTAAAGTTTGCACTGCTTTTTCGTAAAGTTTGTTCTGCCGCTCTCAAAATAAGAAAACAAATTTTGCATAAAATATGTTAAACTTATTGTAAATACTTTTAGTACTAAAGCGTGTTTGAAAAATGCTGTACTAGAATAGAAAGGCAAAAAATTTATGCTCAGAATTGCACTATGTGACGATGAATTGGATGCACGAGACGCACTGCGTATCCAATTAGAACAACTGTTATTGGAAGATATCGAAGAAATTGTATACGAATTTTCATCCGGCACAAGCGCCGCTTCCTGGTTTCAAAAACATCCGGGTGAAATTGACCTGCTGTTTTTGGATATTGAAATGCGCGGCTTGAACGGCATGGAAACAGCGGTAAAAATCCGCCAGTTCGACGAAAATCTGACGATTGTATTTGTAACCGGATACGCCGATTATGTGTTTGAAGGCTATCAGGTAGACGCGCTGGACTATCTGTTAAAACCCGTTTCCAATCAAAAGCTGTCCGAGCTTTTACGGCGGGTGCGCACCAGATTGTACCAGCAGGAAGAACAGTCTTTTCTTTTAAAAAATATGGACGGCACCTGGCGTTTTCATTTTCGCGATATTTTGTATTTTTATTCCGACAGACGGCGTGTCATCCTGGCTGCCAAAAGCGGAGAATACCCGTTTTACGCAAAATTAGACGCCATAGAATCGCAGCTTGCCCCGCATTTTATCCGTATCCACCAGCGCTATCTGATCAATCCGGCAAACGTTGACCTTATCGGCAAAGAATCGGTTACGATCGGCACGGCAAAACTGCCATGCAGCAGAAAATACCGGGAAACAGCAACGATCAAAATTGCAAAAGCAATGATGGGAGGCAGTGTAAAATGATCTCTTTTCTCAGCACCCATATGTGGCTGTTTTCCGTCATCAATATCTTTCCTATGATGCACGCGCTGGAATCTCTCATCACGATCCGCACACAGCGCAGAAAACGGTTCCTGCTGTACGTAAACTGCTGGCTGCTTAGCAACATCCCGATTCTGATCAGCGACATGATCAATCTGCCGACAGTTATGGCAAGCTTTTTTATCAGCGTCCTTTACACCTGCGAAGGCAGTATATGGAAAAAGATCACGATCAGCTCCCTTTATACCAATACCTTTTTTTCCTTTAATGCCCTGCGTGATAATTTTTTTAAACCTTATTTTTTTCCGCGCCTGTATGATTATGTCATCGTCCCTGACAGAACCGGAGTTCTCCAGAAATGTCAGTTATTTACAGTTGTCATCAGTTTTTTATTTGCCCTGCTGTTAAGTACCGGTATAAAAAAATTTGCGCTGGAAAAAAACTATACCCTTCCTGACAGCCTCTGGAAACTGCTGATGCTTCTTACAGCAACCCCTTTTGGCACGATACTTTGCATTGTCCTTTTGTATAACGGAGAAACGGTTATTTCCTTCTATAGGCTGCGCCACCAGAACTTGTTTCTGTTGCTGTTTACGATTACTCTATTGTCCTTTATCAGCCTGTTGTGGTGCATCCGCGTCCTTGCCAGGCAGCAGGCATTAGAACGCCAAAACAGCCTGATGGAAACGAACCGAAAATACTATAAAGCAATGGAACAGCAGCATTTTGAGATCCGGCGCCTAAAACATGACCTCGCCAACCATATACAGGCACTATCTGTGCTTCCCGCTGACAAACAGGCAGACTATCTTAGACATCTCGAAGGCATGACAGCAGGGATACAGCCGCTTTCCTACTGCGGCGATGCTACCGTCAATGCTGTGCTGTCCGTAAAAAAAGCGGTTATGGAACGATACGGCATCCGCAGCCAGATTTCCATTGATATCCCGGCGGAGCTGCCCTTTGACAAACCAGATATCTGTGCCTTATATGCCAACGCCATCGACAACGCCATCGAAGCGTGCCGAAAGCTGGAACAAGACTGCCGTACAATCCATATCCAGGGCAAGACACAAAAAGGGCTGTTCTGCCTTCGCGTGCGCAATCCAGCCGCCCCGTCCGGCACAGAACCTGCCCCTGTAACGCCCCGCCGTTTCAAGGAAGTCCTGCCCACTTCCAAGCCGGATAAATCCAGTCATGGATTCGGGCTGAAAAGTATGCAGGAAATTGTATCGAGATATCATGGTGAGATGGAATTGCAGACGGCAGACGGAATGTTTGAAGTGTTTTTGTATCTTCCGCTGCCATAGTACTGCTGCGAATAAGCTTGAACTGCCTTCATAAGTGTTGCGAAATAATTTCTATCTGAATTGTTTTGTATAAAAACAGTGATTCGTGTTGCAGAACTTTCGTTGCAAAACGTGCTTGCAGCAAATACTCCTCTTTTTTCAAAAAATTCGCATTAAAATATTGCGAATAGTAATCGCATACTGCAAGTTGGTAAAGATACAATTTTATAAGATTGTCCCTGTCGTATTGAGTAAGAGGAGCCATATCACAGTAATGCCCAACATAATCTTTCAATTTTGCTTCATCGTATTGCCCGTCAACGCAAGATGGTTCTGCGTAAAAGAAAGAGCGTGTCAGCTCCTATATAACAGGGGGCGACACGCGCAAGTTCAATCAACTACCGCATTTATTTTATTTTTGCCGCAAATGGATTGAGGAAGACCCTTTCTTACTTATGGCGAATCCTCCACCTCTATACAAGTTCCATCTCCTGCTTTTTATCATATTCTTGCAATATCTTCTGTGCCTGCACTATCTCACATCCTGTTTCCGCCGCTATATCCTCCACGATCATTTCATCACTCAGACTATGCCGGCGCCCGCTTCGAATTATTCCCTCGGCTCGTCCTTCACGCCTGGCATCCATCTCATACGCTTTCCATGTCATATATTCTACCTTTCCACACAGAACTCTCCTTTTCCAATATCCCTATTCTCTATCTCCATTATATACCCCTGTCAAAAAAAAGCAAAGGTATTTCATTCAAGAATATTCCTACTTCTCCTTCTGCTCTTCCTCCCTAGAGCGAACAAATTTGGATTGCTTTGGTATATTTTTACAGAAAGGGACGCCGGGAAAGAGGATGTGCCTCCCCTGGCTGCGTCCGTTCCAGAATGCTAAGAATCCCTAAGTATCCTGCTGGTACGCTGTGGCTGTGTACGGTCGCGGCACCTAATTCGCTGCCTGCTGGCAGCTAAAGGTGCCGCTTGGCTGCGCCCCTGGTTACCCCGCAGAATACCAAGGGCTTCTAAACATTCTTCCAAAGCCGCCGCCAGGGGAGGCACATCCTCTCTCCCGGCTGCTCTTCGTAAATGCTACGAAACAAGCGCAATATGGTTTGGTTTATCTACCATGAACAAAATCAACCATATGATATAACAGATTCTAGGTTATTTTACATAGAAAACCCGTCCAAAATAATTCCCTTGGAAACGCAAATCAGATAAAGTTCGCTCTAGTACTACAGCTACCAAACCATATCGAGCTTGTTTCGTAGCACTTACGAAGAGCAGCCAGGAGAGGGGATTGACACGCCCTGGCGGCGGCTTTGGAAGAATACTTAGAATCCCTAAGCATTCTGGAACGGACGCCGCCAGAGTGTACCTATCCTCTCTCCTGGCGTCCCTTCTCGTAAAAATTTACCAAAGTAACTCAAACTTGTTCGCCCTAGCGTCCCTTCATAAAAGAAAAACCCAACACGCAAAAAAAGACAGCACCCAGACTTCCCCTGTCCAAAATGCTGTCCTTTTCACAATCTATCAGCTTCTCTTCTAAATCTCCATTCCAAGCCGCTCTAATATAAGATCCAGACACAGCTCCTGCGTCGTCGTTACAAGCTCGGCGCCTTCCATCTCCTCCGGTGTGCCCACACCCACTGCCGGCATTCCGGCGCGGTGGATCGCTTCGATGCCTGTCCTGGCGTCTTCTACGCCGACGCAGTTTTGCGGCTGCAAGCCAAATGCCGACATTCCGGCAAGAAAGATATCCGGGAACGGCTTCGCGTTTGGTACTGCGGCTGCGTCTGCAACGTAGTCAAACATCGTATCCAGGCAAAGCTGCCCTAAGATAAACGGCGCGTTCCTGCTGACGGAGGCGAGCGCAATCTTGATCTGGTTTGCCTTTAGCTCTTCCAAAAATGAGGAAATGCCGGGCAGGATATCTGCTGGTGAGATCTGTTTGATCAGTTCTTTGTATAAGTTGTTTTTCTTGTCGGCAAGCGCTTCTTTTTGTTCTTTGGTATACTGGCTGCTGGCATTGCCGTTTTGCAGAATCAGCTCTAAGCTCTCCATGCGGGAGACGCCCTTGAGCTTTTCATTGTACTGCTCGTCAAACGGGATGCCAAGTTCCCCTGCAAGCGACTTCCATGCAAGATAATGATAGGTTGCAGAATCTGTAATGACCCCGTCCAGGTCAAAGATTACTGCTTTTAGCTTGTTCTTTTCCATTGCTTTTCTCCACTTTATTTTTCTCCGTCCATACGTACGCCAACGAGAAAATATTTGTTAAAGATCAAATAAATAATAATGATCGGGAATACCGATATACATGCTGCCGCCATTACCTGGTGCCACATCGTCCCGGCATTTTGCGACTGGAAGCTCTGTAAGCCGAGCGTCAGCGTGTATTTGGACGCGGTCTTAATATACAGCATGGATTTTGTAAATTCATTCCAGAATCCCATAAATACAAAGATTGCCTGTGTCGCGATTGTTGGCCTTGCCAAAGGCATACAAATACGGAAAAACCGCCCATACCTGCCCAACCCGTCGATGCTCGCCGCTTCTTCGACTTCTTTCGGGAAGTTCATAAAAAACTGGCGCATCAGAAAAATATTTCCGATATTGGCTGCCGAAGGAAGCACCAGGGCTGCATACGTGTCCAAAAGTCCCATTTTCTGTAAAATCAGGTAATTCGGAATCAAAAGTACCTGCGCCGGAACCATCATCAGTACAAGCAGCGCATGATAGATCTGGTCTCTGCCAGGAAATGACAGCCTTGAGAGCGAATACCCCGCCATCGTATTAATAAATACATTTACAGTTGTCCCGATCAGAGCAACGATAAAAGAATTAAAAAACCATTTCGGAAACAGGGAAGAGCGCCCTAAAATATACTTGTAATTGTCCAAAGACATATTTTCGGAAATCAGCTTCATATTGCCGCCGACAATTTCCTTTAACGGCTTAAATGAAGCGGACACCATCCATAAAAACGGATAGATGGTCATTACCGCAGCCGTAATCAAAATCACGTACAAAACAATCCTGCCGGCACTGTTTTTCTTTTTCATACTCCTGCTCCTCCTCCCTAATATACGCGTTCTTCGCCGTTGGCTTTTTCTGCAAGCCTTGAAATCAGCATAATAATCGCTGCCAGGATAATCGCCAGAGTAGCCGCGTAGCCCATCGCATTTTGTGTGCCGAACGCATACCGGTAGATCATCAGCGAAACAGTCAGCGTCGAATTTTCCGGGCCGCCGGAACCGTTGGAAAAGATGTACGCCTGGTCAAACATCTGCAACGTACCGATTACACTCGTAAGCAGCACATATGTCGTGATCGGTTTTAAATACGGGATCGTAATATACCAGAACTTTTTCAAAGAACCTGCCCCGTCAATCTCCGCAGCTTCATACATCGAAGCCGGCAGATCCTGCAAGCTTGCCAGATACATTGTCGTGTACATCGGAATCGTAGACCAGATATTCATCATCATAATAACCTTTAACGCAAACTCCGGCTCCTGCAAAAAGTTAATTCCCCTGGAAACCAGGTTTGCATCGATTAGCAGCTTGTTGATCGGGCCGGAAACGTTAAACATAAACATAAAAATCAGCGTCAGCGCAGAACTAGAAGTCAGCGTCGGCAAAAAATAAACCGTACGGAAAAAATATTTTCCCTTGATATTGCTGTTGAGCACGGACGAAATAATCAGCGCCAGCACCGTCTGAACCGGCACGACAACGAGTGAAAATTTCAGCGTATTCATCAAGCCGATCCTTGCGATATGATCTGTCAGCACCCGCTTATAATTTTGAAGTCCGACAAACGTATACTCTTTCGTAAACAGATTTACTTTATGAAAAGACAGATATACAACATAAAATACGGACAGCCCGATAAATATGGTCAGAATAATAATGGCTGGCGTCAGAAAAAGATATCCCTGCTGGTGCTCTTTTTTTTCAAAACCCGAATATTGGCGCTTGTTTTTTTTTACATTTTCCATAATTCCTCTCCATACAAAAACCAAGCCCCTGGGAAGCTCCTTCTTAAGGGGCTTGGTTTCCTAAGCAATACAAATCTAAAAGTTACCTGGCAATTACTGTGCGTTTGCAATCTCGCTGTTTGCCTGTTCGTCTACTTTTTTCATTGCTTCTTCTGCGGTAGATTCCCCTTTGAACGCAGCCGGGCCAAAGTTCTGGTAATTGGAATTTATAATATCAATCGTTGTGCCCTTCTGCCACGGAGTTGCGATCTTTGTCATATCCGAATGCACTTTCCATACCGGATCGCTCTCTACATCCATCTTCTCTGCAACGTCTGCGCGGGATGGCAGGCAGCCTGCGCCGCTGCACCAGATTTCCATGCCGTCAACGCCTGTCGCATATTTTATCCATGCCTTCGCAAGGTCTTTTTCACTGGAATTTGCAAAAATGCCCCAGCCTACTGTAAATGCCATTGAATACTGTGTGCCTTTGTAAGTCGGCATTTCTTTTACGCCAAAGTTTACGTCATAGTCGTTTTTCAGTGTTGTATATACCCAGTTGCCTTCCTCCATAATCGCTGCTTTTCCTGCGCCAAATGCTTCGCCGTTCCAGCCAAGTCCCAGATCCTTTGGTGTCTGCCAGCAGCCGGACTGTGCCAGGTCTGTCATAAATTCCAGATTTTTTACGATACCAGGCTGGCTGAGCTGTGCTTTTCCGTCTTCTGCGATAATGCTGTCGCCGTCTGCTTCCAGAATATAAAGGTTTCTGGACATATCCTGGTTATAGGTCATTGCCGCTACCTGGCCTTCGCCGTACTCTGCGTCCAGCTTGGACTGCAAATCTGTTAAAAATGTCTTATAGTCTTCCAGTGCTTCTGGAATATCTTCTGGCTTTACGCCTACTTTTTCCAAAATATCTGTGTTGTAATAAGTCGCAAGTGTGGATACATCCTTTGGAATGCAGTAAATCGTGCCGTCCTCTGCGGTAAACGCACTGAGCAGGTTTTCATAAAAAGCACCGCCGTCCATCTCTTCCTTGTCAAGCGGCTCCATCATGCCAAGGTTGCTGTAAAACGGGAACATACTGCCGTCAATGTAAAAGGCATCCGGCGCCGTACCTGCTACAAAGTCCGCCTGGATCTGCGTATTGTAGTCGGTGTACACCTTAAGCTCAATTTCTGCACCAGATGATTTTTCAAATTCTTCGATCATTTTGTTCAGCGCCGCGGACTCCTGGTCGTTTCCGCCCCATGCACCGATCGTAAGCTTCTTGCCGGAAAAATCTGCGCTGCCGCCACCCTCGTTGGCTGCGCCGTCTGCGGCATCCGTGCCTGCACCGTCATCGGCTGGCGTATTTGCGTCCGCGCCGTCGTTTGCGCTGTCGCCTGCATCGTTTGCGCTGCCCTTGCTGTCGTCGCTGCCGCCACATGCTGCAAGGCTCATTGCCAATACTGCCGCTGCCGTCAATGCCGCTGCTTTTTTCATTTTCTTTTTCATCATCATCATAATCCTCCTTGTTTTTTACTCGCTTGGTGTCTGTTACATTATTTTTTGGAATTTTTGCTGGGATATCCATACACAGGCTGTTTTTTTGCTGTTTCTGTTTTTCTCCGGCTTTTTTCCAAAACGTTTTCGTATTTATATTTTCTACCAAAACGTTTTGGAAGTCAATAACAAAAATTGTATTTAATCGTTTTCAGCAAAATTTACAGTTATTTCGTCTGAAATTTGGTACTTTTCACCATACACTTCCACTTCGACTGTTTTCGTTCCGGTCATATTTTTTATATGCAGTTGGTCGTGGGTCGAAGCTACCGCAAGCTTCTGCCCCTGCCAGCAGATTGTAAATTCCAGGCTGCTCCACGCATCCGGCAGCATCGGGCACACTCTTAGTTCACCATGTAGCATCCTTACGCCGCCAAACCCATATACAACCGACTGCCAGATCCCGGCGATCGAAGCTGCGTGAATGCCTGCATCCGAAGACTTCATATTTTCTCCTGCGTCAATGCGCACCGCACGCTCGAACAGGTCATAAGCGAGCTTTTTATCTTTCATATCGCTTGCCAGGATCACATGCGTAGACAGCGACAGGGAAGAATCATGCAGCGTCTTTGGCTCATAATAATCCCAGTTGGCACGCTTGACATCGAGCGAAAACAGGTCTTCCATCAGGAAAAACAAAATCATAATATCCGCCTGCTTGGATACCTGCATCCGGTTGACCTGCTCCAGATTGTACTCCCGAAACAGCGTGCCCACTTCTTCTGCTTCTTTGTATTTTTTCAGGTCAATCACCGGGTATGTAAGATATTTCGCATCCTGTGCAACAACCAGGTCTTCCTTGCGCGGCTTTGGCAGATAAATCCGCTCCCTGCGCTCTTTCCAGATCTCGCAGGCATGGTCAAGCCCCATTTTTTCGTTCAGCCGTTCGTAAATCTGCGGCTTATGCTCTTTCAGCTCCTGGTAATAGCGGATCGCAATGCCGATATTCCAGTGTGCCATATAGTTTGTATAGGCGTTGTCATCCGCATGTTCCTTATACTCATCCGGCCCTACGACGTCATTGATGTGATACTGTTTATCCTGGCCGCTCCATTCCAGCCTGGAAGCCCAAAACAGCGCCGTATCCATAAGCAGCTCATATCCATAGCGATCCATAAAGTCCTGGTCGCCTGTCACCATATAGTACTGCCAGACGCCGTACGCCACGTCAGCCGTAATATGCTGCTCGATAAATCCAGACCAGATTTTTGTCGGCTGCCCGGTTACGATATCCGCCGCGCCCCATACCGGCGTCACCTCGCCGTCGTCCAGCCATGCCGATTCCCACGGAAACTGCGCGCCCTCGTAGCCGTTGCCTTTCGCCTTCTTATGCGCGCCAGGCAGGGACAGATAGCGGTATTCTTCCAAAGAGCGCGCCACCTGCGGGTCTGTAAACGTAAAATACGGCAGTGCGAAAATATCCGTATCCCAGAACGTATGCCCTTTGTAGCCTTCTCCGCTAAGGCCCTTCGCTCCGATATTCATACGGTTGTCATGCGCCGGCGTCATCACGTACAGATGGTACTGTGCAAACCGTATCGCAAGCTGGTCCATCGGGTTGTCTGACTGTATATGGATCGGCGTCTTATCCCAGACACGCTTTGCCCATTCCGCCGCGCTTTCCCGCGCCAGCTTATCAAAGCCTGCCGCCGCGCTTTCCTTTAACGCACGCAGCCCTTCCTGCTGGATCTGCTCAATCGTCTTTCCTTCCATCTCAATGTCCCTGGATGTATAGACGTTGCTGATCTTTTCCACTACCAGCTCTTTTCCTGCCGGAAGCGTGCATGTGTACGCACAGTTGATCTTCCTGCGGTCCATCTGGATCAACTGTTTTACCTGTCCATCGTACGGCACCCCGTCCGGCAGCAGGCGAAAATCACATACTTGCGTAAATACAAAATCGATCCCGGACTGCGTCGTCGTCTGGCAGGACTGCATATATTTGCCGTCATAAAACCGCTTATCCCCTTCGGAAAAATGCTGCACGCCGCTGTTTGTCACGCTGCCGTCGATCCCTGGCAAAAAACGCAGGCTGACCTCGCCGCCAAGAGACGTGATCGTAATCTTCTGCGCAGCCGTATGCAGCTCTTTCATCGATACGATCCTTTGAAACGCAAACCGCATCCGCTCCCCCGCAGGCGCTTCCCATTCAATCTTTCTGACAAGCTCTCCGGTCTTTAAGTTCAGCTCACGCGAATACTGTAAGATCTTCCCCTTTTCCAGAGAAAATACCTGCCCGTTTACCTCGATCGGAAAATGGATCACGTCCGCCGCATTCGGCAGCTCGGTCACTTCTCCTTCGTCAAACTTATTGAACGTACCCGCTACAAAAAAATCCCTTTTTTCCCCCAGGTAAGCTTCTTCTGTGGCGCTGCGTATGCACATATAGCCGTTGCCCAGGCACATAATCGACTCGCATTTGCCAAGATACCTGCTGTCAAATGCTTTCTCTGCGATCACCCACTGATCCGCTTTTGAATAATCCATATTTGTTTTCACGCTTTTTTCTCCTTTTCCTGCATTAAGAATAAAAATAGTGGTTGGATATCAGCGCCAGGACAACAAACCCGCAAATGTCCATACCGATACACAACAGCACGTCGATATCCAGCAAAAGCGCCAGAATCAAGTCCAAAACGATTACGGAAGGAATATATAAGTGCACGCTTTTCTTAAAATCATTCGTGTTTTTGTATTTCCATGCACAATACCAGGCAAGCAGCCCGACCAGCAAGCAGCCTGCAAACAGGCAAAACGGATTCATTACGGCAAGCAGCGACGTTTCATTATCTGCCATCTGCTCCTCCTTTTCCCATGCTGCGGCACACGACCTTCGTATTGCCCGCCAGATCATGCAGCGTCCTGCCGTCTTTGCGGACTGCCATCATAACGACACTGACTGCCGCGGCAAGCCAGCCGATCACCGGGATCAGGTACATTGCCTTTACCAGCTCGCGCAGCCCGACATACAAGATCGGCGCCTTTGTGCCGTCCGCGTCGACACAGCACAGCTTTCCCAGATATTTGCCAGGCGTTGCGCCCAGATGTTCGGTAAACAGCGCACCGTATACGGCAAACAAAAACTTGTACAAAAGTTCCGCCTGCGGCACCGATACGCGGAAAATCCCAATCATCACAAACTGCATTGGAATCATTAAAATCACTGCATCCAAAAGCGCGCACAAGATCCGCAGTGCGGCTACTGTCTTTTTCATCCCCTGTCTCCTTCCCAAAACGTTTTTGTTTCTAAAAGTATATAATCTGCCAGCCCATTTGTCAATAAAAAAGTGGAAGAAAATAAGATTATTCTGAAAATTAAACGACATCTGCGCAGCCTACCGTCCGCACTCCGCTGTCGTCCCGCGCACAACCAGCTCGTACGGCAGCTGCAGCTCGCTTTCCACCGGTTCGCCGTTTAACATCCGGCAGACTGCTTCCCCGCCCGCACGCCCCATCGCAATCGGAAACTGGCGTACCGTCGTAATCCCTTTATAGACATACTTCGCAATCGGGATATCGTCAAACCCAAGCACCGACACATCCTCAGGCACCCGCAGCCCCATTTCTTCCAGCGCCCGGATCGCGCCGATTGCCATTACGTCACTGGCACAAAACAGCGCCGTAATCTCCGGGTGCTTCTCCAGCAGTGTTTTCGTCTGCGCAAACGCCGTATCTTCCACAAAGTCCCCGTACCGCATATAGTCCAGATGCAACGGAATCTTTGCGTTCAGCAGCGCAGATACATATCCGCTGTAGCGCTCACCTGATACTTCCGCGATTTTCTGCCCGTTAATCATGCCGATCTTTTTATGCCCAAGCCCGATTAAATATTCCACTGCTTTCTGCGAAGCGCTGACATTATCGATCGTGATATTGCACTTATACTTTCCAGACGCTTTAATATCAATCAGCGCGCATGGAATATCGCTGTTCATCACTTCTTTGTAATAGGGATCTCCTGTACGCAGCCCGGTTACCACGACGCCGCTTAAGTTCTTTTTTTTGCAGAGCTGCAAAAAGCTTAATTTCTCCTGCTTTACCACATTTGTGACCAGCAGCATAAATTCACACCCAAACGCGCTGCACTGCTGGAACAAGCCGTTAATCATCCCATATACAAATCCGTTTTCATCCCGTTCTTTTAGCTCCGAGGTCAAAAGGGCGATCGTCGGCTCTGGTTTGCCGCCCATCGAACGCGCGTTTGCATCCGGTGCATAATCCATCCGCTGCACCGCTTCCAATATCTTTTTTTTCGTTTTCTCGCTTACGTCTGAATATCCGTTCAGCGCACGCGACACGGTTGTGATCGACACACCTACTTCTCTTGCCACGTCCCTGATGCTGACTTTTCCTGAATTCGTTTTTTTCATACTCTTTCTCCATGAAACCTGTCCTAATAACAAAAAAAGAGGGCCAGCAAGCCCCCTTACAATCCCAGCCGTTACGAATGCTTGACACCTGGTCTCTGAATGTATTCTACTACACAAAAAACGGGCTGTCAATATTGGCATGACAGCCCGTAAAACCAAACTCAAAAAAATTCTTTCGGTACGTCTTTTGCAGCCTTCCACTTGTCCATCGCCTCTTCCAGGCGCATTCCTTTGTTGACGGCATCCTTGCGCACCGCATTGACCGCCTGGATCTCCTTCATCCGCGCACCGGTCAGCGTATATCCTTTCATCGCAATCAGCGTCGCGATCCAGGCAAGCATCGGCACGATGCAAAACAGCGCAATCACGACCATATGCATCCCATCCGCATACGGCGTATTGCCGTCTGGAAGCGTTTGAATGCCGATCATCGCCACGGCTGCGCCTACAATCGTAGAACCTAAGGAGCTGACCAGCTTATCTACAAGCGAGAACAGTGTCCCCATAATCCCCGGAATATAGCGGCCGGAGCGGAACGTCTCGTAATCGGAGCAGTCCGCCACCATTGGAATCGGCATATCCGCAGTCGCATAATACGCCCCGTATCCGATCCCAAAGCAGAGTACAAACAGCACCGAATAAATATTCGGCGGCATAAGGCTCAGGCTGACCGCCGGACTGCCAGGCTTCCACAAAACCAGCAGCGCCAGTACCCCAATATACATCACAAGCGCCAGCCCGGTATAGCGCACGAGAGAAGCCTTCTGTCCATGCTTTTGCGAAGTGCGTACCGTCAGCAGGAAAAACGGAACCGAAAATACGTATCCAATGATCATCATCGGCAGATACAGCCCGCCGTAATTGCCCATCATCGCACCGTACAACATACACAATACGGTCATATTCGTCGCGATGGAAAAGGCAAGCTTGCATCCCGCGCCCGCTACCATCAGCCTTTGCAGCTCTTTGTTTGCCTTTAATATCGCGATATACTCTTTTAATTCCACCTTCTCCTGCGTACCGCCGACACCGAAAAATTCCTGCCTGTCCTTCTCCCAGATCCCGATTACGGCAAGAAGCGTCAGTACTGCCGATACGACAATCGCCAGCGGTATCATAAAATTAAAAAATCCCGCGCTGTTGTAGCCGCCCAGCTTATCGCTTAAAATCGGCGCCAAAAACTGAACAAGCCCCATTCCGATCAGGCTTGCCACCGTATTAAATACCGTAAACAACGGCCGCTGGTTCGGATCGTTTGTCAGACAGGTCTGCCCGGAACGGGTACATGCGGTCTGAAACGTATATCCGATCACATACAGTGCATAAAACAGTACAAAGCAGACGTATTTAAGCCAAGACAAATCCTGAGGAATGAGTCTCGTCCCAAAATACAGCAGGATCGAAGCTGCGATCATAATCGCATTTCCAAGCACCATATAAGGACGAAACTTCCCGAATTTTGTAGACGTACGGTCGATCAGCGCCCCAATAACCGGATCTGTCACTGCGTCAAACAGACGCATTACCGTTACCATTGTCGTTGCAAACATCAAAAACAAGCCCAGAACCCCATTGGCATAATAAGCAATAAAGTTCATGGTGAGGATATAGTACACATTGGTCGCCCCGTTATTCATCGGAAATAAAATAAGCTGGTAAAGCTTTGCACGGTTCACATTTGTCCTTGCTCCCGTCTTTTCATTACTCATATGTGTCTATCCTTTCTTTTTATGCCGCAGCATCTGTCCAGGACCCCTCCTGCACAGACGCTGCGGCTTTTCCGTTCTTTTCACCCCAATACTGCTATCAGGCACAGCTACCCCATGCTGTTACGCCTGCCGCAGTGCATCTGCATAAAACACCGATACCATACCCCTATCGTATTTGCGTCTCTTTGCAGATGGCTTTTTTAAAAATTTTCTACGGCTTTATATGCCATGTAGTTTCTGTAAATCTCCGTATCTTTAAATTTCTGCTTCTTGATAAACCAAAGAACTGCCGACAGGATAAACAAGATTCCAAATACAATACATGCCGTCCATAATCCCGTTACAATCGCGATATTTCGCTTTTTAATGACCGTATCCTTCCCTATTCCGTTCATACCCGCTGAATTTGCGATTGCATACAGGTTCTGATGGCAGGCTTCCTTCATCGCGGTTACAACAACCGCATCCTTTTTATATTTCGGAAGCTGCTTTGTGACATAAGGCAGCATCGCGTCAAACGTCGACACTCCGCCAGCCATCACGCCGTCTACACCGTTTACATAGGTCGTCAGTACGTTATCGGTAATGTTAAGGCCGATCTTTCCCCATTCCTGCCTTACGATATTCGTCATCAGGCCCTTATTTCCGCCAGACCAGATGGCACCCCAGCGCGTATACGCAACCATCAGCCCCGCGTCAGACTCTTCCACTGCTGCCTGGAACGCCTTGAGATAAATTTCCCTTGCCGCCTGCTCGTTCAGCCATACACCAAGCCCGATCCTGTCCTGTTCGCAGTCGTTGAGCGCAAAGTGCTTTAATACAACAAAGATTCCCCGGTCTGTCAGTGCCTGCACTTCATGTTTTGCCATTTCCCCTGCTAAAAATCCATCCTCGGAATAGTATTCAAAGTTGCGCCCGCCGTACGGCGTCCGATGCGTATTGCTGCCTGGCCCATACAAACATGCGATCTCTGCCGAGATACAGTTGTTAGCGATCACTCTGCCGACTTCATATAACAGCTCTGTATTAAATGTCGCCGCCATCACGTCCTCGGATGTAAACGCGGTCGCTACAAGCGCCGTTTTTCCTTCTTCTTCCCCTGCCTTAAACAGCGATGCGGTCAGTCCCTGCGGCCCGTTTTCATCACGTGTGCCGGGCGCCTGCACCGACTCGATCGGCATTGTCCAGTGGAACGAATCGCCGATTAGCGATACCATATCGTCAAACGAAAGCTGGTCTAACAATTCCTGCCACTTTGGATCATCATACGGCACGCCGATAAAATCAACCAGCTTTAATCCGTTGTCCGCACCGAGCACCGGCATTTCCACCGGCTCATAATCCGCCGCGTCATACTGCACATCCTGCAATTTTTGGATCAGAGTTTCCGTCAGCATCAGCTTGACCGTCTCGGTCGGGAACGTCCCTTCCCAGTCGTTGCGGGAAAGGTAGGTAATCTTCTCCCCGCCCAGGTCTTCGCTTAAGTTAATATCCGAATCCGAGAGCTGATTTGTAATTGCCGTACCGTTTAAAGAAGTGGCATACGTTGTCGTATCCTGCTTCGCATTTTTCCATTTGTAAATAAGCGCCTTGTTTCCGTCCGCATCCATGCGCCCGTCGTCTGCCCGATAGCCTTTTGCAGCAAGGATATTGTTGACCGCGTTGTGCGCGTCTGTGGCCGCCGTAAAATAATAATCCCCTTTATCCAGCATATACGTCCCGCAGCCATACGCGTCATAAGACGCAAGGTCACGCTTGTCCACATAGATCTTCAAAGTTTCCGAAGCGCCTGGTTCTAGCACTTTCGTTTTTCCAAATCCGCACAGTGCCACGGACGCCTTCTCCACGCCGTTTTTTATATCGTATGCGGTATATGGCGACTGCACATAGACCTGCACGGTCTGTTTTCCGGCATACGTATCTCCGGTATTTTTCACCTTTACAGACACTTCAAACTGGTCGGTATCTGGATTGTAATTCACTTTCATGCCGCTGTAGGAAAAGTCCGTATAGCTTAACCCATAGCCAAACGGAAACGCTACTTCGCTGCCGTAGTCATAGTCGCCCGCATTGCCTTTTTCCATAACGAAATCTTCATAGCGCGTTTCGTAATACTTATAGCCTACATAAATGCCTTCCTGGTATACCATGTACGTGCTTGCGTTTTTCGGAACAATCCCCTCTTCATAGCCTTCGTATGTCACCGGGACAAAATTTGCCATTGCCGGAGACGAATAGTTGTTGTAGCAGTACGTGTCCACCAGGCTGCCTGAAGGATTGATCTTGCCTGCAAGGATTTCACCGACCGCGTCAATTCCGGTAATCCCGACGTCGCCGATCCAAAGGCAGGCATCCACACTGTATGGATTGTCTTTTAAGAAATCCACCTGCAACGCATTTGCAGAGTTAATCAGCACGACGATTTTTTTGATCGAACCGTCCGCTTTCATCGAAGCCACGTTTTCCATCATTTCTCTTTCATTGTCATCCAGCGCGAGGTAGTTTACATCCCCGAAATCCAAGTCCGCACCTTCTCCGCCGACACGGGAAAGCACGATAATCGCCGCATCCCCGTAAGTAACGATGGAATCCTTTACCTCATCCGTATACAGCTCCCACGGGCACTCCGCAGCAGCAGCCGACTCGGTAGCGATCGTGCCCCCGGTCTTGCGCTTATACTGCTCGTCTAACCCCAGATAAAAGTCCCAGATCGTCTGATTGACTTCCATCCCCGCGATCTCCAGCGCTCCCTTTAGCGTGTCTGCCTTGGACGCGTCGATATTGCCCGATCCTGTCCCGCCGTAAACGAGGTCTACGGAAGAAGTCGAAAAGCAGCTTACCTTTGCGCCCTCTGCCAATGGCAGCGCGCCGTTTTCATTCATTAAAAGCGCAGCGCCTTCTGCTTCTACCTTCTTGCACAGATCTTCGCCGTAGCGAACCATCTCCTCCTGCGAGTCAAAATCCATTTTGTGGTAAATCGCATTTTCATCTTTATTTTTAATATTGTTAAACGTCCCGCCTATAAAAATAGACAACGAATTGTCAAACGTCGAACAAAACACCGCCAGAATAATTAAAATCAGCGTAATCGGAGCACTGATCCACGTCAGAATTTTCCACGGCCTTGTCGCTCTTCTGCGGGCACGCTTGTACTCCTTTTTGCGGCTTTTCATAGCGTCATTCCTTCCCATAACCTTCCTCCTTGCTTATACCCAATTCTGGCTCTTCCCCTTTTTCACCTTATATTCAGGCTTTGGCTGCGCCACCCTGTAGATCACCGCACTGTCTAAGAGCGTGCCCGCCTTTACTTCCAGGCGGTTTTCCTTCTCCATGCGCAGCCGGAAATGAAACGCATATCTGCCCCTTTTCGACTCCACAAACTGCCCGTTGTTATACAGCGATACCTGTTCCTGATTGGAATATACGGCAACATCGGTCACCTGCTCCGCACGGTATTTATAACGCCTGCCGCACAGATGCACAAACGGCTCGTCGCTCCACCAGGCTTTGTAAATATAAAAGCTGTCCTTTTTTATTTTACGGTCAAACGTCACCAATCCTTTGTGGTTCATCCCAGGCTCTCCGCCCTGGTCTCTGGCGTCTGCGGCAAAATCAAACATGTTCCATACATACGTTGACCATAAAAACGGATGGCGTGCAAAGCATTTGAGCATATATTCATGATACTTCGCCTGGTATTCCTCGGAATGGTCTCCCCTTTTTGGCTTCGCGCTGTGCAGGTTCGGCATTCCTTCCGCACCATACTCAGAATAGCCCAGGCACCTTGTCGGGTATTTCCAGTGGTAAAACTTCATAAACAGGTCGTTTAGGAACAGCCCCGGCACATACCAGCCCAGATACAGGTTCCATGCAACCAGGTCTGTAATCTTTGAGACCGGATGGAACGGATGGCACATCGCATAGCACGCCAGCGTCGTCGGCCTGCCAGGGTCAAGCTTTTTCACAAATTTCTGTAAAGCGTGATGGTTGCGCAGCATATCGTCCCTGTGCTTTCGCGAGATCGTAATCTCATTGGAAATTCCCCAGGTCACGATGCACGGATGGTTATAATTTTGCACAATCAGCTCCCGCATCTGGAAAAACGTATTGTCCTTTCCATTTGGCATATGCGCGGATATATACGGGATCTCCGCCCACACAACCATTCCCTCGCGGTCGCACAGATCATAAAAATACTGGTGGTGCTGGTAATGCGCCAGCCGGATCGTATTCGCACCGACTTCCCGAATCAGCTTCATATCCTGCTCCATCTGCTTACGGGAAATCGCGTTGCCGATCCCCTTCCAGTCCTGGTGCCTGGATACCCCGCGCAGCGGATAAGACACGCCGTTTAAGAAAAACCCCTTGTTCGCATCAAACGAAAACGTGCGTATCCCGCACGAAACCGTGACCTCGTCCAGTACGTCCTGCCCCCTGCAAAGCTGTGCCGTCAGGCTGTACAAATACGGATCTTTGACACCGTTCCAAAGATGTGCCTTCGGCACTTTGATCACCGCGCTTGTACCCTTTGCGGCACCGGCTTCTGTCCCCTCGGCGTCCTTAAGTGCCAGATGTACCTCCAGCCCTTCTTTTTCCATTTCCTGCGGGCTTTTATTCGTGTAAGAACGTACGTTTACGATGCCTGTGCTTCCTTTTACATCAGCAGACACCTGTACCCCGCATCCTCCGTAATGATCCAGGTCAAAATGTGTCTCCTGCACGATCAGAAATTCCACATCCCGGTAAATCCCGCCATAAAAAGTAAAGTCCGCGACCTGCGGGTAAACCGTGTCATTTTTACTGTTATCCACTTCTACACGCAGTTCGTTTTCATCCTTTAGCACATCCGTCACATCCGTGCGGAAAGTCGAATATCCATTGTCATGCGTTAACACGGTAATCCCGTTTACGATCACCTTTGCGCTTGCATTGACACCATGAAACTGCAGATAAACCCGTTCATTGTCTGTAAATTCCGGTTTTGGAACCGTTTTTTCATAAACACAGGTTCCCCGGAAATAATCGTCGTTTCCATCCTGCCCATCGACAGCATTCCAAGTATGCGGCAGGTCTACCAGACGTTTTTTCTGATTCTGGTATGTAAACTGCCAGTCTTTCATCAGCTTTATGATTTTTCTCATGCATTGTACCTCTCCTTTCTTACTTATTTTCAGCATTTTCCTGCTTTTTATACCCCCCTCATACACAATGTCTGATACTTTTTATGCAGGATGGATATTTTCAATATCACATGTTACAAAACAAAAGAGGACTTTGCTGATTATTTATACATAATCTACAAAATCCTCGTTAGAATTGCAAGGCATATTACCTAAGTGGTCTCTGATCCGTCCGATGTGGTTGTCCTTGCCTGGCGCTGCATTCCATCGATCGGAACGATTGGAACCGGAAGCAGCATCAGCAGGGAAAAACAGCCGTCTTCTTCCCGGATCGTTAAAAATCCGTCGTATTTTTTCAAAATATGCCGGATGCTGCGCAGCCCAAACCCGTGGACGAACCTGCTTCCTTTCGTCGTAACCGGAAGACCCTCTTCATATTCGAGCTTCCCGTCCATCGGATTTGTAATGTGGATCGCCAAAAACTGCTGCCTGCGGTAGATCATCACATCGATCTGCCTTCTTTCTTTTTCCTGAAACTTCCCGACTTCCTCGATCGCATTATCAATCGCATTGCCAAGTATCGCATACAGATCCACCGTATTGATAAATTCCATCTGGCTGCCGTCCGCCATGCAGGAAACCGCGATTCCATGATCTTTGCAGTACAGGCTCTTTTCGGTCAGTATCGTGTCCAATACGGCGCTTCCGGTCTGGATCATGGACTCATAGAGGCTGACCGAGCCTTCGATCTCTGCTAAATACCGTTCCACCTCTTCCCCGCTGGCATTGCGCATCGCATGAATATGGTGCTTTAAATCATGCACCTTTTGATTGATAAATGAAATATTTTCCCTGGAAAGCTGATACTGCTCCTTTTCCTTCTGCCAGAGCAGCGCAAGGATCTCTAACTCTTTGCGCATCTCGCTCTTTTTAAACAGCTCGTTCTGCAAATAGAGCACGATGCACAGCAAAAACTGCACGAGATAGACAACCGTCCACCGCAGGTCGTAAAAGCTGTATTCCAAATCTCCCGGCACAAACATCACGATCTGAAAGATTAAAAACGTAAGAAACGCAAGCAGCATCTGTCTTGGCCCGATGCTTTTCCTGCCTTTATCGGGAATGATCCTGCCGATCGTAAGCGCTACGATCAGGTAGCCCACCGCAAAAATCAGTATTTCCAGCGTCAAAAGCTGCGTATGCCTGCCGATCCAGTAATCCCCTCCCATATTGTGGCAGACCAGATACCACTCGTACATAAGCTGCCAGGCGCAAAATGCCCAGATCGTATAATAATAAGCCGCAAACCATGACAGCTTGCGGTTCATATAGATCAGGTACCCAAGCATAAAAAAACTGATCAGCCGCATTGCCATCTCCGCCCAAAAATTATCATACTCATAAAACTGGTTCAGTCCCGCAAAAAACAAGAGAAAAACAACCGTCAGCAAACGCACCTTTTTACGATTCTCCTGCTTTTTTTCTATCGTATGCACATAGATAAATCCGCTTATCAAATAAGCGATCTGCATAATCCATCTGCTCACCTGTTCCACCATCTGCGAAGCCCCCTTCACATACACCCGCCTAATCAGCGGTAACCTCCTACGTATTCCGTCAGCGCTTTTAAAAACGGCGTCCGGTTGCGCCTGCTGATCTCCAGCTCATAGCTGCCGACGACGACGGTATTCTTCTTTATCTCTCTTACATGCCTCAGATTTACGATATACCAGTGGTTGCACTTGGCAAACGCATATGCCTCCAGCATCTGCTGTACGCTCTGCATCGTCCCGCGCACCACATACGTCCCTTCGTCCGTGTAATAATGCAGCATCCGGTTCTGCACCTCTACATAATAAATCTGTCCGACTTCCAGCTTTTTCACCCCGTCCGGCATCGTAAGTATCAACTGGCGCGGCTCTCTTGCCCTGCTGCGCTTTAACGCCCGCGTCAGCCGCATCGCAAAGTTATAATACGTCAAAGGCTTGACCACATAATCAAGCGCCCCTACCTCATATCCGCGAATCGCAAAGCTTATGATATTCGTAATAAACACAAGCACGACTTCCTGGTCTGTCTCCCGGATCTTCTCCGAGGCATCCATCCCATTCACGCCCGGCATATCAATATCCATCAGGATCATATCATACACAGGCTCGTACCCGTCCAAAATCTGCGCTCCGTCCTCAAACACAGACACTTTAAATCGGACGCTGTTTTCTTCCTGGTACTCGTTTAAAAATGCCTGGATCTGCTCGGAACATTCTTTTTCATCTTCTACAACAGCAATATGATACATGCTGTTACCCCCTCCCCCTTGTTTTTTATGCTGACACCAACGCCGCAGGCAGTCACACTATGTTTTCTTTTTGATTTGACGTTTGATCTGATGCCGCTGCGGTCTTAGCGTCAGATCGGTAATCGCCATGCCTTCCCTCTGGCAGAGCACATATTCTACCGCCGCCGCGGTTTCCTCCGGCAGCAGATAGCTGTCCGCATCATCCCCTTCGCAAAAATCCGCGTTGCGGTACAGCCCTGACTTAGTCATATCCGGTGAAATAGTCACCGCCTTTACCCCATATTTGCGCGCCTCTTCAAACAGGCTTGCTGAAAAGCTTGCAAGCCCCGCCTTCGTCGCTCCGTAAGCACATCCGTGCGGATTCGTCTTATGCGCCGTCACAGAAGCAATCTGAATCAGATAACCCGTATGTTTTTTTAAATCCCGCAGTAGCTGCTGTGCCAAAATCATTGGCACTTCCAGGTTTGTGCGCACCATCTGCTGGATTTTTTGCGGATTCAGCTCTTCATGCAGCCCATAATAGCCAACCCCTGCGTTATTGACCAGCACATGCACCGCATACTGCGCTTGAATGCTTTTCACACACCCACATAGCTTTTGCGTATCCAGCAAATCGCACACAACCGGATGCATCCTGTCTTTTTCCCACAACGGCTCGTCCGCAAATTCCCGTCCAAACCCAAACACCTCATACCCCATACCGCCCAGCCTTTCACTAACCGCACGCCCAATCCCCGACGACGCGCCCGTTACAATCGCCGCTCGCCCGTTGCCGCAAGACGCGTCTGTTGCGATTGCCGCACTCTTTCTTGTACTGCCGTTATCCATTTTTCTCCTTTATATTCTTAATTTTCTATTTCTATAACTACCTAAAAAAAACCAGCAACACTTACGAAGAGCAGCCGGGAGAGAGGATTGGCATACCCGGGCGGCGGCTTTGGAAGAATGGTTAGAATCCCTTAGTATTCTGCTGGGCAACCAGGGGCGCAGCCAAGCGGCATCTTTAGCTGCCAGCAGGCAGCGAACTAGGTGCCGCGACCGTCCACAGCCACAACGTACCAGCAGGATACTTAGGGATTCTTACCATTCTGGAACGGACGCCGCCCGGGTATGCCAATCCTCTCTCCCGGCGTCCCTCCATATACCCCCCCCCATTCTGTCTCATTTCACCATAAAAAAATCCTCTCCTGCGGCAAATATTCCCCCAGCCGCCTGACAAGAAACTGCTCCATCTGCAACATTAACGCCTTAGGATAGTGGTAATACCCATGCTCCATTTCATAAGGAAACCATGCCGCTGCCGAATCCGGCTGCTGCTTTCTCATTTTTTTCAAGTAGTCCTGCGAAATGCGGAAGGAACCGACGCTGACATCCACCAGCTTTTCCGGCGCGATCGCAGCAAACACCTGCTCCAGCATTTCTTGATAATGGCGCTGCCATTCGGGTACATAGATCATCGGGTCAAAACAAAGCCGCACAGCAAAACCAGCCCCGGCAGCATAGGCTGCACAGGCAATCCGTTCTGTTAAAGATGGTGTATCATGCTCGAAGCGTTCCACGACTGCTTGTGGGGACAGCGTGAAGGCATAGATCACATTTGACAATGGCTCCTGACTTTCAAAAAAGTGCCTGTTTGCACATTTTGTCCGTATTTCTATTTTTAAACGCGGCGCACATCCCGCCGCAAACCGGCTCCAGGCATCCGCATACCCGATCACCTGCTCAAACGCAAGCAGGTCTGTATCATAAGACACACACAGATAAAGCATCTGATTATGCGGCACCTGCCGGATCTTTTGTTTGATATTTTCAAAAATATCTTCCAGATTCACAAAAATCACAAGATTTGCCGACGGATACATCCCTTTTAAATAACAATACGCACAGTCATAAATACAGTTCATCATACAAGACGTATAGTAAAAAAACGCATTTCCAAAGCTCTGGCACACCACAGACCCCTCATACAGCATCTTTCCGTCCTTTTTCGCCAGAATCAGCTTCTGTGTGCGGTGCTGGAGCGTGCAGTTCTGCCTGCTCCTGCAAAAAACTTCTTTATAACTGTCAATTTCAATCACCTGCGCTCCCTGATAGCGTTCCAGCAGCATCCTCGTGCGCGGATGATCCCGTACCTGCCTCTCCACATATATGTGTGATAGAAACGGCTGAAAGCAGCCGCTGTTTAAATTGTTCAAAACACTTTTTCCCTTCTCTCTTATCCCTGCACGGCAGCCATTGCTGCGCATACATCTGTGTTGCAGCCTGCTGCCAGTCAATGCCTGCAAGAAACGCATAGCGGACATACTGCCTTAAACGATCCTCCATCGCCTTAGAACAGTGCATATCCGCACAAAGCCTGTCCATCCACTGTTCCATCCGGCTGTCCTTTTGCCCGCTTTGATGCGGCGCCTGCTGCAAAAGCTGCTGCATATATGCAAAAATCTTCTCCCGGTGCGCCTCCATCAACTGTCTTACCGTTTCTCCCGACAGCCTGCCTGCTTCTCCCTGATCCGAAACCACTTTTAAAAACTGCATTTGATGCGGCGCGAAAAAATACGCTCCTGCCTGATACACGCCCGCCGCTTCCATATCATACAAACACCGCTCAGACAGCCGCACTCCGTCTGCCGCAGCATCCTGCCCGGAAAGCTGCACTCCGTCTGCCGTCCTGCCGCTGTTATGCCGCTTCCAGACAGTCATCCCTGTAACAAGCTCCGCCTCGTTAAATCCATGCCGGTATAACATGTCAGGATAAAACGTCTTGCCTGTCGTCTGTTCCGTCAGCTTATGGATCAAAAAGATCCCGTCTTGTCCCCCTTGCGCCGCGCAGATGCCAACATTCATCAAAAAATCATCCGATCCAGGCAGATCTTTGGCGCACACGCTGCTGACCGCAGATGCAGCCGCAATCTCGCCGACGCCGCTGACCGTAAGCAGGATCTGTCCGCTTTCACTTGCAAACTGCTGAAACCGGGTATTTTCCATCACTTTTTTTAAAGAAAAATGTTCGATAAACATCTGTGCTTCACAATATAAAGCCGTCACAAGATAAATCATGGCAAACACATCGCTCCTACTTTGAAATGGTCTGAATTTTCCCTGCAAAGAACAGGAATTGTACTTTTCTTTATTATAACAAAATAATATTGAAATACAATACGGCAATGAAAGATTTCATGTGGTGGATTTTGTTGGAAGGGACGCCGGGAGAGGGGATGGGCATACCTTGGCGGCGTCCGTTCCAGAATGGTAAGAAGCCCTAAGTATTCTGCTGGTACGTTGTGGCTGTGGACGGTCGCGTCACCTAGTTCGCTGCCTGCTGGCAGCTAAAGGTGCCGCTTGGCTGCGCCCCTGGGTGCCCCGCAGAACACTAAGGGCTTCTAACCATTCTTCCAAAGCCGCCGCCAAGGTATGCCCATCCTCTCTCCCTGCTGCTCTTCGTAAGTGCTACTAAACAAGCTCAATATGATTTACCAGAAAGCGAGATGACAGACGAGGAATTATTAGAACTTATCGATTTTTATTATAAACGTGACTACAGCATTCAAAGTGAAAATAATCCCCAAAAAAGTAGTGTGCGCAAATGTAACATGGATGAAAACGATGCTGTAAATTTGAGCAGAGAAAGCATAAAAAACGTCTTTGGAATAGATGTATCTGATTCTGATTTTACAATAGAACCACAGCCAATAGAAGCATCTGACAAAATGCTGCATTATTTAGTGAATTTTACAATAGCTGCCGATAAATCAATCTCTATATTTATAGATGCCGATCATGGCTCCATTAGCCAAATGCGATTACATTGTTCTGACATTTATTCTGAAAATAAAGTTCTTGACAAAAAGAAATATGAAGAATGCTGTCTTTTTATTCGCCAAAAGGTTATTGAAAAAATGGAATCAGATCTAAAAGGCATAAAACTCTATTATAAACTTGTTCTCGAATGAACAAACAAATATTCCTGATAAATTGTGATAAAAAATGATGCCCAAATCAAGCATTCAAAT
>Ga0137308_100678_pt1 | contig 48933 bp, 62 predicted proteins | sample Inofrocosms_June_FD_97181 | JGI IMG/M metagenome (GOLD analysis project Ga0137308, IMG submission 97181) | Mouse cecal microbial communities from Vienna, Austria - N-Acetylneuraminic and N-Acetylglucosamine D2O microcosms_June | ecosystem: Host-associated > Mammals > Digestive system > Large...
GGCCAGCAGCAGGGCGCGGGAGATTCCGTGGCGCAGGGCGCCGGCCTGTCCGCTGACGCCGCCGCCCTTAACGGTAGCGACGATATCCACCTTACCTTCGTTGGCGGTAGCCACCAGGGGCTGGCGGACGATCATTTTCAGGGTATCCAAGCCGAAATACTCTTCGATATCCCGGCCATTGACGGTAATGGAACCGGAGCCGCCGGGGAACACCTGGACCCTGGCGACAGAGGACTTTCTGCGGCCAGTGCCGTACAGATAAGGTTTCTTAGACTGATACATATTCCGCTGCCTCCTTTATTCCGCAGTATACATCTCAGGCTTCTGGGCCTGATGCTCGTGGGTGTCGCCGCCATAGACGTGCAGGCGTTTGAGGGAATCCTTGGTGATGGTATTCCGGGGCATCATGCCGCGCACAGCCACGCGCATCGCCAGTTCCGGCTTCTTTGCCATCATATCCTTGTAATTGGTTTCCTTCAGGCCGCCCACCCAGCCGGAGTGGGTGCGGTACATTTTCTGTTCCAGCTTCTTGCCGGACAGGGTTGCTTTACCGGCATTGATGACAATCACGTTGTCGCCGCAGTCGGCATGGGGTGTGTACGTGGGCTTGCGCTTGCCCCGCAGCAGGTCGGCAACGATGACGGCGGTATGGCCCAGGGGCTTACCGGCGGCATCGACGACATACCACTTGCGGACGATGTTGCCCTTATTTGCCATAAAAGTGGACATGGTCGATCTCTCCATTCTTTGTTCCTTCGACAGCGAAGACATAGGGGAATTTGGTTCCTACAGCTTCGCCATCGAAGGAAGCTTGTATTTTGGCTCGAAATCAGGTACAATCCTATGCGAGCAGATATATTTATAGCACAAAAGAACGCGCTTTGTCAACAGCATTTTAATTTATCGTTTAGAATCCTCTTGATATCTCCTGTTTTCTTTTGAAATCGCTTATTATCTCGCTTTCAATTTTCAAATTAAGGGAGTTTTTACAATGCAGCACATATTATCCCTGGTCCGCCGTTGCGTAGACGACTACCGCATGATAACGGACGGCGAGACGGTAGCGGTTGGGGTCAGCGGGGGCAAGGACTCGGTACTGACGCTGGCAGCGTTGGCGAAGCTGCGGGATTTCCACCCGGCGAAATTCCAGGTAACTGCCATTACAATCGACAGCGGCACGCCGGGCATGGACTTCGCCCCGATTGCCCGGCTGTGCCAGGAGCTGGGGGTAACGTACCATCTGGTACCGGTCCCCATTTATGAGATTGTTTTCACGGCGCGGCAGGAGAAGAATCCCTGTTCCCTGTGCGCGAAGATGCGCCGGGGTGCGCTGAGCACGGAGCTGAACCGGCTGGGCATCTCCAAGATTGCGCTGGGGCACCACTACGACGACGCGGTGGAGACACTGCTGATGTCTCTGTTCTGGGAGGGCCGGATCAGCTGTTTCCAGCCGGTGACATACCTGGACCGCACGAAGGTCACGCAGATACGGCCTCTGCTGTATGTACAGGAACGGGAGGTGCGCAATGCCGTGGCCCGGTGCGGACTGCCGGTGGTGGAGAATCCCTGTCCGGCCAACGGTTCCACGGCCAGAGAGGAGATGAAGGAACTGATTGCCCAGTTAGAACCGCAGTTTCCCAATCTGAAGAAGAAGATTTTCGGGGCGATCCAGCGGTATCCGCTATATGGGTGGAGCATGAAGGAGGAGCAGAGATAGAGCTATTGCAGGTAATAAATCATATTGGAAATGATTTCGTCTGACTCTGTTTCTTAGGGGTTTATGAGCATGTAACTGTTTTAGTCAAAGGATAGAAAAACCGGGCGCTGTCAGCAAACAGCGCCCGGTTATTTATCAGGCCGCCCCACACAGTGGACATCTTCTCATAATACGTACCTTATCAATACGGGACAAACGCAATATTCATATCGACTTTTCCCTTAATCCCCGGCACGGAGCCGCTGTCACTATACTGCCAAATCCGGTAATCGTAGTACATTGACGGTTTCGACGCATACTGTGCAAACCAGACGTCATAAGCGGTCAGCCGGTCCAGCTGATAGTGGGTGTACGCCACCGGGCGGTTATAATAGATCATGGGGGTGTACCCGGACTGCGCCACGGTATTGCAGAACGCAATAGCGCAATCTGTCAGCACGGTATTGCTCAGTCCTTTGGTCCGTGCTCCGCTGGCGCTGATGGTTTCCCAGTCGTAGACCAGGGGATAATCCAGGGACTGTCCATTCAGGGCCTGGAGCGCAAACAGGGCCTCCTCCACAGCTTCTGCCGCAGTAATGGACTGAGAGAAGAAATACGCGCCTACTTTCAGTCCTGCCGCCTTCGCGCCGGAGAGATTTTTCTGGAAATAGCTGTCCAGGTTCAGCGTACCCTCGGTACCGTAGCCCCGGTACCCGATGCGGATAAAGGCGAATTCGTAGCCTGCAGCCGCCACCTGCTCCCAGTCCACGTCTTCCTGATAGGAGGACACGTCGATGCCCAGGACGGTCTGGAAAGCCGGGTCGTTATAAAACATTCTGGACCCATCCAGCACGAAAAGGTCTGGATTATAGGGCGCTGCCGGTACCGTAGGCAGCACGGGATAGCGGGTGTTGCCATACTCGATATAGCCGGACTTGGCGGGATCATTTTCTGTGGTATACTTCCAGCCGTTGATGCGGGACACCACCGCGCACATCTCGGCCCGGTTGATGCCCTGGTCCGGGTAATAGAACCGCTGGCCGTTGACTACGGTACCGTTGAGGATATTCTCGCCGTACAACGCCAGCACATAGCCGTCGTCCACATCCGTGAAGGGGGTTGCGCCGAACTTGGGCTGCAGTCCCATAGCCACCGCCGCCACCCGCGCAATGGTCCGGCGGCTGATAGAGCTGTCCAAATTTTCGATTTCGCCCTCGGCCAGACAGCCCATTGTCACCGCCTGGTCCAAGTAGTTGGACGCCCAGTGCCGGCCCTCGGCGTTGCCGGAGTCTTTGTAACCTGCCGCCAGCAGGATCAGCTTCAGGGCCTCGCCTGCCGTGACCTCACGGGCCGCCTGGAAGGTACCGTCCGGGTAACCGGACACCACGCCCGTTGCGCTCAGCTCCCGGACGTATGTAAAGAACCAGTCGCCGGATTTCACGTCTTTATAGGGGTTGACCCAGTTGGAGTAGTCAACCGGGGGTTTTGTGACCGTCGTACCGCCGCTCTCCCACTTGGCAGTGACCTCCACGCGCTCCACCGCTGTGTCCAGAGCCGTCAGCTCCATACCGTTGGCCTGGAACCAGCCTTTGAAGGTACTGTTCTGCCGGGTTGGCACAGACAACTCGCCATAGGGCTGGCCCAGGGGGTAGAAGACGGTATGGTTCTCCACAGAACCGCCGTCCGGGTCATAGTTGATATAGCCGTAGGACCTGGGGCCGTCGTTTTCGTACTGGCCGTAGAGGAAGAGGAACGCCTCCCGCAGACGGCGGGCCACCAGGTGCTCCATCACCGCCGTACCCTGGTGGCACCAGGTTGCAATGGCGTTGACCACTTCCGCCTCGCTGTACTGCTCGATTCCATTGACGAGATAGGTATAGAAGCGGTACCCTGGCTGAATCCACTGGGTACCCAGGTTATAGGTCATACTGACCATGGCGTCAAACTGGTATTGGGTGACAGAGACGTTATTTTTCATGAGCAGGTCGTTGACGATCTCCTCTTTTTCCCGCAGGAAGACTTCCATCAGCTCCCAGCCGGTTTCCCTGTCGATGCCTTCGGGGTAATCCGCCGGGTCGCAGAGGGTACCATAGCCGATATACCACTCGCCGTTATCCTCGTAGGGCATACTGCGGAAGTCCTCAAATTCCTGGATCATAGCAATACCCTCTTCGCTGGTGGTGTAGGTCTCCACAGCCAGGGCGGCGGCAGGCAGCGAGGTGAGCACAAGGACCAGACAGAGGGCCAGTGCGACATGCTTTGCGGCTTTTTTCAGTATCATCATGGGCATTCTCACTTTCTCCGGGTACACAATAATCGACAGAATTTTACCATACTTCAAGGGAAAAGGGAAGTGGAAAGTCCTTGATTTAATATTCTTGTAACATTTCTCAGCGAGGTACGGGCAAAAAAACAGCCGTCTGTGTTTCCACAGACGGCAATTTCGCAGGCTTTAGTGCAGGATATTCAAGGCCAGTGTCAGCACGATAAACACTGCGCCGATCCATTTGGTTGCCTTCGCCAGCTTTGCGTCAAGGGTCTTTGCCTTGCCCTTAGCCATAAAGGTATCGGCCACGCCGCCGATAGCACCGGACAGACCCGCGTTCTTGCCGGACTGGACCAGCACCGCCAAAATCACAGCCAAGCCGCATAACAACTGCAAAATTGTGACAAACAGAACCATTTGCTTACCTCCCCGTTTTAATAAAAAGCCGCAGGCTTTCTGAATACCTATTTCAAAGGAATTTTATCATAGCACATCTGCCGTCCGATTGCAAGGGGGATTTCGCTTTTTACGGCAGAAAAATTTCCGCTTGTGCAGATTCGGTCAGAGCGCTGTGCGCAAATTTTCGAATTCCTTCCGTTGACGCTGTGATGCTGTAATATGCGCTGATTGCCTGCTCCATCGTTGGCGCCCCCCTTCCCGTATCTCTACTATCCCACACTTCAGCAAAAAATACCACCGTTTTTCCCACCCGAACAGCCAGACAACACGCTGTCCGACCGCACAGGTGGGAAAATCTGCAGCTGCTTAGAATTCAATCCCTTTCCGGGCAGGCACTCCCTTTTCAAAGGGATGCTTCCGCTTGCACATTTCCGACACATAGTCTGCGGCGGCCAAAAGCGCATCCGACGGGTCCCGGCCAGTGAGTACCACCTCCAACTCCTCCGGCTTCTGCCGCAGAAGTTCCAGCAGGCGGTCTTCGCTGATCATGCCGGTGGAGCAGGCGCTCATCGCCTCATCCAGCACCAGCAGCCCGGCATCCTCCGCCCTGGCAAACGCCGCCTCCAGCAGTCCGGAGTAATACGCCGCCGCCTCTTTCTTTTCGCTGTCCGAAAGCGTCCAGCTAAAACCGAAGCTGCGGGTCTGGGGGATGACCTCCAGGCCCTGCAAATCCTGCAAAGCGGTAAACTCGGAGCTTTTGCCGTCCTTAAAGAACTGGAGCAGCAGCACTTTTTTTCCGCTGCCTGCGGCCCGTACCGCCAAGCCCAGAGCGGCGGTAGTCTTTCCCTTACCGTCGCCGCAGTAAATGTGGATCAATCCAGCCATATCATTCTTCCTTTCTCACATCCAAATTGAAAATACACGCAATATTTTTTCCAGAATCCGCATCAGCCATGACCGCCGTTCCCAGCGCGCCCCCTCCACCTGGACGCTGCGGGCCATAATCCCCCGCATATCCTCCAGCAGCGGCGCAATGGCCTCGCTGCCGTAGAGCATCACGCCGCATTCGTAGTGGAGCTGGAAGCTGCGGTAATCCATGTTGATCGTACCCACCAACGCCGTCTCCCCATCTGCTGCAAAGCTCTTGGCGTGGAGGAAGCCGGGGGTGAATTCGTACAATTTGACGCCGTGCTGCAGCAATCGTCCATAGTGGGAGCGGGCCACGATATCCGTATAGGGATGGTCCGGGATTCCTGGAAGCATCAGCCGCACGTCCACCCCGCTGTCAGAAGCCATGCACAACGCCCGCACCATGCTGTCCTCCACCGCGAAATAGGGCGTTGTGAGCCAGATATAGTCGTGGGCGTTGGAGATACACTGGAGGTAAATATCCTCTGCGGGATTGTCCGGATTGTTGTCCGGACCGTCCGTAAAGGGCTGGCACCAGCCCTGGGCCTGCCGGACCTCTGTAGCGCGGTAGAAATCCAGGTCCTGGGGCAGCCGGTCCCCCAGCTGCTCCCACATGTGGATGAACCGGCTGGTCAGCCCCCACGCGCCGGGACCGTCCAGCAGGATGCCGCTGTCCTTCCACTCGCCGAAGCGAACCGTATACCCAACGTATTCATCCGCTATATTTGCACCGCCTGTATAGGCATACTGCCCGTCTACACAGAGAATCTTCCGGTGATCCCGGTAGTTGAAGTACAGCCGGTTGACATAGCGGTGGACAGGGTTGAAGACAGCGACCTCCATACCCGCATCCCGCATCCGGGCGATGGTCTCGCTGCGCATCCGGGTGATGTTGCCGAAATCGTCAAAGATGACCTTGATTTCCACACCCTGCCGGGCGCGTTCGATGAGGATCGCCAGCAGCTGGTCCCACAGAAGCCCCTCCGCCAGAATAAAATATTCCAGGAAGATGAACCGCTCCGCCCGGACCATTTTTTCCGCCGCATCCCGGAAAAAGTCCGCCCCGGACGGAAAATACGTCACCGCCGTATCCTGGTACAGCAAAAAGTCCCGCTGGGCCAGCATCTGTGACGCCCGCTTCCAATTGGGCAGGGCCTCCGCCAGCCTGCGCTGGATGGCCACGGACTGTTCCCGTTCCTCGTCCCGGCTGGGAGGCGGCGTCACCGGCAGCAATCCCAATCGTTTCCCCTGGATATTGCCGCCCCAGAGGATATACAGGATCATCCCCGCCACAGGCACCGCCAGCACCAGCAGGGTCCAGGCCAGCTTATAGCTGGTACTGGCGGCAGTGGACTGGATATTGACAGCCACCGCAATAGCCGCCGCCTCCAGGATGCCGAAGAAGATGGCCGCGTGGACCTGGAGGAAAGACGTCAGAAGCAGCACTGCGCCGACGTGCAGCAGCAGCAGTATCAAAAAAAAGGCGATTCGAACGGCGGCGGATATCCGCCGCTCTGTGGTTTGCTTGACTGGGCGCTTCACATGGGGTCTCCTATTTCCTAGAATTCTGCCTGATGGGGGACAGCGTCATTTCCCACTCAGCTGTTTTTTTCCAGCAGGCCGTGTTTGATATCCCACAGCTTTTGCGACAGGTCTACATAATACCGGTGGGGGTTGTCAAAGCGTTTGACTTCCTCCCATAATGTGTCTACCTGGGCGAGACAATATGCACGGATTTTCTCCAGTTCCGGCAATTCATAGACCAGTCTGCCGTCCTGGAAGACCGGCGTCTGCAATTCTTTGGCGGTGAAATTATACACCTGCTTCTTTTTCCAGGTAGCGTCCGGATCAAAGATAGTCAGGGGCCGGGAGTCGTCCACCGTCTCGTCGTAGACTGTCAGATAGTCGGCGATGGCCTTGCCGGTATCGTTGCCATAGAAACGGTAGAGCTTCTTAAAGTGGGGGGTGGTAATCTTGGTTACGTTCTCACTGATCTTGATTTTTGGTACAACGGTTCCGTCCCTGCTCTCCACCGCCACCAGCTTATAAACGCCGCCGAACACCGGCTCGCTGCGGGCGGTAATCAGCCGCTCGCCTACGCCGAAGCAGTCGATTTTCGCCCCCTGGAGCAGCAGGTCCCGAATCAGCTCCTCATCCAGCGAGTTGGACGCGGAGATGGTACAGGTCTCCCAGCCCGCCGCGTCCAGCATTTTCCGGGCCTCCTTGGTCAGATAGGCGATATCGCCGGAGTCCAGACGGATGCCGCACTTTTTGATGCCCAGGGGCCGGAGTACCGTGTCAAAGGCCCGAATCGCATCCGGCACGCCGCTTTTCAGCGTGTTGTAGGTATCCACCAGCAGCACGGCGTTGGTGGGATAGATTTCGCAGTAGGTTTTGAACGCCTCGTACTGGGTGTCGAACATCTGTACCCAGGAGTGGGCCATCGTACCCGCCGCAGGAACGCCGTAGACCTGGTCGCTGATGGCGCAGGCGGTGCCGTGGACGCCGCCGATATAGGCGGCCCGCGCCCCTACCACCGCGCCGTCCACCCCCTGGGCCCGGCGGGAGCCAAACTCCAGCACCGTACGCCCCTGAGCGGCCCGGACCACCCGGTTGGCCTTGGTAGCAATGAGGCTCTGATGGTTTATGGCCAGCAGGGCATATGTCTCAATGAGCTGCGCCTGGGAGGCCGGGGCGCGGACCGTAACCAGCGGCTCGTTGGGGAAGACCGGCGTTCCCTCCGGCACCGCCCACACATCGCCGGTGAAGCGGAAGTCCCGCAGATAGTCCAGGAAGTCCTCCTGAAACAGATTTTTGCTGCGGAGATAGGCGATATCGTCCTCGTCAAAGTGCAGATTCTGGATATACTCCACCAGCTGTTCCAGGCCCGCCGCAATGGCGAAGCCGCCGCCGTCGGGAACCCGGCGGAAGAAGACGTCAAAAAAGGTGACGTGCTCCTGCATACCCGTGCGGTAGTAGCCGTTTGCCATGGTCATCTCGTAAAAGTCGAAGAGCATGGACAAGTTCAGCGGTTTTGTGCGTTCCATAAGCGCATTCCTCGGTTTCTTTTATAATAGCCTGTCTGGTGTCAAGACATGGCCCTTATATAGTATAACTTTTTTTCCGATTTTGCAACGTTTGAATTGACAATTCTATCCTTATTTTTGCCAGGCTGCAGCCGTATGCCTCCAGCCCCGGCAGGTCCCTCGGTCCGCCGTGCGCCCATATAAACCGGCAGAACAGCCAAAGTTAATCATATATTCTTGTTGGATTTTTATGTAGTAAATCATATAGAATTGTGTTATACTCTCTTTATATGAGAGGGAGGTGGGAGAGTGGCCCCAACAGAAGCGCAGAGAAGGGCGTCAGCCAGATATCAGAAGGAAAATATTGCAAGCCTCGCCTGCCGTGTCAGGAAGGAGCAGGCCGAACAATTCAAATCGTACTGCGCGGACCATGGAAAAACTTCCAACGCAGTGCTGCGGGATTATGTCCTCAACTGCATTGGCGAGCAGGATGCCACAGAATAGGAGGTGACTGGAATGCCAACGGAAAAAGATTACAAAGTAATTGAAAAGGCCATGATCTACGATTTGCGTCTGATTTTTACCAACGGGGAAAAGGACACATATACCCGCGAGGAAATTGTGGAGCTGTTGGATAAAATTGCAATGGCAAAAGATGAAACATAACGTAAAACGAGGTTGAACGGTATGGCAATCATATTAGGAATAGATATCGGCGGCTCCACCACCAAGATCGTCGGACTGCGTCCGGACGGTTCCGTCATCGCCAAGCGGCGCGTCCAGGCACAGGACCCCATCACATCCCTGTACGGCGCAATGGGCAACTTTCTTTTCACCAACGCCCTCCAGCTGGAGGACGTGGAAAAAATCGCCCTCACCGGCGTGGGCGCGTCCTATATAGACGGCAACATCTACAACATCCCCACAGAGCAGGTGGAGGAGTTCACCGCCGTAGGGGTGGGGGGGCTGGCGTTGAGCGGACAGTCCCGCGCGGTGGTGGTCAGCATGGGGACCGGTACCGCCTTTATCTGGGCGGAAAAAGGCGGCGGCGTACGGCATCTGTGCGGCTCCGGCGTAGGCGGCGGCACGCTGGCGGGACTATGCTCCCGGCTGTGCGGGACGAGGAAGTACGACCAGATTGTAAAGCTGTCTGTCGGAGGCAACGTGAACAACATTGACCTGACGGTAGGGGATATCACCCGCAACAGTCACCCGTCTCTGCCGCTGGATATTACGGCGGCGAATTTCGGCAACGTATCCGACGACGCCTCAGCCAGCGATTTTGCCGCCGCTGTGGTCAACATGGTCTTGCAGTCCATCGGGACCACGGCGGTGATGGCGTGCCGGGCCTGCGGGTGCGAGACGGTGGTGCTGACCGGATTCATGCCCAATCTGCCCCAGGCGGCAGAGTGCTTTTCGCTGTTCACCCGCCTCCACGGGATTCAGTTCATCATTCCCGACAGCGCGCCCTTTGCCACATCCATCGGCGCGGCAATGCATGTGGGGAAGACCCAGGAAATCAAAGCCTGAACGATAGAAAGTACAAAAATCGGGGTCCCGGACAGGGACTCCGATTTTGTCTGTGCGCAGGACATATCCGCGCTGTGCGCTTATTGCTTTCCGTTTTTCAGCTCTCCGGTTGCGCTGGCAGTAAGATAGGCATTGATAAACCCGTCCAGGTCGCCGTCCATAACGGAGTTGATGTTGCCGTTTTCATAGCCTGTCCGGGTATCCTTGGCCAGCGTGTAGGGCATGAACACATAGGAGCGGATCTGACTGCCCCACTCAATCTTCATCTGCACGCCCTTGATATCAGAAATTTTCTCAGCGTGCTGCTGGGCCTTCATCTCCATCAGCTTCGAGCGCAGCATCTTCATGCAGTTCTCACGGTTCTGCACCTGACTGCGCTCCTGCTGGCTGGAGACCACCACGCCGGTAGGCCGGTGGATCAGGCGCACGGCGGAGGAGGTCTTATTGACGTGCTGTCCGCCTGCGCCGGAGGCGCGGTAGACCTGCATCTCAATATCCTCCTGCCGGATTTCCACACTGTTGTCGTCCTCAATCTCCGGCATGACCTCCACCGCGGCAAAGGAGGTCTGCCGCCGGGCGTTGGCGTCGAAGGGGGAGATGCGTACCAGACGGTGGACGCCGTTTTCGCTCTTCAAAAAGCCGTAGGCATTTTCTCCCTCAATGGAAATGGCGGCGGATTTGATGCCCGCCTCATCGCCGTCCTCGTAATCCATGGTTTTGACTGTGAAATTGTGGCGTTCCGCCCAGCGGGTGTACATGCGGAAGAGCATCTGACACCAGTCCTGGGCCTCCGTGCCGCCGGCTCCGGCGTGGAGCGTAAGGATTGCGTTGTTGGCGTCGTACTCGCCGGTGAGGAGGGTGGCAAGATTCGCCTCCTCCAGCGCGGTCTCTAGCACGCCGTATCCCTCCTCCACCTCCGGCAGAAGGCTGGCGTCGTCCTCCTCCGCGGCCATTTCCACCAGGGTCGTCAGGTCCTCCCACTGGCTATGGAGCTTTGCGTGGTTTTCCAGCTTGTTTTTCAGCTGCTTGGTCCGCTGGAGCACCTTTTGGGACGCCTGGAGGTCGTTCCAGAAATTCGCGTCCCCGGCTTTTTCCTCCAGCTCCTCCACCTCCCGGCGCGCGCCCTCCAGGTCCAGAGCCGCCGCCAGCTTCTCCAGCCGGGGGCCGATGGCGGTCAGTTTTTGTTTGTAAACGTCATATTCTATAATTGGCATGAAAAAATCCCTCCAATGTGGTTTGCTCCCCAGTTTTATCCTCTATTATGCCATAAGATGGGTGAGTCTGTAAAGGGGGAATTTTTTCAGTTCCTGTTTTAGATAAGTGTTGCCGGGATATAACCCAATAGTCTGCACAGCTATCCGGGGAACCCCTCCACCGCAAGCGGTTCCCCTCCCCTTTCAGGGGAGGCTTTTGGGGCGCTGCATCAAAAAAGGCTCCCCTGAAAGGGGAGCTGGCACGCGAAGCGTGACTGAGGGGTTGGTCTGTTTCCCAGAAGAAATAATTTTTATCAAAAAAAGAAAATACTTATCAAAGCGAGTAAAACGGAGTATGATAACAGTATCGAGGCAAATAATAAGGCAGGACATGGGAGATCGCACTCCCCCATGCCCCTATGCAGGAGAGGTAGCTCCTACACAATAGCATTTGCTACGCTAACCCATATTATAACAGTCTTCCCACCCTTTTTCAATAGCCAGTTTTTCATCTCCTAACTGCGGAGGACTGTTTGTTTTACAAGATGTATCTGACGATGTTCAACGCTACGGAGGATGCGATTAACGCTTTGGAGAACGTCAGGCAGGCTCTCATCAATGCCCAGCGGGAATGTGAGGAACTGTACATATCCGCGCCAGAGCAGGACGAAGAGTCGGAGAGCGGCGGATTGGCCGCGTCAGATGCTACGTGAATACAGACCAAAAGGGAGGGTATCGGTTTTTTGCCAGTATCCGCCTTCTCTGACCGTACTTCCACCAGGTTATAACCCCAGCAATCTCTGCAAAAGACGGTTGCTCCAGCTGAGTTCCTATGCTATAATCCATACCGGCCAATCGAAAAGGGCAGGGAGATTGATTATGAAAAAGACAAATATATCATTTAAATGGAAACTTTTTGTTTTAACATTGTCCCTTTTAACTTTGATGGGGTGCGCAAGAGAAAATAATAACTTGACGGAAAATCAATCCGCAGAAAATCATACTTCCAAAAACACCAGCCAAATGGAAGAATCATTCATGGATACAACGGAACAAATTGAGGAAGAAACGGTTGAACCAATAATCATGGATGTGGATTGGTCAGATTATTTTGAAGAAATCAATGGCTCTGCCGTTATCTACAATCCTGCTGAGCACAGCTATCAGATATACAATCAAGAGCTGGCTAGTACCCGGCGTTCCCCATGCTCTACATTCAAAATCATTTCTTCTTTAATTGCTTTGGAAAAGGGGATTGTGGAGCCTGACAATTCCACTCGCACATGGAGCGGAGAAATTTTCTGGAATGAGGATTGGAACAAAGATATTGATTTTTACAGTGCGTTTCATGCCTCCTGCGTCTGGTATTTCCGTGAGGTTGTAGATGAAATAGGAAAAGATATCATGCAGGATGAATTGAAGCAACTGCAATATGGCAATTGCGATATCTCTGATTGGGACGGACAATTAAATCCCAATAATAGCAATCCTGTTTTAACTGGCTTTTGGATTGAATCCTCTTTACTGATTTCGCCAAAGGAACAGACCGAGGTGATGTCCCGCATTTTTGGCGATGATACAGCGTATGCGGAGGCCGCGCGAAACCAGTTGAAACAGGCGATGCTGCAATCAGAGTTAGACAGTTCAAATATTTCCATTTACGGAAAAACAGGAATGGGCAAAAGCCATGGTATTGTGGTTGACGCTTGGTTTACCGGCTTTGCTGAGACCGCTGGAAAACGGATTTATTTTTGTGTTTACTTGGGGGAAACAGAGGACAAAAATGTGTCCAGTACGAAGGCAAAAGAAATAGCGGCAGAAATTGTTTCCGCTTATTTGATGAGTGGAAATGGTCAATGGTAAATATGAGGAAATAGAGCGTTATGGCGAGATCATTGGCTATGATAAAAAGGAGCCAAAATTTTTCCCATATTGCTAATTGCCCCTGTATCCGTTATAATAGAAGCAAACAAAATTATGAGCGAGGTTCCAGCCATATGACGACAAAAATTTTTCTGGTCCGCCACGCGGAAGCGGAGGGCAATCTCTACCGCCTGGCCCACGGCCAATATGACAGCGCCATCACCCCCGGCGGCTACCGGCAGCTAGCCTATCTGCGGGAACGGTTCCGCGGTGAGCGGATCGACGCCGTATACGGCAGCGACCTGACCCGGACCCATACCACCGCTTCCGCCATCTATGTCCCCAAGGGCCTGCCCTTCCAGCCGGTTCCTCTGCTGCGGGAGCTGTGCCTGGGAGCGTGGGAGCAGATGTCGTGGGGTGAAATCCTGCGTATGGACCGGCAGATGTACATAGATTTCAACAAGCGTCCGGACCTGTGGCACGCGGACCATGCGGAGACCTTTGCCCAGGTCCGGGACCGGATGCTGGAGGCCTTGCGGACCATCGCGGCGGCGCATCCCGGCGGCACGGTGGCGGCAGTCAGCCACGGAGCCGCACTGCGCACGCTGCTGGGTACCCTGCAGGGGCTGAGTCTGGAGGAGATCGGCTGCACCGGACATGGAGACAACACCGCTGTTTCTCTGGTGGAGGCGGAGGGGGACGCCATGCGCGTGGTTTTCCGGGATGACGCCTCCCATGTTCCGGCCAGCGCGTCCACGTTCCGCCGCCAGAGCTGGCACAAGGATGACGCCGCTACTGAACCGGGCCTGTGGTACGACACGGTCCAGGAGGATGAAAACAGCCGGACGGCTATTGCAATGCTGGACGAGGAGAAGGCGGGCAGCTTTTCCGTGGCGCTGGCCCCGGACGCCCTGCGGATAACGGACTATCAGATTCTGCCCCAGTTCCGGGGCAAGGGCTACGGCGTACAGCTGCTGGGACAGGCGGTGCAGTTCGCCAGAAAGCACGGCAGGGACAGGCTCGCCCTCACCTGCGGCGCACCGTTGGACGGCTATTTCAAACGCTATGGCTTCCAGGCTGCGGAGACAGGGGATGGGCTGGCGCTGGATATCCGGCCAGTCATCCGAGAGATTCCAGAGCTTTCGTAAAAAGGAGGACGGGCCATGACGACCTTTGATTTCCTGCCGGTCAGCAAGGCGGATATGGAGGCGCGGGGCTGGTGGTACTACGACTTTCTTGTCGTCACCGCCGACGCCTACGTGGACCACCCCAGCTTCGGCACGGCCATCATCGCACGGGTATTGGAGGCGGACCACTACCGTGTGGCAGTCCTGGCGCAGCCGGACTGGCACAGCGCCGGGGATTTTCTCGCCATGGGCAAGCCCCGGTACGGCGTCCTGATTGGCGGCGGCAATATCGACTCCATGGTGGCCCACTACACCGCCGCCAAAAAACGCCGGTCCACCGACGCCTACAGCCCCGGAAACCGCATGGGCCTGCGGCCCGACCGGCCCACCATCGTCTATGCCAACCGGGCCAGAGAGGCGTTTCCGGACACGCCCATTGTCATCGGCGGTCTGGAGGCCAGCCTCCGCCGCTTTGCCCACTACGACTACTGGGACGACAAAGTCCGCCGGTCCATCCTCTTTGACGCCCAGGCGGATTTGCTGGTCTACGGCATGGGGGAGCGGGCGACGCGGGCGATTGCGGAGCGTCTGGCAAAGGGGGAGCCTGTCGGACGGCTGACGGACATCCGGGGTACCGCCTATGGGGTGAAGGAGCCGCAGTGCGCCTTTGAAGCGGTCTCCGTGCCGTCCTTTGAGCAGGTCTGCGCAGATAAGCGGGACTACGCCGCCGCCACACAAACAGAGTATGAGGAGCACGACGCCATCCGTGGCCGGGCCGTACTGCAGCGGCATGGAGACCGGACGCTGGTGGTGAACCCGCCGGCGATGCCCCTGAACCGGGAGGAGCTGGATTTTGTAGCCGGTCTGCCCTACGTCCGGGAGGTCCACCCCATGTATGACGCCCAGGGCGGCGTGGCGGCTATTGAGGAGGTGCGTTTTTCGGTCACGCACAACCGGGGCTGCTTCGGCGGGTGCAATTTCTGCTCCCTGGCTTTCCATCAGGGCCGCATGGTCACTTCCCGAAGCCACGAAAGCGTGGTGCGGGAGGTAGAGGGGTTTGTCCGGGACCCGAAGTTCAAGGGCTATGTCCACGATGTGGGCGGGCCGTCGGCAAATTTCCGCCACACCTCCTGCAAACAGCAGGTGAAAAACGGCATGTGCAAAAACCGGTCCTGCCTGGCCCCCGCGCCCTGCAAAAATCTGGACCCCAGCCACAGCGACTATCTGGCGCTGCTGCGGAAGGTCCGGGCCATACCCGGCGTTAAAAAAGTGTTTATCCGCAGCGGCATCCGGTATGACTATATGCTGGCGGAGAAAAACAGCGAATTCTTTGCGGAGCTTGTCAAACACCATATCTCCGGACAGCTGAAAGTAGCTCCGGAACACTGCTCCGCGCAAGTGCTGGACTACATGGGCAAACCGCATTTTGACGTGTATGAGAGATTCCGGGATAAGTACCAGCGGCTGAACCAGCGGTACGGTCTGGAGCAGTATCTGGTGCCGTATCTGATGAGTTCCCATCCTGGCTGCACCCTCAATGATGCGGTGGATTTAGCGGTATTTTTGAACAAAACGGGACGGCAGCCGGAGCAGGTGCAGGATTTTTACCCCACGCCGGGTACTTTATCCACCTGCATGTGGTATACGGGGCTTGACCCGCGGACTATGGAGCCGGTCTATGTGGCTAAAAGTCCCCACGACAAGGCCCTGCAGCGGGCGTTGCTGCAATGGAAAAGACCGGAGATGCGGCGGCTTGTGGTCGAGGCCCTGCACCGGGCGGGCCGGGAGGATTTGATCGGCTATGGGAAAGACTGCCTGATCCGGCCCCTCCACAGCAGCCGGGGACCGGAGGATAAACGGGACACGAAGAAGAAACCGGCAAAGTCCGCGCGGGAACAGAGGCAGGAGCGTAAGCCCCGCAGGAGTTCGCGGCATTAGTGCGCTATCATATTGACACTAGGATGCCGGCAAAATGCCGAATGCTCCGCATAAAAATCCGCAGTATAGTCTGCGTATTCTATCCCAGGCAATGGATAAACTGAAATATATAGCGGACCGGAACGGGCGGTCCGCCAACAAAGAAATTGAACAGCTGATTTTACGGCATATTGAAGCCTGGGAAAAGGCACATGGCCCGATCCTCTTTGACGACGGTTTCATTCCTCGTTCCCGATCCTAGCAAAGTCAAACAAAATGATTGGAGCATCATCATGAAAACAATCACCATCTACACCGACGGGGCTTGTTCCGGCAACCCCGGCCCCGGCGGCTGGGGAGCAATCCTGCAATACGGAGAGCACACAAAGGAGATGTCCGGCGGGGAAAAACAGACCACCAACAACCGGATGGAGCTGACCGGGGTGATCCGCGCCCTGCAAGCTCTGAAGGAACCGTGCATAGTGGAGCTGTACTCAGACAGCAAGTACGTGATTGACGCCTTAGAGAAGGGCTGGGCCAAGGGCTGGCGGGCCAGGGGCTGGGTCAAGAGCGACAAAAAACCGGCCCTGAATCCGGACCTGTGGGAGATTCTGCTGGACCTGTGCGCGGTGCATCAGGTGCGTACCCACTGGGTCAAGGGCCATGCGGAGAATCCGTTCAACAACCGCTGTGACCAGCTGGCGGTAGGGGAGTGGCAGAAGTTAAAGGAAGAATAAAACATTTTCTGCCTTTTTCAGGAAAAAATGGAACAGAGTTCATAATTTGTTTACAGCGATTTCATGATTTCTTCTTAAAGATACAGTAATATTACAGTCAGCAAAGGGGTAATACCCGATGCGATTTCTCCCTCCTAAAACACACACAACACACACCAGGAAGCCCTGCCAGTACCGGCGGGGCTTCTTGGTTTACAGGGCCGGTCCGCCCTGGGCTACTGCTGCAAAAAACGACTGGCCTGGATGGCGGCAATGGCTCCATCGGCGGCGGCTGTCACCGCCTGCCGCACGTTTTTGGCCCGGATATCCCCCGCGGCATATACCCCCGGCAGATTGGTACACATATTTTCATCCGTCCTGATATAGCCGTTCTCCATGTCCAGCATCCCCTCGAACAGCTGGGAGTTGGGCAGGTAGCCGATAAAAGCGAACAGACCCAGCATACCGTCCGCCTGGCTCGCTTCTATGGACGTCAGCGCACCGGTTTTTACGTTTTTGACCGTGACCTTGCTTAACGCACCGCCGCCGTCCAGCCGCTGCACCACGCTGTCCCAGAGGAAGGTAATCTTCGGCTCTGAAAAGACCTTGTCCTGAATAGACTGCGCTGCCCGCAGCCGGTCCCGGCGGTGGATGACGGTCACTCTGCGGGCGAATTTCGCCAGGTGTAACGCCTCCTCTGCCGCGCTGTCGCCGCCGCCTGCCACGCATACCTCCAGACCGCGGAAAAAGGGCGCGTCGCAGGTGGCGCAGAAGGAGAGGCCCCGGCCTGTGAATTGCGCCTCGTTCTCGCAGCCGATGGGCCGGGGATGGGCTCCGGCGGCAATGATAACCGCTTTGGCCCGGTAGGTTCCATACAGGCCGGCCAGCGCCTTGACGCTGCCGTCCAGCTCTGCGGACTGAATGGTGTCCGAACAGCGGTCCGCGCCGAAACGCGCCGCCTGTTCCGCCATGCGGGCGGCTAAACTGACGCCCGTTTCTCCGGCGGCGGTCTGGCCGGGATAGTTCTCCACATCGCTGGAGAGGGAAATCTGTCCGCCGTCCTGCCCCTTTTCCAGAATGAGTGTGCGCAGGCCGCCCCGGCCCGCATACAGTCCGGCGGTCAGACCCGCAGGCCCGGCCCCCAGGATGATGACGTCATATATTTCGTGCATGTGCTGGTTTCTCCTTCCTGACCGGCAGAATAGACGCCGGTTTTCTCCATCCCCTCCAGGGGGATAAAATTTTTTTCCGGTTGTCACGAAAAAGACTATACAAATCCGCCTTTGTTTGGTATATTGAGTATAAGCATTTTTTTCACTTTTATTTTTAGCAGGAGGTTGTTACTTTATGAGTGCATTGACTGATCTGATCTATGCCGGTTCCAACGCCGTGGCGGGCCTGACGGAACAAGCCGTCAACGACGCCATTGCCGCCAACGGCGCCGACACCCCTGTCGCTTTCCCTGACACCGCCTATTTCTTTCCCACAATCTATGCCGCTACCGGCGTGAAAGTGAAGACGCTGGGCGATCTGCCCGCCTGCGTGGGCGTCCTCAAGAGCCTGATTACCAATCAGGACGATCTGGGCCAGGCGTTGAATGCCGGTCTGGCAACCGCCGTGGGCGCGGAGATTATTGAGGGCCTGAAATACCTGGGCGGCGGTAATCCCTACGAGTCGGACTCCGGCATTGGCTTTGTGCCGGACCCCGTTATCCGCTCCCTGGGCGTGCCTCTGGTCACAGGCGATATCCCCGGCGTCGCCGTGGTACTGGGCAAAGCCGATGCGGCGGCGGACGTGGCAAAGGTGGTCAAGGACTACCAGTCCAAGGGCATTCTGACGTTTATGATCGGGGACTGCATTGAGCAGGCTCTGGAGCAGGGCGTGAAAATGGGCCTTGAGCTACGGGTGGTGCCTCTGGGCCACGATGTAACCAGCGTCATCCATGTAGTGACGGTGGCAATCCGCGCAGCGCTGATCTTCGGCAATATCCAGGCCGGCGACCTGGCCGGACTGCTGGCCTATACAAAGGAACGTGTACCCGCCTACGTCAACACCTTCGGCGCACTGAGCGAAGTGGTGGTCTCCGCCGGTGCCGGAGCCATTGCGCTGGGCTTCCCCGTGATTGTGGACCAGGATATCGGCGATCTCCAGGTCCCCGGCGCACTGGAGACCGTCACCAACCACGACGAAACGGCGAAACATTCTTTAGCTATGCGGAATATCAAGATCAAGGTGAAGGAGCTGCCCATTCCCGTGGCCTTCGCCGCCGCCTTCGAGGGCGAGATTATCCGCAAGGCCGACATGAAGGTGGAATTCTGGTCCAGCAAAAACACCACCTGCGAGCTGGTGACTACCCGGCAGATGGACGAGGTGGAGGACCACAAGATTACCGTTGACGGTCCGGACATCGACAGCGGCGATGCGGAATACGCCCTGGCAACCTACATTGAGGTTGCAGGCGCAAAGATGCAGAAGGATTTTGAATCTGTCATCGAACGGAAGATTCACGCTTGGTTCAACTATATGGAGGGCGTCATGCACACCGGCCAGCGGAATCAGTTCCGTATCCGCATTTCTAACGACGCCTTTGACAAGGGCCTGCGGATGAAGCACTTCGGCGAAGTTCTGTACAACATGATTATGGACGAATTCGACGCCGTTGTGGACAAATGCCAGGTCACGCTGGTCACTGACCCGGAGAAGGCTGCAAAGATTCTGAAGGAAGAGGCCATGCCCGCCTACAATGCCAGGGACGACCGCCTCAGCTCCATGACCGACGAGAGCGTGGAGCAGTTCTATACCTGTATTCTGTGCCAGAGCTTCGCCCCCAGCCACTGCTGTGTGGTGACGCCGGAACGGCTGGGCCTGTGCGGTGCGGTGAGCTGGCTGGACGCAAAAGCCACCAAGGAGCTCAATGACGCCGGTCCCTGCCAGCCCATCAGCAAGGAGGGCTGCACCGACGAGAGGAAGGGCTACTATCCGGATGTGGACCGGATGGTCCACGCCGCTACCCAGGGCGCGGTGGAGCATGTGAGCCTGTACTCCATTATGGAGGACCCCATGACCTCCTGCGGCTGCTTTGAGTGCATCTGCGGTATTGAACCCATTTCCAACGGCCTTGTCATCTGCAACCGCGAGTTCAAAGGCATGACGCCTACCGGCATGACCTTCGGAGAGCTGGCCTCCATGACCGGCGGCGGTGTGCAGACCCCCGGCTTTATGGGCCATGGACGGCACTTTATTTCCAGTAAGAAGTTTGCCGCCGCGGAGGGTGGTATTTCCAGAATCGTCTGGATGCCCAAGGAACTGAAGGACGATGTGTCCGCACGGCTGAACCAGACCGCCAAGGAGCTGCTTGGGATTGATAATTTCTGCGATATGGTCGGCGACGAGACCATCACTACAGACCCGGAGGAGCTGCTGACCTTCCTCACCGAGAAGGGACACCCCGTGCTGCAGCTGTCCCCGCTGATGTAATCTTATAGCCAACAGTAAAAACAAAAGGCCGTGTAAGCCCTCTCAGCCAGCCTGCGGCTGACAGTTCCCCCTAAAGGGGGAGCCAAGAACAACTGCCAAGGGGTTCTGGAAGTGCGGCAGCCGTGGCGGTTAGCCTCAATAGAACAATGCTAGACTAAGCTAGCCGTTCGGGTGCGAGCCGGACGGCTAGCGCGCTGTTGCGGTCAGTAGAACTGCCGTCAGCGCTGCAAAGACCAAGGTCGGTAGCGCCTGGAGAAGTTCTTTCTTCCACATCCCCCCTTTCTATGGGGGAGAATTGCTAACCGGCATTATGTAACAGCCGCCCGTCGGGTTTATTCCCCGATTGCGGAAATCGCGTCATTTTCCCAGATTGTTTTCCAGAAGTAATAAATAAAACCAGAGGCCCCGGCTGTCAGATGTACAGCCGGGGCCTGGGACTGTCCGCATTACTGCCCCAGTGTGTTTTTGACGGATGCTGCGGCGGAATCCACCACGTCGGTTACAGTCTGCATCGCCTTACCGGCGGTGGTGTGCCTGCCCTGGCTGGTGTGCAGGACTAAGTCCGCTACCGCGCCGGCTGCCGCACCGAAAAGCATTCCTTTGACAAATCCATATTGCATTTCTCATTCCTCCTTCCGGCTGACTGTAGTATAACCGATGTCCGATAAATTACGCCTCCGCCCGGGCATTTTTATGCTTTGCTATTTTTTTCCACCTGCCTGTCAGGGCTTGCACTGTCCGCAGGGGGAATAGCCGCCGTCCAGCAGAGCGTTCCGGTCGCCGGTGTAATCCTCGCGGTTGCCCGCGCTGATGGAGGCGGCGTTGGAGCAGTCCGGTTTGTGGAATTTTTTAGAGTTGGTGTTGAGAACGTAGGAGGCCGTTTCGCCGGACCCGGCGACCGTCCCCTCCTCCCCGGCCAGACGGCTCTCGCCGGTGGCATAGTCGATGCTTACGCCGGGCTGTACGTTGTAGACATATACGTTGAAGGATATGGCCTCCCCGTTGTCCTCCACGCTCAATGCCTCCATTTGGACCCCGTCCGCTACCAGATTCTCTCCGTCAAAAATTGGCGTCACCCGGTAGAGCACATGATTTTCTGTCTCCTTGATGTAGTCCGCCACCATGTTCTCAAAGGGCAGCATACCGTCTACGTTGAGCGACCGGGTGCCGGTGATCAGATTCTCCTTGTTTGCGTTCTCGCCGGTGAGCTGGAACCCGATGAGATGACAGCGGTTATAGAGATACTTCCCATCCACACAGTCATATTTCACCGTTTGCCAGCCCGTGGGCTTGACGGAACCGATGGAACCCCTCTCCTCTGTGGGCATCAGGTCCACGCCGATACAGGCGTAGGCCGTGCCGCAGCGGCCCAGGCTGTCCAGGGGGCTGTATGTCTCAAAAGAGCTGGTGGTCAGATCCCCCTCGCTGAAGCCGGGGACGTTGTCCGACAGAGCGACGTAGGCGTCGCCGGTATAGGCGGGAATGTCCGAAAGAGAATAGGCGGTAGTGTTTGCCGGTCCTTCCGGGAGTTGTACGGGCTCCGGGGGCGTGGATGCGCCTGCCTCAACACAGCCGGTCAGAATCATGCAGCACAGCAGGGCGGTCAGTGCGTAAATACGAAATTTCATCGGGTATACACCTCCTTGGTGATTTTTTCGTGGGAGGAACCGGCAAATTCCTCCCGGCGGACCAGCGTCCACTGCTCCAGCGGCAGTGTGCAGAACAGGTCTGCCGGATAGACCCGGTTCCAGTGGTAGACAATCAGGCCCGCCGGCGGCGTGGCCCAGGTCCCTGGGTCCTGGGTCTCCACAAAGCAGTATCCCTCCGGTACCGCAGCCAGGTCCTCCGTAATCCTGACGTTCTCCGGCTGCGGGCTGAACTGTCTGGCAGTATATCCGCTCATCCACAGCGGACTGCTGCCGGTCTCTCGCAGAAGGTCCTCCCGCAGAAGGCGGTCCTGACTCTGGCGGCGGCGGTTGAAGAGTATGCCGTTTTTGTCGTCCATACAGATGATTGCAGTCATTGTTTCTCTCACTTCCTGTCGTTTTTGCTGCCCAGGTAGAGTATACCAAGTATTTGCCCCTCTGGCAAGGGGGAAAAGGCTTACCACACAGAAAGGCGTCGCACATGATTTTGAACGAGGCTGCAAAATAAAAGGGAGCGGCAATGCGTAAAAATGCGGTACCCGACTGTAAGGCCCCGGCGGACGGGGCGTCCAGAAACAGTATAAAGTCTCTCCTCCATAAAAATAGATTCCGATGGGCAATACCACCGGAATCTATTGTAGAGGAATCAAAGGGGAACCGCTATCTCCCTTCCGCCTTCAGTTGGTATGATTCTGCCATATGCGGCGGTATGCGATGGGCGTTGTGTCCAGGTTGGCCCGAAAGACCTTTCCCAAAAAGCTGCTGGTGCCAAAGCCGCAGGCGCGGCTGATTTCTGTGATCGTCTCGCTTCCCTCCGCCAGCATCCTGCACGCAGCATGCAGACGGCAGGACCGGATATACTCTGCCGGGGTCGTGTGGAGAAACTGATGAAATAAACGGTAGCACTCCCGCTGGCAGACATATCCCGCGGCAGCAACATCCGCCGTCCGGATGTCCTCCTGGTAGTGTTCCCAGACATAGAGCATCATCTCCTTGATCCTTTCGCTGGACAGTTCTTCTCCCGGTTCCAGACCGGAGGGAAGCAGGGGCAGAAGGTCCAGCCAGATGCTGGTGAGCGATTCCCGGAGCTGGAGCTCATAGGCAGGGGCGCAGGGCGGTATGCGGAAAGACGCCCGCAGCTTTTCCAGTGTGTCTACGTGGTCGCGGGTGATCGGGAGGAGTTCAATCTGCGGCGCGGAAAGGATCGGAGAGAAGTATTTTTGATATATCAGTCCCTCCCGCTGGCCGGACAGCAGAACCGGATTAAAAATGTGGAGAAGCTGCACCGTATGGCTCTCCTGGGGCCTGGTCGTATGCAGGACCCCTGCGTTCACCAGACCGCCGGTACCGGCTGGGCAAATGACCCGCCCCTGGGGCGTCTCATATTCCAGCGTTCCCTCCTCGATATAGAACAGCTCTACCGATTTGTGCCAGTGCCAGAGCACGTCGTACCGGCTGACAAAGGTGCGGGAGCTGACATATGGAAACTCCGGTGTATAGCCCGCCAGAATCTCCTCCCCGCTGTTCTCCTTCCGCCGCATTTCCAGAATGTTATCCATAGCCTTTTACTGCCTCAGCAGCGCACGGCGTTCCCGCCAGTCAGGCATGACCTGGGCTATACAGTCATAAAACGCCTGGCTGTGGTCCTTATGCCGGATGTGGGCCAGCTCGTGGACCACCACGTAATCAATGGCCGCCTCTGGATACTGCATCAGACGCCAGGAAAAACAGATGCGGTCTTTCCCGCTGCAGCTCCCGAACCGTGTCCGTGCGCCGGTGATGGTGAGTCCAGCTGGGTACAGCCCCATGACCGTGCTGTAGCGGGCTACCTTCCCCGGCAGCTCCGCCATGGCCCGGCGGATGTACGCCTCACGCTCCTGCGCCGTTGGCTCCGGACGGCTCTCACGGCGGGACTGCTGGCGGTTGAGATGCTTCTCAATCCATGCCGTATGCCCTGCCACAAATTCGTCAATGTGCCGCCGGCTGGCCCGCATCGGGGCCCGTACCAGTACCCGGCAGTCGGTTGTAACCTCCAGCGCCAGCGTACGGCGGCTGGAACGGATCAGCTCATAGGCCGGTTTGTCCTTCGTCATGCCAGTCCTCCTTCTCCCAGAATCACTGCCTCCCAGGGCTGCAGCGTGCCGTCAAACCCACGGCGGGGGTAGTTTGACCGCACCAGCTGTCCCCGCTCCCCAGTCTGGGCCAATTTATCGCTGAAATTCAGTACCATAGTGAGGGATTCCCCCTCCAGTTCCCGGCGGTATGCAAATACCTGCTTCGTGGCCTCCAGCGGCTGGAAGCTGCCCCGGCGGAGTACATCGCTGCTCTTCCGCAGGGCGCACAGATCCCGGTACCAACTCCAGATGGAGTCCGGGTCCTGCCGCTGGTCCGCTAAATTCACCTTTGCACAGTTGTGATTCACACCCAGCCAGGGCCGCCCTGTGGTGAATCCCCCCTGGGGGCCGCTGCTCCACTGGAAGGGCGTGCGGGCATTGTCCCGGCTGGTCCGGGCGATCATGCGCCAGCGCAGCTTGGCCGGGACATGGAGATTGGTCAGAATCCGGTTTACATTGCGGCTCTCCACATCGTTGACCTGACGGATGCGGGTGAAATCAAAGCCCGTCATGCCGATCTCCTCCCCCTGGTACAGAAAGGGCGTACCTCGCAGCGTCAGCAGCAGAACCGCCAGCAGCTTCCCGCTCTTCTTCCAGTATTTCCGGCTCCCAAACCGGGGGATGGACCGGGGCTGGTCGTGGTTCTCCAGATAGATGGTGTTCCAGTCAAGCTCCTGCTGCCACTGGATCAGACAGTCGAAAAACGCCTTGGGACGGAATTTCCGCTTCAGCCACTTCACCAGATACTGGTCGCACTCCATATGCTCAAAAGTGAGGACGGCGTCCAGCTCCCGGCGATCCCGCCCGCACAGGTCCTGGGCCATGGACGGGGTCACAAACACCGCCTCGCCCACCGAAAAAGCGTCGTATTCGTCCAGCACCTGCCGCAGCTGCCGGAGAATTTTGTGGGTCCCCTCCAAAGAGAGATAGTGTTCCAGACCGGTGAGCGCCGCCCGCCTCTTCGAGCTTGCCAGACTGTCCTTCCAGAGAATGTTAATTACGTCGCACCGGAACCCGGCCACGCCCTTGTCCAGCCAAAAGCGCATGATATCCTTGACTTCCTCTAAGACGGCGGGGTTGTGATAGTTCAAGTCCGCCTGCTCCTTGCCGAACAGATGCAGGTAATACTCGCACCGCTCCACGTCAAACTCCCAGCAGTCCCCGCCGAAAAAGCCGGTCCAGTTGTTGGGCAGACCCCCGTCGCCGTCCCCGCGGGACCAGTAGTAGTAATCCCCGTAGGGACTGCCCTTCTCACGCCCCCACCGGAACCAGTGGTGCTCCGTGGAGGTGTGGTTGATCACCAGGTCCATGATGATGCGGATGCCGCGCCGCCGGGCCTCCCGGATCAGCCGCTCCATGTCCGCCATGGTCCCGTATTCCGGGTTGATGGCGCGGTAGTCGCTGACGTCGTACCCGTTGTCCGCGTTGGGGGACTGATAGACCGGGCAGAGCCAAAGGGCGCCTATGCCCAGTTCCGCCAGATAGTCCAGACGGCTGATAATTCCGGGAATGTCCCCGATCCCGTCGCCGTTGGAGTCCTGGAAACTGCGGGGATAGATCTGGTAGATGACTGCATCCTTCCACCATTCCATATGTGTGCGGCTCCTCCCTTTCTCTTCTGCCCCATCTACTTCAGGATCTTTCCCACTGTCTCCAGCAGCTTCTCGATATTGATGGGCTTGGCCACATGACCGTTCATCCCGGCCTGCAGCGCCTCCTGTTTATCCTCTTCAAATGCGTTGGCCGTCATAGCCAGAATGGGAATGTTGGCCAGAGCAGGGTCGTTCAGACGGCGGATTAAACGGGTGGCCTCGTATCCGTTCATCTCCGGCATCTGTACGTCCATCAAAACCAGCTGGTAGTATCCCGGCTGGGACTTGGCTACCATCTCCACCGCCGTCCGGCCATCCTCCGCCGTCTCCACAGTAAAGCCGGCCTCCTCCAGAATCGCAATAGCGATTTCCTGATTGAGCAGATTGTCCTCCGCCAGCAGAATGCGGCCAGTGACAGAACACACAGGCAGCTGGTTCGCCGGTTCCTCCGGCTCCTCCGCGTTCACTACGCTCAGCAGACAGCTGCGCAGCTCCGACAGAAACAGCGGCTTGCTGCAGAATGCTGTCACCCCTGCTTCCCGCGCCTCCTCCTCAATGTCCGACCAGTCGTAGGCGGTGAGGACGATAATCGGCGCCTGGCTGCCGGTCTCCTTCCGGATGCGCCGGGCTACCTCAATACCATTCATGTCCGGCAGCAGCCAGTCGATAATATACACGCTGTACAGATCGTTGCGGGTCACTGCCTGGTGGGTGCGCAGCACCGCTTCCCGCCCGGAGAGGGTCCACTCCGCACGCAGGCCGATCTGCTGGAGCATACTGGACACGCTGTCGCAGGTGTTGAAGTCGTCGTCCACTACCAATGCCCGGCAGTTCTGCAGCTCCGGAATGGACGGAGACGGCCTCTCCGACGTACACAGGCGGAAGGAGATGTTCACAATGAACTCCGTGCCTGCGCCCTGCCGGCTCTTTACCTCAATGGTGCCGTTCATCATCTCGACAATATTCTTGGTGATCGCCATGCCCAGACCGGTCCCCTGGATGCCGCTGGTGGTGGAGTTCCGCTCCCGCTCAAAGGGCTCGAATATGTGGGCGACAAATTCCTCGCTCATGCCGATGCCCGTGTCCTTGATGGCAAACTCATAGCGGGCAAATCCCGCCGCCGCGCCCGGCTTCTCAATCACACGCAGACTGACGACGCCCCCCGCCGGGGTGTACTTGATGGAGTTGCTCAGCAGATTCAGCAGAATCTGGTTCAGCCGCAGACGGTCGCAGAAAATATCCTCGTGGGTCACGTCCACCGCGTCCATATACAGCTCCATCTGCTTGGCGTGAATGTCCGCCTGCACGATGTTCCGCAGGCCGTGGAGAATATCCGGCAGGGTGCAGGGCTTCTCCTCCAGGGAGATCTTCCCGCTCTCAATCCGGCTCATGTCCAGCACGTCGTTGATGAGGCTGAGCAGATGGTTGCTGGAGGTCATGATCTTTTTCAGATACCCCTCCACCTGCTCCTTCTGGTCAATGTGGGTGCTGGCCAGGGCGGTAAAGCCAATAATAGCGTTCATGGGCGTGCGGATGTCGTGGGACATGTTGGACAGAAATACGCTCTTGGCTTTGCTGGCCCGGTTGGCCTGGGCCAAAGCGTCCTCCAGCAGCATTTTCTTCTCCATCTCATTGCGGGTTTCATCGTCCACGTTCCGGAACCCCAGCACCACCCGATGGCTCCGTTTCCACTGCCCTGTGCGCACCGCCTTCATCTGGAAAAACCGCATTTCATCCCCGCAGACGGTGCGGTAGTTGGTATAAAAGATGTGCTTATCCGCCAGCTGCTCCTGCAGAAATACACGGGACACGCACCGGCGCATCATCTCCATATCGTCCGTGTACACGCACCGCTCTATGTACCGGCCCAGGCTCTCCTCCAGAATCAGCTGCTGGTCGGAGAAGATGTCCTCCAATACGTCGTACCGGCAGTGGTGGACCCGGAGCGGACCGCCGATGCCGGTGTCCAGATCAAAATAGCACACCAGATTGTAGTCCACGCTCAAGGCCTGGACCAGCTCCATCTGGCGCCGCTGCTCATCCATCCGCTCCCGCTGCTGCTGGAGCTTCTGGGTGGTGCAGTCCAGCAGGAACCGCTGGTAAATCAGCTCCCCGTTCTCCTTAATCAGCTTTACGTTGCCCATCACGTGCAGTATCTCGCCGCTCTTGTGGCGCACGCCGTACTCCAGGCTGACGCTGTCCCCCTCCTTGGTCAGCGCCTGGATGCACTCCCGCAGCTTGGGTTTATCCGCATCCAGCACTGTGGAGGCCACGGTGTCAAAGCCGTCGGCGATCATCTCATCCTTGGACCGGTAGCCCAGAATCTGGAGCGCGGCCCGGTTCACACGGATGATCCGGGACCCGTCCAGGGTGTGGCACATCACGCCGCAGTCCATGGTGGTAAAGAGGGCCTCCAGCTCCTGGTTCTTCCGCACGATCTCCGCCTCATATGCCCGCTCCTGGGTTATGTCAATGGCGACGCCCACCGTCCCCATCACGCTGCCGTCCAGGTTGTACAGGGGAGATTTATAGGTGGTCAGCAGACGGGTCCCCTCCCCTGTCATGACCGTCTCCTCCGATATGAAGGTCTTCCGGTTCTCCATGACCTGCCGCTCCGACTCAATACAGGCGGGGTCGTCCTGCTCCACATCCCAGATGTAGGCGTGGCCCTGTCCCTGCACCTGCTCCTTGGTCTTGTTGACCGTGCGGCAGAAGCTGTCGTTCACTTTCTCGTGTATCCCGTCCTTTGTCTTATACCAGATCAGGTTGGGGATACTGTTGATGGTGGCCTCCAGATAGTGGCTGGTCTGCCAGAGGTCCTTGGCCTGCTTGCATTGCTGCTGCCAGCGGAGGAAATGGAACCGCAGCTCCTTCTCCGCCAGGGGCGCGGTCCATATGTCCTGGAGCTGGGACAGGGGCAGGTGGGCGGTCTGCTCCTGGCTGCCCAATACGATCAGCTCCGCCTCTTCCCGCTTGTGCCGCAGCAGCTCTGCCACGGCCTCCTCCGCGTCCATGCCCTCCAGAGCGGCCAGAATCAGGTCTGCCTGCGCCGTCAGAGCCTGGTCCGGCGCACTGCTCTCCAGAAACGTGTGGCCGAAGTTCTCCAAAGGCTCCATGGCCTTCAGAGTTTCAAATAGTTGCTGCTGCTGTCCGACAAAGTACAGATGCAGATGACAATGGTACATCGTGCCTTCCCCCTGATTCATTTCCGAGAATTTCTTTGTATGTATTTTAACGGGCGGCGGGCCGGATGTCAACAGTTTCGGCTATTTTTTCGCCGCAAGGCGGACAGCAGGTCCGGCTCTCATCCCAATTGCGCCAGACCTGCTGCCATGTTTTTCCAATTATCCCTGCTCCTCCTCCGGCGGCTCTCCCGCCTTCTCCAGCTTCCAGCGGGAGTCCTTGATCGTGAGGGTGCGCTGCTTCTTCTTGTCTCCGTGGAGCTGCTTTTTCACAGCCTTGCCGGTGGGCGTGGCCGCCAGACCGCCCAGGGCCGTCTCCCGGAATTCCACCGGCAGGCGGCGGCCCACCTCGCCCATGGCGTCGATGACCTCGTCCACGGGAATCCGGCTCTCAATGCCCGCCAGGGCCATGTCCGCCGCCGCGATGGCGTTGACCGCGCCGATGACGTTCCGCTTCACGCACGGCACCTCCACCAGACCCGCCACCGGGTCGCACACCAGGCCCATCAGGTTTTTCAGGGCCATTGCCACCGCGTGGCACATCTGCTCGCCGGTGCCCTTGCGCAGATACACCAGTGCGCCTGCCGCCATGGCAGACGCGCTGCCGATCTCCGCCTGACAGCCGCCAGCCGCGCCGGAGATGCAGGCCCGGTAAGCAATCACCGCGCCGATGCCGCTGGCGGTGAACAGGGCCTCCAGCATCTGGTCCTCTGAGAGATTGTCCCGCCAGTACAGCGGAATCAGCACCGCCGGCATCACGCCGCAGGCCCCCGCGGTGGGCGCGGCCACAATCCGCCGCATACAGGCGTTGCTCTCTCCGGTGGACAGAGCCTCCGCAATCACCTGGGCGATGAACTCGCCGCCCAGGGTGTCCTGGGACGCATATTCCCGCATCAGCTTCCCCTGGCCGCCCACCAGACCGCTGACGCTGCGCCGCTCCCCGGTGTAGACCTGGGATGCCTCCCGCATGGCGTGCCACGCCTCGGCCATCTTCCCCAGGGATTCCATCCGGGATACGCCCCGGTTCTGCATATCCGTCTCCAGCACAATCTCCCAGAAAGCCTTGCCCTCCTGACGGGCTGCGGACAGGATATCCTTCATTGAATCCAGATTCATATATAAATCCCCCATCTGACTGTATTGTTTGGCTGCCGGGCGGCTGGCCCGGCGGCGACAGGATCCCTCTGGCCGTCCGCCTAGGACTCCTTCTTATAATGGATGACCTGCAGAATGCCCGGCTGGCGCTCAATCAGCTGCACAATGTAGTCCGGAATCGGGTCGTCCGTCTCCAGAATCATCATCACATTGCTGCCCTTGCTGCTGCGGCTCATGTTCATGCTGGCTACGTTCACGCCCGCCAGGGACAGCGCCGTGCTCACGTCGGCCAAACTGCCCCGGTTGTCCATGTTCTGGATAATCAGGGTGTGGTAGTCCCCGGTAAAGCTCACGTCCACCCCGTCCAGCTTTGTGACCAGAATGCGCCCGCCGCCGGTGGAACACGCCTGCATGTTCAGCCGCCGTCCGGCCTGGCCGGTCAGCTCCATCTGGACGCTGTTGGGATGGGCGTCCCGCAGGTCCAGCTCGTCAAAGACGAACTTCAGGCCGCGGTCCGCCGCGATGTCAAAGCTCAGGGGAATGTCCAGGTCGTCTGCCGCCATGCCCAGCAGACCGGCGATGAGGGCCTTGTCCGTGCCGTGCCCCACGCCGGTGGTGGCAAAGGAGCCGTGGAGATGCAGCGCCGCCTGGACCGGCTCGTCACCCAGGAGGGTACGGGCCATGCGGCCAATGCGCACCGCGCCTGCGGTGTGGGAGCTGGAGGGTCCGACCATAATGGGACCCATGATGTCAAAAATATCTATCATGACTGGCGGTTCCTTTCTCTGATGGATAGGAATATCATATCAATTCATACCAATTTAGTCAACGTCTTTTCCAAACTTTCCAGCATATTTTCCCTCCCGCCCCAGGAAAAATGCCCGCCAGGCCTCAGGATGCAAAAAAATATGAAAAAACGGAAAATTCCTCTTGACATCAGAGGCGGGATCGGGTACAATAACTAAGCTTGCGCAGAGTGCGCGCTCCCCCAAAGAGCCCCCACCTGCCAACTACTGCGATGATGCGGGAGATTGCGGCGAGAGCCGGTAACTTCCGCGGAGTATGTCCGATAATCGGGCGGCTGAGAAAGTCCTGTTCCGCGGCGTAGATCGCCCCGCCATGGACATGTACCGGCCCTTTTTCGTGCCGGTATTTTCTATGAGCCGGAATGATACGCACGGATAGGCGGAGAGAACTTTCTCGCCGTACAGAGTAAGGCCATCACGCAACGCTACTTTGTACACAAATTATGGAGGAACATGCAATGGCTAAAGAAATGATCCGCATTCGCCTGAAAGCCTACGACCATCAGGTCATCGACCAGTCCGCGGACAAGATCGTCCAGACCGCAAAGCGCACCGGCGCCAATGTCTCCGGTCCTATCCCCCTGCCCACCAAGAAGGAGGTCGTGACCATCCTGCGGGCCGTCCACAAGTATAAGGACAGCCGGGAACAGTTCGAGCGCCGTACACATAAGCGCCTGATCGACATCACCCACTCCAGCCCCAAAACCGTGGAGGCCCTGATGAGCCTGGAGCTGCCCGCCGGCGTGGAGATTGAGATTAAGCTGTAAGAGCGATATCCCCCTCATTTTGTTTGCTGTCCATGTCCATCGTCTTGCGAGATGGACGGGTCATGTCGGCAGAGCAATGCCGCCGGGCAGCCCACCGGCTGTATCTAAGCCGACCAATAACCTTATTAAAGGAGAATCACTATGGAGAAAGCGATCATCGGCAAGAAGGTCGGCATGAGCCAGATCTTCGATACCGACGGCAAGGTGATCCCGGTAACTGTGATCGAAGCCGGTCCCTGTGTCGTGGTGCAGAAAAAGACCGCCGAAAAGGACGGCTATGAGGCCGTTCAGCTGGGGTTCGAGGATGTGGGCGAGCGCAAGCTCACCAAGCCTGAACTGGGCCATCTGAACAAGGCCGGCGTGTCGCCCAAAAAGCACCTGAAAGAGTTCAAGCTGAACAAAGCCGCCGAGATGAACGTCGGCGACATCGTGAAGGCCGATACCTTCGCCGCGGGCGACCATGTGGACGTCACCGGCGTGAGCAAGGGCCACGGCTACGCCGGCGTCATCAAACGCCACGGCTGCCACAGCCTCAAGGCCACCCACGGTACCGGCCCCGTCGCCCGCCACCAGGGCTCCCTGGGCTCCGGCACCGACCCCAGCCGCATCTTCAAGGGCCTCAAGGCCCCCGGACACATGGGCGTGGACCAGGTGACCATTATGAACCTGGACGTGGTGAAGGTGGACCCCGAACTGAACATGATCGTCGTGCGCGGCGCGGTGCCCGGCCCCAAGGGCGGCCTGGTCACAATCCGCTCCACCGCCAAGACTATCATCGAGAAGAAGGGCGAGGCCGGCACCAGCGCCAACCCGCAGAAGGCTTCCGCCAGGGTCAACCCGCAGAAGGCCTCCGCGAGACGTTAAGGGAAAGGAGTGTGCTGAGCAATGACGAAAGTATTGAATATGGCCGGCGGCGAAGTCGGCCAAGTGGAGCTGAATGCCGCTATCTTCGGCATCGAGCCCAATATGCACGTTGTGCATGAGCTGGTGAAAAACCACCTGGCAAACTGCCGGCAGGGCACCCAGAGCGCCCTCACCCGCGCCGAAGTCTCCGGCGGCGGCAGAAAGCCCTGGCGCCAGAAGGGTACCGGTCATGCCCGCCAGGGCAGCACCCGCGCCCCCCAGTGGACCCACGGCGGCATCGCCTTCGCCCCCAAGCCCCGCAGCTACCGCTATACGGTAAACAAGAAGGTCCGCCGCCTGGCCCTGAAGTCCGTCCTCTCCGCCAAGGCCGCCGAGGACAGGATCATTGTGGTGGATTCCATCCGTATGGACGCCATCAAGACCAAGGCGTTCAAGGGCTTCCTGGACGCGGTGAAGTGCGACGGCAAGGCCGTTGTCATCACCCCTGAGGTCGATCAGACCATCGTGCGCAGCGCCCGGAACATCCCCGGCGTCTCCACCACCACCGCACGGCTGCTGAACGTTTACGATATCGTGAACGCCAAGTACCTGGTGATCGACCAGAACGCCCTCGCCGCTATCGAGGAGGTGTACGCATAATGATCTCTTATGATGTCATCATTCGCCCCATTATTACCGAGCGCTCCATGGCCGGCGCACAGGACAAAAAATATGTGTTCGAGGTGGCTGTCGACGCCGGGAAAATCCAGATCCGCAAGGCGGTGGAGGAGATTTTCGACGTGAAGGTCGCCAAGGTCAACACCATGATCGTCCCCGGCAAGGCCAAACGTGTGGGAGCCGCCCGCCCAGGCCGTACCAAGGACTGGAAAAAGGCCGTGGTGCAGCTGACCGAGGATTCCAAGACCATCGAGTTCTTCGAGGGTATGGTGTAAGGAGGAAAGAGAACCATGATTAAATCGTTTAAGCCCACTACACCGTCCAGACGGCAGATGACGGTATCCGGCTTCGACGGCATCGACAAAAAGGCCAAGCCGGAGCCCAGCCTCACCGAGGTGCTCAAGAAGAACGCGGGCCGCAACAGCTATGGCCGCATTACCGTCCGCCACCGCGGCGGCGGAAATAAGCGCAAGTACCGCATCATCGACTTCAAGCGGGACAAGGTGGATATGCCCGCCACGGTCCTGCGCCTGGAGTACGACCCCAACCGCAGCGCCAATATCGCCCTGCTGGAGTACGAGGACGGCGAGCGCCGCTATATCCTGGCCCCCGTGGGCCTGGCCGCCGGCGACAAGGTCCTCTCCTCCACCGCCGCCGATATCAAGCCCGGCAACGCGCTGCCCCTGGCCAACATCCCCGTGGGTACCGTGATCCACAACATCGAGATGCACCCCGGCAAGGGCGGACAGCTGGTCCGCTCCGCCGGTACCTCCGCCCAGCTGATGGCCAAGGAGGGAACCGACGCCCAGGTGCGTATGCCCTCCGGCGAGGTGCGCATCGTCCGCCTCAACTGCAAGGCTACCATCGGCCAGGTGGGCAATATCGACCATGAGAATATCCAGATCGGCAAGGCCGGACGCAAACGCCACATGGGCTGGCGTCCCACCGTCCGCGGCTCGGTCATGAACCCCTGCGACCACCCCCACGGCGGCGGCGAGGGCAAGAGCCCGGTGGGCCGGCCCGGTCCTGTCACCCCCTGGGGCAAGCCCGCCCTGGGCTACAAGACCCGCAAGACGAAGAACCCCACCGATAAGTTCATCGTCAAGCGCAGAAATACGAAGTAAGGAGGCAAGAGGATATGAGCAGATCAGTTAAAAAAGGCCCGTATGTTGCCCCGGAGCTTCTCAAGCGGGTCGAGGCTATGAACGAGAAGGGCGAGAAGAAGGTCCTCAAGACCTGGAGCCGCAGCTCCACCATCTTCCCCGCCTTTGTGGGCCATACCATCGCCGTCCACGACGGGCGCAAGCACGTGCCTGTCTACATCCAGGAGGATATGGTGGGCCACAAGCTGGGCGAGTTCGCCCCGACCAGAACCTTCCGCGGCCACGCCAAGGGCAAGTAATGAAGGAGGACGCAAGATAATATGGAAGCCAACGCTTATTTGAAATACCTCCGCATCGCCCCCCGCAAGGTGCAGATCGTCGCGGACCTCATCCGCGGCAAGGACGTCAATTCCGCCATGGCAATTCTGATGCAGACCCCCAAGGCCGCTTCCGAACCCATGATCAAGCTGCTCAAGAGCGCCGTGGCCAACGCGGAGAACAACCACGATATGGACGTGGAGAAGCTGTATGTGTCCCAGGTGTTCGCCACCCCCGGACCCATCCTCAAGCGGGTTATGCCCCGTGCGCAGGGACGCGCTTACAGAATCAACAAGAGAACGTCTCACGTGACCCTGACGGTCGCTGAGAAGGCATAAGGAGGGAGACAGTTTTATGGGACAGAAAGTAAATCCTCACGGTATGCGCGTGGGCGTCATCAAGGACTGGGATTCCCGTTGGTACGCCAGCAGCGAGAAAGTGGGAGACCTCCTTGTTGAAGATAAAAAAATCCGGGATTACCTGAAGAAAGAGCTGTACGCCGCCCAGGTGCCCAAAATCGAGATCGAGCGCAGCAACGGCGGCGTCACCGTCTTCCTGCACTGCGCGCGCCCCGGTATGGTCATTGGTAAGGACGGCGCCAAGATCGAGGAGACCCGTCTGGCCGTGGAGAAGCTCACCGGCAAGACCACGCGCCTGAACATCGTCGAGGTCCGCAACCCCGACATGAACGCCCAGCTGGTTGCCGAGAATATCGCCCAGCAGCTGGAGAAGCGTATCTCCCACCGCCGGGCTATGAAAAACGCCATGGGCCGCGCCATGCGGGCCGGCGCCAAGGGCATCAAGTGCTGCTGCTCCGGCCGTCTGGGCGGCAGGGAAATCGCAGGCGTGGAGCACTACCACGAGGGTACCATCCCCCTGCAGACCATCCGCGCCGACATCGAGTACGGCTTCGCGGAGGCCGCCACCACCTTTGGCCGCATCGGCGTGAAGGTGTGGGTTTATAAGGGAGAGGTCCTCAGCCAGGTGCTGCGCACCGTTCCCCGCACCATGGATACCTCCAAGCCTTACGAGGAGCGCCGGGAGCGCCGTCCCCGCCGGGATGGCGACCGCCGGGGAGGCTTTAACCGTGACAACCGCGGTCCCCGCCGCGACGACAGCCGCGGCCCCCGCCGCGATGATACCCGCGGCCCCCGCCGCGACGGACAGGGCGGTCCCGCCAGACCCCGCCCGGAGAAGAAAGAAGGAGGCGCTCAGTAATGCTTCTGCCAAAGAGAGTGAAGTACCGCCGGGTGCATCGCGGCCGCCTCACCGGTAAGGCTACCAGAGGCAACACCGTGACCTACGGCGAGTTCGGCCTGGTGGCCACCGAGCCGGCTTGGATCACCAGCAATCAGATCGAGGCCGCACGTATCGCCATGACCCGCTATACCAAGCGCGGCGGCCAGGTGTGGATTAAGATTTTCCCCGATAAGCCCATTACCGAAAAGCCCGCCGAGACCCGCATGGGTTCCGGTAAAGGCTCCCCCGAATACTGGGTGGCCGTGGTGAAGCCGGGAAGAGTGATGTTTGAAATCGCGGGCGTCAGCGAGGAGATCGCCCGCGAGGCCCTGCGTTTGGCCAGCCACAAGCTGCCGATCAAGTCGAAGATCGTCAAGCGCGAGGAGCAGCAGGAAGTAGGTGAATAAGATGAAGGCAAAAGAAATCCGTAAGATGAGCGAGGCTGAATTGGGCGAGAAGCTGGTCAGCCTGAAGAAAGACCTGTTCTTCCTGCGTATGCAGCACGCCACCAATCAGCTGGATAACCCCGTGAAAATCGCTGAGGTCAAGCGTGATATTGCCCGAGTCAAGACCATTATCCGCGAGCAGCAGACCGCTGCCGCCAAGTGAGAGAAGGAGGGAAAGCGAAATGAGTGAAGCGAGAACTTCCTCCCGTAAGACCCGGGTCGGCAAGGTCGTGTCCGACAAGATGGACAAGACCGTCGTGGTGGCCATCGAGGACCGGGTGGCCCATCCGCTGTACAAGAAAATCGTAGGCCGCACCTATAAGCTGAAGGCGCACGACGAGGAGAATCAGTGCGGCATCGGCGATAAGGTGAAGGTTATGGAAACCCGCCCGCTGAGCAAGGACAAGAGATGGCGCGTGGTTGAAATCGTTGAGAAGGCGAAGTAAGGGGGCGCTGTGAGATGATCCAACAGGAAACTTTCTTAAAGGTTGCCGACAATACCGGCGCCAAGGAAATTAAATGCATCCGTGTGCTGGGCGGCTCCAAGCGCAAGTACGGCAACATCGGCGATGTCATCGTTGCCAGCGTGCGCAAGTCCACCCCCGGCGGCACGGTGAAAAAGGGCGAGGTGGTCAAGGCCGTCATCGTGCGCAGCGCCAAGGGCGTGCGCCGCGCCGACGGAACCTATGTCCGCTTCGACGATAACGCCGCCGTCCTCATCAAGGACGACCGGAACCCCAGAGGCACCCGTATCTTTGGGCCGGTCGCCCGCGAGCTCCGGGATAAGGACTATATGAAAATCCTGTCCCTGGCTCCTGAGGTCGTGTAAGGAGGAGCTGAGAGAATGGGTATGAACATCAAAAAGGGCGACACCGTAGTCGTCCTGTCCGGCAAGGACAAGGGCAAGCAGGGAAAGGTGAACGCCGTCATCCCCGGCGAGGGTAAGGTGGTTGTGGAGGGCGTGAACATGGTCACGTGCCACACCAAGCCCCGCCGCCAGGGCGAGGAGGGCGGCATTGTCCGCCGGGAAGCCGCCCTGTACGCCAGCAAGGTGCAGCTGGTCTGCCCCAAGTGCGGCAAGGCCACCCGCGTGGGAAACAAGCGGGTGCAGAAGACCGTCTCCGGCAAGGAGAAAATGGTGGGCGTGCGCGTTTGCAAAAAGTGCGGCGCCGAGGAAATTTAAGGAGGAGTAGGATAGCATGGCCAGACTGAAAGAAAAATACACTGCCGAAGTCGCTCCTGCTCTGATGAAGAAGTTCGAGTACAAGAGCGTCATGCAGATCCCCAAGATTGACAAGGTCGTGGTCAACGTGGGCTGCGGCGAGGCACGGGACAACGCCAAGGTCCTGGAGGCCGTGGTGCGGGATCTCACCGCCATCACCGGACAGAAAGCGATTATCACCATTGCCAAGAAGAGCGTGGCGAACTTCAAGGTCCGCGAGGGTATGCCCGTGGGCGCGAAGGTTACGCTCCGCAGCGAGAAGATGTGGGAATTCCTGGACCGCCTGTTCAACGTGGCCCTCCCCCGCGTCCGCGACTTCCACGGCATCAACCCCAATTCCTTCGATGGGCGGGGCAACTACGCCCTGGGCATCAAGGAGCAGCTGATCTTCCCGGAGATTGAGTACGACAAGATCGACAAGATCCGGGGTATGGATATCATCATCTGCACCACAGCCCAATCCGACGAGGAAGCCAAGGCTCTGCTGGAGCTGGTGGGCGCACCCTTCGAGCGCTGAGAAGAGGGAGGTTGGTTAAAAAATGGCAAAGAAGTCTATGATTCTAAAGCAGCAGGCGGAGCCGAAGTTCTCCAGCCGGAAATATAACCGCTGCAAAATCTGTGGCCGCCCCCACGCCTATCTGCGCAACTACGGCGTGTGCCGTATCTGCTTCCGGGAGCTGGCATACAAGGGAGAGATCCCCGGCGTGCGCAAGGCGTCCTGGTAAGTCCTGGGCGGACGGCCAGAGCGATCTGTACTGCGCGGCGGGTCCGCCGCCCGATCACGCAGATATCCCCCCCTATAGGACAGGGGCGAAAGCCCCTTCCCATATAGGACGGCGAAAGGTCATTGGGAATGACGGCAAGCCACATAAATTCACTTTGATACCTCGCCGCCTCAACAGCACCTCATTATTACGCTGTAACTTCGAAAAGGAGGAAAACACAACTATGCACATTACAGACCCCATCGCGGATATGCTCACCCGAATCCGCAATGCCAACAGCGCCCGGCATGAGACCGTGGACGTGCCTGCGTCCAACATGAAAAAGAGCATCGCCCAGATCCTGCTGGACGAGGGCTATATCAAGAGCTTCCAGCTCATCGACGACGGTACCCAGGGCGTCATCCGCATCACCCTGAAGTACAACGCCGGCAAGGAGCGGGTCATCACCAACCTGCGCCGGGTCAGCAAGCCGGGCCTGCGGGTCTACGCGGGCGCAGACGAGTTGCCCAGAGTCCTGCGGGGCCTCGGCATCGCCATCGTCTCCACATCCAAGGGCGTCATGACCGATAAGGCCGCCAGAGCGGCCCACATCGGCGGGGAAGTCCTGGCATTCGTCTGGTAAGGAGGGTATTTGAGATGAGTAGAATCGGCAGAATGCCCATTACCGTCCCCGCCGGCGTTGACGTCAGCGTGGCCGGTGGCAATGTGGTTACGGTCAAGGGCCCCAAGGGTACCCTGACCAAGCAGCTCCATCCCGCTATGGTGATCGAGCAGAACGGAACGGAGATCAACGTCAAGCGTCCCTCCGACTCCAAGGAGCACCGCTCTCTCCACGGCCTCACCCGCACCCTGCTTCACAACATGGTGGTGGGCGTGAACGAGACCTATAAAAAAGAGCTGGAAATCAACGGCGTGGGCTACCGCGCCGTCAAAGAGGGCAAGAACCTGGTCATGAACCTGGGCTATTCCCATCAGGTGACTGTCCCGGAGGTGGACGGCATCACCATCGAGGTCCCCTCCCCCAACAAGGTCGTCATCGTCGGCTGCGACAAGCAGCAGGTGGGCCAGTTCGCCGCCGAGGTCCGGGAGAAGCGTCCTCCCGAACCCTATAAGGGCAAGGGCATCAAGTATGCCGACGAGGTCATCCGCCGCAAGGTGGGCAAGACCGGCGCGAAGAAGTAAGGAGGCGAGCTGAAAGATGATTAAGAAACCCGACACCAACGCACAGCGGCTCAAGAGACACAAGAGAGTGCGCGCCAAGATCTCCGGCACAGCGGAGCGGCCCCGCCTGAACGTGTTCCGCAGCGAGAAAAATATCTACGCCCAGGTAATCGACGACGTCAGCGGCGTGACCCTCTGCTCCGCCTCCTCCCTCAAGCTGGAGCACGGCGGCAACAAGGACGCCGCCCGCGAGGTGGGCAAGGCCGTGGCAAAAGCGGCCCTGGCCAAAGGCATTGAGAACGTTGTCTTCGACCGCGGCGGCTACCTGTACCATGGCCGCGTGGCCGAGCTGGCGGAAGGCGCCCGCGAGGGCGGCCTGAAATTCTAAGGGAGGAGGAAATTACCATGGCTGGCAGATTTGAAAAACCCCAGAGCGAGTATATTGAAAAAGTCGTGAACCTCAACCGGGTTTCCAAGACGGTCAAGGGCGGCCGCGTGATGAAATTCTCCGCCCTGATGGTCGTGGGCGACGGCAAGGGCAAGGTGGGCTTCGGCCTCGGCAAAGCCGCCGAGGTCCCGGAGGCAATCCGGAAGGGTCTGGAGGACGCCAAGAAAAACATGGTCAACATCACCATGTCCGGCACCACCATCCCCCACGAGGTCATCGGCGAGTTCGGCGCGGGCCGCGTGATGCTGAAACCCGCCGCCGAAGGTACCGGCATCATTGCCGGCGGACCCGTCCGCGCGGTGATGGAGGCCGCCGGCGTGAAGGACATCCGCGCCAAGTGCCTGCGCTCCAATAACCCCCAGAACGTGGTGGCCGCCACCTTCCAGGGCCTGCGCTCCCTGCGCGGTCCGGAGGAAGTGGCCCGCATCCGGGGCAAGAGCGTGGAAGAGATCGTAGGGTAAGGAGGAGACGAGATATGGCAAAGCTGAACATCAAGCTCGTCAAGAGCCTTAACGGCAGGCTGGCAAAGCACATCGCCACCGCCAATTCCCTGGGACTGCGGCGGATCGGCGACGCCACCGAGCAGCCTGACAATCCACAGACCCGTGGCAAGATCGCCCAGATCGGCTATCTGCTCCGCGTCGAAGAGACCAAATAAGGAGGTACCGGACAATGAATCTGCATGAACTGTCTCCCGCCGCCGGCTCCACTCAGGTGGGCAAGCGCAAAGGCCGGGGCGCCGGTACGGGCAACGGCAAGACCGCAGGCCGCGGTCACAAGGGCCAGAAGGCCCGCAGCGGCGGCGGCGTGCGCGTCGGCTTTGAAGGCGGCCAGATGCCTCTGGCCCGCCGGGTGCCGAAGCGCGGGTTCAACAATATCTTCGCAAAACCCCTGGAGATTATCAATCTCCGGGACCTGGAACAATTTGACAACGGCGACACCGTCACCGCCCAGGTGCTCCTGGACCGGGGGATCCTCAGCAAATGCCCCTACGGCTATAAGGTGCTGGGCAACGGGAAGCTGACAAAGAAAATTACAGTGGAAGCGTCCGCATTTTCCAAGTCCGCACAGGCTGCTATCGAGGCCGCGGGCGGGAAGGCGGAGGTGAGGTAACAGCATGATCCAAACCATTCGCAAGGCGTGGGGTATCCCGGAGCTGCGCAAGAAGATCATGTTCACCCTGATGATCCTGGTCATCTACCGCCTGGGCAGCGCCATTCCCGTCCCCTATGTGGACACCGGTATGCTGCGCACGTATCTCGACGGCATGGGCACCACTATCCTGGGCCTGTACGACGTGATGAGCGGCGGCGCTTTCTCCCAGGCCACCGTCTTTGCTTTGGGTATTCAGCCCTATATCAACAGTTCCATCATCATCCAGCTGCTTACCGTGGCCATCCCGGCCCTGGAGCGGATGCAGCGGGAGGGCGGCGAGGAGGGCAAAAAGAAGCTCCAGTCCATCACCCGCTACTCTACCGTCGCTATCGCGCTCCTGCAGGCTTTCGGCTACTACGCCATTATGAAGCAGGCCCAGATCCTGCTCAACCCCAGCGTATGGGCGGCTATGGTCATTATCATCTCCTTCGTTGCCGGCTCCAGCTTCTTGATGTGGCTGGGCGAGCAGTGCAATGAGTTCGGCGTGGGCAACGGCATCTCCATGATCCTCTTCGCAGGTATCATCGCCCGGATCCCCAACATGATTTCCACTGTGCAGAGAGCCATCATCTCTGGCGCCATGCACTGGGCCTGGGCGGCCCTGATCGTGGTGGGCGTGCTGCTGCTGGTGGTGCTGATCGTCTTCGTTCACGACGCCGAGCGCCGTATCCCGGTCCAGTACGCCAAGCGTCAGGTGGGCCGCAAGATGTACGGCGGTCAGACCAGCAGCCTGCCTATGAAGGTGAATATGTCCGGCGTGCTGCCCGTCATCTTCGCCCAGTCCATCGCCACCATCCCCGCTACCATCGGCGCGTTCCTGCCCCCTCCCGACGAGGGTACCTTCGCCTATTCCCTGCTGAACGCCATCGACACCAAGTCCTTCTTCTACCTGGTGATCTACTTTGTGCTGATTATCGGCTTCAGCTACTTCTATGCCACCATCCAGTTCAACCCCGTGGAGATTTCCAATAATCTCAAGCGCAACGGCGGCTTTATCCCTGGCTTCCGTCCGGGACGCCCCACCAGCGACTTCATCGCGCGGGTGCTGAGCAAGATTACGCTCTTTGGAGCCATTTACCTGGGCGTCGTCGCCATCCTGCCTCTGCTGGCCGATAAGTTTAACCAGGGCGTGAATATCGGCATCGGCGGAACCTCCATCATCATCGTCGTGGGCGTGGCCCTGGAGACCGTGCAGGCCCTGGAGAATCAGATGGTTATGCGCCAGTATAAGGGCTTCCTGGAGTAAGGGAGAAGAAACGGTTATGAAACTGATTCTGTTGGGCGCCCCAGGCGCCGGGAAGGGTACCCAGGCGGAGATCCTCTGCAAAAAACTGGGCATCCCCTCCATCTCCACCGGCAACATCCTCCGCGCCGCCATTAAGGACGGCACCCCCACCGGCCTGAAGGCCAAGTCGTTTATCGACGCCGGCGCCCTGGTGCCTGATGAGGTCATCATCGGCATCGTGGACGAGCGGCTGGCCCAGGCCGACTGCAAAAACGGCTATATCCTGGACGGCGTGCCTCGCACCATCGCCCAGGCCGAGGCCCTGGAGAAAGCCGGCATCTCCTTTGACGCCGTCGTCTCCATTGAGATCAGCGAGGAGGAAATCCTCCGCCGCATGGGCGGCCGCCGCGTGTGCGGCGCCTGCGGCGCCAGTTACAACGTGGAGTTCGTCCCCCCAAGAGTGGAGGGCATCTGCGACAGCTGCGGCGGCACGCTGATCCAGCGCAAGGATGATACGCCTGAGACGGTCCGCGAGCGCCTCAAGGTCTATCATACAGAGACGGAACCTCTGGTGGACTTCTACGGGAGCCGGGGTCTTCTGCGCCCGGTCCGCTCCGCGGATACCAAGGAAGCCACCACGCAGGCCATCCTGGACGTATTGGGAATCGCAGAATGATTACCCTGAAATCCAGCCGGGAACTGGAATTTATGCGCCTCTCCGGCAAAATTACCGCGGCGGCCCGCGCCTTGGCGGGGGCTATGGTAGAGCCTGGCGTGTCCACCCGGGAAATCAATAAGGAAGTACACCGTTTCATTAAGTCCAAAGGCGCCGTGCCCTCCTTCCTGGGCTATAACGGCTTTCCGGCCAGCGTGTGCATCTCCGTCAACGACGAGGTCATTCACGGCATCCCCGGAGGCCGGATTCTGCGGGAGGGGGACATCGTGTCCATCGATGTGGGAGCCTTCAAAAACGGCTTCCACGGCGACTGCGCCGCAACCTTCCCCTGCGGAAAAATTTCCGATGAGGCCCAGCGTCTCATCGACGTGACCCGGCAGAGCTTCTTCGAAGGCATCCGGTACGCCCGCGAGGGCTACCGCCTGCCGGATCTCTGCGGGGCAATCCAGCGGTATGTGGAGGACAACGGCTTCTCCGTGGTGCGCGAGTACGTGGGCCACGGGCTGGGCAGCAAAATGCACGAGGAGCCGGAAGTCCCCAATTATGTGGAGCGTAAAATGGGCCGTCCCCGCTTCCTGCGGGGCATGACCATCGCCGTGGAGCCTATGGTGAACGCCGGACTGGCCGCGGTCCAGGTCATGCCGGACGGCTGGACTGTGACGACCCAGGACGGGAAGCTCTCCGCCCACTATGAGAACTCCATTCTCATCACCGGGCGGGGTGAGCCGGAACTCCTGACTGATCCGGAGGCGAAAGCGGAGTAAGTTATGGACGTAGCGCGATCAGACATTGTTCAATCAATTGCCGGCAGGGATAAGGGAAAGCTCTTCTTCGTCCTGGACGTGGAGGGAGAATACCTGCTGCTGGCGGACGGAAAGGTCCGGCGGCTGGAAAGCCCCAAGCGGAAAAAGCGCAAGCACGCCGTGCTCGCCGCCCGCTATGAATGCCGGACCGCCGATAAGATCAGAAGCGGAGAGAAAGTTACCAACAGTGAGCTCCGCAGGACCCTCGCCCAGTACGGCGGGGAAGGTGATCAAGACCAGGAGGGATGAGCACTTGGCAAAATCCGACATGATCGAGGTTGAGGGCGTGGTCGTAGAGGCCCTCCCCAACACTACATTCCAAGTAGACATTGGAAACGGGCATACCATTCTGGCCCATATTTCCGGAAAACTAAGGATGAATTTCATCAGGATCCTGCCCGGTGACAAAGTCACGGTGGAGATGTCTCCCTATGACCTGACCCGCGGCCGGATCACTTGGCGTACGAAGTAGGAGGTTACACACCATGAAAGTAAGACCGTCCGTAAAGCCCATGTGCGAAAAGTGCAAGATTATTCGCCGCAAGGGCCGCCTGATGGTGATCTGCGAAAATCCTAAGCATAAGCAGAGACAGGGCTAAGTGAATTTGGAGGTGCTATTTTAATGGCAAGAATTGCCGGTATTGACCTGCCCAAGGATAAGAGGATTGAGATCGGCCTCACCTATATCTATGGGATTGGCAGAAAGAGCGCCAAGGATATCTTGGCGAAGACGGGGGTCAACCCTGACACCCGCGTGAAGGATCTCACCGAGGCGGATGAGAATAAGCTCCGCGAGGCCATCGACCACGGCTATACCGTGGAGGGCGACCTGCGCCGCTCCGTGGCCCTGGACATCAAACGCCTGACCGAGATCGGCTGCTACCGGGGCATCCGCCACCGCCGCGGCCTGCCCGTGCGCGGCCAGCGCAGCAAAACCAACGCACGCACCCGCAAGGGTCCCAAGAAGACCATTGCCAACAAGAAGAAGTAAGGAGGGAGATCTATTATGGCTGCACCTAAGACTGGCAAGCGGGTCATCCGCCGCCGCCGCGAGAAGAAGAACATTGAGAGAGGCCAGGTCCATATCCGTTCTTCCTTCAACAATACCATGGTGACTGTCACCGATACCCAGGGCAACGCCATCTCCTGGGCTTCCTCCGGCGGACAGGGCTTCCGTGGCAGTAAGAAGAGCACGCCCTTCGCCGCTCAGACCGCCGCCGAGGTGGCCGCCCGCGCCGCGATGGAGCACGGCCTGAAGACCGTCGAGGTCTTTGTCAAAGGCCCCGGTCAGGGCCGCGAGGCCGCCATCCGCGCTCTGCAGGCCGTGGGCCTGGAGGTGACGATGATCAAGGACGTTACCCCCATCCCCCACAACGGCTGCCGCCCCCCCAAGCGCCGCCGCGTCTAATTCGGAAGAAGGAGGAAATTTTTCATTATGGCTAAGAATATGCAGCCCATCGCCAAGCGCTGCAAGGCTTTGGGCATCTCTCCCGCCGCCATGGGCTACGCCGGTAAAACCACCGAGCGTAATTCCAACAACCAGATGCGGAAGAAGAAGAGTGAATATGCGCTGCAGCTCCAGGAGAAGCAGAAGGTGAAGTTCGTCTACGGCGTCATGGAGAAGCAGTTCCGCATGTACTACGAGAAGGCCGCCAGAATGCAGGGCAAAACCGGCGAGGAACTGCTGGTCCTCATCGAGCGCCGCCTGGACAACGTGGTCTACCGCCTGGGCTTCGCCTCTACCCGCCGCCAGGCCCGGCAGCTGGTCAGCCACGCCCATTTTACCGTCAACGGAAAGAAAGTAAACATCCCCTCCTATCTCGTCAAGCCCGGCGATGTGATCGAGGTTCGGGATACCAGCCGCTCCTCTGCCATCTTTAAGCGCCTGACCGGCGAGGATGCGCCGGTGGTGTTGGTGCCCGAGTGGCTGGACCGGGAGAAAAACGTGCTCAAAGGCACGGTGTCCCGCCTGCCCGTCCGCGAGGACATCAATGATATGCCCATTGAGGAGCATCTCATCGTCGAGTTGTACTCCAAGTAATAGGAGTCTACCCTCGATAATCACGCGAATGGAATTTAGCGCGGGCCGGCCCCTGGCCGAATCCGCATGAGAAGGAGGGTACTGGATGATTGAAATTGAGAAGCCCCAAATCGAGTGTATCGAGACCCCTGGCGACGATTCTTACGGCAAATATGTGGTAGAGCCCCTGGAGAGAGGCTACGGTACCACCCTCGGCAACGCCCTGCGGCGTATTATGCTCTCGTCCCTCCCCGGCACTGCCGCCACCAGTATCAAAATCGCTGGCGTGCAGCATGAGTTCACCACCATCCCCGGCGTCAAAGAGGACGTGACGGAGATCGTGCTGAATATCAAGCAGCTGATCACCAAGCTCTACAGCGAAGGGGTGAAGACCGTCTTTATCGAGGCGGTTGGCCCCTGCGAGGTGACAGCCGGGGATATCAAGAGCGACGGCGAGGTGGAAGTGCTCAATCCGGACCTGCACATTGCCACTCTGGGCAGCGGCGCAACGCTGAACATGGAGATCACCCTCAGCCATGGCCGCGGATACGTGCCCGCTGACCGCAATAAGCCCCAGCAGAGCATTATCGGCGTCATCCCCGTGGATTCCATCTATACCCCTGTTTATAAGGTCAATTATACGGTGGAAAATACCCGCGTGGGGAATATGACCGACTTCGACAAGCTGACCATTGAGGTCTGGACCGATTCCACAATCTCCGCCAGAGACGCGGTGAGCCTGGGCGCGAAGATCCTCTGCGACCACTTCACCCTCTTCACCGACCTCAGCGATACCCTGAGCATGAAGTCCACTGTGGTGGAAAAGGCGGAGACCCAGCGGGATAAGGTGCTGGAGCTGACCATTGAGGAGCTGGACCTGAGCGTGCGCAGCTTCAACTGCCTGAAACGGGCCAACATCAATACGGTGGAGGACCTGATCAGCAAGACCGAGGACGAGATGATGAAGGTCCGCAACCTGGGGCGCAAGTCCCTGGAGGAGGTCATCAACAAGCTGTCCATGATGGGTCTGTCCCTCACGGACGAGGAAAACAGCTGATAAGATAAATAGATCAAACGCTGCCCGCCTCCCACGGCGGCGGCAGACAGAGCCTTTTGTAAAGGAGGAGAGCAACTATGCCCGGAACACGCAAGCTCGGCAAAACAACCGACCAACGCAGGGCGATGCTCCGCCAGCAGGTGACAGATTTCCTGGATAAGGGTAAGATGGAGAGCACCGTTACCCGCTGCAAGGAGATCCGGCCTCTGGCTGAGGAAATGATTACTTTGGGGAAGAAAGGCGATTTGGCCGCCTACCGCAAGGCCATGGCTTTCATTACCCGTGAAGATGTCGTCCACAAGGTGTTTAAGGAGATCGCCCCCGGCTATATGGAGCGCAACGGCGGTTATACCCGTATCACCCGTACCGGCATCCGCCGCGGCGATGCCGCGGAAACCGCGATGATCGAGCTGGTTTGACGGCTGTCCCTCTTGTGAGAGCTTAGAACCGGCAGAAAAAGCCCTTTCGTGTGTGGAGTACTACACATACGAAAGGGCTTTTTTGGCGTGCGGCCCACGCTGTAATTTCCCTATTGCTTTTTTAGAACACCCATGATAAAATTATAAATATAAGATCGCGTCAGGCTTTCTATCGCTGGGCCTTTGAAGATAGAAGGCTCTGACGCCCTTTTGTTAAGGAGCAGTCTCATGTATACGAACAGAGGCAGCGCGCTGCTTGCTGCCGTTTTGCTGCTGTGCTTGTTGACAGCCTGCGGGAATAAACAGGCGGCAGGCCGGTCGGAAAGCCTGTTTGCAATGGATACCTATTTCGATCTCACGATATATGATGGTCAGGCTGAAGCGGCTTTAGATGCCGCTGCGCATATGATTCGCAGGCTTGAGGACCTTTGGAGCGTAACCAGGGAGAACAGCGAACTGTATACGCTGAATCACAGCGGCGGCCTGCCTGTAGAGCTCAGCAGCGAGACGGAGGATTTGCTCGCCAGGGCGTTGGCCTTGGCGGAAGAAACCAGAGGAGCATTTGACCCGACGGTTTACCCCCTCCTGACGGCATGGGGCTTTACCACGCAAACATACCGCATCCCTGCCCAGGAGGAAATTGACGGCCTGCTGCAATACACCGGATATAGCCGTGTTCAAATGCAGGGGAACCGGGTGTCCCTTCCGGAAAAGGTACAGCTGGATTTTGGCGGGATCGCAAAGGGCTATACAGGCGGACAGCTTGCCCGTATGCTGAGAAGAGAGTACGGCGTCACATCCGCGCTGCTCAATTTGGGCGGAAACGTCCAGGCGGTGGGCAGTAAGCCGGACGGAAGCCGGTGGCGGATTGGTATCCGCGATCCGAGAACAGGCGGCGTGCTGGGGATTTTGGAGGCGGCGGATACTGCTGTTGTTACTTCTGGCGGCTATGAGCGTCATTTTACCGGCGAGGACGGCCAGGCGTATTGTCACATTATAGACCCGGCGACTGGATATCCGGTGAAAAATGACGTGCTTTCCGTTACGGTTGTTGGCGCGGACGGCGCAGTCTGCGACGCATTGTCTACTGCGCTCTTTGTTATGGGTGCGGATATGGCCGCTGATTACTGGCGGATACATGGGGATTTTGAGATGATTCTATTGAAAGACTGTCAAACTATTTATATCACGGATGGTCTGGCCGGCGCTTTTTCATTGGAGCCTGGGCAGCGGCAATGGACTGTGCAAATTATTTCCAATGAAGCGTAAATATCTGCTGATTTTGCTTGCGGTTCTGCTTTTGGCAGGTGGAATTGCTGGGAGTATGCGGGTTTTGTCCCCACAAGAGAATACGCGGGTGGATATTTTGCAGGACGGCGCCGCGCTTTATCATCTGGATATCTCTCAGGAGGGGAACCGCACCATTTCCATAGAGTATCAAGGGCGTACAAACCTGATTGAAATTTGTGACGGTCGGATTCGCGTGGCAGAAGCAGATTGCCCTGACCAGCTGTGCGTCCAAATGGGGTGGCTGCAGAACAGCGGTCTGCCGGTTGTGTGCCTGCCGAATCGCCTGGTGATCCAATACGCGCAGTCCCCGGATGGGCTGGATGCAATTTCATAGGAGCTGGAACAATGCAGACTAGGCGGTTAACCAGGTTGGCTATGCTTGCGGTCATTGCGCTGACCATTTTTATCATTGAGCTCAGAATCCCGAATCCGTTTCCGATTCCAGGCGTCAAACTGGGGCTTGCCAATATTGTCACAGTATATGCAGTCTATCGCTGCCGCGCCGGAGAAACCCTCTTGATTCTGCTGACACGTATTCTTTTAGGCGCGCTGTTCGCGGGGAATATCATGTCGCTGCTCTATAGCATGGCTGGCGGAATGCTGTGCTTTGTGGGGATGCTGTTTCTCCGCCGTGGGATTCCAGAGCGGCGTATGGTTCTTGCCAGCATCGCGGGCGCAGTTCTTCACAATCTGGGACAGATTGCTGCTGCTGTGCTGATCACCAGGACTCCGCAGGTTTTGCTCTATTTTCCAATTCTTCTATTGACCGGCTGCCTGGCCGGTA
>Ga0137308_100680_pt1 | contig 48858 bp, 43 predicted proteins | sample Inofrocosms_June_FD_97181 | JGI IMG/M metagenome (GOLD analysis project Ga0137308, IMG submission 97181) | Mouse cecal microbial communities from Vienna, Austria - N-Acetylneuraminic and N-Acetylglucosamine D2O microcosms_June | ecosystem: Host-associated > Mammals > Digestive system > Large...
TTATTGAACAAGGAACAGATCAAATACCTCCACAGCAAGATGATACAGGAAACTGGAGGAAGTAATGGGATACGTGATGAAGGTCTACCGGATTCTGCACTGTCAGCACCTTTTCAATCTTTTGGAGGGATGGAGCTTTATCCGTCTATGATTAGGAAGGGAGCGAGACTGTGTTATGGGCTGATAAAAAATCATGCCTTTTTTGACGGGAATAAGCGCATCGGTATTTATGCTATGTTGGTATTTTTAGAATTGAACGGAATGGAAATAGAGTGTAGCGAAGAAGAATTGATTGCGTTAGGTTTGGGGATTGCATCTGGTGAAATTGAAGAAAAGGATGTTGGTATTTGGATTGTAACGCATAATAGGGGAGAATGAGTTGGCGAATACTGGTGAAAAGGGGTTACAACTTGTAACCTGATTTGTTGCCATATGATTATTCTGTTTCAATAGGGGATGAAATTGATGAGTGGGTTTAGAGAGTTTTTAAATGAGCAATTGCAGGATGATGAGTTTAGAAAGCAGTGGGAAATGATTCAGCTGGAAATGGATTTGATTCGTGCAGTTCCAGATACAAGTTTATTACAGGATTTTGACACAAAGGAATGAGTATAACTTGTGTGTGCCGGTTTTGTATATTTGGTTGATAAGAAAGAGCACAGGGAGGTATCAGAGGCTGTTCGATAGACTCTCTGCTTTAGAGGGAGAGATCAAATCTGTGCCGGGTTTTCATACCCTGCTGGACAGGCTTTTTGCGGCTGACTAGATGGCTGGCGTATGCAGGAACAGTTGAAACATTTTACAACCTGATACACGGGAATCTTTTACAAAAATCGTATGAGATATAGGCGATATACGTCTTAACGACCGTGAACCTGTAACTGTAATTTAGGAGTTTAATCTGTGCAACACCTGCATCATATTGTTGGAAATGTTTTTTTGTGATATAATTCAAACATACAAAGGAGAGGATATGAAGGAGACAAAGATACAATGGCATCCAGGTTTTGTGGCAGCGATGAATCTGGAGTTTGCCAGGAACAGCGAAGGACTGATCTTTGAAAAAGAATACAATCTGAACACAAAACCGCTGGAGATCGACCTTCTGGTGATCAAGAAGGAGGCGTCCGTCAGGATAGAGAATGAGATCGGTATCCTGTTCAGGGGCCATAATATCATGGAATACAAATCACCGGAAGATGCGCTGGATATTGATGCTTTTTACAAAGCAGGGGCATATGCCGGCCTGTATAAGTCTTACGGGGAACGGGTGGATGCAATCAGGGCAGATGATGTGACGGTATCGCTGGTGCGGGAGGCAAGGCCGGACGGCCTGTTTGCGTATTTCCGGGAACATGGTTATGTCACATCAAATCCCTATCGAGGGATATACTATATTGAAGGAAACGTATTGTTCCCAACGCAGATCATCGTCACAAAAGAACTGGATGAGGTATCCCATATCTGGCTTGGTTCTCTATCCGATCGGATGGAGAAGGAGAAGATGGTCAGATTGATAGAAAGTGCCGAGAAACTGACAGGCAAAGCGGAAAGAGAATTTGCAGACTCGGTTTTGGAAGTAAGTATAGGAGCAAATAGACAGGTCATAGAAGAAATAATGGGAGATGGTAGAATGTGTCAGACATTACTGGAGATCATGGAGCCGCACCTGCTGCTCAGGGAAAAAGAAGGAATGGAAGAAGGCCGGAAAGAGGGTATTAAAGAAGGCATCAAGGAAGGCATCAAGGAAGGCATCAAGGAAGGCATCAAGGAAGGTATCAAGGAAGGTATCAACGGGGCCGTGGATACCTTGAGAGCGTTTGGCCATGGAGATCTGGAAATAAAAAAAGCGATCATGCAAAGATATGCTCTTTCTGAAGAAGAGGCAGAGATATATTTGTATGAAAGAGCTTAAATAGGCAGGTCGGAAAAAGGGACAGTAAGTTCAAAATTAGATGCGGCAAGAGGTATCAAACCTATGCCGCATTTATGATTAGAAATGAAGTGCGGTAGAGTATCGGTTAGAGGCTTACCGGTTCATCGACCAACATTATGAAGAATTCGGCATGCGGAGGAATTCAGGGAACTCCATATATACTATACGACACGGGCCGACAACCCATTGAAAAAGATGCAGTCATTGATCGTGATAGCCTGCAGGCTTCTGAGGATCATCTATTGAAAGCGAATATGTCATCCCGGCAAACAGCGGAAGAATGGTAAAGGAGAGCAGTATTACCAGTACATTCAAGGCTATCTGTAACTATGTAGGAGTGGAATACAAGCCTTCTCATACATGCAGAAGGAGTTATGTAACAAACTGTCTGTACAAAGGCATGAAGCTGGCATTGGTTTCAAAAAATGTAGGACATAAGAATAAAAGCACAACCTTGAACACCTATTATAAGTGCAAGAACGATTACGAAGACAATCTGGCTATACAGAATGAAATCTTTAAAATATATGATTTTGACTTTGGCGGTGAACAAGTGGAAGCTATGTTTGCATAATGTTATCAAAAGAGTTGATAGCAACAGAAAAAGTGTTGCCAATACCAAAAAAAGAACGTAAGTTCGATAAAACGTTTGAAGAAAATTTCATGCAGAAAGTGCCTGAAACACTGGCATTGCAGACCATGAAGCAAACATTATGTAGAATTATAAAAAGCTGGAAACCCTGATAAACACTGGCTTTTTGCTTGGCAACACTTGGCAACACCCCAAAATCCCTAAAAGTAGCCCTTCAAACATAGCGGAAACCCCTGAAAATGCGGCTTCCGCACTCCCAGAGGCTTCCTTAGGGGAGGATAAGTATTTCCTTATCTTTTGACTATTATCATTGTACCCTCTTTTTTCTTCCTTATACACGGCGGTATAAATTTTTTTGAAGAGTTTTCGTGTTGCTTCTCCGAAGGATTCTTAAGGAAATATAAATTTACTTTTTTCTTAAAATGTTATATACTAGGCAATGGACACGGCAAAGAGCCTGTAAATACAGAAAAGGCGGGTGGTTTTGCCGATAATTTAATTACAGGATAAAGGTGGTATGGAACGATGGCATTATTGAAGCAATGGCGTGATATGGCATATTCTGAGACCGCGAACAAGGGCGATCTGCAGAGATTATGGTCTGATTATTTTTTGAAGGAAAAGGAAATTTATGCACAGCTTTTGAAAGAGCCGGACACGCTGGTGGAAGGAACTGTGAAGGAGCTTGCCGAGAAATACGGTATTGACATCATGACGATGACGGGATTTCTGGACGGTATCAATGACAGCCTGAAAGAAGCAAATCCGATCGAAGAGATGGAAGAGGATACAAAAGTAAATCTTGGTTTCGAGAAAGAACTTCTCTATAAGAATATGGTAGCGGCGGGTGCTGACTGGTTATACGATCTGGAAGAGTGGAACGATATCTTTGACGAGGATACGAGGAAGGCTCTGTATAAGGAACAGAAGGAGTCCACCACGATCCACAAGGGACCCAAGGTATATCCGAACGATCCCTGTCCCTGCGGCAGCGGTAAGAAGTATAAGAAGTGCTGCGGCAGGAATGCAAAATAATAACACTGTTGCTGTGCATGATCAATGCGCAAAGAATAACACAGCCGGCATGCATGATCAGTAAGCATGTGGTAATACTGGATAGTAAGCAGGACAAGAACAGATACAGAATCAGGTTTATATATGGAAAAGAAGGAATTTGAATCCCGTGTAGAGCGTGCGGCTGCGACTTTTGCGGAAGGGTATAACTGTGCCCAGTCTGTCTTTTCGACTTATGCGGACTGTTTCGGCATGGATCGGGAGACGGCGCTTCGGATGTCCAGCGCTATGGGTGCGGGAGTGGGCAGGATGCGGGAAGTGTGCGGCGCAGTGTCATCCATGGCCATGCTGGCCGGGCTGAAAGAGGGCAATGCCGATCCGCATGACGAAGAGGCCAAAGAGCATATTTATGCGCTGGTGCGGCAGATGAGCGCCCGTTTCCGGGAAGCGTATGGCACTGTCGTATGCAGAGAGCTTCTGGGGCTGGAGGAAGGCGTGGAGGAGAGCGCGAAGCCGTCCATCCGCACGCCGGAATACTATGCATCCAGACCGTGTCCGGGCATCATAGCCTGTGCGGCGCGTATCATCGAGGAGACGCTTTTGAACGAAGAACCTTAAACGGTTATAAATATTTGGGGAAAAAGCAGAAAACTCTTTACTTTTTCGGTCGCCTGGCATAGAATACGAATAAGACAGACACAGAATAATCATAACACGTTGACGAGAAGAGTAGGATGTGGAACGTAACAGAGAGAGACGCCCTGTGCTGCAAGCGTCTTTGCCGGAAGCATTTGAAGACTGACTCCGAGTGGCTCCAATCCGGCCCGTTGACTCACGTTACAGTCAAATGAGAGGTTTCGGTAAGTCGTGATCAGCGCACGGAACAAGCGAGGTGGAACCGCGTAAAGTAGATACGTCCTCTGCATTGTCGTACTGGCAGTGCAGGGGGATTTTTATTTTCCACATTTTATAAAGAAACCGGAAGACCAGCGGAACAACTTTTCGAGAACCTGTTGGAAAGGAAAAGGAGGAAACAAGGCATGACGACAACGGAAGTAAGACAAAAGGCAACTGAACTTGCAAGAGGAGAGCTGACACTGACCAGGCTGGACTTTGTTTTGATCGGGACGATCCTGCTGCTTGCAGGAATCTGCATCGGGTTACTGTCTGCGCCTTTTACACATGGTATCAGTGTGTTCAGCAATAATGGGAACAATAACGGAAACAACTGCGGAAACAGCGGTACTTTGGACGACAGCGGCGTAGGCAACTGCTGACCGGTCTGAGTGTACAAAAGGGTTTTGCAGAAAAGAAACACCAGAAGGAAAAGAAAAATACATGAAAGATATAAAGCATGTGACAGCTGGAAGATCAACAGAAAACCAGAAAAGCAAAGGAGAGAGGGAATCATGAAAATTACATTAAAAGACGGATCCAGTAAAGAGTACGCACAGGCAATGAGCATTTATGATATCGCCCATGATATTTCGGAAGGGCTGGCCAGAGCGGCCTGTGCCGGTGAGGTGGACGGCGTCGTGGAGGATCTGCGGACCGTGATCGACAAAGACTGCAGCCTTAATATCCTGACAGCCAGCGATCCGGAGGGGCTTAAAGTGCTTCGGCATACCACGTCGCATATTCTGGCAGAGGCGGTCAAAAGGCTTTTCCCGGAGGCCAAGGTGACGATCGGGCCGGCCATCGAGGACGGATTTTACTATGACTTTGATGCGGCTCCTTTTTCCAGAGAGGATCTGGATAAGCTGGAAGCGGAGATGAAGAAGATCATCAAGGAAGGCCGCAGGATCGAGCGGTTTACCCTTCCCAGAGCGGAAGCGATCAAATTTATGGAAGAAAAGGGAGAACCCTACAAGGTGGAATTGATCCGGGATCTGCCGGAGGATGCGGAGATTTCTTTCTATGATCAGGGCGGCTTCGTGGATCTGTGTGCCGGCCCGCATCTGATGAGCACGAAGAATATCAAGGCCTACAAGCTGATCTCTTCCTCTATGGCATACTGGCGGGGCGATTCCAACAAGGCGCAGCTGCAGCGTATCTATGGCACGGTTTTTCAGAAAAAAGAGGAGCTGGAGGCGCATCTGGAACATCTGGAGGACATCAAGCGCCGGGATCACAACAAGCTGGGGCGTGAGATGGAGCTTTTCACCACGGTGGATGTGATCGGACAGGGACTGCCGCTGCTTTTGCCAAGAGGCACGAAGATGGTGATGAAGCTGCAGCGCTGGATCGAGGATCTGGAGGACAAAGAGTGGGGCTATGTGAGAACGAAGACGCCGCTGATGGCGAAGAGCGACCTGTATAAAATGTCCGGACACTGGGATCACTATAAGGAAGGCATGTTCGTGCTGGGTGACGAGGAGAAGGACAAAGAAGTGTTTGCCCTGCGTCCCATGACCTGTCCTTTCCAGTATTATTGCTATAAGAATACGCAGCATTCTTACCGGGATCTGCCGATCCGTTACGGTGAGACTTCCACACTTTTCAGAAATGAGGATTCGGGTGAGATGCACGGGCTGACCCGTGTGCGCCAGTTCACGATCTCGGAGGGCCATCTGGTGGTGAGACCGGATCAGATGGTGGAGGAATTCAAGGGTTGTATCGCACTGGCAAAATATGTTATGTCAACCCTGGGGCTGCTGGACGATATCACCTGGCATCTGTCGAAATGGGATCCGGAGAATCCGGGCAAATATATTGGGGAGCCTGCGGTTTGGAATGAGACAGAAGAGCATATCCGCAATATCCTTACCGAGCTGGATCTGCCCTTCGTGGAAGATGTGGGTGAGGCTGCTTTCTACGGGCCAAAGGTGGACATCAATGCGAAGAATGTATACGGCAAAGAGGACACCATGATCACAATCCAGTGGGATGCGCTTTTGGCGGAGCAGTTCGACATGTATTTTATCGACCAGAACGGCGACAAAGTGCGGCCCTGTATCATTCACAGAACGTCGCTGGGCTGCTATGAGCGGACACTGGCGTGGCTGATCGAGAAATATGCAGGCAAATTCCCGACCTGGCTGTGTCCGGAACAGGTGCGTATCCTGCCGATCTCCGAGAAATATGAAGACTATGCGGAAGAAGTGCGAAAGGAACTGGCGCGGAATGATATTGATGTGACCTGTGACAACCGCTCCGAAAAGATCGGCTTTAAGATCAGGGAGGCGAGACTTGCCAAGGTGCCGTATATGCTGGTGGTCGGCGCGCAGGAGGCGGAGGATAAGACCGTATCCGTGAGAAGCCGTTATGCGGGCGACGAGGGCGTAAAGCCGCTGCAGACGTTTATCGACCAGATCTGTAAGGAGATCCGGACGAAGGAGATCAGACAGGAAGTGCCTCAGGATGAGAAGAAATAAAAGGATGCCGGGAAACGGTGACGGCGGACGCACCATGGGGCACCGGAATGGCAGGAGCGCTTATGTGCCTGGCAGGGATATCCTGGGATATCTTTTGCTTGGCGTCAGCGTGGTACTGCTTGGCAGGAGCCTTGTGCTGTGTTTCAGCAATGATATCTGGTATGACGAGCTCTTTACCGTGGGAATGATCGGTCATTCTTACGGAGAGCTGGTGGGGCTGACGGCGCGGGATGTGCATCCGCCGCTGTATTATATGATCACCAAGTTTTTTGTGGACTTATGTAAACTGCTTCTGCCGGGAGTACGCGCTGTCGCCGCGGCCAAAATAGTCTCGGTGCTGCCCTATTTTGTATTGTTGCTCTACAGTGTGACTTTTATCCGGAAAAGATTCGGTATTTTTACCGGGGGCGTATTTCTGTTCTGTGTGGTCGCCATGCCGCAGCTGAGCGGTTATACGGTGGAAGTGCGGATGTACAGCTGGGCGCTTCTGTTTGTGACGGCGGCTTTTCTGCACGGATACGGAGCGGTGCAGGGACCGGAGGATAAGGAAGATTGCCACCACGGCAGACCTTCCGCAGCCGCATATGGGGCAGCGGACAGGCCGAAAGGCGAGGAGGGCGGCGACAGTGGCAGGACAAAGGGGATGCGTCAGAAGCTGCACGGTGCGGCGATGGCCTGTTATGCGCTGGCGGCCGCCTATACCCAGTACTTTGCAGCGGTGGCGGCAGCCATGGTCTTTCTGTATGTACTGTTGGAGCTGCTGCGAAGAGACAGGCGCAGGATCCGGGAATGGTTTCTCTGGGTGGCAGCAGCAGCGGCCGGGTATATCCCCTGGCTTGTTGCCCTGTACCGGCAGGTGACGGCAGTCAATGCCAATTACTGGATTTTGCCGCTCAGTTGGCGGACCTTTGGCGGGTGCGTGAAGTTTCTGATGAAGCCTGCTTTTACGAACGATACGCTGAATGTGGTGCTGGCGGTGGTGATGACGGGCATCTATGCGGCAGTCATGATCCGTCAGGTGTATTTTTTGATAAAAAGCTGCCATAATGGCGGAGAAAACGGCGCTGTGTCTTCCAGGATCGTTTTTATGCTGGCCGGGCCGGGCGTGCTGGCCGGGGTGATCCTGTTTGGTTTTGCTGCGTCCATGCTGCTGCGTCCGGTTTTTGTGTACCGTTATATGATCCCGGCCATGGGATGTTTCTGGCTGAGCTTTGCGGCGGGACTGCATGAGATCTGGCCGGCGGGCATACCGGAGGCCGGTGCGGAAGGCAGAGGCGGTTTTTTCAAAATGCTGCCGGCGGCGGCGCTTCTGTTCGTGGTGGTTGTCGGGCTGCGGGATTACCGTGCGTTTATGGGAGAAGAGGAGTATAAGATCCGGCTGATGAAAGAGACGGAGACGGCATTATCTTCCATTGCGCCCGGGGACGTAGTGATCTATAATTTTGACCAGGTGCAGGCTGTGACGGCATATTATCTGCCGGAAGAAACGGACAGTTATCTCTGGTGCGGTACGCCGGAAACACTGATCCAGGACATCATAAGGCCCTTTGGGACGGTGGAGGAGACCGATGCGCTGCGTAAATGGTGTGAAGATGGGCGGACGGTCTGGTTTTTTGGCAGTTTTAACAGCCGCGACGATATTGTAGAAGAGTGGACGGCAAAGGGACTGCAGGTCGAGGAGACAGGCAGCTGTCTTTTGGAGAGATATTGGTTTAATCTGTATAAGATTTCTGTTTGAGGCCATAATAACAGTGTAGTGCAGAGGAAGTTTTTCGGATTCTTCTGCTGTGATCACATGAGGCGGTATGCCGAGAGCAGGAGGTTATTATGGCAGAATTAAAATGTGGCGTAGACAGTTGTTCCTACAACAAAGAAAAGTGCTGCTGCAAGGGCGATATCATGGTGGGCGGCAAACATGCGGACTGTTGCAACGATACATGCTGTGAGAGTTTTGCGCAGAAGAAAGATGATTCTTACACAAGTTCGCTGGAGCATCCCTGCAGGACGATCAGCATTGACTGCGAAGCGGTAAAATGTGTGTATAACAGTAACTACAAGTGCCATGCGGAGCATGTGGATATCAAAGGCGGCGGTGCAAACAGCAGTGCCGGAACAGAGTGCTCGACTTTTAAAGAGATGTAAAAAAGAAGCATTTTCAGAGTCCCCGGCTGCAGAGCGTTGGATCTTGTCCGGCGTCTGCGGCTGACAGGGAGCTTACAAAGCGCACAGAGTCCGGGAGGTAAAGTGCGGTTATAGGGAGGTAAAGCGTGAAGAGCAGAAAACGAAGACGGTTTTTGCCGTTGCTTGTCGGGGCGTGTATGCTGCTGCTGGCAGGCTGCGGGGAAGATGAGTCGGTACATACAGGTGCGGATGCACAGCTGAGCAGTGAAGCGGCAGGCGGCGCAGCGGAAACAAATGGAAGTGCAATGCAGGAAACAGCGGGAGAAGCCGGAGCGGTGACGGGAACGGAAGAAGCGCAGCAGTTGGCCGGCGCAGAAGGAATGCCCGCAGAGGAGGCGGCGCAGCAGGCCGGGCCCTGGAATAAAGATACGGGGGACCGGATAGAGATCGATGAGGAGACACGCCGGGAACTGACGGAAGAACTTTTGGCGGAAGAGAACAAGGACACCTCCGTGATGAAAGACGGGCGTTCCACCACCGGCTGCAGTTTCGATATCCCGGAAGGTTTTGCGGAGTCGGAGGAAGTGGCCAATCTGTATGTGCGCAAGCGCTATCCGATCGATGCCTCTACGATCTATTATGCGGTGATGGAAGAGGATATTGCGCTGCAGCTTTTGACAAAGGAGACCTTTGCGGAGCAGATGGCGGCGGATCTGCAGGCTGCTTATGGGGAGGACGTGGAAGTTGTAGTTGATACGTTTGAAGCTGTCGAGATCAGCGGTTATCCGGCCTTCCGTATCCTCTGTCATTATAGTGTGGGCGGGGTGGAGATCACCCAGCTGCAGTATGCCATTAATGCGGACAGAAGCTATATGATCACCTATTCCCAGACAAGCGACTATGATTATATGGAGCTGTACGAGGCCAGTGCGGCTACGATTGAGGTGAAGTAGGGCGGCAGGTTTTTCATAAATTTTTTGAAAATTATTTCGAAAAATATAAAAGGCAGTTGACACGGCTGTGATCTTGTGTTAATTTATTAGAGATGCGATAGCATAGGACTGACAACCAAGCAGAGTATCCGCTCTCACCTTGCAACGATGGGGTTCGCAAGTGTTCATATTTCAGGAGTTACGCTGAGAAGTCTGCCATTATGGTAGAGCAGGCACGGCAGCGTGGTTTATTTGATGTGAACTGACAAGTGGGTAGATATGCTATCCACTTTATTTTTTATGGGTATGGAGGGTAGAACCATTAGCGATTTATTCATTAACGAACAGATTAGAGACAGAGAAGTGCGCGTGATCGGAGAGAATGGCGAACAGCTCGGCGTTATGCCGACCAGGGATGCCATGAAGCTGGCAGAGGAGGCCGGTGTGGATCTGGTGAAGATTGCACCTACGGCGAAACCGCCTGTCTGCAAGATCGTAGATTACGGCAAGTTCAAGTACGAACAGACAAGAAAAGAGAAGGAAGCCAGAAAGAAACAGAAGACTGTGGAGATCAAGGAGATCCGTTTGTCTCCCAACATCGACACCAACGACCTGAACACGAAGGTGAATGCCGCCAGGAAGTTTATCACCAAGGGCGACAGGGTGAAGATTACGCTGCGTTTTCGCGGGCGCGAGATGGCGCATATGAACAACAGCAAGCATATCCTGGATGATATCGCACAGGCGCTTTCCGACGTTGCGGTTGTGGATAAGGCGCCGAAGGTGGAAGGCCGGAGTATGACCATGTTTTTGGCTGAGAAGCGTTAGCTGCTTAGTTGAAATAAACTGATATCTTAGTTTGTTATCTCAGACTGATATCTCATAATGGAAGAATATAGCACAGGAGGAATGTTAACATGCCAAAAATGAAGACAAGCAGATCGGCTGCAAAACGTTTTAAAGTAACCGGGACAGGTAAACTGAAAAGAAATAAAGCTTATAAACGCCATATCTTAACGAAGAAGAGTGCTAAGACCAAGAGAAATCTCAGAAAGCCTGCTATGACGGATGCGACGAATGTTAAGAATATGAAGAAGATTTTACCGTATCTGTAAGAACTGATTTAGAAGTCATAAGGAGGAAAAAGACATGGCAAGAATTAAAGGCGGTGTAAACGCTAAAAAGAAACATAACAGAGTATTAAAACTTGCGAAAGGATACAGAGGCGCAAGATCGAAACAGTATAGAGTAGCGAAGCAGTCCGTAATGAGAGCGCTGGCTTCTTCCTATGCGGGAAGAAAAGAGAAGAAGCGTCAGTTCAGACAGCTTTGGATCGCACGTATCAATGCGGCGGCAAGAATGAACGGGCTGTCCTACAGTAAGTTTATGTTCGGCCTGAAAAATGCCGGTGTGGAGATGAACAGAAAGATGCTGGCGGAGATGGCTGTCAACGATGCGGCAGGATTTACTTCTCTGGCAGAGCTTGCGAAAGCAAATCTGAAATAAAAGAAGCAGATATAAATTCGAATAATACGAAAATGCGGAAGAGATGGGATGAGAAGTTCTGTCTCTTCTTTCAATAAGAAGTATAACAGAAAAGTATAATGAAGCATCACTAAAAAAGCATCATGCGAGATGTGATTTCGGAGGGCTAAGACATGGGTGTATTAGACGGGTTAAAACCGGCAGGCGTATTTCACTTTTTTGAAGAGATCAGCCGTATTCCGCACGGTTCCGGCAATGAGAAGCAGATCAGCGATTATCTGAAAAAGTTTGCCGGGGAGCGGGGGCTGGAGTGCATTCAGGATGCACTGAACAACATTATCATCATCAAGGAGGCGACACCCGGTTATGAGCAGGAAGCGCCTTATATCCTGCAGGGGCATATGGACATGGTGACGGTGAAGAAGCCAGGCTGTGATATTGATATGACGAAAGATCCGCTGCGGCTGTGCGTCAAAGACGGCAGAGTGTGTGCGGAAGGGACAAGTCTTGGCGGTGATGACGGTATTGCGGTGGCTTATATTCTGGCGCTGCTGGATGCGCAGGATATTAAGCATCCGCGCTTGGAAATGGTGGTGACCACCGAGGAGGAGACGGGTCTTACAGGTGCGCAGGGCATCGATCTGTCCATGCTGCGCGGCAGACAGCTGATCAATCTGGACAACGAAGAGGAAGGCGTCATCATCACAAGCTGTGCCGGCGGTGCGAGGGTGGATGTGGATATTCCTCTGCAGTGGGAGACGGTTCAGACGGAAGAAAGCACGGTCATGCAGATTCGCGTGCAGGGACTGCAGGGCGGCCATTCCGGCTCGGAGATCGATAAGGGCAGGGGAAATGCCAACTGCCTGCTGGGCCGTATTCTGATGGCGGCAGCGCAGCAGACAGCATTCCGGCTGGCCGCAGTGCAGGGCGGACAGGCCGACAATGCCATCCCCCGGGAGGCGGAGGCGGTAGTCCTGGTCCCGAAAGAAGCGCTGACACAGACACTTGACTGTATCGACAAAGAGACGGCGTGGATCAAAGAAGAGTTGAAGCAGACTGACGCGGGCTTTTGTGTTGTGTGCAGAAAGAGTGGTTCGGAAAGACAATACGAACCGGAAAAATGCCTGACAGCAGCATGTACGAAACAGGCCCTGTCCTGCCTGACAGCGCTGCCCAACGGGATCATCGCCATGAGTGAGGATGTGAAGGGGCTGGTCCAGACGTCCCTCAATCTGGGAATTATGACTTTGAAAGAAGAAACGCTGCAATTAAGCTATGCGGTCAGAAGTTCCATTGACAAGGAAAAAGAAATGTTATGTAAACGAATGCAGGAGATTGCCGGACAGGCCGGGACAGAGACGCAGGTCAGGAGTGCATACCCGGGCTGGGCATACCGTAAGGAGTCTCCGCTGCGAGACAGACTGTCGACCGTCTATGAGAGAATGTATGGCTGTCTGCCCAGAATGCAGGCCATTCATGCCGGACTGGAATGCGGCCTGCTGACGGCGAAGATTCCGGGCCTTGACTGTGTCTCCATCGGGCCGGACATGGCCGATGTACACACGACGGAAGAGAGTTTCAGCATTGAGTCCGTTGCCAGGATGTGGGACTATCTGCTGGCCGTACTGGCAGAGAAACAGCAGGACAGATAACAGCGAAATCGGCGGGATGCAGGGCGATGCGGATGCTTGCAGATGGATGTGGCAAGGGTCTGCGCTGTTCGGCAGTATGAGGCAGTGTGAGGTGGAACATGAAGGGATACGAGCATCAGGCGCAGTACTATGAGACAGATCAGATGGGCATCATTCATCATTCCAACTATATCAGATGGTTTGAATCCGCAAGAATCTGGTATATGAATGAGATCGGGGTGGACTATGCGGAAATGGAGAGGCAGGGGATCGTTAGTCCTGTTCTGGAGGTACACTGTGCCTATAGATCCATGGTGCATTTCGGCGATGTGGTGGAGATCATACCGAGAATCGAAAAGTATAACGGTGTGACGCTGGAACTGTCCTATGAGATTCTGGATAAGAAGACGGGAGAGATAAGGACTACAGGAAGCAGTAAACACTGCTTCCTGAACAGGGAGGGCAGGCTGCTCTCCCTGAAAAAGGAAAAGCCGGTGTTTGACCAGGCATTCCGTCATGCGCAGGCTTCCGGGGACGTGGGGCGCTGACAACAGGACAGTAAAATAAAAACCTGATAAATGCTGTTGCCAGCAGTTATCAGGTTTACCGATATCGGAATGACAAGACTTGAACTTGCGACCTCTACTTCCCTAAAGTAGCGCTCTACCACCTGAGCCACATCCCGAAAACATGTATAATTATAACGAATCATAAGAGAAAAAGCAAGTACTATTTTAAAAAATTTAAAGTAAAAATTTTATACAATGAAAGAGGAAAAAATTTTGTTGGAAAAGGAGACATTTCACCCGTTAAACTATATTAAGAAAGAAGAATATTCCGGCAGTATGGAAGGCATGCGATATATGCTTAAGAAATGCAGAAGCGGAGAGGAAGATATCATCAGGGTAACGGTCTGGCCGGAGCCGCTGAATCTGGTAAAGACGCCGGAGGATTTAAAAGAGACGCTGGATGTTCCGCTGACGGCGGAAGGGGTCGAGCAGGCCAGGCAGTGGCTTAATGAACGGCATGAAAGCCGGCGGGAATACTGGCTCGACAGACTGCATCGCTCATGGACGGAATGATTTACATAAATATTTTGTGACAAAGGATACAAAATGTCAAAAAAGGTTGATTTTTCCGTATTATGTAGTATATAATTGCCATATAAGTTAACATAAAGCTATCATAAGCAGAGCATGGAGATTGTGTCAAAGCAGAGCGGCACAACGGACATAAATTAGTTTTATGGGGGAAGGGATATGGCAGCGCTTAATTTTAACGCATTATTTTTTAATCATGAAATTCCGTTTTGTAAAGTATACGGCATGGAGAGTAAGGACAAGCTGGAGAAGCTGCTGGTGACGAACCGTATTTCTTTTTTTATAGAATGGCAGGAGAGACGGCTGTGGGAGCGGTTGTTCCGGGAGGTTCGTCCGGAGAAAAGTGTTTTTACGATTCGGATCAACGAGGCTGACAGCACGCTGGCGAAGGATCTGGTGGAAGGAATGGACAGCGTGAAACTGGGTGTGGTGTAAATGGATCAGCGCCGTGCATTGTGTCTGCAGTGCGGCAGCTGGAATCGTTTTGATCATATGGTTGGGACAGGGCATTTGCAGTGACGGACGCAGGTGCCTTTTTCAATGATTTACAGGTTGATGTGATCGGGAAGGAGTAAACGGTGAAAGAGAGTGGGAAATCATCACGTATCAATAAATGTCCTGTGTCTGATAAGTGCGGCGGGTGCCAATATATCGACTTATCTTATGACAGGCAGCTTAAGGAAAAGCAGCGGGCGGCGGAGAAGCTGTTGAAGCCATACGGCAGGGTGGAGCAGATCATCGGCATGGAGGAGCCGGCGCACTACCGCAACAAAGTACATGCGGTCTTCGATTTTCAGAAAGGCAGGGGGATCGTGTCGGGAACCTATCAGGAAGGCACGCACAGGGTAGTGCCTGTGGAGGAGTGCCTTCTGGAGGACCAGCGGGCAGATGCGATCATCGCTTCTATCCGGCAGCTGGCGAAATCTTTCAAGCTCAAAGCGTATGACGAAGATACAGGATACGGACTGCTGCGTCATGTGCTCATCCGGGTGGGACATACGACGGGACAGATCATGGTGGTGTTGGTACTGGGCTCACCGATCCTGCCTTCCAAAAAGAATTTTGTGAATGCGTTATGTAAACTGCATCCGGAGATCACGACTATCCTCCTCAATGTCAATAATAAACGGACGAGCATGGTACTGGGGGAGAAGGAGCAGGTTCTGTATGGCAGGGGCTATATTGAGGATGTGCTGTGCGGCAGAAGGTTCCGCATCTCCTCGAAATCATTCTATCAGGTCAATGCTGTCCAGACAGAGAAGTTATACGGCAGGGCGCTGGAGTATGCGGCTTTGACGGGAAAGGAGACGGTGATCGATGCCTACTGTGGCATCGGTACGATCGGACTGGCAGCTGCGGCGCACGCAAAAAAAGTGATCGGTGTGGAACTGAATCAGGCGGCGGTGAAAGATGCGGTGGTCAATGCAAAGCTCAACGGTATCCGGAATGCCGACTTTTATCAGAATGACGCCGGACGGTTTATGATACAGTTTGCGGAAGCGGGAGAGAAGGCGGACGTGGTCTTTATGGATCCGCCACGGGGCGGGAGCACGGAGGCTTTTATGGAAGCGGTTTTGCGTCTTAATCCGGAAAAGATCGTCTATATTTCCTGTAATCCGGAGACACTGGCGCGGGATCTGGCGTATTTGACAGGCAGCGGCCAGGCGGGGAAGGAGAGTGGTAAGGCCGGAAGACGGAGCGGGTACCGCGTGGAGGAAATGACGCCGGTGGATATGTTCCCTTTTACCGCGAATATTGAGGTAGTGTGTCTCTTAAACAACCGAAAATCTAAACCCGATTCTTGATGTTGTCCCGGAATTGTAGCGCAATTATGACTGGAAGACAGAAAATTGTAAACAGCTTTTAAAAACTTGTAAAGTGGTGTTTATTCAAATTAAATCAGAAATCCCGATAGTAAGGTCAGAATAAATACAGACCGGTATTTTATCATCAAAGCTATATTGTGCGGATTCCTGATCATGTTCAAAATCAAATACATTTACAACACGTGTCCTTGGATTTATGATCCAGTATTCCCGGACGCCTGCAGAACGGTACTTGAAAAGTTTTATCCCATAATCCATGCGCTCCGTACTCGGTGAAACGATCTCGATAATCCAATCAGGAGAGCCGTTGCAGCCCTTGTCGCTCAGTTTGTCTTTGTCACAGACTACAGAAATGTCAGGCTCCACGTAATTTTTTTCGTCCTCATTCAGGAAGACAGCGAATGGGGCGGGATATACTTCACAATCGCCATTCTTCGCTTCAATGTAATTTCCAATAATCCGGGTTAACTGTGCAACTATTTTTTGATGTTCGCGGGCAGGCGGAGCCATGTCGTAGATCTGTCCGTCGATCAGTTCCGCGCGCCGGCCTTCCGGAAGGGCATAGATATCTTTGATAGTATAAATTTTTTCCTGGTACAGTGCCATGAGGTATCCTCCTTTAGATTCTGCTTTCCAAAGCAGCAGCAAATGTTGCGTTGATAATCAGACGGGATATAATGATAATTTAAAACTCCAGCACTTATACGGACTGAAAAGAATCCCTCATAAATGCTGGAGTTTTGCTGTCGTGGAAGCAATGGGGCTCGAACCCATGACCTCTCGCGTGTGAGGCGAACGCTCATCCCGGCTGAGCTATGCTTCCATGTACTTCATTATAGCACTATGTGTCAGAAATGCAATAGCCTTTCGGATATTAGCGTATTTTATATGATTTTCTGTGATTTCCGGCAGGCCAGATACCGGCCGGAGGTGCGGGCTGACCCGCAGAAATGGAAGAAAAACGGATATTTCAACGGTTTTTTATGAAAAAGCAGTAAAACAGGTACATATCACAAAATAACCGCACGTTGGGTAATATATATTCTGTATGTTTTGCCTGTGTATTGCTATGATTTTCATACGGAGGTGAAAATCATGGATGATTACAGGAAAGAAGCAAACATTCAGGTGGGAAAACGGTTGAGGGAAGCAAGGAATAGTCTTGGCCGGACACAGGCAGAAATTGCGGTGTCGCTTGGCGTGTCGGAAGAGCATTACAGAAAATATGAATCCGGCGCGACAGGTTTGTCGGCGGATAAGCTGTTGATCTTGTATCACAAATATGGGATTGATCCTACTTATCTGATCACGGGGGACTGCCTGAACAACGACTTTGACGTGGACTGTTACATAGCCAACTGCAATAAGGAGCAGAAAGATCTGTTTGTAGACCGGGTGTTTGCATATATGTCACGGATGATCAAGAAATAACGCAGCAGATAATCATCCTGTGGAGCTGCCGTAGTCCTGTGTATTTCCATGATATATGGTTTTGGGGTTGTGGATTTTGACCATATATTGTAGAATGAGCCGGCATTATACGGCAGCTTCATTGCTGTGTAGAATCGGAAAATATCTTATATATGTAGTTTGTTTGATAAAATCACAAAAGTAATGAGTTTTTGAGTTTTTTTAATTTTGTGTGGAAAGTCCGGTAACTATATAGTCAATGATCTCTTCAACAGTAGGACTTTCGCCTTCACAGGGAATTTTTTTCCAAAAATTCTGAATCTGGGGATCGCTGCTTTTCAGGGCAAGGGAAACCGCATAGGCAATCTCATTTCGGACTTCGCGTTCCGAGATACCTTCCTTTACCGCTATTGTCCGTAAATGCTCAGAAATTTTATCTTTTTTGTTTTGGTTCATAGTTTTTCCTTTCCCATCTTAAGCGATGTCTAAGAAGCCCCGCAGGGCAAGGTCTACTCTTATCATACAACATTAGCGTGACCTTGTAAGTATTTTCTATTCATGACGTAGTACTTTTTAAATGGTATGCTAAAAAAAGAGGGTTCGGCAGGCAACGGAGGGCAGTGTCTGCCTGCCGGGGATATACATTAAATGTCATTGACAGATAAAATGAATTTACGTACAATAGCATTAAAAAACGGAGTTCCTGAACGGGAAAGGGGGTTAACGGATTTATGTTTTTAGCTGTTGCAACGGCTCCATGCAGAGTATGAGGACACTGTATGGAGAGAGGAGTCCGGCGCGGGAGCGCTGACCGGAATTCGGGTCCTCAGACTTTGCTCACAATCATGGTAAAAAGTATGGAAAAGGAGCAAAGTTAAAATGAAAGATACGATTAAGACAACCTGTAAAGAGTTAAAGACATTTCTGGCATTATGGAGCACGCAGTCGCTGTCGCAGCTGGGAAGCAGCATGACGGCTTTTGCACTGACGTTGTGGCTGTATGAGAAGACGGGGTCGGCGCTGCAGACGGCGATGCTTTCGATCTGTTCCTATGCGCCGTATGTGATGGTGAGTATTTTTGCGGGCGCACTCAGTGACAGATGGGATAAGAAAAGGGTGATGCTCGTCTGCGATACGCTGGCAGCCTGCAGTACGCTGGTGGTATTTGCATTGTTGAGAGCGGATCTGCTGGTGCCCGGGCATCTGTATCTGCTCAATGCCCTGAACGGATTGATGAACACGATACAGCAGCCGGCGGGGGATGTGGCGATGACGCTGATCATCCCGAAGAAACATTATCAGAAGACCAGCGGCATGAAGTCTTTTTCCAATTCGCTGATCACGATCATGAATCCGGTGCTTGCTACAACGCTTTTTTCCCTGTTTGGGATCAATGTTGTCATTGCGGTGGATTTTTGTACTTTTGCGGTGGCGTTTGTGACGCTGCTGTTTGGGATCAGGATTCCGAAAGTACAGTATGCGGACGGGGAGAAGAAGGAGTCTTTGGCTGCGTCTGTGAAAGGCGGACTTATCTTTTTGAAGGAAAACGGGCTGGTATTTACGCTGATCCTGTTTCTGGCAGGTGTGAATCTGGTGGCGTCTGCTTTTGACGCGGTGCTTCCGGCTTTTATTCTGCCTGCGCCGCAGGGCGGCGAGATAGTGCTTGGGCTGGTCACGTCCACAGCGGGTGTGGCGATGCTGGTCGGCAGTGTGCTGGTGACTTTTATGAAGCAGCCCGGGGACAGGGTACGGGTAATCTATCTCACCATGTTGTTTTCCCTGAGTACGGAAAATTTCCTGCTGGCTTTTACAAGAACGCCGGCGCTCTGGTGTCTGGGTCAGGTGATAGGATGGCTTCCGGTGCCTGTCATGAGCGCCAATCTGGATGTGATCCTGCGCACCAGCATTCCTGTCGAGATGCAGGGCAGGGTTTATGCCTGCAGGAACACGCTGCAGTTTTTTACGATCCCGGTAGGTTTTTTTCTGGGTGGGGTACTGGTGGATAAAGTCTGTGAGCCGTTCATGGCAGGAGTACCTGCCGGCAGTCTTATGGAGAGGCTGTTTGGCACGGGTCCGGGTTCCGGCGCGGCAATGGTGCTGTTTCTTCTGGGCATTGCGGGAACGGCCATCTGTCTGTTGTTCGGGCGGGTGCTGCAAAAATATAAAAAGGGTTAGACGGGGCGGCTATACAAGACTGGACGGATATAAGGAGGGACAAAGAGGATGAAGAGCGTGGTTTTTTACGGGCAGCATGATCTGCGGGTGGAGCAGAGGGAGATGCCTGCACCGGGGCCGGGGGAAGTGCAGATTCAGGTGAAGGCGTGTGGGATCTGCGGCACGGATGTGCATATCTACGAGGGTGATAAGGGAGCGGCGGAAGTGCATCCGCCGACGATCCTCGGGCATGAGTTTTCGGGTGTTGTCACTGCGACGGGCAGTGATGTGGAACAGTTTCGGGCCGGAGACAGGGTATGTATCGACCCCAACGGCTATTGCGGGGCCTGTGATTTCTGCAGGAACGGCCAGGTGCATTTCTGTGAGCATATGACAGGCTACGGCACGACGAAAGACGGTGGTTTTGCGGAATACTGTGTGGTGGATGCCAGTCAGGTATACCGTCTGGGTGACAATACGACTTTTGCACAGGGAGCGATGGCGGAACCGGTGGCCTGCTGTCTGCACGGTATTGACATGTGTGATATTGAGCCCGGACATCAGGTAGTGGTCATCGGCGGCGGCATGATCGGTATGCTGATGCTGCAGCTGGCGAAGCTGGCCGGAGCGGCCAGGGTGGCTCTGCTGGAGCCGGTGGAGAAAAAGCGTGAGATGGGCAGGAAACTGGGCGCGGATGTGTGTATTGATCCGCTGCACGAGGATGTGAAGGCGCGGCTTAAGGAAGCCGGGATGACATGGATCCGCACCGTGATCGAGTGTGCGGGGCTGCCGGCCACCATGGAGCAGGCCATTGATCTGGCAGGCAACAAGGGAACCGTTATGATGTTCGGTCTGACGAAGCCGGATGCGCAGATCGCGGTGAAGCCGTTCCAGATCTTCCAGAAGGAGCTGACGCTGCGGGCGTCGTTTATCAATCCGCATACACAGCACAGGGCGCTGCAGCTGATCGATTCCGGACGGCTGGATGTGGAGAGCATGGTGTGCAGGACCATCGGGCTTGAGGAACTGGAGCACGTGCTGGCCGATCCTGCGCTGCGCGCGGAAGGAAAATATATCGTGGTTCCGGGGTGCCAGTGACAGTCATTGTGACCGGAAGAGAATACCAGTAAGGGCGACCGGACAAGAATACCAGTAGGGTGACCGCAAGAGGAAGGCTGTCGGAGCGTGGCAGGGCAGATCAGGAATGTGCGGAATGCGGGAAAAAGGAGACGTGGCATGGAGCAGAAGAAGGTAATGGATGATCAGAAATGTGCAAAGAAAAAGATGACAAAGTACACATTGGAATGCTGTGTTGACAGCGTGGAGTCCGCTTTGGCGGCGAAAGAGGGTGGCGCGGACCGCCTGGAGCTGTGCGCCGGTCTGATCATAGGCGGCGTATCGCCGGGGCTGGCATTGTTCGAGCAGGTGAAAGCGTGCTGTGACCTGCCGGTGAGAGTACTTCTGCGGCCGCGCTTCGGTGATTTTCTCTATACGGACTATGAGTTTCGGATCCTCAGAAGGGAAGTGGAACTGTTCCGGGATGCCGGTGCGGAAGGGGTGGTGATCGGCTGTCTGCAGGAGGACGGAAGCCTGCACATGGAACAGATGCGGGCGCTGACGGAGGCGGCGGGGGATTTAAAGATTACCCTGCACCGCGCCTTCGATGTGTGCGCAGACCCGATACGGGCTTATGAACAGGCCTGGGAGCTGGGGATCGATACGATCCTGACTTCCGGGCAGGAGAGTGACTGTCTGGCGGGGCTGCCGCTGCTTAAGAAGCTGTGCAGCCTGCAGGCGGAAAGCCCCGGTATGGGTACTGAGGAAACGGGATGTGACAGACAGGCGGAGCAGCCGCATGGGAATGCGCAGTCTGTGCAACTGCAAAGAGCAGGCAAAAGGCCGCAGATCATGGCAGGCGCGGGTGTGACACCGGATGTGATCAGGAAGTTCCGGGCACAGACGGATATCACGGCTTTTCACCTGTCTGCCAAGAAGATCATAGACAGCGGGATGCGTTACCGTAAGGAGGGTGTGCCTATGGGGATTCCGGCCATGAGTGAGTACAGCATCTTTCGGACGGACCGGGAGATCGTGGCGCAGGCCAGAGAGGCACTCGCTTAGTATCTTAGCAGGGGGCGCTGGTATTGTACACTGGATTTAGCGATACAGTGTATAATCCAGCGCTTCTTTTATAAATCCACATGCCGTAAACAGCGGCGCCGCATCCGCCGGGTATTCCTTGACGACGATCCGCTTTTTGCCGGCGAAGATGCGGCCCTGTCGGTAGGATTCTGCAAACAGCGGCAGGGCTTCCTGCAGGCAGGCGGGATCGAAGAGGCGCAGGACTTTACCCTGTTTCTCGAAAAGTGCCACGGGAAGGCCGCCGCAGAGCGCTACGGCAGTGCCGGGCAGGTTGGCAAAAGAGCGTGCCGGCTGGTGGGGAAGGAGCTTGCCCCAGGGCTGCAGGGGGTCTGCGGCGTTTAACCAGAGCAGCTCTTTTGGAGGATGGAGCAGTCTGGCCGTGATGCTGCCGAAGTCTTCTTTGCGCAGAAACTGGGCGCCGGAGAGGCCTTCTACAAAATAGCCTCTGCGCACTTGGCCTGTATATTCCTGCACGCGCAGAAGCGACAGGGCTTCCTGCCAGGGCAGCCCGCAGGCAGCCGCAGTTTCCCGGCACAGGATCAGACAGCGGTCGAAGCAGCGATCCATCTGTTCTTGTATGGTCAGTATCCGGAGCGGACGGACCAGATCAAAACGTCCCGCATTGAGCGCCTTTACACGTGCACCGATTCGCTGTCTGGCAGCGGATTTTTTTATTTTCTCACGATTTAGCCATTGGCGCACGGGCAGGAAACTGTCCGCACATACGATGCCTTTTTCCATCAGGGAAAGAAGGGTATCGTAAGGGGACTCGCCGGGCAGCACGTTGTTCAGCGCCTGCATAAAGCTGGCGCCCCGGCGGGAAAGGGCTTCCAGGATGAGTTGTTCTTTTTCTGATAGTATGGGTAATGTTTCTGTGACCGGCGTTTGTTCCCAGTCAATTTCGTCGGTGCGGTCGAAGCGGATCCGGCCATCGTCCATATGCCAGAAATATTCACCTTTTGCCAGAAAACCGTCAAGCAGTGTTTCCCGATAGCCGTTGACCCGCAGAGGAAGCAGCTGGTCCTCCCAGGCTGCGGCGGGAAAGGGCGTTCCGGCGAGGGAGGAAAGAGCATGGGAAAGCGCCTCTTCCGGTGGCGCCGGATGGCTGATGCGGGCAGGCAGCAGGGCAGCGTAGGCGGCAGGCGGGCAGGTGGTGATTTCCTCTCTGCGGTTTTTTATTGTCTTTGTGCGGGCACGTTTGTAGAGTTTTGCATGATAATAGACCGCTTCTGCGGCGGCATTTTCTTCGTTTCCGGCGTGGGAATAGGGCTTTGGCTGGCTGTCCGGCAGCGTGCATACCGCTTCTTCGCGGCTGCACAGTTCCTGCAGCAGTTCTTCGGTGATCTCCGTCGGCAGGCCGTAGCGTGCGGCGGCCTGTGCGGCGCTGGAGCCGCCGCGGTAGCGCAGCATCCGGCGGAGGATGGACAGGCATGTTTCGCGGTCGTTTTCTTCCAGTGCTTTCCGATAATCCTCCTGATGTTCGGCGGCGATCCAGAGACCCTGCTCCAGATAGAGGACCCGTCCTTCCCGGTTCAGCGTTTCCAGCCATTCTACGGGAATGTCCAGATCTCCGGCGGCCAGATCTCCTTCTGTCATCAGGAGAGAGTGGAGCTGCTTCTCGTTTTCGGGCAGTTTTTCTTTCAGCTGCGTCTGGGCCAGCTCCTGTATGCCGGGGCGCAGCAGTTCTTTTTCTTTCTGCAGTGCTTCCTCCACTGCGGCGTGAATACCGCCGGGGGTAGGGGCATAATCGTACATGACCGCCGCTTCCTGACTCCACTGCAGGGGCAGGGACATCGGGGAGGCGGTCTCGGTGTAGATTTCCCGCACGACGATCTCTCCGCAGCGGATTTTTTCCAGGATGTCCCGGAGGCCGTTCAGGTCCCACAGCTGTTCCATACACTCTCTTGTCGTTTCGCGGATTAGGGGATGGTCATTTTCCCGCACCACCTGTTCCAGCATCTGGGCGCTGCGCAGACGCTGCATCCACAGGGGCTGACGGCCGGAACCTTTGGCGCCCATCATCAGCGCACGACCGCAGTTATAGCGGAAGGCCATATTGAACACCGGCGTGGCCGGCAGCAGAGCAGTGAGAAAAGCCTGCACGGTGTCGGGATCGATTCTGGCGAGCAGGCCCTCAGGCATGGGTTTGTCACCGTAGGAGTAGAGCAGGAAGCCGTCTTCTTCGTCCACATGACCAACATCCGTGCTCATTTCTTCCTTTGCAAGACGGGCGGCCAGCAGGGAAAGGGGTGTGTTGACGCGCCGGCCGAAAACGGAATGGATCATCAACTGGCTGTTGCCGGACTGGTCACGGAAATGTTCCGCCAGCATGACCTGGTCCGTGGGCAGTCCGCCGGTGGCGGCAATCTGCCGTTTCAGATAATCGCCGGCCGATCTGGCAGCAGACATGTCAAGGCCCAGAGCCCCCAGGGCTTCCGGCAGTTTTCCGGTCTCGCCGGCATGTTCCAGAGCGCGCAGCATTCTGCCGAACAGTTCTCCGGTCTCCTTGCCCCGGCCTTTCAGCTCACCTTTCCAGAAAGGCAGGCGGGCGCCCTCGACAGGGGCCTGCTTTACCGTCACGGTATCCCGGCTGATATGCACCACCTTCCATGCAAAAGCGCCCAGAATAAAGCGGTCGCCCCGCTGGGTCTCATACACGAATTCTTCGTCCGCCTCGCCCACTTTCACGCCCTCTTCGGTACGCACCGTATACATGCCTTTGTCCGGAATGGTGCCGCCGGAGGAGACGGCCAGCATCCGGCTGTAGCCGTCACCCTCTACACGGCCGTGCAGACGGTCATAGAGAACCCGCGGTCTGGCCGGGATATCCCGGCTGTGCTCATGATCGCCGGCCAGCATCCGCAGTACGGCTTCCACATCGTCTCTTGTCACGTCGCGGAAAGGCCATGCCCGGGGCAGCAGGCGCATCACGTCGTCCACTTCATAGCTTTTGAAAGCCGCCATGGATACCAGATGCTGTGCCAGGATATCCAGACAGCCCTGAGGCGGATTGGTCTTTTCCACCATGCCATCTCTGGCAAGTTGGGCCGTCATGCCGCAGAGTACACTCTCGGCCGGTGTGCGGGGGAAAAGGTACATCACGCTGGTACGGCCCGGATTGTGGCCGGCCCGGCCTAGCCGCTGCATGGTGCCGGAGACGGTGCGGGGACAGCCCACCTGGAGTACCTGATCGATCTCGCCCACGTCGATGCCAAGTTCCATGGAGGAGGTAGCGCACAGGAGACGCAGCCTGCCTTCCCGCAGCGCGATCTCCGTCTCGGCGCGCTGCTCTTTTGAAAGGCTTCCATGGTGGACTCTGGCAAAATCTTCGCCGCCTATCTGATTTACATAATACGCCAATTTCTCCGCATAACGTCTGCCCTCCACGAACGCGATCACACTTCCTGCCCCCTGACAGTAGCGGTAGACTAACTCTGAAAGCTCCTGCCAGACGGGATCTTTGCGCCGCTTGCCGGTATCCACGTAGGAACCGAGTATCTGCAGCTCGATTTTTTTGTGCATGGCGGGAGCGGCCACGAATACCGGTTCCGGGGCCAGATATTCAGCGGCCAGAGAAAGGGGCGCAATGGTGGCGGAGAGGCCGATCCGCTGCAGCGGTGCACCGCACAGGGCGTCCAGCCTGGCCAGAGAGAACATCAGGTGCGCCCCGCGTTTGGTGTCGATCAGGGCGTGGAGTTCGTCGATGATCACGGCCTTCGCGGTACACAGCATGTTCTGGCCGGTCTTGGAGGTGAGTAACAGGTAGAGGGACTCCGGCGTGGTGATCAGGATATGGGGCGGCCGGCGGATCATCTGCTGGCGCTCCCGCGGGGTGGTGTCTCCGGTGCGGATCGCAGTCTGAATGAGAGACTCAGCGCCGATACCGGACAGGGGGCGGTTTAAGTTCTCACGGATGTCTGCGGCCAGTGATTTCAGGGGGGACACATAGATCAGATACAGGGCCTGCTCCAGTGTTCCTTCGGCGGCTTTTTGCCGCAGCCGGTCCAGAAATACGAGGAAGGCGGAGAGTGTCTTGCCTGTCCCGGTGGGGGCGGACACCAGCACATGCCCGCCGGCGGCGATGGCCGGCCAGGCGGCTTCCTGTACGGGAGTGGGGGCTCCCAGCGATTCATGAAACCACCGGGCGGTGTCGGGGGAGAAGAGGGTCAGGCAGTCGGAAATTTTTGGGTTTGGCATGGGTTTGGCGCTCCTGTTTTTGTTTTTTATTTCCTGCATTTTGTTATAATTCTAATATAGCATGACGAACCGGTGGCTTCAAGACACACCATATGGTATGTGGATTATTCCGGAGATTACGGCTGTATAAATATAAACTGAAGAATGCGAAGTGTAACAATAGCTATTTGCTTTGTTATGTGCTATATTAGATAGAAATGAAGCCGTCTGAGACAGGGGCAAATGGCAGGATGATTCAGGACAGGCTGGAAAAATTAAGAGACTGACAACATGGAGGTGCGAGATTGAAAATGAGAAGTTATTTTCATTACGTTTTGTGCCTTGAGCGAAGCGAAAGGAATGGATATAACTATGAAAATTTATGATATTTCGCAGGAGGTATTCGGAAGCAAAGTATTTCCGGGAGATCCTGCGCCTGGCATGCAGGCGGTGATGAGAATAGCGGAAGGCGGCAAGTGCAATCTGTCGGCATTTTCCATGTGTGCGCATAACGGCACCCATGTGGATGCGCCGTTTCATTTCTACGAAAACGGGAAGACCATAGAGGAGACGGATCTGGAACGTTATATCGGGATTGCTTACGTGGCAGCGCATGAGGGCGTCGTGACGGCCAATGATGCGATCTCGATTCTGGAGAAGGCCAGGGAGACGGACCGCCGGAGCAGGAAGCGGATCTTGATCAAGGGAAAAGCGGTTGTCTCTTTGGAGGCGGCGAAGGTGTTCGCAGAGGCTGGGATTCTGCTTCTGGGCAATGAATCGCAGACAGTAGGACCGGAGGAGGATTCAAGGGAAGTGCATCTGCAGCTTCTTGGTGCAGAGGTCACGCTGTTAGAGGGAATCCGGCTGGGCGAGGTGGAGGAAGGCGTCTATTTCCTGAATGCCGCACCGATCAATCTGGGCGGTGTGGACGGTGCGCCCTGCCGGGCCGTGTTGGTGGAACTTGGTTAATTGTTTAAGAAGAAGGAAAGAGAACGCGGGAGAACAGGAGAGGCTTGGCATATGGGAAGATCGGTTGCGATAGGCGTTCAGGATTTTGAGACCATCACAGCAAACAATTATTTTTACGTAGACAAAACGGATTTTATTCGGGAATGGTGGGAGAATGGGGACAGTGTGACGCTGATCACCCGGCCCCGGCGTTTTGGCAAGACGTTGAATATGAGTATGTTGGAGCGCTTTTTTTCTGTAAAGTTTGCCGGGCAGGGCCAGCCTTTCGAGAAGCTGCACATATGGAAGGACGAGAAGTATCGAAGCCTGCAGGGAACTTATCCGGTGATCAGTTTAAGTTTTGCCAATGTCAAGGAAAACACTTTTGAAAAAGCGAAGGTGCGATTCTGTCAGATACTGACGGATCTGTACAGCCGGCATGATTTTCTGCGGACAGGCAATGTCCTGACGGAAAAAGACCTGGAATATTTTAACAGGGTCTCCGACTATATGACGGAGGCAGATGCTGTTGTCGCCCTGCACAGGTTGTGTGAGTTTCTGCAGCGCTATTACGGCAGGAAGGTGATCATTCTGTTGGATGAGTATGACACGCCGATGCAGGAAGCCTACGTGAACGGCTTCTGGAATGAGATCGTGTCCTTTATCAGAAATTTATTCAACGCGACGTTTAAGACCAATCCCTTCCTGGATAAGGCGGTGATGACCGGGATCACGAGAGTCAGTAAGGAGAGTATCTTTTCCGATCTGAATAATCTGACGGTGGTGACAACAACCGGCAATAAGTATGAGGCTGCTTTTGGTTTTACACAGAGTGAGGTTTCTGATGCGCTGGCGGAATTCGGGTTATCTGCCATGGAAGAGCGGGTCAGGGAGTGGTACGATGGTTTTACTTTCGGAAGCAAGACCGATATTTATAATCCCTGGTCCATCATAAACTTTTTGAGCGAGAAGAAATTGTATACTTACTGGGCCAATACCAGCAGCAACAGCCTGGTCGGAAAGCTGATCCGGGAAGGCAGCAGGGATGTGAAGCTGATCATGGAAAATCTTTTGCAGGGCGGTGTCCTTCGCACGAAGATAGATGAACAGATCGTTTTTGACCAGCTTGACTATAATGAGTATGCTATCTGGAGCCTGCTTCTGGCAAGCGGATATCTGAAAGTGGAAGAACATACCGTGGATGCAGAGAACGGCAGAACGGAGTATGCTCTGCGTCTTACCAACAAGGAAGTAAAGCTGATGTTTGAAGACATGATCGAGGGCTGGTTCAAACAATATGTACCGGCTTACAACGATTTCATCAAGGCGCTGCTTCTGCATGATAAGAAGGCGATGAACGTCTATATGAACAGAGTCGCCCTGGCGACTTTCAGTAATTTTGACACCGGAAACAAGTCTTCTGAAAGTGCGGAACCGGAACGTTTTTATCATGGGTTTGTGCTGGGGTTGATGGTGGAGCTGGCGGACCGGTATGTGATCACTTCGAATCGTGAAAGCGGCTTTGGACGGTATGATGTGATGCTAAAACCAAAGGCCGGCGCGGCGGGCCGGGAGGATGCCGTTATCCTGGAATTTAAAGTGCATGATGCGGAAGAAGAAAAAACGCTGCAGGATACGGTGAGCGCGGCACTTGCACAGATTGATGAGAAGCAGTACGCGGCAGTGCTGGAGGCGGAAGGAATACCGGCAGAGCGTATCAGAAAGTACGGGTTTGCATTTCAGGGGAAGAAAGTACTGATCGGATAGATGCCGTTTTGATGAAATATGCATAAAATAAAACAGTGTACAAATGCTATAGAGGGAAAGGCGGGAATGGTGATATGCAGCTGGCACTTGGATTATTGATCCCTTTTGCGGGGACGACACTTGGTTCTGCAATGGTATTCTGGATGAGACGGGAGATGAACAGGAAGCTGGAGAAGATGCTTCTTGGATTTGCTTCCGGGGTGATGATCGCGGCTTCCGTGTGGTCTCTGTTGATCCCGGCTATCGGCATGGCGGAAGAACAGGGGAAGGTGGGATGGTTCCCGGCAGCAGTTGGGTTTCTTGGCGGTATTGCGTTCCTGCTGGGACTGGACAGTCTGGTGCCGCATCTGCATCTGGAGAGCGCAGAACCGGAAGGACTGGAAGCCAATTTAAAAAAAACAACCATGCTTGTCCTTGCGGTGACGCTGCACAATATCCCGGAAGGCATGTCTGTGGGCGTTACATTTGCGGGCGCGCTGTTGGGAAATACCGGCATTACCATGGCAGGTGCGTTTACGCTGGCGGCGGGCATCGCCATCCAGAATTTTCCGGAAGGGGCGATCATCTCCATGCCGCTTAGAAGCGAGGGGATAGGCAGATGGCGGGCGTTTGTCTACGGTGCGCTGTCGGGTGTCGTGGAACCGGTTGCGGCGGCAGTCACCATCCTTTTGGCAGAACAGATCGTGCCGGCGCTTTCCTATATGCTGGCTTTTGCGGCCGGCGCCATGATCTATGTGGTGGTGGAGGAGCTGATCCCGGAATCCCAGGCGGGAGAACACAGCAATATCGGCACCATCGGCGTTGCGGCAGGGTTCATCCTGATGATGATACTGGATGTGGCGCTGGGATAGCGCTACACATGGAACAACATCCTTTTGGAAAAGGTATTCCGATACTCACTTGGCGAAAGCCCGGTGAGTTTTTTGTAGGTACGGGAGAAATTGTGGCTGTCGCTGAAGCCAACTGCTTTGGCGATCTCGGTGATCGGTTCGTTGGTGTCGATCAGCATAAAGCTGGCCGTGTCCATTTTTGTTTTCAGAATATACTGTTTTAGCGGGATGCCGCATATCTGTGCAAAGCGGTGGGATATATATTTCTCATTATAGCCGAAGGCAGCGGCGATTTCGGTAATCTTGATATTCCGTGAAATATTCGTCTTGATATAATCCATGATGTCTAAATAGATCTGCTTCTGGTTCTCAGAATAATTCTCCACAGGAAGCACTAACGTAAGCTGTCCGTAAAGCTCGGTCAGGATACTGGTGGACATGGCATCCAAAGCGATGGAAGGATACTCGCTTCTGACGATGTCCTGCAGCTGTTTCATCAGAATAACGACTTTCTCCGGTTTGGGGATCGGGCCGGTCTGCGGAATCGTAAAGTAATTTTCCCGGGTGGGGGGTGGTAAAACGGTATCTGGTGTAAGAATGAGTGGTAATTCGCCTGGCTGCGTGGAAAAATGAAGCCAGTAGAACGCACAGTAAGAGGGTTTGAAGCCCTGCCGCCAGGAAGGGCTGGGCGGCAGAAGCAGGTATTCGCCGTTTTTGACAACAAATTTTTCGTTGTTGTAGTTTAAATACAGGATTCCTTCTGTCATGACGATCAGTTCATAATTTGTCAGCGGAAAACTCTGATGCTTCCATTCCGCAGAAGGGGCTTTGAATTTTCCGGTCAGCTCGTAGCTGAAAAGCTGCTTTGCAGGTAAGCATAATGTGTTCATACTGCTTTTTCTCTTTCGTAGGATTGCCTTTGTTTCAGGTCTTCTTGTTCCGTCCGGTCATGTTAGGAAAATTTAACAATAGATATTTGAAAAAGTGAATATCACTTTGATTGGTTTGGTGTCAAAAAGTCAGGAGATGCAGGTGTTAAAAAGAAAGAAGTGGAAAAAGAACACCTAATGTATGGAAGTGATATTTACGTTATCAAGGAGTAGTGTTATTTTAATTTTGCAGTCAAGTTGCACGAAAGAAAAACGATATCATCGTTTTGATGTGATAATATGCTTAAAAAATACGAAGGCAGAACATGTGCGGGTGTTAAAAGTGTATAGTCATATTCTGTTGCAGCCTGACGTTGTATAAGAAAAGGGAAAGGAAGGAAAAGGTTTTATGAAGAAAAGAGCATTATCAATGTTGCTTTCCGTAGCTATGGTCGCGTCTGTTCTGGCGGGTTGTGGCGGAGGCGGTTCTGCAGAGACAGCCAGTGGTACGGCAGCCGCAGACACGGAGACGACTGAAAGCGGTGACGGTGCAGCTGCGGCAGACGGATCTGCATCTGCAGCGTCGGGGGAGCCGGTCAAGCTGAAAGCGCTGTTTATTGCCCACGCATTGACCAAGGACGTGAATGAGATGCAGTGGCTTGCGGAGGTGGAAGCAGAAGCCAATGTGGAGATTGAGTGGGAAGTGATCAGGGCGGATTGGGAAACCGTAAAGTCCACCAGATTTGCAGCGGGCGATGTGCCGGACCTGCTGTTCAATGCCACGGTTGACGAAGATTATACGAAATATAACGGTCTGTTCCTGGACATGACCCCTTATCTGTCGGAAGAATTGACCCCTAATATCCTGTCCATGTTTGAGGAGGAGCCGGATACGAAAGTTCTGGCAACGACGATGGAAGGTAAGATCTATGCGACGCCGAAGTTCCAGGGTAAATGGCCGTCCACCAACACGATCATGTTCATCAATCAGGAATGGCTGGATAATCTCGGGCTGGAGATGCCGACTACCTTTACGGAATTTAAAGAAGTGCTGACGGCGTTTAAGGAACAGGATGCCAACGGTAACGGCGACCCTGATGATGAGATTCCTTTTGACTACAATGCATACGGCGGCAACAATGCGTGGTTCAACAGCGCTTACTCTCTGACGAATCTGCTTGGTTCTCTTGGCATCCAGCTTACCAACTGGGGATTCGACGGTTATTTTGCCGAGGACAGTCAGGTGAAGTGCTATGCGGTGGACGAGAGATATAAGCTGTTTATGAAATATCTGGCGGATCTTTATGCCGATGGTCTGATCAATCCGAATGCCCTGACCAACGACTATTCTGCATTCCAGTCTCTTTCCAGAGGTAATGAGGCGGGTGAAGCGGTTGTAGGATGTGTATTCGGCTGGGAGGAGACCGACAAGTTCGGACCGGAGCTGTACAGCCAGTATAAGCCGGTTCCGGCATTGGAGTACGATATTGACTGTGAGCCGGGCACCTATGATACGAGATGGCGGGATGACTATACGGGCCTGAATATGTCCAGCAACAGAGTATGTCTCAGCGCTAACTGTGCTGATCCGGTAGCTGCCATGAGATTTATCGACCGTTTCTATGATCCGACACATTCCGTAGAATCCCTGTTTGGCGGCGTGACGGACGGCTGTATTGAAGTGACGGGTGACAACAGCTATAAGGTGCTTGATCCGCTGGATCCGAACACGGATGCCGGTACGTGGAAATGGACCAGTACATTTGCTGATAACGGCCCGATGTATATCAGAAGAGCAAGTGAGATCGAGATGGCACAGGATATGACCTATGCATTGGAGGAGAGAAAAACCTACGATGATGTCATCGCCAAGGCAAGCGTGTCAGATACTTATCCGCAGATGTTCATGAAGTATACGGAAGAGGATCGGAATACGATGGCTCTGACACAGGCCAACATCAACAATATCATTGACAATCAGTGGTCACTGTGGATGACAGGCGAGCAGGATATTGATTCCACGTGGGATGCATACGTGGAGAGCGTTAATAACGCCGGACTTCCGCAGATTCTTGAGATTCGTCAGGCAGCCTTCGACGAATATTTAAAGAGTGCAAAATAATCCCAATATAAAGGGAAAGAAAAGCGGAGAGGTACGTTCAGGGTATCTCTCCGCCTTTTTGTAAAAACCTGTCAGCAGAGAGAAGGGAGAAACGAATATGGGTAGTAAGAACCAAACTGCTACGGCAAATAAGAGTCTCGGATTTCGGACGAAAAAATATTTCGAGCATAACTGGCAGCTCTGGCTGATGCTGTTGCCTGCCATGCTCTATATACTGGTGTTCTGTTATGTGCCGATGTACGGCATACAGCTTGCATTCCGTGAGTACAGTTTTCAGACGGGCATAACGGGCGGCAAGTGGGTAGGGCTGAAATATTTCAGACAGTATTTTGAGAGTCCCATGTTTTTCAGTACGTTGAAGAATACTTTCGTTATTTCATTCTGGAGTATTGTGGTGGGATTTCCGGCGCCGATTATTCTGGCAATGATCATCAATCAGCTGCGGAACAAGAGGTGGAAGAAGACAGTGCAGACGACCGTCTATATTCCTTATTTTATTTCCACGGTTGTCATGGTATCCATGATCAACGTTATGTTTGCCAATGGCAGCGGCGTTGTGGGCAACTTCCTGAAGGCGCTCCATCTGGTGGCGGCAGATACCAATATACTGGGTAAGGAGTCGGCCTTCGTACCGCTTTATGTGCTGACCGGTGTATGGCAGGCGATGGGCTGGAACAGTATCATCTATATCGCAGCGCTTTCGTCCGTGGATACGCAGTTGTATGATGCCTGTAAGATCGACGGGGCCAACCGCTGGCAGACGATGCTGCATATCGACTTTCCGGCCATCGTGCCTACGATCATGATCCTGCTGATCATGAATATGGGAAATATCCTGAATGTCGGTTTTGATAAGGTGTATCTGATGCAGAACAGTCTGAATCTGGGAATTTCCCAGGTTATTTCCACCTATGTATATTCCGTGGGTGTCAAGTCCTCGCAGTTTTCTTTCGGTGCCGCGGTGGGGCTGTTCAATACGGTGATCAACTTCTTTTTCCTGGTGGTGACGAACTGGATCTCCAGACGTTCTACGGGAACAGGTTTGATGTAAGGAGGGGATATTTATGAATAAAGCGATTGGAAATAGAAAAACCCTGTCAGACCGTATCTTCGGTTTTGCGATTCTGGCACTCAGTATCCTGATTTTTGTGATCATCCTGTATCCGCTGTGGTTTATTGTGATAGCTTCCATCAGCAATTCCAATCTGGTCAATCTGGGACAGGTGAAATTCTGGCCGAAGGACATCCGGTTTTACGGGTATCAGCAGATCATTGAGGATACCAGGATCTGGAGAGGTTATCTGAATACGCTGATCTATGTGCTGGCGGGCACTGCCCTCAACATGGTCGTTACCATGCCGGCAGCCTATGCCCTGTCCAGAAGAGGCTTCAAGGCGCGGAACAAGGTGATGTTTTACTTCGTTTTCACGATGTTTTTCAGCGGCGGTCTGGTGCCTACCTATATGACGATCAGCTCCCTGAACCTGATTTCCACCAAGACGATCCTGATCATTTTCGTGGCGGTCAATACTTATAATCTGATCATTGCGAGAACCTTTATCGAGAATTCCATCCCGGAAGATCTGTATGAGGCGGCGATCCTGGATGGCTGTTCACATTTTGCTTATTTTACGAAAGTGGTCGTTCCGTTGTCCAAGGCAGTTAATTCCGTGCTGGTCCTGTATTATGCAGTGTATCACTGGAACGATTATTTCAATGCTCTCGTCTATAACAGCAAGCAGGAAAACGCGCCCCTGCAGATTGTGCTGCGGGAGATCCTGCTGCTAAACCAGGCTTTTGCCAGCGGCAACGGCGGCGTGCAGGGCGGATACGGGCAGTCCTCCGCGGATCAGGTAAAATATGCGGTCATCATCGTGTCTACGCTGCCGATTCTGTGCGTGTATCCCTTTGTACAGAAATATTTTGAGAAGGGTGTTATGATCGGCGCCGTGAAGGGATAAGGGTAAATGAAAAAATACAGCGGGAAAATGAGGAGAAGGAGTGTTGGAAAACATGGGAAAGATCAAAAATTTTAATTACCGGAATGTAGAGCTGCTTGACAGTCACTGGAGGCGCCAGCGTGAGACCACGGTGGAAACTTATCTGGGAATCGAAAACGACGACCTGCTTCACTATTTCCGTGTGCTGGCCGGCCTGTCAGATAACAGCAGCGGTCTGGCGGGCTGGTATGGCAACAATGCCTCTACATTCGGACAGAAACTGGGTGCGTTCGCCAGGTTGTATCTGACGACAGGGGATGAAAGGTTAAAAGAGAAGGCAGTTGCGCTGGCAGACGGCTGGGGAGAGTGCGCCGCGGCATCGAAGAAGGTCATAGACGTCAACGATACATATGTGTATGACAAATTGATGGGCGGTTTTCTGGACATGCTGGAGTATCTGGAATATGAGCCGGCGAAAGAGTATATCCGGCTTTTAACACAGAGTGCTTCGCGACGCTTTGATCAGACGGTGGAGCGGGACGGCCTGCAGGTCATGGCGGGCAATATGATCGAATGGTATACGCTGCCGGAACAGCTCTATCGTGCCTGGATGCTGACGGGAGAGACACTTTATAAAGAGTTTGCCGGGGAGTGGGATTACCCCTATTTCTGGGATAAGCTGAACGGGAAGGATTTTAAGATTGGACCCCGTCACGCCTACAGCCATATCAACAGTCTGTCCAGTGCTGCCAGAGCCTATCTGGTAACGGGGGACGAACAGTATCTGTCCGCTGTGAAGACTGCCTATGAGGAAGTTCTGGCGCACCATACCTTCGCGACAGGCGGATACGGGCCGGCGGAATGTCTTTTTGCAGATGAGGAAGGATATCTGGGAGATTCACTGAAGGCGAACTGGGACAGGGATAAGATTCATGCATCTTATCGCAACTTTGCAGATTTTGTCTGCACGAGGGATGATAAATGGGGCAGCTGTGAGGTGTCCTGCTGCAGTTGGGCGGTATTTAAGCTGTGCAACTATCTTCTGACCATAACAGGAGAGGCGAAGTATGGGGACTGGGCGGAGAGAATGCTCTACAACGGCTGTGGCGGACAGCTTCCTGTCACACCGGAGGGGAAGGTCATGTATTATGCAGATTACTTTGTCAACGGTGGGTTTAAGTCCGTGGAGGATGGGAGGCTGCATCCTGACGGCTGTTCTTTTGAATGGCAGTGTTGTACGGGAACCTGGCCGCAGGATGTGGCGGAGTATGCCAATATGCTTTATTATCAGGACGAGAACGGGCTGTATGTGAGCCAGTATCTGCCGTCCAGAGTCTTTTTCGAGACGGCGGGCAGACAGTATGTGCTGGAAAATATGAGCGTTTATCCGCGGGAAAAGACGATCCGTTTCCGGCTTAAGGAGAAGACGGGAGACAAAGGAACAAAACGGTTCGCTATTCGCTTCCGGGTGCCTTCCTGGGCGGTTGGTACCAATGTGGTGAAGATAAACGGAGAGTGCACAGAGGAGATGGAGGGTAAGGTAGAGCCGAACAGCTGGATCGTATTGGAGCGCCCATGGCAGGATGGAGATGAGATCGAGCTTGCGTTCGCGTTTTCACTGCGGTTTCAGCGGGTGGATTCCTGCTCGCCACAGATCATGGCGCTCTCGTATGGTCCGGTGGTTCTGGTGTGCGATAAGATGACACTCTTTACAGGGGACACGGAACACCCCGAGACGTGGATCGAGCCGATTGAGAAGGCGGGGTATTCCTTTGCCTTCCGGACAAAGCCGGGACATGTGAAGCCCTTCGGACATCTGACAAGAGAGTTTTATCCTTACTATGAGGTGCCGGAGATGGAGTGGTACTATATGTACAACAGAATCTCTGAGACGTGATGCGGATGACAGGGATAAAAGCTAATATATTATCTAGTATTTGCATTTTATGAAGAGTTGGGATAAAATATTATCCATGAATACATCATTTTTTTTATCAAAAACACCAGGAGAGATACAGAGACTAATCGCAGACCGTATCCGTACCATCCGCAGAAGACGGAAGATATCGCAGGTGAAGTTAAGTCAGTTGTCAGGTGTAAGCCTGGGGTCTGTGAAGCGATTTGAACGAAGCGGTGAGATTTCTTTTCTCTCCCTGATCAAAATTGCAACTGCGCTTGAGCTGGAAGAAGAACTGGAGCATTTATTTGTGGACGTTCCGCCTGCGTCTATAGAGGAGATCATTCGTGGACAGTCTTACTGATGGATGGAGCCGCCTGCTGGTAGACCGCCTGATGTGCTGTACTGTAATGTGTTTGCTCATAACAGGGACGATCATTCCAGGAATTTTTCTTATCTGTATGATGAGCAGGAAGCATGTTATAAACTTACAATACTGGAGGCAGCGGTTCAGGCAGGTATCAGGGAAACGCAGGCAAGAAAAATTGCGTGCGATATACGGGAGTGCGTTGAGGATATGCTTGAGGGATATCTCAAAAAGCATATGGTTTACAAAATTTAAAGGAGGAAACAAACATGTTGCATTATTTTGAAGAGAAGGACGGCAGCCTGCTTTTCCGGGAGAACGGGGAGAGCGTGATGGTAACGCCCTGGGGTGCGAACAGCTTTCGGGTGCGGGCGGCGTTTCTGGGTGAGATAGAAGAGGGGAGCGTGGCCCTGTCTGCGCCGCAGGATCCGGCACAGGAAGGCAGTATCAGCATAGAGGAGCAGCGGGCGTCCATCACCAATGGGAAGATTCGGGCGGAGCTTACCGTGAATCCCTGGGGGAAAGCGCTGCAGATCACTTTCTATGATCAGAAGGGAAAAGTGCTGCTGCAGGAGATTCCCAACGGCGGCGCGCTGCAGAAGAAGGCGAGGCATTTCCGGCCTCTGGCCGGCGGCGGGTATCATCTGAAAGCCAGTTTCGTGTCCGATCCGGAAGAAAAGATCTACGGTATGGGACAGTACCAGCAGGAAACCTTTGACTTAAAGGGATGCAATCTGGAGCTGGCCCACAGGAATTCACAGGCCAGTGTTCCTTTCTATATTTCCAGCCTGGGGTATGGCTTTTTGTGGCATAATGCGGCCATAGGCGAGGTGCATTTCGGCAGCAACACTACGGAATGGATCGCGGAAGATACCAGGCAGCTGGATTACTGGATCACGGCGGGAGACACGCCGGCACAGATCGAGGAGGCCTATACGGCCGTGACGGGCAGGGCGCCGATGATGCCGGAGTACGGTCTGGGCTTCTGGCAGTGTAAGCTGCGTTATTACAATCAGGAGCAGGTGCTGCAGATTGCCCGGGAATACAAGAAGCGTGAGATTCCGGTAGATGTGCTGGTGATTGATTATTACCATTGGCCCCGGTGTGGTGACTGGCGTTTTGATGAGGAGTATTTCCCGGATCCGGCGGCGATGATACGGGAGATACAGGATATGGGTATCCGGGTGATGGTATCCATCTGGCCGCAGGTGGACTGGCGCAGTGAGAATTACGAGGAGATGAAGCAGCAGGGACTTCTGGTAAAAAGCAATTCCGGCGTGGACGTGCAGATGATCTTCCACGGCAACAATGTGTTCATGGATGCCACCAACCCGCGCACAAGGGAGTACGTGTGGGAGAAATGCCGGAAGAATTATGCAGATCTGGGCATCCGCACTTTCTGGCTGGATGAGGCGGAGCCGGAGTTTACCACGTATGATTTTGCAGATTACCGTTATCATGCCGGTTCCGTGGCACAGATCGGCAATATCTATCCGCGGGAATACGCACGGCTTTTCTATGAAGGACAGAAGGCGGACGGACAGGAGGATATCGTGAATCTGATCCGTTGTGCCTGGGTGGGCAGTCAGAAATATGGAGCACTTGTCTGGTCGGGGGATATTATGTCAACCTATGAGGACTTCCGCAAACAGATCTGCGCGGGCATACATATGGGGCTCTGCGGAATTCCCTGGTGGACCACGGATATCGGCGGATTTCACGGCGGCAATATCCACGACGATGGTTTTAAGGAGCTGTTGATCCGCTGGTTCCAGTTCGGCGCTTTCTGTCCGGTCATGCGTATTCATGGCTGCCGCCAGCCCGGGCAGCAGATCGTCAATAAAGCGGGCGAGGTGCGTGAGTGGACAGGCGCGGAGAATGAGGTCTGGAGCTACGGGGAAGAGAATTATGAGATCATGGTGAAGTTCATCCGTATCCGGGAGATGATGCGTGATTATACGCGGAGCGTCATGCAGGCGGCACATGATGTGGGAGCGCCGGTGATGCGGGCCATGTTCTATGAATTTCCGGAGGATAAGGTATGCTGGGAGATTCAGGATGCCTACATGTTCGGGCCGGATCTTCTGGTGGCGCCCATCTGTCATGAGAAGGCAGCAGGACGCAGCGTATATCTGCCTGCAGGCACGTTCTTCGTGCACGCCGGGACGGGTGACAGATATGAGGGCGGCCAGTGGTACGAGGTGGCGGCGGACATTCATACCATACCGGTATTTCTGAGAGAAGGCAGACAGGACTACCTGATCGGGAAGATTTGATCCGTGCCTGGAAGGAATGTTGAAATAAGAAATGTTGAAACAGGATAGACAGAGGGAGACTACTGTGAAAGAAAGTAGACCTTCATTACTATTTGTGCCGCTGACGGAAAGGCGGCGGAATGGAGATTACTATGGATAAAAACAGATTTGCCATCACTCCGCCTATGGGGTGGAACAGCTACGATTACTATGACACCACGGTGAATGAGGCGCAGGTCAGGGCGAATGCGGACTATATGGCGGCGCATCTGAAAGCGTTCGGCTGGGAGTATGTGGTGGTGGACATTGAATGGTACAGTAACGATGCGGGAACGGTGCGGGACAGGTTCCAGTACATCCCGTTCGGAGATATCGAGATGGACGAGTACGGCAGGCTGCAGCCTGCGCCGGAGCGTTTTCCCTCTTCGGCAGGCGGAAAGGGCTTCGGGCCGCTGGCGGACTATGTGCACAGTCTGGGATTAAAGTTCGGAATCCATATTATGAGGGGGATTCCCCGTCTTGCGGCACAGCAGCGTTGTCCGGTGCCGGGGGCCAAAGAGACGGCAGACAGGATCGCAGATCCTTCTTCGATCTGTATCTGGAACCCGGATATGTATGGCGTGCGCGGTACGGCGGACGGACAGGCCTACTATGATTCCCTGCTTGCCATGTACGCGCAGTGGGGCGTGGACTTTATCAAGTGCGACGATATCTGTGACAGCAGACTGTACAGGACGGAGCCTTTCTCCGGCTGGGAGGAGACGAGAATGATCCACCGGGCCATCGAGAAATGCGGCCGGCCCATCGTCCTCAGCCTTTCGCCGGGACCGGCTCATATCGACCGGGCATGGGAGTACTGCCGGTATGCGAATATGTGGCGGATCACCGATGACTTCTGGGATGAGTGGAGCCTGCTCAAGGCGATGTTTGTCCGCTGTGAGATGTGGCAGGATCATGTGCGGGAAGGCTGTTTCCCGGACTGCGACATGCTGCCGCTGGGGAAACTGGGCAAGGGCTTCGGGAACGGCGAGTGGGATACCCGCTTTACGAGAGAGGAGCAGAAGACCATGATGACATTATGGTGCATGTTCCGTTCTCCGCTGATGATCGGGGCGGAACTGACACGGCTGGACGACTGGACGCTGTCTCTGCTGACAAACGGAGAGCTGCTTGCGATGCTGGGGGAGAACTGCAGCGGAACGCAGCTTGTGCGCACGGAAGAATACGCTGTCTGGAAGAATAAAGACGAGGCGTCCGGCAGGCTCTGTGTGGCGCTTTTTAACTTAAGTGACGGGGACAGAGAGCTTTCCATTGCCCTTTCTGCGCTTGGCGAGGAGACCTGCGAGAAGCAGCAGGATGCAGAACTGTATGAGATCTGGGAGAAAAAGGAGAGCAGCACGGTTGACGGCAGGATCGCGGTACAGGTGCCGGCACATGGAGTGAAGGTCTATCGGGTCGGCCGATAGAAGGGGGCCGGTCGGAAGGGATACTTCATATAAGGGAGTGTCCTTTTCGGCGTTTGGGTTTTTCTGTGGTACAAATGTTATAACCCCGATGAAAATGGTTTACAGTCTGTAAGCTAAATGGAACTATCTGTTTTAAAACATATTCGTTTTTCACATCGTCTGCCAGATAAGAATATCCGCCTTTTCTATTCCAGCTGCTTCTCTACCTGTAAAATACTGTCTATGTTGGGGCTGCCCCTTGTTCTTAATATTCGCAAGGTAATGCGGACAAAAATATATTTCGTCGCACACCTTTTTCCGGCTCTCCTTGCGTCCCTTACGCACCGCTTTGATTGCTTCCCCAAAAGACTTAAAATCATATCGTGGTACTGGTCTTTTGCCGTATTCATTCACCATATTACATTTTATTGTTCATCTTTTTTGGGATATGTCTATATAGTTCTATTGATTAGCTTGAATAATTCCTATTTCTGCCCCGGAAGCAGCGAAGAAATAGGGCATTTCAGAAAGACGGGTGTAAAAGCTATGTGAGGAAAACCGCATACCCGGCGTAGCAAAATTCAGCCGTATGTGGCTGATACCAAAGGACGCAGAAAAGCCCGCAGACGCGAGAAGAAAGGATAATTCAAAAGTAGATAAATAGTTGAAAATTAAGTGTTATATTCATTTTAAGGAGGTACAGAAATGAATACGAAAATACTGATAGTTGATGATGAATTAGATATTGTGCAAATGCTTCGCAGCTTTTTTGAAAGCAAAGGTTATCTTGTATTATCTGCTGTAAATGGAAAAGAAGCATTAAAACAAATAGAACGACAGCCGGACATTATTTTGCTTGATATCAATATGCCCGAATTTGACGGGTTAGAAGTTTGTGAACGCATTCGCAATTATTTATCCTGCCCTATCCTTTTTCTGACTGCCCGAATTGAAGATACTGATAAGGTAAAAGGATTTGCCGCTGGTGGTGATGATTATATTGTCAAGCCTTTTTCGCTTATGGAGCTTGAAGCAAGGGTAGCTGCCCATTTGCGCCGGGAAACGCGGCATAGCTTTGAAGCACAGGTAAAATTTTCCGGCGATTTGACGATTGACTACCTGGAACGCTGTCTGTTTTTTGCCGATAAGCGTGTTGGTCTTGCCAAAAAGGAATTTGATATTGTAGAGCTGTTATCTCAAAATCCGGGACAAGTCTTTGATAAGGAACGTATTTATGAGCGTATTTGGGGTTATGACAGTGAAGGGGATAGCAGCGTTGTAACAGAACATATCCGCAGGATACGGACAAAAATTGCTGCATATACAGACCGGGTATATATTGAAACAGTTTGGGGGTGTGGCTACAAATGGATAAAATAAAGTGTTCCGGGCGGGATTTATCTCTCCGAAAAAGTCTCATGCTTTATGTTATTGCTTATGCTATAATTGCTCTTGTTCTTTCAGTAGTGACTTTTTCGATATGTGATTATGCCACTGATAAGATTAAATCATCATATCCTTTAACTGGTGAACAGTATTATTTGACAAATGAACAGGGTGAACAGTTGGGAAATGGTACTTTTATTGGTGATGCGACTGTTCATATGTCTAAACAGGACGAACGCATAATAGCTCTGTTGGAACTATTACCTATAATTGCCGTACCTGTTTATTCTGCCTTATGTATCATGGCAGCGTCTTTACTGTTTTATAGAAATAAACTCAAAATACCACTTGCAGAATTGAGGGCAGCGTCTGAAAAAATATCAAACAACGACTTGGAATTTTCAATCGAATATGATAGTAAAGACGAATTAGGGCAGCTATGTACTTCCTTTGAAATCATGCGGACTACTCTTGCAAATAACTTTTCTAAAATGTGGCGGCAAGTTGAGGAACGAGGACGGCTTAACGCTGCTTTTGCTCATGATCTGCGCACCCCGCTTACAGTATTAAAAGGATATAATGAAATGCTGCAAACAAGCGAACATATTCAGACAAAAGAAATAGCCGCCACTATGGGTAAGCACATATGCCGTATGGAAACTTATGTAAGCAGCATGAGCAATCTTCATCGCATGGAGGACACACAGCCGGATTACAAGCCTGTTTCTTTGCAGTCGTTCCTTTCCTCTCTGTATGAAAGCGCAAAGATTGTATGCACACAGAATGGAAAAATGCTTCTTTTGCAAAATGAAGTGTCCGAGTTTCAGCTTTCTCTTGATAGTTCGTTTATTATACAGGTATGTAATAATCTGATCTCAAATGCTGTACGGTATGCCCGCAACACGGTAACACTATCTTTTTCTTTACAGGATAATCTTTTTTTGCTTTCGGTATCAGATGACGGAAAAGGCTTTGATAAAAATAGTCTGCATAATGTGACAGCTCCGTATTTCACAGAAGAAACAAATCACTCTGAACATTTTGGGCTTGGTCTATATATCTGCAAATTACTCTGCGAACATCACGACGGATACTTGAGGATTGATGATATTTCAAACGGTGCAAAAGTGTCTGCATTTTTCAAATCCCAGCCTTGTAGATAAAAAGTAGATAATTACTATTTATACTCTCCATGAAAACACATGGAGAGTATTTTTGCTTTCAATGAGGAAAGGAGCTTTATATGGAATTAAAAACAATCGAGCTTACTAAAAAATTCGGTTCAAAAACTGCTGTAAACCATTTGAATATAACTCTGACAAACGGTGTTTATGGTTTGTTAGGTGCAAACGGGGCGGGAAAGACTACATTCATGCGGCTACTATGTAACATTCAAACTCCCACATCCGGGAAGATTGTTTTGAACGATAAAAACATTGTAGGACTTAACGAAAAATATCGTGGTCTTTTAGGTTATCTTCCACAGCACTTTGGTTATTACCCCGATTTTACAGCACTGGATTTTCTGTTGTATGTATCTGCCTTAAAAGGACTAAACGAAAAAAATGCAGAGAAAAAGTCAAAGGAGTTACTTGAAGCTGTTGGATTGTCCGCTGAGAGTAAACATAAAATAAAGACTTTTTCCGGCGGTATGAAGCAGCGTTTAGGGATTGCACAGGCAATGCTGGGCGATCCACACATTTTAATTTTAGACGAGCCAACAGCGGGACTTGACCCAAAAGAGCGAGTGCGCTTTCGTAATTTGATAAGTGCCTTTGCTAAAAACCGTATTGTGATTTTGTCAACACATATTGTTTCAGATGCAGAGTTTATTGCAGAAGAAATCATTATGATGAAATCGGGGCAAATTGTTCACTTTGGAAAGCCACAGGAAATTACTGCCGAGATTGACGGGCAAGTATGGGAATGTGCGGTTCCGTCTGCTTATGCTGAAACATATGCAGCAAAATTTAATACGAGCAATTTTCGTAACACAGACAAGAGTGAAACTATTTTACGGATAATTTCTGAATGTCCACCTATGGAAAATGCAGTAAGAGTACAACCTGATTTGGAAGATTTATATTTATTTTACTTCAAAGGAGATATAGAGGAATGAAAAAACTAATACAATTTGAATTGCGAAAGATATTCTCAAAGCGTCTTACACAAGCCGCGCTGATTGCATTGTTCCTTTTGTCGGTTCTCTTAGGCTTTTCCGCTTATCAAAATATGTATGCTTCTGACGGGAAAAGCCGCGAGGGAACGGGACGGGTAGCTGTTGAAATTGATAAAGCTATCGCAGGAAAATATGAGGGACTGTTGACTGATGAAAAAGTACAACAAATGATGATAGAGTTTAAGCCCAAACAGGATTTACATGGTATGAATGCGGCATATCTTTATCAAAATGCCCTGCAATCGGCTTTATTTCGTAACTTCTCTGATCTGAATGGCAACTGGAACGGCTTTGGTGTTTCTGATGTGTTTGAAAGTGAAGAAATTAAAATCGGATATATATATGGCTGGCTTCAAACAAGCCAAAATATGGTGAGGATATTTGTTGTTCTATCATTAGTTGTTGCCATTATGATTGCACCTGTTTTTTCTGGAGAATACGGGGGTGTTGATAATATCATTTTAACGAGCAGATATGGAAAAACAAAATGTGCAACAGCAAAGATCATTGGAAGTATTTTAGCGGCGTTGATTGTAACTACCGTTGTTTCGATAATTAACTTTGTATATGCTTTTATACTGTATGGAGGTAGTGGGCTGGATTGCAGTATTCTCTTTGCTCCTGCGGATTTTGCCACGGAGTACATTCCATTTAACATTACTTGCGGTACATTGCTAAACTATCAAATACTTTTAGCATTTACCAGTGTTATCAGTGTTACAGGTATTACATTGGTCTTATCTGCGGTATGCAAAAATCAAACGGCAGCATTAGTAGCTTCTGCGGCAGTTTATCTATTTCCTGTTTTGCTGCCAGTTACCGAAACAAGTTCATTATTCAAAATCATTACGCTATTGCCGCTGTATCATGTACAGTTTGCTTCTCTTATGTCGGTAGATCAAGTAAGTGGTAAGGTACTTTATGCGCTATTGGCTGTACCTGTTGCTTTGATATTCATGGTAATTGGCATTTTGGTTTCCCATAGAGTGTTTGCGAAACATCAGGTTTTATAAACGAATTTATTTATGGAGGTGAACTTTATGGAGCTGTCTTCCTCTGAAATTTTTAGAAATGAGCGACACGGAACTCTGTATTGTCGTTAAGTATGGATCGAAACATTTGCGGTACTGAAAGGCGCCAATCCGACAAAAAGTAAAATATAATTGACACAAAGACTGCTATATGATACCCTGTTTTTGAAAGGGGGGGGGTAAATGGCAAGGAATATCCCGATCAAAGTAGCACGTGCCGAGAAGGATATGACACAGAAGGAGCTGGCTGAGGCCGTGGGGGTTTCCAGACAGACGATAAATGCGATCGAGCAGGGAGAATACAATCCCACGATCAGGTTGTGCCGTGCCATCTGCCGGGTATTGGGGAAGCGTCTTGACGATCTGTTCTGGGAGGAAGAATGAGAAGGAAGCAGTCAGGGCGCAATAACGCAAAAGCAGGGGATGGTAGTAGGAGGTCATGATGTATGAGAAAAGGAAAGCTGCGAAGGAACAGACTGGATGAGAGGCAGGAGCAGAAGATGTTGCAGATCGAACATAACGGCTGCTGGATCGCCTTCTGGGGATTGGCGATCTCTCTTTTTGTGGGGTGCTGTCTGGGACTGGAATGGAGAAATCTGGTGGGAGAATGGATCGTCTTTATGGGTCTGTCTCTTTACATTGTGATTGCATGCCTGAAGAACGGTATCTGGGACCGGAAGCTGGAACCCACGCCGAAAGTGAATCTGTGCGCCAGCATCATTGCCGGAATCGTCTGCGGGGTACTGCAGTTTGCCAGATCCTACCGGAAATATCAGGCCCTGGCGGGTTCGGCTGCCGCGGGTGTATTTATGCTGGTATTTACTGTCGCAGTCTGTTATGCGGTGGTATCGTTCGTGGCGTTTCTCTATCGCAGGCGGGTGGAGCGGCTTGAGTCGGAGGAGGAAGAGGACGAGGAGGATGAGCAATAGGATCCATCCGGCAGAGCGCATGGCGTGAGAAGCATCCCGGTGCGTCCGCGTCTGCAGCAAAGCGTCAGGAAGTAAAAGAAGAAAGGGAAAGGGGAAGTAAACGTGATCAAAGCGGATCATCTGATAAAAACTTTTGTCAGAAATGAAAAGAAGAACAGGAAAATGGAGATCAATGCCGTTGACGATATCTCATTGACGGTGGAGGAAGGAGAGATCGTGGGGATTTTGGGGCCCAACGGGGCGGGCAAGACCACACTGCTGCGCATGATGTCCAGGCTGATGAAGCCCACCAGCGGACAGGTCAGCATCCGGATGGGAGAAACGGAGATGACGGACGAGATCGAAGTCAAACGGCATATCGGTTATCTGTCCAACAATACGAAGCTCTACGGCAGACTTTCGTCCCGTGAGCTGCTGCAGATGCTGGGCACCATCTACGGCATCCCGGAACAGACGGTGGAAGAGCGGATCAGGCAGATCAGTGAGGTCCTGTCCATGGATGCTTTTCTGGATAACCGGATCGAGAAGCTCTCGACGGGACAGACGCAGCGGGCGTCCATCGCCAGATGTCTGGTGCACGACCCGCAGGTCTATATCTTCGACGAGCCGACGCTGGGACTGGATATCATCAGCAGCGCGTCTATCATTGATTTCATGAAAAGGGAGAGAGACAGAGGAAAGACAGTGCTCTACTCCACGCATTATATGGAAGAGGCGGAATATCTCTGCGACCGGATCGTGATGATCCATCGGGGGAAGATCATCAGCGAAGGCACGCCGGCGGAATTGAGGGAGCGGACGAAGAAGGACAGCCTGCGGGATGTTTTTTCAGGGCTGATTCTGGAAGAAAGCGGCAGTATACTGCCGGATGCAGCCGACGGCTCATATGAGCAGCCAGGCGGTATAAAAGGAGGGCGTGCATAATGAACACGAAGATTATCAGGACTTTGGTGAAGAAAGAAATGCTGGATGTCTTCCGCGACAAGAAGACCGTGATCATGATGATGGTGGTGCCGGTGATCCTGTACCCGCTGATCTTTATAGGCGCCATGCAGGTGGTAGCCTTCATCTCTTCCAGTATGGAGACACAGAATTACAGGATCGCGGTGGATGCCGGGGATGACGACGCCTTTTTACATAAGCTGCTGGAACAGGGGGAAGCTGACGAAGAGGAAAATGCATACGAGATCACGATCGTGGATGCGGCTTCCGTTGCGGACTATGAAGCCGCTTTGAATGAGGAGACCATAGACGTCTATGTTGCGGGAAAGATGCAGGACGGTCGGATGCAGTATGACGTATATTATCTGAACTCTGTCACCAACTCGGATTACGCGGCCGGTATTGTCATGGAGGCTTTCGATGAGCTGCGGGAAGAGATGACGAGACAGCGGATCGAGGCGGCCGGTCTTAACGTGCATGAGATTCTGGAGCCGATCGGCTATGAGAAGGAAAACATGTCCAGCAGTGAGCAGTCTCTGGGCAGTATCATGGGTTCTGTCCTGCCTTTCATGCTGATCATCAGTCTGCTGATGGGCACCATGTATCCGGCCATTGATACGACGGCGGGTGAGCGGGAGCGGGGAACGCTGGAAACCATACTGACCCTGCCGGTGACGAACAGGCAGCTGATCGTGTCGAAGTTCATTACGGTGGCGGTGATCGGCATGATCTCGGCGCTCCTGAATATTCTTTCGATGGGCGGGATTGCCTTCTATATCTATGCGATCCTGGAGATGCAGTCGGATGTGGGTTCCTTTGACATGGCGATGTTCGTGCCGGCGATCCTGGTATGTATGCTGGCCATATTTGCCTTTTCGCTGTTTATCAGTGCGGTGACCATGTGCGTGACTTCATTTGCGAAGAGTTATAAAGAGGCCAACAACTATATTACGCCGTTGATGCTGGTGGTAATGTTTGTGGGCTATATCGGGTTCATCCCCAATCTGGAGCTGACCCGGGCCATGGCTATGATGCCGGTGGCGAATATCTGTCTGCTGATCAAGAATATGCTGGTCTTTAAGGTGGATTACGGTTTGATCGCGGTGGTGCTGATCAGCAATGTGGCCTATGCGGTGGTGGCGATCCTGTTCTTAAGTAAGATCTATGACAGCGAGGCGATTCTGTTCTCGGAGCAGAAGGGGAGTCTGCAGCTTTTTGAGAAAAGAAGCAATCTGCGAAAGGGTGGTGTGCCCACCGTGTCGGACGTGTGGTTTGTGGTGGCGGTGACGATCCTGCTGGTTCTGTATGCGGGCAGTCTGCTGCAGGTGAAATATGGGCTGGCGGGCGTGTTCGGCACCCAGCTGATCCTGCTTCTTGTACCGCTGGCACTGGTGATTTATACGAAAAAAGATATGAAGCTGACCTACGGTTTTACAGGCACAGGGGCGGCAGGTTTTGTCGGCAGCGCGTTTTTGGCAGTGGGAGTGTATCTGATCAATATTATGCTGGCTGGCGGTTTGATGAAGCTCTTTCCGCAGAGTGCGGAAAATGTGGAAACGACTTTTTCCGGGATCATGGGAGACAATGTGCCGGCGGCATTTCTGGTGATCGCGCTGGCGCCGGCTGTCTGTGAGGAGATGCTGTTTCGGGGGCTGATCCTGCATTCTCTGAAGGCGAGATACAGGGTGGTTTCGGCGATCGCCATAACGGCGGCGTTGTTTGGCGCTTATCATATGAGTCTGGTGAAGTTTATCCCGACGGGGCTTCTGGGCGCCGTGCTGTGCTATGTGGTATGGAAGACGGGAAGCATCTATCCGGCCATGCTGATGCATTTTCTGAACAACGCCTGCAGTGTGATCGTTACTTATTTTCCGGAGCAGGCCGGCAGAGTCGTGCCGATGCTGATGCGGGACACGCTCACCTTTTCGGACGGGATGCTGCTTCTGGGAGCAGGGCTGATCCTGTTGGGGATCGGGGCCCTGGTGCTGAGAAAATGCAGGAAGACGTGAAGACTCGCACACGGATCCTTTCAAAATACTGACAGGAGGAAAGAACTGA
>Ga0137308_100681_pt1 | contig 48804 bp, 40 predicted proteins | sample Inofrocosms_June_FD_97181 | JGI IMG/M metagenome (GOLD analysis project Ga0137308, IMG submission 97181) | Mouse cecal microbial communities from Vienna, Austria - N-Acetylneuraminic and N-Acetylglucosamine D2O microcosms_June | ecosystem: Host-associated > Mammals > Digestive system > Large...
AGATGCTGCGCCCGATCTTGTCCGAGCTTTCCAGGTATTTCTTAAGCAGCATGGCCCCGCCGCCGATGAACACCACGCAGCTTGTCTTTAAGTCAAGCCCCCGCTCCCGGAGCGTCCCCAGGATGTCGTCCACGAAAGTCCTGGTCATGTCCCCAACGATGCGCAGGACCTCCCCGTCATAGTCCGTCCTCTCTCCCCGGATGATCCGGTCGATGTCCGTGTCGTCCAGCAGGATGTCTTTCTCGGAATTGATGCGGGAGGCCACGTCATTATACAGCTTGATGACGCCCTTCTCAAAGGAACCTCCGGTTCCTTGCGAGTCGCAAACCCCAAGGTCCGGCCTGCCGCCCCGGATCAGCAGGTAATCCAGCGTGAACCCCCCGATGTCAAAGGCAACATACGTTGCCTTTGTGATGACCTTATTGAACTGCGCTATCCTCTGGTAGACGGTCATTGCGGCCGCATAATCCTAAGGAACTGAAAGTTCCTTTGGGAAAGCAGCCGCATCCGTTATCTCCACCTTATAGGGGATGCCCTTATAGGTGAACCTCTGGACGCCCCTGCCCCTGAAATAATCCTCGAATTTCCGGTACAGTGCGCCGTAATGCTTCGGGGGCAGCCCCACCGGCAGCACTGCCTGGAGGATGGTGTCCTGCGCATTGAGCATCTGCTTCTCCGCCTCCATCGCCACCGCGAACAGTGTCAGGATGAAGAAACGGTCATCCACCGTCTTATCCCGCATATAGGGTATCCTCTGCTCTGCAAGGGCATAATAGCGCCCATTATAATGCAGGTACTCCCCCAGCGCGGGCCTGCAGTCCCCCTCCACAAATCCGGAAGTGAATACTTTATGCTCGGTCTTCATGTTCCTGTTCCCATGGTCTATGGGCACGATGATCTTCTGGTACATAGCTGTCAGCTCCTTTATGTTTTATTTACTGTTTTATACGCATGGTGTAAGTAAAAGCCAACAGCCTTATGTAAAAATTGGGGATTTTACATATTGTGTGCATAAAAAATAGTAGAATAATCTGCTTACCACACCGTAAAAAGGAATACCAGAAACAGCTTCCTTCAGATCCCATCTCACAATGGACACCCGTGCCTTCGGCTAGATCTTTCCCACTACCGGGCGTATTCAGGACTTGTACCTGTTGGAAACGTGCGTCCGCCAGGCGCACCAGCAAAATACGCCTGTCCGAAAAGCCCGGACAGGCGTATAGGTATTGTAAGCGGTATTTAGATGATTAGGCAGTTCATATTCAAGGATAGAGAGATTTCCGGCGGCGGTCGAGCTGTTTTGATATGTCAATGACCATCTGATATAAGGGCTTCTGCTTCTGCCAATTCTCTACGAAGATGTAACGCCATAAATGCAGTTATAATAGCTGAAATAGCATCAGCAATCGGTTGAGCATAAAGTATTCCATTCATTCCCCAGATTAAAGGGAGAATGAGGATAACAGGTACAAAGCAAATCCCCTGTCTGCAAGCCCCAAGAATGAAGCCCGCTGTTCCTTTGCCAAGCGCAAGAAACAAAGAGGAATATACTGTGTAAAAGCCGAACAGGAAAAATGAAAAACCATTTGCCATAAGCGATTTTTCCCCAACAGCAATCATTTCTGCGTTTCCGTTTGCAAATTGCGAAATAATTTGTGTCGAAAACAAAAACATGAGTAATCCAACGACCACGCAGAAAATTGTTGACCACAGAATCGAAGTCTTGATTGCTTCGCGTAGACGGTCAAATTTCTTTGCCCCATAACTAAATCCGGCAATCGGTTGAAAACCTTTCAAAAATCCAAAGACAACTAAGGTTCCCATAGATGTGACTCTGGTAACAGCCCCCATTCCGGCGATAACTGCATCGCCATAGCCATTAGCCGCCCTGTTAATTAAGGCAATGGAAAGACTGGTAAGGAGCTGGAACGTCAGCGTAGGCACACCGATTTTTAGGACTTCTACATAAATTTGTTTTGTAGGCTTAAAGTCTTTGAAGCTGAATGAAAAGGCACTTTTCTTTCGGATTGCATAAGTAAGATAAACTAACGTGGAAACAAATTGAGATATAGCCGTAGCAATCGCCGCACCTGCTACTCCCATATCTAACCCGTAAATGAAAATCGGGTCTAAACCGATATTCAAAACAGCCCCCAATAATAAGGCACACATGGTTGTTTTTGCGGCTCCCTCGCTTGCCACAACATTATTCATTGTTACATTGAATACATTGAAAATGCACGAAATCACATATATTCTTGCATACGTCAATGCGTAGGGCATAATCGTTTCTGTTGCGCCTAATAAAGCTAAAATCGGTTGGATAAAAATAGTAGCAATTATAATGATGACTGCACCGATCATCACGCTGCTATACAATGCGGTACTGGCTACTTTGTTAGCGGTTTCTCTATCGCCGCGTCCTAACAGCCTTGAAAGGTAGGAAGCTGCTCCGTTACCAAACATTAGCCCTAACCCGACAACTACCTGTCCTAATGGAAATACAATCGAGATTGCCCCCATAGGGCTTTCCCCCAAACCTCCTACAAAGTAAGCGTCTACCAGATTATAAAGGGCATTTATCAACATACCAATCATAATCGGAACGCCGAGAGCCATAAGAGCTTTGGGGATAGGCGCACTCCCCAAAAGCTCCATTTTGTTGTTACGTCCACTCATTGCGAATACTCCTTTCTCTTGATATAATATAGTTTACAGTAGTATAAGTTATAGCATATCACTGCAACAGAAATACTACTATAAATTATAGTAGTTGTCAAGATGGCGTAGAAAATCTCTTTGATTTCTTGACGGAAGCTATAAAATCGAATACTATAAATTACAGTGCAGGGAAAGTTTCCGCACAAAAACTTAAGGAAGGCGGGGCAGCATGGCAGCGATTGATTTGATTGTACTGGGAATGTTGAAGAAAGAGCCTATGGGCGCTTATGATATTCAAAAGCTGGTGGAATACCGGAACATATCTAAATGGGTGAAAATCAGCACTCCCTCTATTTATAAAAAAGCAATCCAGCTAGAGGAAAAAGGATTTATCAAAGCAGATATTGTCAAAGAGGGAAAAATGCCGGAAAAGGCGGTTTATTCTTTGACAAGTGCGGGAGAAAAAGAATTTGAGAGGCTTATGTTTGAAATTGCAACGAAACCCATTCATCTCTTTTTGGATTTTAATGCTGTAATTGTGAACTTAGATAGCCTAAATTCGGACAGTCAAAAATCATGTATTGAAAGTATTGAAAAGAATGTAGCTTCATTAAAATCCTATCTGGAACAAAACCTCCGCGAAAAAGAAAACGTACCAGAAATTCCAGAAACAGGCATGGCTGTTTTACAGCAACAATTTGTTCTTGTGGAAGCTATCGAAAAATGGATTGCTTCGCTTAAAGAAAAATTCTAATAACTGATCGACAAAATTAATCGCAGCACTGGAACAGTCTCCAGAACTAGTTGCCATGCTGACAAAAGCACTGAAAGGAAATGCTATTAGCAGCTAAAACCTGCTAATTCTGCAATTAGCAGATTATTAGCAACAGCTCTGAAAGTGCAGTTTAGTGTTCGATTCCCTGTTAGCAACACAAGTGATAACAAATATCCAAAAAAACAAGTCCTCTGACTTTTGGTTTTCTCTTGAGGCAAAAAAAGAAAAGCATTGAAAAATCCAGTGTTTTCAATGCTTTCCAGCGTCCCCGAGACGACTTGAACGTCCGACCTATCGCTTAGGAGGCGATCGCTCTATCCAACTGAGCTACGAGGACTTGTATGAAAAACTTGCTAATAGGCAAGTGATTCAGCTATGAAATTGTTGATTCTACGTTGCTCTGGCAAACGAACACCTACCACTTAGGAGGCGGACGCTCTATCCTGCTGAGCTACAGAAACCCGTTTCCCCCTGCTCTTACTTACACAGAACTTTCAGGGAAATTGATGCTCCCCTGGAGCCAGATAACTCCTTTAAATCTTCTGCCTACCTGGGGCTCACCGTATATATCTATTATATTAATAGAAACGTCAAATGTCAACTCATTACAGCAAATTGTTAAAATATATATTTTTTCACCTGTGACCTGATTGGTGGTCAGCTTCATATCTTTGATCTCTCCCAGCACAGAGTACTGGTCGCATTCTACCCCATAAGGCATAAAATACGTATCTACCAGGCTGAACACATCCTCTTTTTGAATTTTCCTGGATATGACAGTATACATATCCATATCCTCAAGGGTCAATGTTTCCATGGCATCCTCATCACCTTTCCGGGCGGCTGCCATGAGAGAACTCCTGGCGGCAGAGGCCTGTTTTACACGCTCCAATTGCTGCTCATCCTTTTGGATGGGCAGCATGATCGTCCCGCTGACGGACAGGGCAGACAGGGTCAGGGAAGTACCGCGAACAGGCAGCAGATTCTCTGTCATGGCCTTAATATACGGTATTTTGTTTTTCAGATAAAATATTAACGACATTCCGACTTTTATATCATCGCACACACCGGCAAAGGATTCCTTGTCCGCATGTCTTTCCACTGATACATCCTCATAGGAGGTAATACCGGTACCATTTAGATAAGGAAAATAGTATTCATAGGTGAAACGTTGCTCATCATCAAATTCCCCACAGACCGCTATTCCAACACTCTCGGCGAAATCTTTGCAGAATTCCCCCAGAATCTGATTTTCCTGATTTTTGGTAATACCACGCCTATCTGCGTTTATGATAGTCTCTGCCAGAAGCTCCTGCAGCCTTTTACGGCTTTCTAATTTGCTGAAACCAATCGCACGCATATATTTATGCAAAAATTTCACCTTCTTCCGTCAATATAATATGCCTAATTTTTCTCTCTGTCAACTATTAGGCAGAACTTTATCCTTACCCCCCATGTATGGCTGCAGCGCTTTCGGGATATTTATACTTCCATCCGCATTTACATTATTCTCCAAAAATGCAATCAGCCCTCTGGGTGTTGCCAGTACCGTATTATTTAAAGTATGCACAAAGTAAGTCCCTTTTTCTCCCTTTGTGCGGATACCTAATCTCCTCGCCTGGGCGTCACCCAGTGTGGAGCAGGATCCCACCTCAAAATATTTCTGCTGCCTGGGGCTCCAGGCCTCCACATCGCAGGACTTCACTTTCAAATCAGCCAGATCCCCGCTGCAGCACTCCAAGGTCCGCACGGGAATATCCAGACTGCGGAAAAATTCCACAGTGTAGGACCACATTTTATGATACCATTCCATAGAGTCTTCCGGTTTGCAAAGCACTACCATTTCCTGTTTTTCAAATTGATGTACGCGGTATACACCTCTTTCCTCGATTCCGTGAGACCCTACTTCTTTTCTGAAGCAGGGTGAATATGAAGTCATAGTCACAGGCAGACTGTCTTCATTGACAATCTGGCCCTTGAACTTACCGATCATGGAATGTTCGGAGGTTCCGATCAGGAACAGATCCTCCCCCTCAATCTTATACATCATGGCCTCCATCTCGGCAAAGCTCATAACACCGTTGACAACGCTGCTGCGGATCATGAAAGGAGGAATACAGTAAGTAAATCCTTTTTCAATCATGAAATCCCTGGCATAGCTGATCATAGCGGAATGAATCCTGGCGGCATCCCCCATGAGGTAATAGAATCCGTTGCCGCTGGTACGCCCTGCAGCGTCTTTGTCCAAACCGCTGATACGGTTCAGAATATCTGCATGATAGGGCACGTCAAAGTCCGGTACTACCGGCTCTCCATATTTTTGAATTTCCACATTTTCGCTGTCGTCCCTGCCGATGGGAACCGAGGAATCAATAATGTTGGGAATAGTCATCATGATTTTTGTAATCTTTTCCTGAAGCTGCGGCTCTAACTCTTCCAGATCTGCAAGTTTCTTGGCATTGGCGGCCACTTCTGCTTTTTTCTGCTCTGCCTCTTCCTTTTTTCCCTGAGCCATCAACGCACCGATTTCTTTGGAAATCTTGTTTTTTGAGGCTCTGAGATTATCTCCCTCCTGTTTTACCTTTCTGCTCTCGGCATCCAGTGCAATGACTTCATCTACCAGATCCAGTTTTTCATCCTGGAATTTCTTCCGGATATTCTCCTTAACAATATCGGGATTCTCCCGCAGAAATTTAATATCAATCATGTCCAGATCAATCCTTTCATTTTTATTGGTTTTATTTTATAGATCCGACTTCTCTCCGTTACTCTTTCTTTCCCTTTGCAATCGCCAGAGCTTCTGCCTCTTCCTTACTTAACGAAATACTGTTGTCACCGTTCCTGATTTCCTTGGAATATGAATAGCATCCTTCCGTACTGTGCACAGAATTGATGATAAAGCCATTATCATTTTCATCCAGCATCACCAGACTGTAGCTCAGCTGTCCACCCATCTGATTAAAAGCGTCATATCGTACCAGACCCATCTTTTGATACATTGTCTGCATTCGTTTGAATATGGTATTGATATCTTTCCTGTCCTTTTCCTCCATATCTTTCAGAAACCGGTTATCCTCAAACAACTGCAGAATGTTCTGCTCCAGAGTCACTCCATCCTTTCCCATAAGGAACTGATCAAGTCTTTTCTTCAATCTGCTGACTTTTGAAATCTGTATGATCAACAGTATCATCAGAATAAAGATAAGCACAGCCAGAATCAGGATTCCGATTGCCAGATAACCCCAATCAAAGGAGCCAATTCCAATCTGATCTAAAAAAGCACTGCATCCTATGGTATCCATATATCTCCTCTTCTATATAAGTAATTTTCAATTCATTGGTTTCCTATCATCTCTAACAGTCTGTCCAAATCCTCGTGATTGTAGAATTCAATTTCTATTTTGCCAGAACCTTCCCCCTTGGAAGTAATTGTTACTTTCGTACTTAATTTCTGTTTCAGCCTGTCCTCAATATCCTGATAAATCACTTGCAGAGTCTGATTATCAGGCTTCTTTTTTGCTTTTTCAGGCTTGTGCAGATTCTTCATTAATTTTTCCACTTCACGCACACTGAGTTTTTCATCAAAGATTCTCTGGGCGATTTCATACTGCTCCTCCGGATCTTCCACAGCAATCAGTGCACGTGCGTGTCCGGTGCTGATCATGTCATCAATGACCATCTGCTGCACTTTCTCTCCAAGCTTCAGAAGCCGGATAGAATTGGTAACGGCTGCTCTGCTCTTTGACACGCGTTCCGCAACCTCATCCTGTTTCAGATTGAATTCTGTCAGCAGTCTTTTATAAGCTTGGGCTTCTTCAATGGGATTTAAATCCTCTCTCTGGATATTTTCAATCAGAGAGATCTCCATAATCTCCTGTTCGGAATAATCACGGATAATGACCGGCACTTCCTTAAGTCCAGCCAGTTTGGCGGCCCGCCATCTGCGCTCTCCTGCTATGATTTCATAATGATCTTTCCTGTCCTGCACCAAAATCGGCTGTATTAGTCCTACCTGCTTAATGGAATCAGACAATTCCTGCAGGGCATCCTCATCAAATGTCTTCCTGGGTTGTTTCCTGTTTGGCTCGACTGCTGTAATTTTTACAAGGGTCTCTGAGACATTCCCTCCGGCGGCGGAATCGGCTGAAGTCTGAACCACATCTGCCGCATCTTTTTTTGCCCTTGCTTCACCTACTGCATCCGGTATCAGAGAATCAAGTCCCTTACCCAGTCCTCTCGACTTTCCTGCCATTGCTCTGCTCCTTCCTTTTGCCGATATTGTTATCCGAAAACCATCATGCGTTGCTGATGACTTCCTCAGCCAGCTGCATGTACGCTTCCGCCCCTGCCGACTTTGCGTCATACAGATTGATAGGCATTCCATGGCTGGGAGCCTCGGCCAGTCGAATATTTCTCGGAATCAGTGTATTATATATTTTCTGATGCAGATTTTCTTTTACATTCTCTACGACCTGATTGGAGAGATTTGTTCGGGAATCATACATTGTGAATACGGTTCCCTCCATATCAAGATCAGGGTTCAGCCTCTCTTTTACCAGATTAATGGTATGAATCAATTGGCTGAGTCCCTCCAACGCGTAATACTCGCATTGAATAGGTACCAATACACTGTCGGCTGTGGTCATGGCATTAATTGTCAGCATATTCAGGGATGGGGGACAATCTATGATAATGAAATCATATTCGTCCTTTATATAGTCCACTTCTTTCTTCAATATGTACTCCTTTTTATCGATTCCTATCAGCTCTATTTCCGCAGCTGCAAGGTTTACATTAGAGGGAAGAACGGAAACATTATCCACCACCTTCTTTATGATACAGCTGGTAATAGAACATTCGCCAAGAATCAATTCATAGATAGTATTCTCTAAATTATTCTTATCAATACCAAAACCGCTGGTAGTATTCCCCTGTGGATCAGTATCAATTACTAATACTCTTTTCCCTTTTTCTGCCAGACATGCAGAAAGGTTAATAGCAGTGGTAGTCTTTCCGACGCCGCCTTTTTGATTTGCAATTGCAATCGTTTTACCCATAGCTGTCTCCTTTCCTGAATTCGTCTTTATTATAACATCAATTGAATTAGATAGCTATATATAAGTTGAACAATATTTTTGGTACATTGACGTTTTCTTTCAAATGTTTCACGTGAAACTTTTTATAATAGAAACATGATAATAGAATCCTTTTTTGGATTCTATTATATAAAATTCTAAATTCCATTTATGTAAAAAAACAAGTAAATGTTTTTATGCATATTCTTAATAACTCTTAGACAAATCCATTTCATAATAATATCTGGCAGCCTGTTTATATTTCGGCAATCAGTAAAAAGCGTGGCTGGGGAAACTCTTCAGGTCATAAGCATTATCTTACGGAAAGGAATATCCTCATTAAATCAAAATATAATATAAAATTCTAAACTCCACTTATGTTAAAAAACAAGTATATGTTTTTTATGCATATTCTTTTGATGAGAATAGGTGTATAATGACTCTCAGACAAATCCATTTCATAATAATATCTGGCAGCCTTGTTTATATTCCGGCAATCAGTAAAAAGCGTGGCTGGGGGAACTCTTCAGGACATAAGCATTATCATACGGAAAGGAATATCCTCATTAAATCAAAATATAATATAAAATACTAAATTCCATTTATGTAAAAAACAAGTATATGTTTTTTATGCATATTCTTTTGATGAGAATAGGTGTATAATGACTCTTAGACAAATCCATTTCATAATAATATCCGGCAGCCCTGTTTATATTCCGGCAATCAGTAAAAAGCGTGGCTGGGGGAACTCTTCAGGACATAAGTATTATCTTACGGAAAGGAATATCCTCATTAAATCAAAATTTGAATTAGATACCGGCATAGAGCAGTTAGCAAGAGAATTTCATCTTTCCTGTGAATCCATTAAAAAATAGTTTATTCGAAAGCAGTGTCAAACGGAATCCCCGCCAAGGCTGAAATAAACGGGCTTTCAGTCCGGCCTTGATTGGGCTCCCAAAGCAAAATGTGGTTGGGTAAGCCAAGGAAAAGGGAGGTAAAGGCTTATAGCCTCTGGAACCATTGATTTTATTGAGGTTGAGCAGAATTCGGGCATATAAAGTTGACACTAGCTATTCGAAAAAGGAGGTATCACTATGAAAATATAACAGACACAATAAAGAGTTTCCAGATGAGTTAAAACTTTTCGACAGATATTTTTTGGAACTGTTTAAAAATGCCTCTATTAATTTTCAGACATTGCTGCAGTTTTGAATTACGGTTCCGCTGATTGTAAACTATCTGATAGACGAGAACAGATCAGAGGGCGCATTTGAGTTAAATGACGGTAATCATCGCTTTGAGGCATATTTCTGTCTTGGAATAAAAGGGTATTATGTTATTATTTGGATCACAAAAAAGTGAGTATAAATATTTATATCAAAGTTTCACAGTGTCCTATTTGAAGCAATGAATCGACATATCTTTTTGTAATGCTTAATCGCATTCACCCTGTAAGCATGAAATACCGAGTTTCTTGCCAAGCTCAATCCATTATATTTCTCATGTTTCACGGAAAAAAATGTTTCACATGAAACTTACAATATCTTGAGTAAAAATGTTTCACATGAAACATATCTTGTATTTCTATTACTACCTATAATAATGTTTCACGTGAAACCAACAATCAGCATACTGTTTACAAATCTGATCCCGATACCAGACTCCGGAACCAACCGGTAGTATCCTCTTTTCACATACATTCTCCGTACGCTCCTATAAATACTAAGCAGTCCTACTCCAATATACATCACATTCCAAACTGACTAATTTTTTCAGCTGCATCCATAAGCCGGAAGCCAACTCCTAATCTTCTGTATTTTTCCATTAAGCCAAAATCTACTATTTCAGAATATCCACTATTAACAAAAAGTCCTGCAAACCACCTCTCTCCCTGAATATCCTTTAAGCGCAATAAATATTTTTTGTCAGTTGCATGTCACCCCTGATCTATTTCCCCTCGTACAATTTTTCTTATATCCCTTGTTTCCTGACTATAAGTTACTGCAATTTGCCAACCATCAAAAAGTTGTTAATTTTGACAACTTAGTGAAATGCGCCCATTTTGGGGCTGTCCTCTACTTTCTTTCACACTACACCATTGAACTCTTCCTATGCTCCCTCCACTATTTTTACAATATATAAGTTAATTTCCAAAATATAGTCCATAAAAACCATACTTTCAATAAGATCTTTCGGTAAGATATAGCAGAATCGTATGAGCAAAATAGCAATAGTAAACTATCATTTTTATTCCCCATCTATTAACATAGTGATATAAATGAAACACGAGCAATAATCTGCTGAAAGGAGATATTAAATATGAAGAAACACCTTATTGCACTACAGGTCTATACTGTACGTGACTTCGCGGAACATGATTTCGCAGGTACCATGCGCAAGGTAAAGGAAATGGGGTACGACGGCGTGGAATTGGCCGGAACCTATGACATGAAAGCCGTGGAAATCAAAAAGATCCTGGACGAAATCGGATTGGAGCTGGTCTCCGCACATGTCAATCTGAACCTGATCGAAGATGACGCGGTTCTTGATGACTTCGCTGCCACAGGCATGAAGTACATTGCCATTCCCTGGCTTACAGGACCAAAAAATGCGGAAGAGCTGAAATCCACTATTGAGCGTATCCAAAAAGCCGGAGAGCGCTGCAAGGCCAGAGGAATGCAGCTGTTATATCACAATCATGACTTTGAATTTGAGAAGATTGACGGCAGATATATCCTGGATGCCTACTACGAAGAAATTTCTCCCGATCTGCTGCAGACAGAACTGGATGTATGCTGGGTCAATGTAGGCGGGGAAAAGCCTCCCGTATATATCCGCAAATATTCCGGCAGAGCTCCCATTGTGCATTTAAAGGATTTCACAGGCCAGAAAAGTGAGAATATGTACGGCCTGATCGGCGGTGAGGAAAAGAAAGAGGATGTGTCCAGCAAATTTGAATTCCGCCCCGTTGGCTATGGACTGCAGGATGTTCCCTCCATCATTGCTGCCGGTGACGATGCCGGAAGCGAATGGTTTGTGGTAGAGCAAGACAGTCCCACCATGAACCGCACTTCCATGGAATGCGCTGAGATGAGTATCCGTTACCTGAAGTCTTTTTTGTAATTAAATTCCGTTAGAGGCAAAAACTACATGAAAAGGAGAAGATGAAAATGGGAGAAAACATACTGGATCGTTTTGAACATATCTTTGATGAAGAGCCCGAAATCGATACCACCAAAAAGATAAAAGTAGGCATCATCGGCACTGGCTGGATTGCAGAGGAACATGTAAGATGCTACAAGGAAATGCCGGATGTAGAGCTGGTGGCTGCCGCTGATTTAGTTCCCGGCAAGGCCGAGAAATTCTGTAAGAAAAACGGCATAGAGAACACACGCTGTTATGAAAGCGGCCATGCCATGCTGGAGGCTGAGGAGCTGGATGCAGTCAGCATCTGCACCTACAATTGCCAGCACGCTCCCTGTACCATAGACGCTTTGGAGCATGGCGTAAATGTCATGCTGGAAAAACCTTTCACCGTTACCTTGGACGAGGCCGTTGAGGTCATGAGAGCCGAGAAAAAGAGCGGCAAAATCCTCACCATCGGCTTCCAGCCCCGAATGAGCGTAAACATGCAGCGCATCAAACAGATCGTGGATTCCGGTGAGTTGGGCAAGATTTATTATATCCAGTCAGGCGGCGGACGCAGAAGCGGTATTCCTACTCCCTACGGTACTACTTTCATTGATAAAGAGACAGGCGGCATCGGCGCAATGGGCGATATTGGCTGCTACTCTCTGGACATGCTGCTGAACGCCGTTGGCTATCCAAAGCCTTTGACTGTCACCGGTTATACCTCTGACTTCTTTGGCAAGGATCCCAATACCTATCCCGGCCATCCCGAGTATGCGGATGTCTTTGGCGTAGACGACTTTGCGGCTGGATTTATCCGTCTGGAAGGGGGGATTATGCTGGACTTCAGGATTTCCTGGGCCATGCATATGGATACGGCGGGAGATGCTCTGATTCTTGGTACAAAGGGCGGTCTGAAGATTCCTTCCACCGAATGCTGGAACGGAGACTTTGATAAGCCTCTGAAGATTTACAAGACCATTGCAGGCAAGAATACCTGTACGGAGATTCCTCTGGATCCCAGCGGTAATCTGTTCCATGAGAAACTCCGCTCTTTTGTAAACGCTGTGAAAAACGGCGGCACCGCTACCATCCCCTCCAGCCAGATTCTGTACAACCAGGCTATCATTGATGGTATCGTCAAGTCCAATGCCGTAGGCCATGAGATTGAAATCGAGATTCCTGAAATCTGAACATAGAATCCTGTCCTGGATTCTAACATAAGTAATAAAAAACGAAGCCCGCTGCTAATAGCAACGGCTTCGTTTTTTTCATAATTCATCCTGCATTCTTCTTCATATTCTCCACGGCCTCCTGCAAAGTTTTCGCTATAATCGCAAAATCCTGCCTGGCCTGGATGGAATTTCTGTCAATGGATGCGCTGCTTTTTTCTATCCTGTTTATAATTTCCTCCAGCTTCTTCCAAAAAAACTGATACTGCTTCTGAATCCTCTTTTTCTCAGCGGAAATCTCTCTTTGCTGATGTTGCAAAACAGTCTCAAGCTTTGTTATCTGATTATCCAGCACTGCTTTCCTTTCAAGCAAAACCTTGTTTCTGTCCTCATGAAATGATTTTTCCGTCCTTGTCATCTGGATTTTCTCTTTATACACATCCATACTTCTGGGAGAAAAAATCTTTCTGTCCTCAGGCTCCAGATTTTCAATAGTCTGCAGATGTAACTGTGCTTCTTTGATAACTTCCAGCTCTTCCTCTATTTGGGTCTGCAGGGTATCTGCCTGGCAGCGCAGATAACGCACTACTTCCTGTAAAGCATTCCTATCATCCAATGTCATAGATATTCCCCTTTCCTCCGCATATCCTGAATCTGAAAATCCTTACAATGGTTCCTTAGAGGGCAGACCGGCTTTTCTGGGATATTTGCCCGGTGTCCTTTCCGTCTTTTCAATCACATACAGGCTTCTGTAAATATCGGAATCCGGCAGGGTAAATTCTATCCTCTCCCCTATCCTGCCTCCAAGCAAAGCAATAGCCTTTCCTGCCTGTTCGATTTCCGAAGCCGCTTTCTCTGATTTATAGGCCACAAACAAACCCCCTTTTTTTACAAAAGGAAGACAATATTCCGATAAAGTGGAAAGATTTGCCACTGCCCTGGACACACACAGATCAAAAGTTTCTCTCAATTTTCCCGGTTTTGCATAATCCTCTGCCCTGCCATGCACTGTCTGTACGTTCTTCAACTGAAATTTTCCTATGACCGCGTCCAGAAACTGAATCCTCTTATTCAGAGAATCCAACAATGTGACTTTCAGTCCGGGAAAAGCAATCTTTAAGGCAAGACCCGGGAATCCTGCCCCGGTCCCTACGTCAATGAGATTCAGATCCTGTCTCAGGTCACATACCTTTATCAGGGAAAGACTGTCCACAAAATGCTTTTTCAACACATCCTCAAATGCTGTAATAGCCGTCAGGTTCATTTTCCCGTTCCATTCCACCAACATTTCATAGTAACAAAGAAACTGCTCTGTCTGCTCCCCGGACAAAAAGATACCCAATGACTCCAGATCTTTTAGAAATGTGTCAACATGATATTTTTCCATTTAAAATCCCTGCTTTTCCCTAGATTTTATTTTTAACCCTTTCCCGGCCTAAAAAATCCTGTCTGTTTCCATATTATAACATATTTTATCCCTTTCTCACAATGTCTTATAAAGATTTCACATATATTTGCAAATGGAGTGGACAGATTGACAATAATCTATTATAATCAACATATAAAAAACATTTTGCCAGGAGGGTAACATGAAGAATCTAAAAATAAGGACAAAACTTTTGGTGACTTTCATGCTGGTCATCATATTGTTCATTGGGACAGTTGCCATAGCCATTACGGGCCTGCAGACCAATGCAAGCAAATACTCCGAATTTTATAATGTGGAGTATAAGGTGACGAACAATATCATGAGCATGCGCCGGGGTCTGCAGATCATTGTCAAGAACCTCTCATTTATCACAATTGATAACAAGCAGACCTACCAGGACGAACTGCAAAAGGAACTGGCGTCTCTGGAGGAAAATGCCACATGGCTGCATGAGAATTTTACCGGCAACACCGAGTTGCTGCAATCTTTTGAGACCAGTATCGTAGAGGCTATATCTCTGCAACAGGAAATTATCAAATTGGCAGAGACGGACAACCTCCAGGCACAGTCCATGCTTCTTAACGAATATCAACCCCTGGTAGAAGAGGCGGTAAATACCCTGATCCAGATCAGCACCGAAGAGGAAAAGACGGCAGAAGAAAATTATCTCAGCACCGTAGAGATGCAGGAATGGCTGGTAGCCGCACAGGTCGGCATGGCCGCGGCCGCGTTGGTTATCACTATCCTCCTTTCTACATACCTGACCAGATCCATTACCAAGCCTTTACGTCAGCTGGAGGATGCGGCAGAGAAAATCGTCAACGGACATTTCGATATCAACGTTACCTACGAATCCAAGGACGAGTTGGGAAGCCTTACCAAATCCTTTAAGAATATGACTTACATTCTGGATAGCGTCATCTCCGATGCGTCCAGACTCTTAAGCGAGATGGCTGACGGCAACTTCGATGTCCGTACCAAAGCGGAAGATAAATATGTAGGCAATCTGCAAAGCCTCCTGCTCTCCATCCGCAAGCTGAACAAAGACTTAAGCGTTACCTTAGGACAGATCAACCTCAGCGCGGATCAGGTGGCATCCGGATCCGGACAGGTATCCAATGGCGCGCAGGCTCTGGCACAGGGCGCTACCGAGCAGGCCGCTTCCGTGGAAGAACTGGCCTCCACCATTACCAATATCTCCCATCAGGTCAACACCACCGCTGAAAATGCCATAGAAGCCAGGACACGTTCCAACACCGCCGGTGACGAGGCAGAAATCTGCAACAACCAGATGCATGACATGATGACAGCCATGGAGGAAATCGCACGCTCCTCCAATGAAATCAGCAAGATTATCAAGACCATTGAAGACATTGCTTTCCAGACCAATATCCTGGCTCTGAATGCCGCTGTAGAAGCCGCGAGAGCAGGGGAAGCAGGAAAAGGATTTGCGGTTGTGGCTGAGGAAGTCAGAAGCCTTGCCAGCAAGAGTTCCGTGGCATCTAAGAATACGGCCGAGCTGATAGAGAATTCCGTCAATGCTGTCACAAGAGGCACCAAGCTGGCCAATTCCACAGCCGAATCTCTGGTACAGGTAGTAGACCATGTACGTTCCGCTTCCACCAAGGTTGACGAGATTGCAAACGCCGCCGAGGAACAGGCCGGTGCCATTGAGCAGGTTACATTAGGTGTGGACCAGATTTCCAGCGTTGTACAGACCAATTCCGCTACTGCGGAGGAAAGCGCCGCCGCCAGCCAGGAGCTTTCGGAGCAGGCTTCCATGCTGAAGAATCTGGTAGCAAAATTCAAGCTGCGGGAAGAATACGCCAGAATGGCTTCCCAGGCAGAATACAACAGTTATTCCGCATCCTCTTCAAATATAATCGATCTGAATTAAAAACATATGAAAGGACTGGTCCCCCGGCGGGAGCCAGTCCTTTTTTCTATTTATTCCATTGCAATAATTTCCTCATATATTTGCTGCATTTCCACATCCGCATTGAAAATGTCCTGGGCGATATTGGTAAGTCTCTTTCTGGTGGAATCCGAAACTGATGCCGTAGTTTTATAACGAAGCTGATGCTCTAAACTGGCCCAAAAGTCCATGGCGATAGTCCTCATCTGGATTTCTACCGGAATGATCTGCTTCTCCGAAGAGAGAAAAATCGGAATCGCCACAATCAGATGGTAACTTCTGTATCCATTTTTCTTTGGATTGGATATGTAGTCCTTTTCTCTCACAATCAACAGATCATCCTGCTGTTTCAGCATATTTGCAATCGCATAGATATCATTGATATAAGAACAGATGACACGAATACCGCCTATGTCTGTGATCTCATCTCTCATTACCTCGTATTCCAGCGGAAGACCTCTCTGGAGCATTTTATTACGGATGCTCTCCGTTTTCTTAAGTCTGTGATTGATGTGCTGTATGGGATTTCTGGCCTCTTTCAGCTCGAATTCCTGACTCAGATTCTCCAGCTTCGTGCAGATTTCCCGCATGGCGCAGGAATAAAGCATTGTCATTTCCTTTATTTGCGCAAAAGATGTAGGGAATCCCAGGGGAATTCCACTGACTTCCAGATTTTCCGTTTCATTCATGGATCAGAACCTCCTTGCATGTCCAGATTATAATCAAAAGCTGGCACAATGCCTCTCTGAATCAACATTATATCATATCTTTCTAATCCAGGAATAAATCATAATAAGAATTAACACACTTTTAAGGATTTCTTATAAATTTTATGACAAATCTTTCTTATATTTCTCAATATAGACCAGCAAGACGGAAATATCCGCAGGCGATACGCCGGAAATCCGGGAGGCCTGTCCGATGGAGGAAGGATGAAACAGTTTCAGATGCTGCCTGGCCTCCAGACGCAGGGAAAGTATATCATCATAATTGATATCCTGAGGAATCCGCTTCTTCTCCATCTTCTGAAACTGTTCTACCTGACGCTTCTGCCTGAGAATATATCCTTCATATTTTATCTCTATCTCCACCTGTTCCAGCACAGAGGCAGGCAAAGGCTCTCTCTCCTTATCAATCTCACCTAAAATTTCATAGGAAAGCTCAGGCCGGCAGAGAAGCTCCGACAGGCTGGCAGCGGTCTTCAAGGAAGAGCTGCCATGAGCTTCCAGGAATTTCTGAACCTCCTTATTCGCCCCCAGATACGTATTCTTTAATCTGTCAACCTCCCGATTGATCAGCTTTTCTTTCTCTAACAGGGCCTGGTACGCTTCCTCAGAAATCAACCCCACCTCATATCCTTTCTTCCGAAGCCGCAGGTCCGCATTGTCCTGACGCAGAAGCAGACGGTATTCCGCCCGGGAGGTCATCATCCGATAAGGCTCCCTGTTGTCCTTGGTCACCAGATCGTCTATCAGCACGCCGATATAGCCCTCTGATCTGTCTATAGTCAAAGGCTCCTTTCCCAGAATGGACATGGCCGCATTTATCCCGGCCACCAGCCCCTGGCAGGCGGCCTCCTCATACCCGCTGCTGCCATTGAACTGGCCGGCGCTGAACATTCCCCTGACATTCCGGAATTCCAGAGTGGCATTAAGCTGTCCCGCATTAATGCAGTCATATTCGATGGCATAGGCATTGCGGACAATCTTGCAGTGCTCCAAACCCGGCACTGTCCTGTACATGGCGAGCTGTACATCCTCCGGCAGAGAGGAAGACATTCCGCCGACATACATTTCGCCGGTATGGAGTCCTTCCGGTTCAATGAAAACCTGATGTCTCTCTTTGTCAGCAAACTTTACAACTTTGTCTTCAATAGAGGGACAGTACCTGGGTCCTGTTCCCTCTATTATCCCTGCGTAGATAGGGGATCTGTCCAAATTTCCTCTGATAATTTCATGCGTTTTCTCATTGGTATAGGTAAGCCAGCAGGAGACCTGCTCCTTTTGTATGCTTTCCGGATCTGTGGAAAAGGAGAAAGGCGTGATCCTCTTATCCCCAACCTGCTCTTCCATTTTGGAGAAATCAATGCTGCGCCTGTCCATCCTGGCTGGCGTCCCTGTCTTAAAACGGCGCATCTCTATACCCATCCGCTTCAGGGAATCCGTCAGATGGACAGCGGCCTGCAGCCCGTTAGGCCCTGTATGAGTGATGGATTCCCCGCACAGGCATCTGGCTCCTAAATAAGTCCCCGTGCAGAGGACCACCGCCTTACACTCATAGACCATACCCGTAAAGGTTCTGACACCTATGATTTTCTTTTGACATTCTCCTGATGGCATCTCCTCCCACAGAATCTCGCAGACCTCCGCCTGCTTGATGGTGAGATGCTCCTGATCCTCCAAAACTTTCCTCATGGCCCTGGAATATTCCGCTTTGTCCGCCTGGGCACGCAGGGAATGGACGGCAGGACCCTTGGACACATTCAGCATCTTGGACTGAATGAAAGTCTTGTCGATATTCTTCCCCATCTCTCCGCCCAAAGCGTCCAGCTCCCGCACCAGATGCCCCTTTGAAGATCCTCCCACATTGGGATTACAGGGCATCAAAGCGATACTGTCCACTGACACCGTAAAAATAACTGTCTCCAGTCCAAGCCTTGCGCAGGCCAGCGCTGCCTCACAGCCCGCATGCCCGGCGCCTATTACACATACGTCTACTTGTTCACAAAATTTCGTCATACAATCCACTTCCCCAAGCTTATCCCTGTGTCCGCAATTTCTCCCATGCCGCCATCATATGCGGCTGCCTCACTTTCCTCATGCCGTATCCCCAAAATCTTCATCCAGTCCCTCCTCAATCAAAAGGATCCAGACCTGAAGAAAATAAGGATGTAAGGATGCCTGCTATTTTCCCATACAGAATTTAGAGAAAATCTCCTCCACCAGATCGTCGTCAACCTCTTCCCCTATAATACGACCCAGCGCCCTATAAGCATTCATCAAATCAATGGAATAGAAATCCTCCGGCATCCCGTCCTCTATGCTCTCTTGCACCAGCATCAGAGCCTCACAGGCCTCCTCCAATGCCTCCTTATGCCGCATATTCGTGATGACGAGTTCATTGCTGCTGTCTATCTCCCCGTGGAAGAACATCTCTTTCACGGTCTGCTCCAGCTCTTCCATCCCTGCACTTTCCTTTGCGGAAGTATGCAGGACCGCAAATTTGTTCTTACCGGAAGAATCGACGGAAAAATAATCTCCCAAATCTCCTGTGGCTTCCAAAAATAATGCCTTTATCCCATCTTCCGTGACCACAGTCTCCAGATCACTCTTATTCAACAGCACTATCGTGCTTTTATCCCTAATAACAGACACAATCTCCCTGTCATTCTCATCCAGCTCCATCGAAGCATCCGTAACATATACAATTAAATCTGCCTCCCTTGCGTATTTCAAAGCTCTCTCCACGCCAATTTTCTCCACGGTATCCTCCGTATCCCGGATACCTGCCGTATCTACGATATTCAGACAAATATCTCCCAGCCGCAGCGACTCCTCCAGCACATCCCTGGTAGTCCCCGCCACGTCCGTCACAATGGCCCTCTCCTCCCCCAGAAGACAATTCAAAAGCGATGACTTCCCCACATTCGGTTTCCCAAGAATCACCGTTTTGATACCCTCTTTTATCAGCTTTCCATTGTCAGCCGTATCAATCAGTTTCCGCAAATCTCTCAATACACCATCCAGTTTCCCGGACAGTTCTTCCCCGTACCCATCCAAATCGTAATGCTCCGGATCGTCCAGAGCCGACTCGATAAAGGCAGTCTCATACAAAATCCTCCCCCGAAGCTCCTCTACTTTCCCGGAAAGCCGCCCCCGAAGCTGTCCCAGGGAATAGCCAAGCGCCCTGTCGTTCTGAGCCCCGATCACATCCATCACAGCCTCGGCTCTGGACAGATCCATTCTCCCGTTCAGGAAAGCTCTCTTCGTGAACTCCCCCGGCTCCGCCAGTCTGGCGCCTCCTTTTAAAGCCGCCTCCAGGATCTTTCGCATCACAAAGACGCCTCCGTGGCACTGAAGCTCCACTGTATCCTCCCCTGTAAAGCTTCTGGGCGCTTTCATCACCACTGCCATAACCTCATCTATCTCAAAGCCGTTATCCTGTTCCACCGCAAAACCATAACAGAGCTTATGGCTCTGTGCCCTGCTTAATATCCTTTTCCCGGAGGGAGACCTGAAAATCCGATTTCCCACATCCACTGCCCCACTGCCGCTTATCCTGACAATCCCGATTCCGGAATCCGTCATCCCTGTGGCAATTGCCGCAATCGTATCCCCTTTCTCCATATCCCTGTCGTCCCCTTTACAAACACAAACAGTCCGCTCAAACACAACTTTGAGAAAAAAAGCCGGATATCCCCAAATACCCGGCTTTTTGAAACTTGCTATTGTCTCTTATAAGTAACTACCACTCTGCGGAACGGCTCATCCCCTTCGCTGTGTGTAGAAATATACTTATCTCCCTGAAGTGCCGAATGAATGATTCTCCTCTCATAAGGATTCATAGGCTCCAAAGAAACCGGCCTTCTGGTCTTCTTTACCTTATAGGCAATGTTCTTTGCCAGATTCTCCAGGGTTTCTTTTCTCCGGGCCCTGTAATCCTCAGTGTCAACCTTTACTCTGATATACTCCTCCGTCTCCTTATTTACCACCAGAGATACCAGGTATTGCAGCGAATCCAGCGTCTGTCCTCTCTTCCCGATCAGCACGCCCATCTCGTCTCCGGCCAGGTCGATATCCATGGTCCTGCCGTCCTCGTCATACTTGACATCCACAGCAACTTCCATATTCATGGCTTCAAACACATCCCTCAGGAAATTCTTCGCCACCTCTTCCACCGTAAGCTTCTGCGCCTTTACCGCAGCCTTAATGACAGCGGGCTTGGAGCCGATTCCCAGGAATCCGCTGGAGCCCTCTTCTACGACTTCGTAGTCAAGTTTATCACTGGTGACGCCGAATTTCAGGCAGGCTTCCGTAATAGCCTCGTTCACGGTCTTAGCGCTTACCTCGATATATTCCTGTTCTTTCGCCATTTCTTACCCCTCCAAAACAGTCTTAATTCTTGTTGTTCCTCTCATTATAGTCCTTAACCAGATTGGCTTTCTCCAGCATGCTTCCGGGCTTGGCTCTGCCGGTATTTACGCTTCCGGCGCTTGCATTTACAGAAGCTTTGTCCGCCATACTCTTTCCATTCGGTTTGGCATTTGTGCTGATATTTGCTCCGTTCTGCTGTCCTGTGCTCTGGATATTGCGTCCCTTTATGGTGGCATACGCATTCATGCGCTCCTGGGTCTGCTTCATCTTCTCCAGTTTCTTTGCGCTCTTTGCGGAATTTTTCTTGATGACTTCTTCAAAGTCCATCTTGTCAATATGCTTGTTGATAAGCACCTGCTGAATGCTTCTGACCACGCTTCCCGCCACCCAGTAAAGTCCCATACCTGCAGGCAATGTAAAACAGAACCATGCGGACATCAAAGGCATAAACATATTCATGGTCTTCATGGAAGCCGCCATGGAATTGGCCTTTTCATTGTCACTCTTAGGCTGCTGGGGCATCAGCTTTACATTGATCCATTGTGTCACCGCGGAGAGAACCGGAATCAGTACAGCGCCTATCACGATTCCCCATGCGCCGGCCTCCATCCCTCTTTTGATCAGATCGCTGGGAGAATCTCCCATATGCAGTCCCAGGAAATTGTTATAGACGTCAATGAGTCCCCTGGTAACATCATTGCTGATGATCAGCTTTCCCTGATAAGTCAGCTGGGTCAGATCATAATGCTCCGCCACCATAGCCAGATCCGTGGAAGACAGCCTGTTCAGCACGTCAATGATGCCATTGGAAAGGTCTCCCTTGGTCATGGACTGTCCGTACATACTCACTGTCCTGACAATGGTGTCCACACCGGAATCCTGCAGGAATCCGCCGCCGTCCACAGAAATGATCTTGTCGGCCAGCACCCTGAAAGTCTCCCCTATCTTTGTCACATAGGCAGGCATTCTCTGGATAACCTGGTACAGGGCAAACAGAATGGGCATCTGTATAATCAGCTGCACACAGCTTCCGCTGGCGGACACGCCGTACTTGGCATAGATCATCTGAATCTCCTGATTCTTCGCCATCATGGAATTCTGATCCGATTTCCCCTTATACTTGGCTTCGATGGCCTGGATCTCAGGACTCATCTTCACCTGAAGCTTAGAGAACTTCTGCTGCTTAATGTTAAGGGGCGTCATCAGCAGATTCACCACTATCGTAAACAGAATAATGGCAAGTCCGATGTTCGGAAGCCCTATCAGGTCGATCACGAAAAAAATACCGTTCATGATCTTTCCCAGCACCCATGCCACCTGTCCTATAACGGGGGTGGTGCTCTGTGTCAATAAAATAAAATTCATGGATTCGTATCCTCTCAGTCAGGTTATGCCGGTTACGGGACAGGATCAAAGCCTCCTTTTGAAAAAGGGTTACAGCGCAATATCCTCCAGAGCGCTAACAGGCTTCCCTTGACCGCACCATATTTTTCTATTGCCTCTAATCCATATTGGGAACAGGTAGGGATATAGGGACATCTCGTCCTTTTCATGGGAGACAGGAATTTTTGGTAAAACCGAATACCGGCAATCAAAATTTTTTTCATAGATATCTTTATACCCTTATGATACGATGAAGCTTTGCAAGGTGGAGCAGCGCCTCCTCTATCTGAGAATAACCCACCGAAGCTGCCGTTTTCCTTGCCACGACCACAATGTCCAAACCACTATTGAACATTGCTTCACGCAGTCGGTAACTTTCCCGCACCAGCCTCGTGACCCGGTGTCTCACGACGCTGTTGCCTACTTTTTTGCTTACGCTGATTCCAATCCTGTTTTCTTCGGTGCCATTTTCCTTAACATACATGACCAGATATTTGTCCGCATATGATTTACCGCTTTTGTAAACGGATTGGAATTGTCTGTAACTTTTAAGACTTTCGGAAAATTTCATTGGAATGCCATCCTCCAAAGAAAAAGGTCACATTTCTGTGACCTAAGCGGACAATCTTTTTCTTCCTTTTGCACGTCTGGCCGCTAAAACTTTTCTTCCGCTGCGAGTGCTCATCCTCGCTCTGAAGCCGTGAACCTTTGCGTGTGAACGCTTTTTGGGCTGAAATGTCATTTTCATGGAAAGCCACCTCCTTTTCCTCATAAACCTTTTTCTATGAAAGGCAACTGATTATTTTTTGATTTTTATTATAGGAAAATAGCATATTGATTGTATAAAAAAATCAGGACAATGTCAAGGAAAATTCAGTAAAAATCATTATTTTCTGTGACAAAAAATTTTTTCCGTGGTTATACACATAGATATCCACATAAAAACAACCATGATTGCTTATCCACAGACTGTTGATAACATGTGGACAATTCCAAAAAGCATGTCTTAATTCTGTGTAATCCCTCCTGTATAACTTTTTTAAAGCAAGAAAACCTCTTGCTTCACGGCACACAAAAAGTTATACACTTATTCACATTTCTATCCACATTTCTATCCGGACAAATTGTTTATGAACATAGTTATTCACAGTATGTGGATAACTTTTTCCATGGGTATGTTCAAAACTAACATTTGAAATATTACGGAATCTATATTACAATGATAAAATGCGGAGATTCAGAGGAATTCTTAAGAAAGGCACAGGTTTATTTGAAAGATGGATGATATCAAAGGCAATTGGACTGCCATTATGGAAAGTATTAAAAGAGAATATGAGCTCACTGACATATCCTATAAGACATGGGTGGAGCCCCTCAAATATCTAAATGTAATCAATGACGTGGTTCATATCGTCATTCCGGCCGAACAGTCCCATATGTTCAATTACATCTCCTCCAGATATACGAGCTTTTTTCAGGTGACCATCACGGAAATGTTCAATCATTATTATAATGTAAAGTTCGTGTTGGAGAACGATGTGAAAGCCCTGGAGGAAAACAGCTCAAAATACGAGCAGGCCCATCTGAACCCGAAATACAAATTCGATACTTTCGTTGTAGGCAGCAGTAATAAATTCGCCCACTCCGCCTCTCTTGCAGCCGCGGAGTCCCCGGGGGACACTTACAATCCCCTCTATCTCTACGGCGGTCCCGGGCTGGGCAAGACTCACCTGATGCATTCCATCGGTCATTTTATCTTAGAGCAGAATCCTGACATGAAAGTGCTCTATGCGACCAGTGAGGAATTCACCAACGAAGTCATTGAGTCCATCCGAAGCGGTAACGCGGCCTCCATGACAAAGCTTCGGGAAAAGTACCGGACAGTGGATGTACTGATGATAGACGATGTACAGTTTATCATCGGTAAGGAAAGTACCCAGGAAGAATTTTTCCACACATTCAATGTACTGCACTCTGCCAGAAAACAAATCATTCTCTCCTCGGACAAGCCTCCCAAGGAGATTGAGACTTTGGACGAGCGCTTCCGTTCCCGCTTTGAGTGGGGACTGATCGCCGACATCCAGCCTCCGGACTATGAGACCAGGATGGCAATCCTGAGAAAGAATGCGGAAACCTGCAGCCGGAAGATTAACGATGAGATCATCAAATATATTGCCACCAATATCAAGTCCAATATCAGGGAACTGGAGGGGGCTTTCAATAAAATCGTGGCGGCCGGAAAGCTGAACAAAGTGGACGTGACCTTAGAACTTGCGGAAGAGGCCTTAAAGGATATCATTTATCCGGACAAGTCCAGGGAAATCACGCCTACACTGATCATTAATATTGTGTCCGAACATTTCGGCGTGAAGCCTGAGGATATCATGTCCAAAAAGAGAAATTCCGAGTTTGTGCTGCCCAGGCAGATCGTCATGTACCTGTGCAGGGAACTGACGGAAACCTCCTATGTGGATATCGGAAAGCTCCTTGGGAAAAAGGATCATACCACTGTGATGCACGGAGTGAAAAAGATCACCGGCGAGATGGCCGTAAACGAAGAGCTTAAGAACAAGGTGGATATCATTATCAAAAAGATTAACCCCTCTTAAAAGCTATCCACATAGTTAGACACACATCCCTGTGAACGGAATGTTGATACATTTTTTGAACTTCAGGGGGAAACGGACAGGCTGTGAATAAGTGAATGGTTTTTCCTGGGTTATTCTGAAAATAATCACAAGTTATCCATTCCATTTTTCCCTGAAAAATAGTATAATAGATAGGGTTATGCACTTATAGACAGCCTTTACTAAGGAGATTAAGAATTTCTTTTATATATTAATTACACAGAGCCGCTGAAAGGAGTTATCCATATGAAATTAATCTGTTCCAAATCAAATCTGCTAAACGGCGTACAGATTGTGTCAAGAGCTGTTCCAAACAAAACTACTATGTCCATTCTTGAATGTATCCTGATCGACGCTTCCAATGGAATAATCACTCTGACTGCCAATGATATGGATATGGGTATTGAGACAGTCATAGAGGGAGATATCGTGGAAAGCGGCGTCATTGCCCTGGATGCGAAGATTTTCCTGGAGATTGTCAGAAAGCTTCCTGACAGCTTTATCACCATCGACACAGACGCTTCCTATAAGACCCTGATTACCTGCGAAAAGGCTAAATTCACTATCGTAGGAAAATCCGGGGAGGATTTCTCCTATCTGCCTGTGGTGGAAAAGGAAGAAAGCATTCTTTTAAGCCAGTTTACTTTAAAGGAAATGGTCAGGCAGACCATCTTCTCCATCTCGGATAATGACAATAATAAGCTGATGACCGGAGAATTATTTGAAATCAACGGCGATGAATTAAAGATTGTATCCTCTGACGGACATCGTATCTCTATCCGGAAGATGCAGCTTCGCGAGATTTATGAACACAAAAAGGTAATCGTTCCCGGGAAGACCCTGAATGAAGTGAGCAAGATCCTGCCGGGGGGCGCGGACAGCGATCTGACAGTGTACTTTACGGAGAAACATGTAGTGTTCGAGTTCGACAATACGGTGGTGGTATCCAGGCTGATAGAGGGAGAGTATTTCAGCATTGACAGGATGCTTTCCGGCGATTATGAGACCAAAGTAAAAGTGAACAAGAAAGAACTTTTAAGTTGTATCGACAGGGCCACTCTGCTTACCAAGGAGGGGGACCGCAAGCCTATTGTCATCAATATCACGGACGGCGGAATGGAGCTTAAGATCGATTCCGCACTGGGAAGCATGAAAGAGGATATCGACATTGAGAAGCAGGGCCGGGACCTGATGATCGGGTTCAATCCGAAGTTTCTCATCGATGCGCTGCGGGTTATTGACGACGAGGAAGTAGATCTTTACATGGTGAATCCAAAGGCTCCGTGCTTTATTAAGAATGAGGAGGAGAGTTATATCTACCTGATTCTTCCTGTGAGCCTGGTGGCAAATTATTCCCGTTAATGTGTAACGGCAAGGCAGAACTGCGGATAGGGAGACGAATATGGAAGTTATTCATTTGAAAGAGGATTATATTAAGCTTGGGCAGGCGCTGAAAGCTGCCAATCTGGTGGATTCCGGCGGAGAGGCAAAGGCCGTGATCCAGGATGGACTGGTCAGGGTAAACGGCGAGGCAGATACCAGAAGGGGTAAAAAGCTGGTGGCCGGAGATCTGGTGGAATACAACGGTAAAACCGTCAAAATAGAAGCGTAGAGACAAAACAGAGATGATAATAAAATCGATAGAACTGGCAGATTACAGAAATTATGACTGTCTTTCCCTGCAGTTCGACAAGGGCACCAATATCCTGTACGGAGACAATGCCCAGGGCAAGACCAATATCCTGGAGGCAATCTTTGTATCGGCCACCACAAAATCTCACAGAGGGGCAAAGGACAGGGAAATCGTAGGTTTTGGCAAAGAAGAGGCCCATATCCGCACCTATCTGGAAAAAGAGGGAATAGAGACCAGGGTGGACATGCACCTTAGGAAGAGTAAATCCAAGGGCATTGCCATCGACGGGCAGAAGATCAAGAAAGCGGCGGATTTACTGGGGCTGTGCAATGTGGTCTTTTTCTCTCCGGAGGATTTGGGTATTATCAAAAACGGTCCCTCGGAGAGAAGAAGATTTGTGGATATGGAGCTTTGCCAGCTGGACAGCTTTTATCTGCACAATCTGAATAATTACAACAGGATAATCAATCAGCGAAACAAGCTTTTGAAAGATATGTATATGAGCCCGGATTTAAGGGAGACCCTTGGCGTCTGGGATATGCAGCTGGCATCTTTCGGGAGCAAGATCATAGAACGCAGGAAGCTTTTCGGGGAACAGCTCAATGAGATTATATACGGAATTCATAAAAAACTCTCCGGGGACAGGGAAGAGCTTGTGATTCATTATGAACCGGATGTGTCCATGGAGGATTTCGAGGAGAAGCTCAGGGCAAATCAGGAGAGGGATATCAGGGCGAAGATGACATCGGTAGGTCCCCACAGGGATGATTTCTCCTTTGCGGTGGGGGATATTGATATCAGGAGATACGGTTCCCAGGGGCAGCAGCGTACTGCGGCATTGTCTTTAAAGCTGGCGGAGATAGAGCTTGTGAAGAGAATTACAAAAGATACGCCGGTTCTTCTGCTGGACGATGTGCTGTCCGAACTGGATTCCAACAGGCAGAATTATCTATTGAACAGCATTGGAGACATCCAGACCATTATCACCTGTACGGGTCTGGAGGAATTTGTAAATCACAGGTTTGAGATAAATAAGGTCCTAAAGGTATCCGAGGGGACAGTGGTCTGCATGAGCAATGCATAGGAAGCAGAGACTGTCAGGCGGTGAATTTGGAGAGAGGAACGGGCATATATGAGTGAAGAAATCATAAGCAACACAGCGGTAGAGCATGAATACGGCGCGGATCAGATTCAGATTTTAGAGGGTCTTGAGGCTGTCAGAAAGCGTCCGGGCATGTACATCGGCACCACATCCAGCAGAGGCCTGCACCATCTGGTATACGAGATCGTGGACAATGCGGTGGACGAAGCTTTGGCCGGCGTATGCGATACCATAGAAGTCATCATCCATGAGGACAATTCCGTGACTGTCATTGACAATGGCCGTGGCATTCCGGTAGGCATCAACCACAAGGCGGGAATCCCGGCAGTGGAGGTGGTATTTACGATTCTCCATGCCGGCGGAAAGTTCGGCGGCGGGGGATATAAGGTGTCAGGCGGCCTCCACGGCGTGGGCGCTTCCGTGGTAAATGCCCTTTCGGAATGGCTGGAGGTGGAAATCTGCCAGGACGGAAAAATATATAAGCAGCGCTATGAGAGGGGAAAAGTGTGTTATCCCTTAAAGGAAATCGGTGTCTGCGAGAAAGAAAAGACGGGATCGAAGATTACGTTCAGGCCGGATGATACCATTTTTACAGAGACCACGGAATTTGATTTCGATACCCTGAAGATCAGGCTGCGGGAGATGGCTTTCCTGACTAAGGGGCTGCGGATCATTCTCAGGGATGAGAGGAAAGAGGATGAGGAAATCGCCGGTCATGAGAACAGTCAGATCAACGAACTGCTGCGCCGGGCCGAGGCAGACAGGGAGGAAGAGGCTGCGGGGGAAGAAAGTGCAGTCAGCGTACAGATTACGGAGAAAAAGAAGAAAAAGAGATACGCGGAGTTCTGCTATGAGGGCGGCATCAAGGAGTTCGTGTCCTACCTGAACAAGAATAAGGCTCCTCTGTATGAGAATATCCTTTATTTTGAGGGACAGAAGAACAATGTGTATGTGGAAGTGTCTTTCCAGCACAATGATTCTTTTAACGAGAGTGTATTCAGTTTTGTAAACAATATCAATACCCCTGAGGGAGGTACCCATTTACAGGGGTTCCGCAATTCCCTGACAAAGACTTTCAATGATTATGCCAGAAATGCGAAGTTGTTGAAAGACAGTGAGCCCAATCTGTCAGGAGAGGATATCAGGGAGGGGCTTACCGCCATTATCAGCGTAAAGATAGAGGATCCCCAGTTCGAGGGACAGACCAAGCAGAAGCTGGGAAACAGCGAGGCAAGAGGGGCTGTGGACAGTATCGTCAGCGAACAGCTGACCTATTTCCTGGAGCTGAATCCATCGGTTGCAAAGACCATCTGTGAGAAATCCATTCTGGCACAGAGGGCCAGGGAGGCGGCCAGAAAGGCAAGGGATCTGACCAGGAGAAAGACGGCTTTGGACGGCATGGCCCTGCCCGGAAAGCTGGCGGATTGTTCCGACAAGGATCCCAAGAACTGCGAAATCTATATCGTGGAGGGAGATTCCGCAGGGGGCAGCGCAAAGACTGCCAGGGCCAGGGCCACGCAGGCCATTTTGCCTCTGAGGGGAAAGATTCTCAATGTGGAAAAGGCCAGACTGGACAAAATATACGCCAACGCGGAAATACGGGCCATGATAACGGCTTTCGGCACGGGGATTCATGATGATTTCGATATCTCGAAGCTTCGCTATGACAAAATCATCCTGATGGCGGATGCCGATGTGGACGGCGCTCATATCTGTACCTTGCTTCTGACCTTTATCTATCGCTTTATGCCGGCTTTGATCAAAGAGGGACATGTGTATCTTGCCAAGCCGCCTCTGTACAAGCTGGAGAAGAACAAGAAGATATGGTATGCCTACAGTGACGAAGAACTGGATAAGATTTTGCTGGAGGTAGGGAGAGACCAGAACAACAAGATTCAACGCTATAAGGGACTGGGAGAGATGGACGCGGAGCAGCTTTGGGAGACCACCATGGATCCCGCCAGGAGGATCCTGCTGCGGGTAAATTATGACGAAGAGATGGAATCAGAGCTTGATCTTACCTTTACCACTCTGATGGGGGATAAGGTGGAGCCACGGAAAGAATTTATCGAAGAAAATGCGAAATACGTGCAGAATCTGGATACCATTGGATGACAGTATAATTTGAGGAAGAGAGCGCGCTAGGGGTGTAATTTATGAAAGACGATATTTTTGACAATGTTCCGGAGACAGATAAAATTCATGAAGTGGATTTAAAGGAGAGGATGGAGGCCTTTTATATTGACTATGCCATGAGCGTCATAGCCTCCAGGGCGCTGCCGGATGTGAGGGACGGACTCAAACCGGTTCAGCGCCGTGTACTCTATTCCATGATCGAGCTGAACAATGGTCCCGACAAGCCTCACAGGAAAAGCGCCCGTATCGTAGGCGACACCATGGGTAAGTACCATCCCCACGGAGACAGTTCTATCTACGGGGCGTTGGTGAACATGGCCCAGGAATGGTCCACCAGATATCCTCTTGTGGACGGTCACGGGAATTTCGGTTCCATGGACGGAGACGGCGCCGCGGCCATGCGTTATACGGAAGCCAGGCTTTCTAAGATTTCCATGGAACTTCTGGCGGATATCAACAAGGATACGGTGGATTTCGACCCTAACTTCGACGATACGGAAAAGGAACCCTCCGTGCTTCCCAGCCGGTATCCGAATCTGCTGGTAAACGGTACCACAGGTATCGCAGTGGGTATGGCCACCAACATACCGCCTCACAATCTCCGGGAGGTGGTAAGCGCCATTGTAAAGATCATAGACAATAAGACAGAGGAGAACAGAGACACCTCTATCGAGGAGATACTGCCCATCATAAAAGCTCCCGACTTCCCTACAGGGGGCATGATCCTGGGCACAAGGGGCTGCAATGAGGCCTACAGGACAGGCAGGGGCAAGATCATCGTCCGGGCCGTGACCAACATAGAGACTTTGGCCAACGGCAAGAGTCAGATCATTGCCACGGAGCTGCCCTATATGGTAAACAAGGCAAATCTGATCATTAAGATCGCGGAATTGGTGAAATTAAAGAAAATAGACGGTATCACGGATATCCGGGACGAGTCCAACAGAGAGGGCGTCAGGGTGGTTATTGAACTGCGCAAGGACGCCAATGCCAATGTGATCCTGAATCAGCTGTACAAGCATACCCAGCTCCAGGATACATTCGGCGTCATTATGCTGGCTTTGGTAGACCAGCAGCCGAAGATCATGAATATTCTGGATATGCTCACCTATTATCTCAAGCACCAGGAGGATGTAGTCACCAGAAGAACGAAATATGATCTGAACAAGGCTGAGGAGAGAGACCATATTTTACAGGGACTCTTGAAAGCCCTGGATTTCATAGACGAAGTGATATCCATTATCCGCAGCAGTCAGAATACCCAGATTGCCAAAGAAAGGCTCATGGAGCGCTTTGAGCTTACCGATATACAGGCCCAGGCCATTGTGGACATGCGTCTGCGGGCTCTGACAGGTCTGGAGCGTGAGAAGTTGGAGAATGAACATAACGAGCTGCAGATACGCATTCAGGAATTGAAGCGTATCCTGGCGGACGAAAAGCTGCTGTTAGGCGTTATCAAGAAAGAAATCATGGAGATTTCCGATAAATACGGCGACGACAGACGCAGCAAGATCGGCTATGACGAGACGGACTTTTCCATGGAGGATCTGGTTCCCAAGGAGAATACCGTCATTGCCCTGACAAATTTAGGCTACATCAAGCGTATGACAGTGGATAATTTCAAATCCCAGAACAGGGGCGGCAAGGGTATCAAGGGCATGCAGACCATTGACGACGACTACATTGAAGATATGCTGATGACCACCACCCATCATTATCTGCATTTCTTTACCAGCTTAGGACGGGTTTACCGCTTAAAGGCATATGAAATACCGGAGGCCGGAAGAACTGCCAGAGGCACTGCCATTGTAAATCTCTTACAGCTGGCGGCGGAGGAAAAGATTACCGCTATGATTCCCATTGAGGAATATGAAAGCGAGAAAAATCTGTTCATGGTGACCAGAAAGGGTATCGTAAAGAAAACCTCTTTGATGGAATTTTCCAATATCCGCAAAAAGGGCCTGACGGCAATCATTTTAAAAGAGGATGACGAGCTGATCGAGGTAAAGAGTACGGATAAGGACAGCGAGATTTTCCTGGTGACAAAGCTGGGTATGTGTATCCGTTTCCGGGAGACGGATCTGCGGGGCACGGGAAGAAGCTCCATGGGTGTCATCGGTATGAATCTGTCAGACGGCGACGAAGTTGTAGGCATGCAGCTTCAAAGTCAGGGGGATTCCCTGCTGATCGCCTCTGAAAACGGCATGGGAAAGCGCACTTTCCTGGATGAATTCACGGTACAGAACCGGGGCGGCAAAGGTGTGAAATGCTATAAAATCACAGAGAAGACAGGCAATGTGGTGGGCGTAAAGGCCGTGGTGGACGAGAATGAGATCATGATGATCACCACAGAGGGAATCATCATACAGCTTCGGGTGCAGGATATCTCCACTCTGGGCAGGATCACTTCCGGCGTGAAGCTCATGGACCTGGAGGAGGGCGTAAAAATAGCAAAGATCGCCAAGGTTCGGGAAAAGGTTACCGATGGAGAATCCGGCACAGAGGAGGCAGAGGACAAACCGGAAGCACAAATCCCGGAAAATCAATGAAAAAACTGCTTGAAACAGTGGAATTTATCAGAAAATCGTGGTAAAATCGAAAGTAAAATACAAGCCGTCCCTGACCAAAGTCGGGGACGGCTTGCGGGAGAAAATAAGGAGGGTATTTTGACATGGAAGAAATGAACAGGGAAACTGCTGAAGCTGCAGTGGCGCAGGAAACGGCGGAGGATAAGACTGAGGCTGCGGCAGTGGAAAAGGCTGAGGTTGTGTCAGAGACGGACAAGGAAAAAGAGACAGAGGAAATCGGCACAAAAGAGACCATGGAAGACTACAGCAAGGAGCTGGAGGCGTCTTTCCGCACCATCAGGGAGGGAGATATTATATCCGGTTCCGTGATCGATGTAAATGAAGAAGGCGTTACGCTGGATCTGAATTACTATGCATCCGGCGTCATCAAAGTAGAGGACATGAGCAAGGATCCCTCTTTCTCCATTATGGCGGATGTCCATGTGGGAGATGTCATCGAAGCCACTGTGGTAAAGAGAGACGACGGCGCAGGCAATATCCAGCTCTCCAGGGTGGAGGCAGCCGACGTGCTGGGATGGGACAAGGTACAGAAGTACCTGGAAGAGAAAACTGTAGTCACCGTAAAAGTGGCAGAGACTGTAAACAAAGGTGTTGTGGCATTTTTGGAAGGTATCAGGGGATTCATTCCTGCTTCCCATCTTTCCTTAAGCTATGTGGAGGATCTGAATACATTCGTGGGCAAGGAGCTTGAGGTTCATGTGATCACGGTGGAAAAAGGGAAGAAGAAACTGGTTCTCTCCGCCAGGGAAGTATTGAAAGAGAAAGAAGCGGAAGCTTTGAACCACAGAATCGCCATGGTAGTGCCCGGCACTGTGATGGAGGGAAAAGTGGAGAGCATCATGCCTTACGGCGCTTTCGTGGATCTGGGCGATGGCTTAAGCGGGCTGGTGCATGTATCCCAGATCAGCCAGAAGCGGATTAAGACGCCCTCTGAAGTATTGAATGTAGGAGATACGGTCAAGGTCAAGGTGCTCAATACCAAGGACAACAAGATCAGTCTCAGCATGAAAGCAGTGGCAGAGACGGCTGAAGCCACGGACGCGGTGGACGAAAAGACGGCGGCCAAGTACAGCTCCAGGGAATCCATCGGCACTTCTCTTGGGGATCTGCTTAAGGGCATTAAGCTGTAAATGATATTTAAAAAGATATAGCGCAGTAAAGAAACGACGGGGCAGGGGATATTCCCTGCCCCGTTTATATGCCGCCGTGAAGTTTCCTATGGAAAAAGCATGAATGATCAGACAACATGAACCATTTGACTTTATATGTGGTATATTGTATAATTACCACCATAATTGCAAAGGAGCAGACAGGATATGCATTGGTCAGATAAAATAGCGGATAAAATCATAAGCAGGAATCCGGACAAGGAAGAATATGTGTGCGCCGCGGGCATCAGCCCCTCCGGCTCCATCCACATCGGCAATTTCAGGGATATCGCCACCAGCCTTTTCGTGGTAAAAGCTTTGGAGAGAAAGGGAAAGAAAGCAAAGCTTCTCTTCTCCTGGGACGAGTATGACAGAGTCAGGAAGATTCCTGTCAATGTGGCGAAAGTCAGAGACGACATGGAGAAATATATCGGGGCATCCTATGCGGACGTTCCGAATCCTTTTGATACGGAAGAGAAGACATACGCGGAATACTTTGAGAAAGAATTCGAGGCTGCCATCAAGAAGTTCGGCATCAAGATGGACTACCGATACCAGGCCCAGATGAACAAGAGCGGCAAGTACAAGGATTATGTCATTGAGGCGCTTCAGAAGAGGGGCGAGATTTTCGATATCCTTGACAGCTTCCGGACCCAGGATGCGAAAGAGGGCGAGAGGGAGGCTTACTATCCGGTGTCAATCTACTGCCCGGAGTGCGGCAGAGACACCACGAAGATCTTGGAGCTTTCCGAGGATTGCACGAAAGCAAAATATGTCTGTGCCTGCGGCCATGAGGGGGAGCATGACTTTACAAAGGACTTCAACTGCAAGCTGGCCTGGAAGATCGACTGGCCCATGCGCTGGAAATACGAGCAGGTGGACTTTGAGCCCGGCGGAAAGGATCATGCCAGCCCCGGCGGCAGCTATGACACCAGCAAGGTCATCGCCAAGAAGATCTTCAATTACGAAGCGCCCCTGTTCCAGGGCTATGAGTTCATAGGCATCAAGGGCACCACGGGGAAGATGTCCGGCTCTACCGGCCTGAATCTCACGCCCGGCACTTTGCTGAACATTTACCAGCCGGAGGTCATCCTGTGGCTTTACGCGAAATCAGAGCCCAACAAAGCTTTTGATTTTTGCTTTGACGATGGGATCCTGCGGCAGTATTTTGAGTTTGATAAGCAGTACAATAGCTTTTTAGACGGCACAGCGGATGATTATATACAGGATATCATGCACAGTTGTCTGATGTTCGATGAGAAGATCAAGACAGTGCCCATGTCCCATCTGGTGCAGCTGGGTTCCATTGTGGATTTCAATGTGGACATGCTGGAGACCGTGTTTGAGAAGATCGGGACGCCTTATAAATACGAAGACTTTAAGGAGCGTCTGGGTCTTGCGAAGTATTGGCTGGAGAACTGTTCTCCGGAAAATGTGAATAAACTCTGCCAGGTGAGAAACTGGCCTGTGTACGAGGGAATGGATGAAAAGGAGAGGGATGCGGTAAAGATGCTGCACCAGTACCTTTCCGGTAATGAATACACCTTGGACGAGCTGAATAAGGAGCTCTATGAGATTCCCAAGCGGATATACGGCTATGAGGCGGAGAACTTAAAAGCTCTCCAGGGCATATTTTTCAAGGATGTATACCGCCTATTGTTAAACAAGGAAAAGGGGCCCAGGCTGTATCTGTTCCTGTATGCCATTGAGAAAGACAAGTTCCTGTCCCTGCTGGATTTCTCCGCGCCTATGACAGAGGAGGAGAAAGAGGCCCTGACCGCTCCCAAGGAGGAGGCCGTGGAAGAGGAGCCCAAGGTAGAGTACGGCGAACCGGATGAAGTGCAGCCCATAGCGGATGAGATCGACATCGAGGAATTTCGGAAGATTGATCTGCGGGTGTGTAAGGTGCTGAAATGCGCGGAAATCAGGAAGTCCCACAGCTGCTATAAGCTGACCCTGTTTGATGGGCTGAAAGAGAGGGTCATCGTATCCAGCATCAAGCAGTACTACAAGCCGGAACAGCTCATCGGCCGCAAGATTATCGTGGTGGCAAATTTACAGCCTACCCGGTTTGTGGGCGTCAAGAGCGAGGGGATGCTGCTTGCCGGAACCAACAATGCCTGCGGCTGCCAGGTGGTGATCGTGGACGATATCGTGCCGGAGGGGACGAGAATCTGCTGATTTGCCTGCTTTCCTTTATATGGACTTGGTATGCCTATACGCACGGGTTTTAAAAATGTTACCGATTCGTGATACTTTTTTCGTAAGCGGAGTGATTCGGCAGACATTACCAGTTGTCAATATATTTTTCGGCTATGTGGAAAATCATAGACGGTAAGCATAATGTTTGGCGGACATCTGAGGGTGTCCGTCTTTTTATGCATACGGGTACCCAACACGGCAGGCAGGGAGAAAACACCCTTGCCCGGCCAGGATAAAAAGTTCTCATAAAAAAATAAAACCAGTTGCCTATTTCTTCCTGTACCTATATAATGAGGGTATGGCTATCGGAAGAAAGATAGCGTGTAGACCTGGGAAAATTTCCACAGCTTATACTGACGGTCACTAAAATTTGTCAAAGCACCCGACTCACGAGCGGTAAGCATTATGAATCGGTGACAAATTTAAACCCTCGTGAGTATATGTGCAAGAAAAGGAAGAAAGGATGGGTAAAAAGGTATGATAGTGCCCAAGCATTTTGAAAATCTGGAGGTACTCCATGAGAACACCATGCCCGACAGGGCATACTACATCCCTGCCGTCTGCAGACACAGGGATTTGGTGGAGCACAGAGAGGAGTCAGAGCGTTTCACTCTGCTGAACGGGGAGTGGGATTTCCGTTATTATGACAGTGTGTATGATCTGAAAGAGGAGTTCTACCTGGAGGAGAACGGCACAGGCCAGGGCTGGAAGACGATTCCCGTGCCCTCTGTATGGCAGATGCATGGGTATGACAGGCATCAGTATACAAATATAAACTATCCTTTCCCGCTGGATCCCCCCTATGTGCCCCATGAAAATCCCTGCGGCACTTACCGCTGTCATTTTACCTGGAAAAAGGATGAGGCGGCGCCGAAGACTTACCTGAACTTCGAGGGTGTGGATTCCTGCTTCTATGTGTGGATGAACGGACAGTATGTGGGCTACAGCCAGGTATCCCATTCCACCTCCGAATTTGATATGACTCCTTTCCTGAGAGAGGGGGAGAATCTACTGGCAGTGCTGGTGCTGAAGTGGTGCGACGGCAGCTACCTGGAGGATCAGGACAAATTCCGCATGAGCGGAATTTTCAGGGACGTATATCTTCTAAGCCGTCCCGAACAGTGCGTGTATGACTATTTTGTAAAGACCTGCCTGAACAGGGAGGAAAAAACGGCTCAGGTGGAAATAGACCTCACTTATCTGGACCAAAAGATTCCCGTGAAAGCCTGCATAGAGGATGCACAGGGAAAAGTACTGGCCAGCACAGAGGGGACAGACCATATATCCTTATCCCTACAGGATATCAGGCTGTGGAGCGCAGAGATGCCCTATCTGTATACCTTAGTACTGGAGACAAGGGGAGAGATTATAGCGGAACAGCTGGGCCTGCGGGAAGTATCCGTCAAGGACGGCGTGCTGTATTTTAACGGCCAGAATATCAAGATTCACGGCACCAACCGCCATGACAGCGATCCGGTCACCGGTTTCACCATCAGCCTGGCCCAGATGCATAAGGATATGACCTTGATGAAGCAGCACAATATAAACGGTATCCGCACCAGCCATTATCCCAATGCGCCTCAGTTCTACCAGCTCTGCGACAGATACGGCTTCTATGTGGTGGACGAGGCGGACAATGAGAGCCATGGGGCGGGAAGTGCCTATGGACAAAAGTACCTGGATACCTGTCAGTGGATAGCCGACAATCCTGATTTCATCAAGTCCACGGTGGACAGGACACAGAAATGCGTGATGCGGGACAAGAACAGGCCCTGCGTCTTTGCCTGGTCCATGGGCAATGAGGGGGCTTACGGCTGCACCTTTGAGGAGGCTCTGCGGTGGACAAAGTCCTATGATGACACTCGTGTCACCCATTATGAAAATGCCTATAATGTAAAGGAGGACAGGGTGACGGATTATACCTGCCTGGATATCTACAGCAGGATGTATGCTTCCCCGGAGGAGATGCGCAAGCACTTTGAAAAGACAGAGGAAAAGGACAGAGATCACTGCTACGATGCTCCCGGCCGTCCTTATTTCCAGTGTGAGTACTGTCATGCCATGGGCAACGGCCCCGGGAATCTGGAGGATTATTTCCAGGTATTCCAGGCTTATGACCAGGCCTGCGGCGGTATGGTTTGGGAGTGGTGCGACCATGCTGTCTACAAGGGCCAGACCATAGAGGGGAAAGCGATGTATTTCTATGGGGGAGACCATGAAGAATACCCTCATGACGGAAACTTCTGCATGGACGGGCTGGTGTACCCGGACCGCAGGCCCCATACGGGACTGAAAGAGCACTGGAATGTGTACCGTCCCGCCAGGGTAGTGGGCTTCGATGGGGCTAATGGCATCCTGACCGTACATAACTATATGGATTTCCGGAATTTAAAGGATTACTGCAGCCTTGTCTGGGAGGTTACCTGCGATGGGGAGAAAAAGGCCTGTGGCGTTGTTGCGGATGCAGAACTTCTGGATATAGCGCCTCATAAAGAGGGAGAAGTAAAGCTGAAGATTCCCGCTGTGCCTGCGCAGGGCAGGAATTATCTAAAAGTGACATGGATCCTGCGGGAGGACGAGGGCGTACTGAAAGCAAAAACGGAACTGGGATTTGACGAGGTTAGCCTTTGCGGAGAGACAGCCGGCAGTGCGGACAATGCGGTGAATACGGACTGTGCCGCCAATGCCTCCGTTGGGGCAGGACAGTGCGTTTACGCAGGACAGCTTTTGAGGCAGCCCCTGGAGAAAGACAGCGCCTGCGGCGGACTGACGGTACAGGAGGACGACCATTATCTGACAGTGGTGTCAGATAAATTCTCCTATACCTTTGACAAATTTACCGGATTGTTCTCCGGAATGGTAAATGCCAATCGGACTCTGCTGGAGCATCCCATGGAGTTCAATATTTTCAGAGCGCCAACGGACAATGACAGGAATATCCGCAATGTCTGGGAGGAATGCCATTATGACCGTCCTGTGGTCAGAACCTGCGGCACGGAATGTGTAAAAGGAGAGAAAGACGGAAAAGCTTATGTGGAGATAAAGAGCCAGATCTCCCTGTCCCCTGTGTTCATGCAGAGAATCCTGGACATCCGCGCTTCCTGGCAGGTATGGGCGGACGGCAGCGTGGACGTGCGTCTGGAAGCGAAGAAGAATTCCGCGTTCCCCAGACTGCCCAGGTTCGGTATCCGCATGATGCTGCCTGAGGATATGCAGCAGGTGGAATACTACGGATTAGGGCCCGTGGAGAGTTACAAGGATAAGTGCCGGGCAGCATATCACGGCAGATTTGAGGAGACAGTGGATTCCCTGTTCGAGGATTATATCCGTCCTCAGGAGAATGGAAGCCATTATGACGTAAGCTATGTGGAGCTTGCCAGGGATGGCTTAAAGCTTTCCGTTGCGGGCGAGAAGCCTTTCTCTTTCAACGCTTCCCGCTATACCCAGGAGGAACTGACGAAAAAAGCCCATAACTACGAGCTCGTTCCCAGCGGACATACGGTGCTGTGCATTGACTATGTACAGGACGGCATCGGCTCCAACAGCTGCGGACCGGAGCCGGAGAAGCAGTATCAGTTCCTGGAAGAGGAATTCACTTTCGCCTTTGGCATACGCGTCAATGGGTAAGGGACGAGAGAGTTGACAAAAGGGGGGACGCACAGCTTTTTGCGCTGGGAGCCTCCCCTTTTTCAAAAGAAGCCGGCATACTTATGATTTCAGAGGATATGGCGTAAGGATTTCAAGCGCTTTCAAGGATAAGAAAGGAGAAAATTATGAGCAGAATCATCGGAAAAGCATTGCCCCAAATGCCATGGCAGGAGAGACCGGAGGGATACGATAAGCCGGTATGGCGTTACTCCGAGAATCCCATCATCGGCAGACATGATATCCCCACCTCCAACAGCATCTTCAACAGCGCCGTGGTGCCTTTCGGCGACGGATATGCGGGGGTGTTCCGCTGTGACAGCCTGTCCGTGAGCATGGACATTTTCGCGGGCTTCAGCAAGGACGCCGTCCACTGGGAGATCAATCACGAGCCGGTTACTTTCGTGGGAGAGGATCCGGAGGTGACGAATCGCGAGTACCGCTATGACCCAAGGGTGGTGTGGATTGAAGACCGCTATTATATCTCTTGGTGCAACGGCTACCACGGCCCTACCATCGGCATCGGATACACTTTTGATTTCAAAACCTTTTATCAGATGGAAAATGCCTTTTTGCCCTACAACAGAAACGGTGTACTGTTCCCCAGAAAAGTAAACGGACGCTATCTGATGCTGTCCAGGCCCAGCGATACCGGGCATACGCCTTTTGGTGATATCTTCTTAAGCCAGAGTCCGGATATGGAATTCTGGGGACATCACAGATTTGTCATGGGCACCTGCGACGGTGATTTTTCCGCCTGGCAGTCCATGAAGATAGGCCCCGGTCCCTGCCCTATCGAGACCGATGAGGGATGGCTCCTGATCTATCATGGAGTGCTTCGGACCTGCAGCGGGTATGTGTACCGTATGGGCTGCGCTTTGCTGGATTTAGAGGAGCCCTGGAAAGTAAAGCTCCGTTCCAGGTACTACATCCTTGCGCCGGAGATGCTCTATGAACAGACCGGGGACGTGCCCAACGTGGTCTTCCCCTGCGCGGCCCTGACGGACGCGGATACCGGGCGCATCGCCATCTACTACGGCTGCGCGGATACCGTGACGGGCCTTGCCTTTACCACAGTGGATGATCTGATGAATTGGATGAAGAAATATCCCATGGAATAAAATAGAACTTTTGAGACAGAATGGGAGTAGGAACTGGTGGTAAATGAGAAAGCTGCCATATGGGGAGGCGCTCTTACATGACAAAGGAATACGAGAACGAGATTCTCTATCATTATACAGACTATCAGGCCTTAGACGGTATGCTCCATCAGGCGCAGCTTCGGGTAAACAATGTGCTGAACATGAACGATGCGGCGGAAATGCGTTATTTTATGGACGGTTTATGCGATGCCGTGGCCAAACGGCTGGAGAGTGAGGGGGATTCCAAACGGGCCGGACAGGTAAGAGCGCTGTTTCGAGAAGAATTAAAGAAAGAATTTTACTACTCTGCCTATGCGGCCTGCTTCTCCCTGCACCGGGACGACGCGGCCCAGTGGGAGCGGTACGGAAACAGGGGCAGAGGCGTGTGCATTGCCTTTCAGGGAAAGTACCTGCAGAAAATGGCAAGAGGCGCCCTGTCTCTCCAGACCGTGTTCTATCAGGACAATATGGAGAACCATAACCTGACCGGAGTATTCTGCCGCCTCATGAAGCGGGAGAGGGAACTGTCCGCCAGAAATCCGGATATCAAGAAAGCCATGAATTACGCCTGGAGCTGTTCCGCGGCGTTTAAGCATCCCTCTTTTCTGTCAGAGCGGGAGGTACGCCTGGTGGTGTCTCCTTTTGTAAAGGAGTATTTCGATGTAAAACCCTGTTATCACATTACCACGGAGCGCATCAAGAAATATTATCCCCTGGACCTGACGGCCATGTGCCGCAAGATCGGAATCGGACTGGAAGAATTGGTGCCGGAAATCATCATCGGCCCGGAATCCACCCAGTCCAAATCCATCCTCCAGGATTACCTGCGGGACGGCGGCATGAAAGAGCTGGCGGAGCGGGTCTCACTGTCAAGCTGCCCGCTGCGCAGGCCGCCTGACTAGGAGGCTTCCCCGGCTTTTGGCATGCTATGGTTCAGCGCTTCCGCGGAAAATGGCGGGATCCGGATCACGAGGGCAGGTATTGATTTTTCGTGTAAAATAGTTGGATCCTTTTCAGGCAGTCCCTTTTTCCGTCAGATTTCAATACCAGAATGAATCGTTTTGACGCCAAGGCAGGGAATGTGCAGATTGCGTATGGAGAAATCCAGAGCATCCACCTCATTGTAACTGCGGATGGGTGCGATTCCCTCCTCATTTCCGATCCAGCGGGTGTCCGGATCCCACATATTGAATATCAGGATTTCCGGCTGGAGGGTGCGGATCACATTGATGATTCTCTCCTTGTCGTATTCATGTCCCTCGGAACCGCAGCCGTCGAACCACAGATAATCGATTTTACCGTAATTGGTCAAAAGCTCTGAGATCTGATCGATAAAGTTCTGGTCATACTCTGCCGAAGTCAGCTTTTTTCCGATGATATTGGCGTCTGCGGGAGAAAAGTACAGACCCACTTTCAGCCCGTATTCCCTGCATGCCGCCACATAGTCCGCCACCACGTCTCCTTTGCCGTCTTTCCAGGGGGTTTTGGAGATATTGTAGGAAGTATAGGCGGAGGGCCAGTTTGCGAAACCGTCGTGATGCTTGCAGGTCATGACCGCGTAGGACGCCCCCGCTTCCTTTGCGGTGCGGATCCACTGTCTGCAGTCTAAATGCGGCGGGTTGAAGCCGTCAGGAGTCATAACTGCTTCATTGCCGTCCCAGTCCTTATGTCCGGGATAGAAAGTGCGGATTCCTCCTGGTATTTTTTATTTGATTATAGCAATGAGTTTGGGGGGAGTGCAAGGGGGGATTTTCAAAGATCTGCAGTCATAGAAAACGGTTGCGGCATCTTTGGGAATATGCTACAATGTCTTTTGGAAGCAATTTCCACCACAGGGCATTTTGCCGCTTTATATGAAGAATATCATATTGATTTTGAACAAATGTACTATGACCTGGCAAAGCTGCTTGACAGTCCTCTTTCAAATACCAATGAGCAGAATGAGGTGCTGAAAAAAGTATACCCGAAATTGTGTCCGGATAATTTGGATATACGCTTTTTGTCTTTGTATCGTGAAGAGGAGTCGCAGGAATTGAAGTGGGAGACGGAGGGGGACAGAAAATGAATCTATCAGCAAAGGAAAAAATTTCATACGGAATAGGGGCAGTAGGCAAGGATATGGTCTATATGCTGACCGCCAGCTACATTTTGTATTTTTATGAAGATATCCTGGGCGTCAGCGCAGTGTTCACAGGCTTCCTGCTGCTGGCGGCAAGGGTGTTCGATGCGGCTAACGATCCGGTGATGGGGATACTGGTGGCCAGGACAAAGAGCCGTTTCGGCAGGTTCAGGCCTTGGCTTTTCAGCGGAACCATTGTCAATGCGCTGGTGCTTTACGCCATGTTCGCGGTGCCGCAGGAGCTGGAGGGGAATCCGCTTTTGATCTACATTTCCGCCGCCTATATCCTGTGGGGCGTGACCTATACCATGATGGATATCCCTTATTGGTCTATGATTCCGGCCTTTGCCAGGGACAGCAAGGAACGGGAAAGCCTATCCACCCTGGGGAGGACATGTGCGGGCATCGGCAGTGCGCTGGTGACGGTGATTACCATGCCGGCGGTGTATTTCCTGGGAAATGGGAATGAAAGGATCGGGTTCAAATGGTTCGCGCTGATTGTAGCGGTCTTCTTTGCTTTTACAGCCATATTGATGTGCCTCTGCATCAAAGAGAAATCCACGGTGGACATGCCGGTAAATTCCATCGGGGACATGTTCCGTGCGCTGATCCGCAATGACCAGGCCATGGCAGTGGTGGTTTCCATTGTGCTGATCAACTGCTCTATTTACCTGACAAGCAATCTGGTGATTTATTTCTTTAAATATGATTTCGGCGGCGAGGGCTGGCAGAATGCCTATACGCTGTTCAATACCTTTGGCGGCGGGGTGCAGATTCTGTCCATGATGCTGCTGTATCCTCTGATTCGGAAATTCCTGTCCACTGTCCAGGTATTCCGCACTGGCCTGGGGATGGCGGTATTGGGGTATGGCGTGCTGCTGGTCCTGGCCTGCACGAATATGTCCAATGTGTTCCTGCTGTTCATTCCCGGCTTCTTCATCTTCGGGGCCAATGGGCTTCTGACCATATTGACCACTGTATTTCTGGCGAACAGCGTGGATTACGGAGAGTGGAAGAACGGCACCAGGGATGAGAGCGTGATTTTCTCCATGCAGACCTTTGTAGTGAAGCTGGCCTCCGGTGTGGCGGCGTTATTGGCGTCCGTCTGTCTTGCGGTATTCCAGATTAGCGAGAACACAGAGGCGGAAGCAGTGGCTGCCGCACAGTCTGTGATGGGACTGCGGCTGACCATGACGGTGCTGCCGGTGATTGGGCTGGCTGTTGCGGCTGTCTTCTTTGGGAAGAAATTCGTGCTGACAGACGACAGGATGAAAGAGATAGGGGAAACTTTAAAGGAGAAAAGGTAGGAGAGAGACGGAGGGACAGAGGATGGAACTGATTTCCGAAAAAGGGTACAGAAGCAGCATGGACGGAGAGGTGGTTCCTTTTCTGCAAAAAGACAGATACAGCGGCAGATTCTGCCCGGATGGGGATGAGGGCCTGTACTATGAGAGATATGGCGGCAGGCCGGCAGACGGAGTGGTAGTGATAGTCCACGGCTTTTCGGAGTCCGCGGAAAAGTATGTTGAGATGATATATTATTTTCGACAGGCCGGATATCGGGTGTATCTCTTTGACCTGCGGGGGCATGGGCGCTCCGCCCGGGCGGTGGAGGATTTGTCCATGGTCCATATCGGGCGCTATGAACAGTACCTGTCGGATCTGGAATATTTTGTGGAAAGGATTGTCAGAAAGGAGAACCAGGGCCTTTCTGTCTTCCTGTATGCTCATTCCATGGGAGGCGGCATCGGCGCTGCGTTCCTGGAAAAGCATCCGGAGACGTTTTCCAGAGCGGTTCTGAGCTCGCCTATGATACGGCCGCAGACAGGGCAGGTGCCCTTTTGGGCGGCGCGGCTGATTGCCTGGGTTCAGGTCAGGGCGGGAAAGGGGAAGCAGTATGTGGCCGGTCATCACGGCTTCCGGGCGGACGAGACCTTTGAGGACAGCGCCGCCACCTCCCAGGCGCGCTATGACTACTATTATCGGAAAAAATGCGGGGAGAGGCTGTTCCAGACAAGCGGCGCTTCCTACGGATGGCTTTCCCAGGCCGCCAGGATGTCCTGCGATGTGCTGAAAAAAGCCAACTGCCGCAGAATACATACAAGAATCCTGCTGTTCCAGGCCGGGGAGGACGGTTTCGTGGATGGGAAAGCGCAGGAGCGGTTCGTGAGACAGACGGAAAGCGCGGCGCTGGTGCGGATAGCGGGGGCGAAGCATGAAATTTATATGGGGACAGACGAGATCATGGCCGCATATGTAGGGGAGGTACTGGACTTTTTCAGGGAAAAGGACTGAAGCTCCGCCGGGAAAGCAGGCCTGCAAATGAAAAAAGAGCCGCTGCCTGGGCGGCCAAAAGAGAAGTATTTTTCTGTCGTTAATGAGGCGACTCTTATATCAAATTATGAAAATGGCGGCTATCGCCATCATTACTTCGTCATAAAGGATTCGGAACAAAATCATGACAGATCATCTGAAAGAAACATCCTCGCAGCCAATAGACATATCTGATACCATTGGAACTTCCGACATTTCTGCTGCAGTTGACAAACAATAAGCTGTTCCACAAAAGATTCAGCATTTCAGAAGATTCTCAGATATGGGAATGTATGCGTAGGAAAGGTGATGTCCCTGAAGCATGAAAATGATTTCAGGGCTGAAAATCGTGGATAGGAAAGTAGGAGGACGGAAAGCCGGTTGTCCGGGTTCCGGCTGGCAGCAGGTATATCAAGAGCGAGGATATTTTGTATGAGATTAAGAAGATACAGCAGGAGCAGATTCTGGAGGACGGATATGTGTATGAGCATGTGAGGAGGGGGCTTTCCAGGGAGCAGAGGGAGGAATTCAGGAATTCCTATGGGACGGCGAAGAAGCTGGAGATCCTGAAGTTTGCCCAGGAAAAGTATTCCAACGGGGAGACTACTTTACAGATGCTGGATGATTACATGGAGTCGGACGCGCTGTATTTGTTGGATGAGCCGGAGGTGTCGCTTTCGCCGGAGAACCAGACGAAGCTGGCGGAGCGGCTGAACCGGATGGCCAGGTTTTTGGGGTGCCAGTTTGTCATAGCGACGCATTCGCCTTTTATGCTGGGGACGCTTCAGGCTAAGATTTATGATTTGGACTCCAGGGAGTTGGATGTGGCGAGGTGGACGGAGCTTCGGAATGTTCGGTATTTTTTTGAGTTTTTTGAGAGGCATCGGGGGGAGTTTGGAAAGATGATTTATAAGGGAGCGTTATTCAAAAAGTTAGCGAACATAATGTTAAATAATCCTTAAGATTTCTGAAATAGTTCAAGATACTTTTGGAGTATCTGTTAGTCTATTTATCAGGAGATTATAAATTGGAGCGGAAGTAATTCAAAAGCAAAAGGAAGAGTGTAAAATTATTAGACAAATATCAGATTTTGTGTTAATCTTCTATATAGTTGTAGTAAACTTAAAATTCACAAAAGAGACTATTTTATCGAGAACGATTAACTGATGGAGAATAGTTTAAGTTACAGGGGGAAAGATGAAAGCATTCGTAGTTCGGTTTGAGCAATTGGTTAGGATGGATACTGAAGCGCAGGGAGAATTAGTTAACTTTCACGAATATAAGCGGAAATTAGTTATTCCTATGTATCAGAGAGAATATACATGGACCGATGAAAAGATAATAACCTTAATAAATGATATCAAACGATATAATAAATACATAGGTAATATTATATTGGATGAGGCAGAATACCATTATGAAATAGTAGACGGTCAACAGAGAATTACTACATGCTTTTTGATACTTGCATGTTTGTATAATATTTATCAAGGACATCAACGAGAACAGACTGCATTGATAAGACTTATAAAACCATATGGTGAATTTATTTTAAAAAATGAGTCTGTTGGAGATTATATTAATGAACAAAATGGTGAATTGCTTATTTCAATAAAACCGGGAGAAGATGTTTATTTCCAATCAAACGATTTTGAGAGGGCTTTTTCTACTATAACAGAGGAAATCGAGAAACTTAAAAAACAAAGATTAGTTGTTGATTTTAAGCGGAAACTATTAGACTGTGAAATACTTGTTTTGATTAATGACCGGCATGATAATACACATCCGGTAGAACAGCTTTTCTTAGACATTAACGAAAAGGCACAATTGCTGCAGGTAGAGGATATTTTTAAGGGACATTGTTTTGAGAACTATGAAGAATATTTACATGATGAGTTAAGAGAATTATGGATACAATTTAAAAAATGTGCTATGGGATTCAAAAAGTTCGGATTAAAGGACGCGAGTCAGTATATTTATTTATATCTGCTTGAAATGGAGGGACATTCTATACCTGAAAATCTTACAGTGGAAGGTAAACATTACCTTGATGGAAAAAATATGGATGAGACAGAAAATATATTAAAGGAAATGATTAGATATGGACAAACAAATCTCGACTTTTATGACAAACTGTCTCGTACAGATTATGTTTTTGTAGATTTATGTCAAAATAGTTATGAGTATAGAAATACCAATGACCATGTAATTTTAAAGCAGATGTGCAAAGATATGTTAGAGAATACCGCAGCGCAATATCAGAAACTTCCTCTTTTGTATTTTGTATATTTATTGAAAAAGAATAAAGAGATAGTAGACACAATGACACATATGCAATTTAGGAAGATTATTACTAACTTGTATGTCTATATGGCGCTATTTACTATAGGTGGGGCCAGAAAATCTAAGAAAGATATAGATTATACAATTAAAGAAGCTTTTAATGCTGAAGATAGAATTAATCAAATAATTGTGGCGGCGAGAAAACTGAGAAATAAAAAGGTGGAAGAATTTATCTTGCAGGACAGTGCTAATTTTGACAAATTAGCCTTTATTTATTCTATTATTGATGAGTATGTGCCAAATTGCAACTGGGTAAGAAAAATATATTCAAATGAAACAGGTTATACTTTGGAACATTTTATCATTCCTGATAACCGAAACAAAAAGGTTTGTTGGAAAGATGGTGATAGAGTGTTAAGACTTGAACTTCCTGCTGATGATGTGCGAAACAATAAAAAGAAAGCTATGAATTATTTGATTATCGAAAAGGGGCTTAATGAATTAATGGAACATGATGATATCATATCTAAAATACATACTATTAGATTATGGTTTAGACAGCGAAATATGAATTTGCCCAAACATGTTTCAGAAATAATAGAGTATATCGAAAATATGTCTGAATATATAAAGTTAAGGAATTTGAGAAGTGGAAGTTATACGCAGGAAACGATACAAACTGCATATATTGACTTTATTAGGGCTTATTTTCAACCAGATAATGAGATACAGAAGAAAATACAAGAGACATTTAAGTTGTCTTTTCAAAATGGGTAATGGATAGAAGCTTTGAGTTTGCTGCAATGTTGCATAAGATAAACCCAACTAATTTTATAGGGGGAAAATACAGTTATGGCAAAATTTATAGGTTCTACACTTCAGGGGGGCAATCAAGGAGAGGACTATTTCATAAAGAAATTGATAGAATATTTTGACGATTCCTACATAGTGTATCGAAACCGTCCTATTTTTGGGGCCCAGTTTGATGTATGTCTTTTTGCGCCCAGAATAGGGATTATCATATTTGAGGTGAAAGGTTGGAAGCCAGATACCATAAAGGCAGTTAGGAACGATGATTCCATTGTAATTAAAACAAGGAATGAAGAAACAGGGGCTGAGGAAGAAAAAGAGGAAAATCCTGCTTCTCAGGCCAGGAATTATGTATACAAGATGAGAAATAAAATCCGCCAAAAAATGGGGAAAATTCCTCTTGTATATGGGATGGTCTGTTTTC
>Ga0137308_100682_pt1 | contig 48740 bp, 33 predicted proteins | sample Inofrocosms_June_FD_97181 | JGI IMG/M metagenome (GOLD analysis project Ga0137308, IMG submission 97181) | Mouse cecal microbial communities from Vienna, Austria - N-Acetylneuraminic and N-Acetylglucosamine D2O microcosms_June | ecosystem: Host-associated > Mammals > Digestive system > Large...
GGTTTTGGCCTGTATTTTTTCCAGTCTCTATCTGACGGCTTATATAGATCTGTATATGCTGCGCTCCACCTGGATGTGCCTGCCTGTATTTTGGGTGATTCTCGCTGTGTTTATGCTTCTTTCACTTTCCCGCAGAACTGACCGGCTCTTTGGATTTATTCTGCGGCCCCAAACAGCGCAATTGTCTATCGTTGCCGCAGTCCTGCTTCTGGCCGGATGCAGAAATATTTTCCCCCCCAAGTCTGAGATATACATATCCCTGGTTGCTGAGACTTCAGGTGAAATCTGCTTATGTGATGTGGTCGTGGATGGAGAAAACATTCCTGTGGGACAGGCGGAGGTGATAGAAAATTCCGGCTGGCTGTACCGGGAGCAATGGGATAACTTCATGATCTGGCCAGAAGAGGATGGAATTGACAACTGCCTGACAATGCGTTTTTACGGGAAGGAGATCCATCTTGGCTTTCCGTACACTCCTTATGCAGGAAGTGTTACTATTGAACCGTCCTTCGGAGACGGAGATACCTGGGATTTACACTGTCCGGAACGGACAGAAGGAGAAGAAGTAGAATATGCTGACCTCTGCTTCGACAGCAGGGTCTATTCACCGTTGGAAGTTTTTCTGTATGGACTCGGGATTCTGTCTCTTATCACTTTACTCGGTCCGTACCTCCGAAAATTAACAGCAACATTAAAAAAACGGTTTGCTGAGCGGCGGAGGTTACTGCCATGCCTGATAAGATGGCTTGCCAAGCTGAAACCATTGTTGCAGATCCTGAAAAAATGGTTGGAAGAATGTAAGCTATTGCTACTAATCTTGAAAAAATGGGTTACAAAGCAGAAATCATTACTGTCCAATTTGATAAAACGGCTGGCAGAGTGTAAGCCACTACTATTGGCTCTGAATAAATGGATTGCGCTATATGCATTCCTCCTTTCCTGCACCTTTGTTGCTGGAGAAAAGATGAGTATGGGAGGCAGTCCTTATTTTCAGCCCATTGTTACTGAGGATCTCCGGAAGGTCGCGCTGTTGTTTCTGGTCTTTTTTGCGGCTAGCAGTATTTTACTAAAGGCCATAAACAGTAAGTGCCTGTTTGAGATACAGTCAGAGAAGATATCTAAAAAGTGGTGGCTTTGTGCGTGGTTGCTCTTAACGATATTGTGGATTCCGTACCTGCTGGCGTATTATCCGGGAACGTTGTCACCGGATTCGTTTACTTCCCTTCTGCAGGCGAAAAATCTGGAGCTGTTATATAACCATATACCGATAGCATATACACTTTTGATCGCTCTTTTTGCCAGAATCGGCTGGACGGTCGGTGATGCCAATTTCGGAATCTTTTTATTTACCATCGTTCAGACACTGATCATGGGAGGGGTGTTAAGTTATACGGCCTATTGGGTCAGAAACAAAGTCCGGCATCCGATTGCCGCATTTGCGGTATTGCTCTTTTACGGACTGAATCCCATAGTGGCGCTTCATTCCATAACCATGTGGAAGGATGTGCTCTATTCGGCATGGATCGTTTTGCTGTGTCTGTTTTTGTTTGACATGGCGATGCGCCGGGGGGAAGAGCTGGGAGAAAAAAAACGTCTTGCGCAGTTAGGTGTGCTGTTTGTATTGGTATCGTTTGGACGCAACAATGGAATCTACGTTATCCTCCTTTGCTGGATCATTCTTCTGCTGGCATATAAAAGAGTCAGGAAAAAGCTGTTTGTTGCGGGGGGCGGCATGATTCTGTCTATACTGCTAATCCAGGGACCCGGGTATAAGACATTGGGAATCGATCAGGCCGCATTTGCGGAGTCCGTAGGCATTCCGCTCCAGCAGATATGCTATGCGGTGGTGACAGACGGCCTGCCGGAAGGGGAGGAACAGGAATTCCTGGAAAATATTATTCCGATAAAGACGATTAAGGAAAACTATTCTCCGATATCTGCCGACAGTATTAAGTTTAATGCGAAATTCAATACGGCGTTTTTTGAACAGAACAAGCCGGGCTTTATAAGATTATATTTTAAACTGCTTCCTTCGCATCTCCGGTCTTACATACAGGCATATCTGCTGTCTACAGTAGGCTTCTGGCACATTGAGACAATTAGCTGGGTTGCGGAAGAAAACATTTGCGAAAATGATATGGGAATTTATAATCCGGATTATTTTATGAAGTATTTTCATTATGATTGGAAGAAGTCAGTATCCAAGATGATCACATTCCTAAAAAACAGCCCTGTAGCAAATGTAGGACTGATGGTATGGTTTGTGTTCCTCTATATGACAGCATGCCTGTCCCAGAAGCAGTCCTGGAAGGCGACTTTGGCGCTGCCGCTGGTCGGATGCTGGCTGACCCTGATGATAGCCACGCCGGTCAATGCACAGTTCCGATATGTTTATTATTATCATCTGATGCTTCCGGTGGTTGGAATCATGTTTTTTATAAAAAGGGAGAATACGTAGTATATGAAAACAGGAAGGCTTAAAAGTGAACAATATATCACAAATTTTTTGTAGCAATGAATAGATTTTTATGTCAATCACTCTGACCAATTGTCGTGACAATTGGTCAGAGTGATTGACATATACCTTTTAGCTACACAAACCGAAAAAGTTTACGATGTATATGGCATTTCCACCAAAAGAAGTCAGACTGATTGCCAGGAAACTTGAAGTGCATTACACTCCAAAACATGGAAGTAGGCTTGACATTGCCGAAATCTGAACCAATATCATGACCCAGGTGTCTCTTGACCATAGGATCCCGGATATTTTTTTTCCAGGTCATCCTTGTGGGCTTCTTCCGGAAAAGCATCAAAAAATTGCTGTTGCCTATCTTTTTGAAGATTATTGTATTCCATATAAAAATAGTCATTCACTGCTTTCGAGTATTCTGAATCCACATCATACAAGTACTTGTTCATATTTTTATCATAATAGACGCTAGACATCAGAATTGGAACATCTTCCATTAAATTCAACATATGTTGATAATACTGCGACAATGGCACTTTTGCAGTTTCAAATAACGTAGGAATCAAATAATTCATACTAATAGTTCCCATATCTTTATCTTCAAGATCAAAATTCGCCCAGATTATAAATGGCGTACTTCTCAGCAACACTGATCTGACAGAATCATGTTCCTGATCTACTATGTCCTTCGCAAAAGAAGGTGAATGATCTCCTACCATGCATACAATCACTTTTTTCTCGTACTCTTTTAACTGATCTGTCAAATACTTAAATGCTGAGTCTGACATTCTTATACCTGTCAAATATTCATCTATCACCTCATTCAGTTCTCCATAATCATTACTTACATGAACCGTATCAAATTTTCTTTCGTTTTTATCCCACGACCCATGATTTTGGATTGTCAGCAAATAGATAAATTGAGGAGTATCGGTGTGATCTTTCATCCACAATAAAAGATTTTCGTATGCGCTTTCATCTGTCAACACCCATTTATTTCCATAAGATTTCCTGTCTGTAAAATCATCATAAAAATAGTATTCATCGAGGCCCATATCCGCATAAGCGTTAATTCTATTGTAATTTGATCCCTTTTCCGGATGGCCTGCCATCGTATAATATCCCAGTTGTTTTAAATGACTGACAGCAGAATTGGCCCCCTTCATATTAATTACATTAAATGGCGTAACCCCAGGCATAAGTCGTAATGAATTACTCGTTAACAATTCATACTCTGAGCAGTTGGTACTGCCGCCAATATATGGGACTACCGCATAACCTCTGATCGTATTCTTCAGCGTATTCATGTTTTCCAAATAAGGAACATCTGTTTTTATATCGGTAATTAAAGATAAATCATAAAAGGTTTCATTTAAAATCAAAATAATATCCGGCTGCTCATTTTCCCTGCTGTCATGCTCAAGGTTTACAAGCTCAATATTACCTATACCATTCTCATACCCAACTGGCTTTTGAAGAAAATTTGCAGAATCAAACGCTAATTTTACAGTACACGCCGCATAGCCATATTGGCGATAAGAACTTGCCCATGCACCTGCCACTTTCTCACCCATAAAAGGAGTTGAAGATAAATATGTGAAGAAAATAATCCCAAACACTACAGCGTATAAACAAAAACACTTTATCAATCGCCTCCGGAGCATTCTTTTTTCCTGCACTCCAGTGCCTAGTCTTTTCATCATATAGCACAATACAATTTCGGCGCAAAAGACAACAATAATCTCGGCTATATCCTTAATATCAAACCTATAGCCTCCTATAACATTTAAGGCTGTTTTGAAATTCTTCAATTCCATAAGAGTCAGTGGTGTTCCATGAAACTTAATCACATAATAATTTACCGCTGAAAGCAATGTGATAAAGATGCTGAAAAATACACATGACTTCCATAATGAGTTTATAATCGAATGGGCAAGCAGATATACCGTACATATCGTCACTATATTGACAGCAATATATTTTGCGCTCATAGAAAATACATCTATCCAGCTATCATATGTAGAACTAACTTCCAGCTGAATCCAGGACAAGAAAAAGATTGTTATGACAATGAAATATTGTAAAACATTTTTGAGAGATAAAAAACCAATGATATATCCTTTCGCCTTAAGAAGTTTAATTTTCAAAAAAACTTTTTTGAGTGAAATATGTCCTTTAGCCATGAAATGTTCGATTCCCAAAAACGAGCCAGCTGCATAGAATAGAATCATGCAGATGAAGCCGAGAAGCGGCAGGATTCCTGCGCCATACAACAGCAACTCCAACGGCGGATATACATAATGGCAGTCAAAAGAGAAGTCCGCATATTGCACTGCTTCTCCCTCTTTCCACTCGGGGCAACGCAAATCCCATGTTCCGCTGTCCCTTCCGGCAGAAGATACAATGGTAACGCTGCCGGCGTAGGGCGTATACGGAAATCCAAGGCGGACCTCATTCGCCACAAAACACAGAGTCAGCCGGTTTTTTACCCCATCTTTTTCGGGCTGGATCATAAAATTGTCCCATTCTTCTCGATATAGCCAGCCAGAGTTTTCAACCACATGGGCCTCAGCAACGGGGATGTTTTCTCCGTCTACCACCACATCGCACAGACATATCTCACCGGCGGTCTCAGCGCTCAGGGAAATATAAGTCTCCTGCCGAGTCGGGAAAAATACGTTTCTACATACAACTATAATCAAAACGGCGGCGGCAATCGACAGTAATATCATTTGGAGCGATGGGGCAGATTTAAAAATCCGGCCAGCAACGTACACAATTGCTCTATGAACGGCGAAAATGCCCACAAATAATAAAGGGTGTAACCATATAATATGCTTTAATATATACACATTCGTCACATAAGCCGTTGTACAAAGGCTGAAAAGAGCACAAACCCAAATAATTAACACTCTTGCCGATGTCAGATTTTGCAGATATTTTTTTAGCATATTCATTTTTTACCCCCGTCCTCACTGCGCATGGATATAAGGCGCTTATCGTGTTAAGTTAGTATATTCCAAAATGCCTGACAAGATTATAATGCAGTTGCAAACATCAATCAAACATTATCTGCAAATAAAGATATAGATAAAATAACAATTAAACTTCAGTATTTCTATATATTTTTTGAGTTCCCTCATTTTTTCTAGGGTTACCTGACTATCGATGCCACCATGCTGTCCGAGTCCAGAAAGATGCCCCTTCTGGTCTATGAGAAAGTATTCTCGGCGGCAGAAGAATTTATAGGCGAACCCCATGAAAGCCTATGCTGACTGTAGTGTATGGCTTTGAAGCCCTCCGTCCCGGTCAGTGCGTAACTTATAAAATTATCAAAACTGGCAGACAGGCATATGGCGTCTACCGAATCATACATTTCTAACTTCACTCAGTTCCTCGTCGCAAGAATACTTGGCGGCGTTACGCACCAATTCCTCCAGCTTTACCATCATCTGCTGCAGACACAGCAACCTCTGTTTGCTCCACACAAAATTCAGTTCACTGCCTTTCTGAAAGTGATTAAGATTCTTTCCCATTTAAAAACCCCACATAATCAAAATCATCCAGATACCGCCTGATCAGAAACTGCTTTTTATAAAACGTAATTACGCCCAATTCATTTCTGTCTTCAAACCCTTTGATATAATAAGCCGAAGAAAATTCCGGATATCTGACATGGGTAAAGATCACCTTATTTTCATACGGCAGCCGGTCAAATTTTTGGATCGTTTCATATGTACATCCGTCTTTCTCCACACCCATGAAGAACAGGTTATCCCAGTTAATCCTCTTTTTCCGTTTTTCCCATTTCAGTATCCCTTCTTCAAAAGTATCGTAATGTACAAAATCAATCTTGATATCTCCCAGCAGACCGACAGGGCAATTTCCATTTCCTTCTACTTCCACAAATTCCTGTTCCAAATACCACTTTAGATTTCCAGCCAGCTTGACAAAGTCATTCATTCCCATACTCAAATTAATCGTCGGTGAGAGATACGGCAACCCCATATCATAGTATATAAAAGTTCCGCAGCAATTGGAAGCGATAATTGAAAATTCGGTATTCTGAATCCTGCGTCGCTTTCTCCTTTTATAAACCTCCCACTCCCGCTTTTGATACTCTTCTATCCTTTCCAGCATGTCTCCAGCCTCACTATTCCAAACCGCTATCTTCTATATTTTACCCAACTTTGAAAAAGCTGCTTACGTTCTTTCTGCATACTGTAGTACTATATGTGTGACAAATCTTCTGTTTTATCACCCACAGCACTCTGACTGGCGGAAACGAACATCCGACCAATAGTCCGAAAAACAATACCTTCATCCCTGCCGATAATTGCCGATACACCGGATTCTTCATTTCAAGAAGCATTCGCCTTTTCAGATACCTGCTATTTTTCTGATCTTTTCGGTTTCTCATCACCAGATATACAGAAAGAATATTCCACACCAGCCCTATCTCCCACTTCAAAGCCCAGTTCTGATGTCCGATCCTATATTCCCGATTCCGGATTCTTTCATACACCCTCAGCTTCTGCCGTATACTGCTCATATCATAGGAATGTGTCACGCTGTCCGAGTGGATCCGGTAATAATACCATCCTACGTCTGCAAAAGCCAGCCTCACCTGCCTGCGGCATAGATCATACAGGAATATCGTATCCTCTCCGCTCGCAAGCCGCTCATAAAACCTTTGCCTGCCTATGCAATCGCGACGTATCATTTTTCCGCCGATACCGGACAGTTCTCTCTCGAACCCGATATGGAACCACTCTTCTGTTTTCTTCTGTTCCGCCGTTTCCCATCCGGCCGCACATGCTTTCTTGGAAGCCCTGATCAGCCTTTCCTCCATTTGCCGGTCATCCAGTCTTACGTAACCGCAGAATGTCATCCCTGCCTGGAATCTCTCCGCTCCCCTCACCAGCGCTTCGATCAGGCATGGATGAATCATATCATCGCTGTCCAAGAAAAAAATATACTCTCCGTCGGCTTCCTTGATTCCCCGATTTCTTGCCGTCGATACGCCCCTGTTTTTCTGCGTCAGGATCCGAATCCTGCCATCGATGCGGCCAAGCTCTTCACAGATTCTGGGCCCCTGGTCTGTGGAACCGTCATTGATCACAAGAATCTCCAGGTTCTCCCAGGTCTGTGATATGACCGACCGTATGCACTGACGGATATAGGGCTCTGCATTATACATCGGAATGATCACTGATACCTTTTTCATGCTCCCAGTAACGTCTCCCATTGATCCAATATTGATTCTTTATGAAACCGTATCACTGTCCTTGCTGACTGTGCGCCTATCCGTCTTCGCAGCGATTCATCATTCATCAGCAATTCCATTTTTTCTGTAAATACTTCCACATCCCCCGGCTCCACTAAATATCCATTTACTCCGTCTATTATAATTTCTTTCGGTCCTGCTTTGCAGTCATAGCTTACCACTGGCAGGCAAAAATACATTGCTTCAAGCAGAACCATCCCAAATCCTTCATTTCTCGATGGAAATACCAGGAATGCCGCTTTCTCATAATATTTTTCAATATCTCTCACGTTTCCTATAAACTGTATTCTTTCAAGTCTCGCCGCTTTCACCTTTTTTTCCAGCTTCTCTCTGTCCATTCCTTCGCCTGCGATTATAACTGACCACTGCGGATATCTGGATTCCAATTGTCGCCAGCTGTCAATCAGCAGATCAAATCCTTTTGCCTCTGTAAGTCTTCCAGCTGCAAAAATCACCGGTTGCTCCACCTGCTTTGAGTAAGTTCCTGTAAAGGGGAGAGGATCATAGATTCGAGTGATACCACATCTTAATCTCAAATTGTTCTCATGATATCCTTTATCCCCATCCGTCAAAACTACAAGCTGATCCGAGTACCTTGCCACCACTCTCCTCACGATCTTCCGCAAAAAGTTGTTTCTTTCAAAATGAAAATAATAATGAAAATGCTCCCAGGAAATCCAGTACAGCTCTTGTCTCCGCCACTTCATAAAGATGGAATAGCATGCCAGGATAATATCCACGTCCACCAGGAAATCCGGCTTTTCCCGGTCAAAAAGCGCCGCCAGATACCGAAGGTTCCCCAAGATCCCGGACTGTTTCCTTTCTTTTTCCACCCAATAGACAGGAATCCTGTCATTCAGGGGAAAGACCGTCTGTCCGTCTCCCCAGAGACTGATCACAGATACCGCAAATCCTCGATCCGACAAACCATTCGCGATGACAGACAACACTCTCTCCGTCCCGCCGGAATGGCTCATATTCCCTATAAAAAACATCACTCTACTGCGTTCTGCTTCTGCTGTCACTTTTCTTTATCTCCTCTGCTCCCCCGTTTTTCAAACAGGCTGTTGCTTCAGTGCAGGCTGATTTTTCCGATGGCATACCCATACTCCTGCGCATCCTCTTCATTCGCCATCTGAATCACCTTCCCGGTATCCGGATCCTCCATCCGAAAGTAGACCTCATATTCTCCCCGCTCCAGTTTTTCCAGAGAAATTCTTGCGTGAGCCGTCTCCACTGCATCTGCTTCCTCCGCGCCTGTCAGCTCCCGGATCTCGCATTTCATCTCAATGGGCGGTCTCTGACCATCCTTTTCGCTATACAGGATCAGTTTGATCCGGGGATCTTTATACATGGGCGCAAATCCCGCATTTTTCAGTCCCACCATTACTTCGATGCAGTTTTTCCTTTCATCATATTTCAGATCCACATTCTCGATCAACAAGCGGTATCCCAGATGCCGCTCAATATAACTGTAACCGTCCATCCCCTGAAAGCAGTCATCGCCTTCCCAGACGGCATCCTTCCATTTATCCAAGACCGCCTGGTCATAATCCCTGTTCAGGTATGTTACACGCCGTTCCTTCAATCCTGCCACCGCATTTGCAAAATCATTGTATGGATTGCTGTTAATAACCTCGCCTCCATTGGGCACACTGCGGCACAGTTCCTTTTGAAAATCCAGCTCCTCTTGCGGAAATCTTCGCCCCAGAACGTCTTCTCCGACAACATTCTCGGGCCTGTATGTGCCGAAATCACTTTCATTGCCCAGCATCCCGTCATTAAACAGACACAGTCTTCCGTCCAGTACGTTAGTCAGACTCTCCGAAGCCATGATGCGACGCCACTGTGCCGGGATCCGGACACCGAGATAGGTGGATGGAGGCGTGGCGGCCGCAAGCTGCTCGGCCAGGCGCTGCAGATCCTCATCGGCATCATACCTGGTGCCGTTCATTTCCCCCCAGTTTCCAGTAAAAAGCCCCTGTACAAGGAAGATGTGCCTGTTCTTCTTGGTCAGGATCGGCTGTAGCTGCCGCATATGCTGCAGGATGATCTCCAGACTGGGCGGTTCATGCTGCTCTCCCTGTCCGTCCGTATCATACAGGAACCGGACAATCAGCTGACGGTCCATAGCCTCCACCGCGCAGAGCAACGCTTCAATATCCGCAAGTCCCTTTTCACTAATGGGTCCTTCCCGATATGCCTGCAGGCAGATCTGTATCTGTGTAAGCTCTGTGTTCTTATCCTTATAATAACTTTCCTTTACCAGCTGCTGGTAGTCTGTCTCCTCCTCATTGATCCAAAAGGTATACAGACAATAAAACCCTCTGTTCGGATTCCGCAGTTCCCTGGATGATTCCGTAAAGGCAACGCTCTCCAAGTCTGCCCGAAGCCGCATGCCCTTCCATAGGAAGACACAACCGACCAATGCGGCAATCGTCAGCAGAAAGCGGAGGATGAGCAATCCATTTTTTGCATACTGTATCCTGCTGCGTATTGAAAAGCCCTTGTCTGCTGTTCTTTTCCTGTCTGGCTTCTGTCTATTCCGCATATTCTTCAATTCCTAAATGATAGAGTTTTCCGGGATCCTGCCTGAGATAATAGCATACAAAATCCTCGTCTTCATAATACACATCCAGCACCCCCGGATGAAGCTCCGAAAAGCGCCGGCACCAGTCATAGACCTGTGCTTCCAGGTATGTCCTCTCTTCCAGCCGGGTATAGGAAAGCCATTCATTGTACAATTCTTTCCTGGTGTCCCATACTGTTTTTTCTGTGATCTCCGCTGTTTTGATCTCCGGTGCCTGACTGGCCCCGCTGTAAGGATATTTTTTAGAGTATCTCTTCCAGTAGATGTCCATGTACTTTTCTTCTCCCAGCCAGAAGGGTCCTTGAAAAAAGTGAGACTGTGCATAGAGAAGAGACTTTTTCTCTACGTAGAGAAACACATATTCCGTCGGTAAAGTATACTCCGGATCCGTGCATTGTTCCGTAAATAATTTCAGTTCTTCATGCCATCCATCCAGAATGACCGGATACAGCTCATCCGTAGGCGCAACGATCGTGTAGCTCTTCTTCGGGAAATTCTCTATAATGGAATCTGTCACTTTTACAGTAGAATTATACCGTGTCAGCTCATAAAATAGTAATCCTCTGTAATTACCCAGCAAAAGCGCGCCCACATAAATCCCCACTACTGTAAAAACAGAGGCCAGCCTTAATACAGACGTACTGCAAAAATGTAAAAGCACAGAAAACAGCACATCTACCGGCATCAGCGTAACAGCCAGTACAAGCATATGCCCCACTGAACAAAATCGCGAATCCGAAATCAATTCTGGATAGCCAACATAAGGCATGGCATAGATCACCATAAATAGTAAATTAAACAGAATCAACGGCGGATACCCGCTACAGACTTTCTTTAACCATCCAAAATGCCTCAGCCTGGCAATCAGGCAAAACAGGACAGTAATTCCCGTCATTCCCAGGATCCCTCGTGTTCTCCTCTCCCCATAGAGAGCAGGATATCCATTCCTGTAAAGCTCCGGCAGTATTTTTTTGAAAAATTGAGTTCCCTTTTCTTTCCATTTCTCCCAGTGGACGGGTCCAATTGCCTTTTCCTGTATCTCCTCGGCCTCATCGTCTGTTTCCTGATCTGCGTCTACCTTTTCCTGAAGCTCTCTTGCCTCTTCTCCCTTTGAGGCGTTCACCGCCCAGTCAATGGAATAATTGAAAGGAATTCCTGACAGTAAAGCTCCTGCCATAGGTGTAATCGCAATAAAGCATCCGCAAATCACACTAATCGTCAATGGAAGGAAATACTTCCTGTCAAATATCCTTTTCAGGGAAAAACACGCAAAAGAAACACAGAGGATAAAGGCCATGATCACGATATAAAAATGTGTTGCAATGGAAGCTGTCAAAGACATCATAAATAAAAACAGATTCTCATCCCAATAGCATTTTGAAATTCTGCCCTTTCGCGTCAAAAAAGTCCCCTTTTTCAGATAGCGCACCAGATACAGAACACATAAAAGCTGCAGATGCAGGCCAAATTCCAAAGGAAGCGTAATCTGCAGACGGAACATACTGTATACATGCTCGGCACTCACTACATCCACAGTCAAAAACAGCATCAGTACAAATACAGGCGTATACTTCCAATGGAATACTTCCCGCAGTAAAAGATACGCCGAAAGCAAAAATACTGCCACATGGATTCCCTGCAAAAACAAGAGAATGCTGTAAACCCGGATGCCAAACAGCATGCTCATACTGTATATAAAGCAGTGCATAGCCTCCGGGTAAACTCCTCCTGAGAAAATATTCCCCTTAATGAGGCCATAAATCCACTCATGATGCGCATATAAGTCTCCCCATCCATATGAATGTACTTGAAACGCACCATATGAAAAATAGATCATCCCAAACACCAAAACAGCACCGAGCATTCCGTAGTTCTGAATCCATGGACTCAGTTTCTTTCGGCATTTCCATAGTTCTTCCCGCACCCTGAGTCTTATATTGAAGAAACTCTGCTTTGCAGAAAAAGATGTTCCCTTTCCAAAAGGATCTATTTTTTGCAATGATCTTCGAGGGCTCCTTTTCTTCAAAACAGCACCACTTTTCGCAAATAGGAATTCTCCCCGTCTTTTCCAGAGCGCATAAAAAAAGATACCGTAAAAAAGGATCACCACGACCGCCTGGTGCAGAATATGCAGCAGTCCAAGAACCAACACCACTATATTGACGATTACGATCTGCACCGTGACGCAGAAGCTGAATCGGTATGTCCTTGTTTTTTCTTTTAAGTGCCCGCCAAATACCACCGACGGCCAGAGGAACATCAGAAACAGATAACCCAGGAACACTTTACCATATTCCAGCATCCAGTACAGGTTTTCCATGGCCTTGTCCCCCTTCTATACACCTTCTTTTCTTCCATCCTATGCCTTTCTTTGAAAAAACAGATAGACTGCTGAAAAAACTTCAACAGTCATACCTGTCAGACTTCCTATATGCTTCTTTTCTTCGTTTCTCCTGTCTGGAGCCGATATACCAGTCCGGACGGTTTAGGAGCACGCTCCTGCTTCAGGAGCATTCCCTGGCAGAATACATGCGTATCCAGGTGACGTTCTACCCAGCGCAGACGCATATAAGCCACTGTCCAGCCTGCAAATGATCCCAGCACGACACCCAGTCCATACCAGATCTCCGGAAGTCTCATGGAGAAGATACTGCACAGCAGCGTCACGCCGCAAAAGCTCACCGTTGTCATCACTGCCCCTGCCATATCATTGTAGTAATAGAGAAACAGGATCGCCGCATACATCAAAAACAGGATAAAATACCCGGCCGCCAGGCAGGGGTAGATCTGCATGACGGATCCGGCAAACCCGAACTGCGGTAGGATCACAATGCACAGCAGATATATGACGACTGATATGATGAACTGCACACGCATCAGATTCATCAGCTCATTGCCCAGCTGGCGGAACATCCGCCTCTTGGCGCTCTCAATGTCACTTTTCTTTCCGCCGATCACAGCCTCGGAATAGAGCTTATACTTCTCATGGAAGTGCATTTCCACATGTGTAATGAAGATCACCGTGGCGGATATATTGGTAAACATGGCGAGACAGGTCGCCATATCATAGGGCTGGTTGCATACGAAGCTGTCCACAATGACCAACCTTGCATCAGCGGTCCAGAATACGAAGTTATGGATATACAGCCCCAGTATATAGCAAAAGTTCGTCACCACCAGAGGCCACCATTTTACAAAATACTTCAGCACCGGCAAAAACCGGCTGCTGTTCCTGGAAAAATAACGCTTCACCGCAGCGAACTCCAGGATTCCGATGGTCAGAAACCCGATGCTCAGCGCAAAGAGCATACTATAGGCAATATCCCATCCGCGCCGGTATCTTAAGAACAGCGCAAGAACAAATGCCACCGCCATGCCGATGAAAAAGAAGATGGAGATCTTCTCATAGTCCTTACAGATGGAGAGATATACCATGGAGTAAAATACCAGGATCATGGAAATATATGCACAGAATCCGGTAAAGACATAGTACACCTCCACACCCCCGACAATGTGCTCCCAGAGGCAGAAGGGAATCCCCAGCAGACAGCCCAGGACCATAGTCATCAACAGCCCGATATAATAACAGGGCAGAATGTCCTCATAGCGTTCTGCGTAGATCGCATCCTGCATATATTTTGATAATACGGCATTGAACGGGGATACGACCAGCAGAGAAAAAATAAATGTATACAATATCGTACAGGAAAATAATTCTCTTGTCAGATAAGACTCCTGATTGAAGTCCAGTGCCCATCCGATCAGCAGGATATTCGCGATGATCAGGATCATGGGTGCTACAGTGATCACAACACTATAGATGAATCCCAGCATATCCGCTGCGATCGATCTCTTTTCAAATATCCGGTTCAGCTTTACTCCTACACCTGCCATCCTCTAATCCCTCCCGCCATCTGCATCCGGCTGCGGCTCTTCCTCAGCACCATCCGGATCTGCATCATCCGGACTTGCTTTCTCCTGGCCTTCTTTTTCCGCGTTTTCTCTATCCACAGTCTCTTCCTTCCAGGGCAGCTGCATGCTTTGTGCAAAGTCTTTATATATATTTCTGTAAGCGTCCTGCAGATGGGAAAGCTGATACAGAGCCATGACTCTCTGATAGCCGTTCTCCCCCATCTGGACACGCATCTCCTCATTTCCTGCCAGAGCGGTCATGGCATATGCGGTATCTTCCACATTCATGATCCGTGTAACGATCCCTGCCGGATCAAAATCATCCTGTTCCCCGAGGATCAGTCCACGGCAGTTTCCCACATTGGTCGCGATCACCGGCTTATGCGCCGCAAAGCTTTCCAGGATGACCAGCGGCTGGCCTTCACTGATACTGGTCAGGATCGTCATGTCCATCCTGCCGTAGTACTCCTGCATATCCACATTTCCGGTAAATTCCACATCCTGTATGCCCATGGTATTTACTAGGTCAAAGCATTCCTGCGCGTACTCGGAATCCTCCTCCCAGGTTCCCATGATCCAGAGCTTCAGAGCAGGCTCCCGCTCCTTTGCGAAGCCAAATGCCTGAAGCAGCGTCATGACATCCTTCACCGGAGTCACACGGAGTACAGCTCCGATATTGATCTTCCCGTGATCCTCCTCCTTTTTTCCCGGAAGGTTCTGGAAGTCCTCAACCCGAACCCCGTTCGGAATGATCTTCGTCTTTTCCATCGGACATCCCAGCTCTACCTGCAGGCATCTTGCATGCTCATAGAGACTGGTCACCATATCCGCCCTTTCATAGGCCAGACTGGACATCTTATAAAACTGTTCGATCCAGATGTTGGTATAGATCCCTTTCACCCATTTGGCCATGATCAGTTCTTCTTCCCGTTCCCGGGTATAGATCCCATGCTCCGAGATCATCAGGCGGCCGCCGTAAAAATACTTCGCCATGCTTCCCAGCACCCCTGCATAGCCCGTACAGATGCAATGATACAGGTCAGCCTTGGGAAGCTCTGTCTGCAGGACAGTAAACAACGGCAGATAAATGGACCTCATCATCCACAAGAAATCCGTAAATACCACCTGACTGTAGTTCAGCTGATAAAATTCCGTCACCGCATCCAGAAAGTCTCTGCCCATCAGCATCCCGTTCAAAGAAACTTTTCTTTTCTGAAAAAAGTCAAACAGGATTTCCCACTCTATCTTCTGTCCCAGCAGGAGGCTCCGCAGCGCATGATATTCCTTTTTATTCATGCGGCGCTTCCGCATCCTTTTTTTGCTCCAGTCAGAATCATTCAGATATATCTCATGTACCTCTGTCACATTCGAAGGCAGCTCGTATACATATTTTCCCCTCATAGAGCGATCTGACACGATTGCCAGGATCACAAACTCCTGTCCGGGAAAAGAACGGATCAGACTGTGGATCCAGCTGGACACGCCACCCACCACGTAAGGATAACAACCCTCAGCTACAATACAGATTCTCATCTCTTTCCTTCCTTTTACTCCAATTCTATACTTACGTCCGCGCTTTCCGCTTCGATCAGCCACGCTCCGTCTTCCAGCCGTTCCCAGCTGCAGCCGTTCACACCGGCGATCCGCTCGCCTTTGGTCCGCAGTACAAACCATACCGGCGTCTCCATGCCGGTCAGCTCCAGATGGATGGTGTCCTCCTTGCGGCTGTCTGTATAATCCAATGCAAGGAAGCTGCGGATCCGGCTGTCGCATTCTGATACGGTAGTTCCCGCAAAGCCTCTAAAATCGTCCCAATAATAGCCAATATTGCCGCCAAACTCAGACACCACCTTTTCCAGAGTCTCCTCATCGTTCTCCGGAAATGCCACGCGGCTCATATCCAGTCTGACGCTGCTGTACCCTAAAGCGGTCTGTACGCTTCGCATCCGCAGATCATCCCGATAGGTATGCACGGTTCCATCGGACAGGCTGCTCTGCCTGGTAATCTCTTCCGACTGATACCCTATAATGTCATTTTCTCCGCTGTAATCTGTCACGATGGTTCGGACATCTTTTACTATATCCTCATTCAGAGCCGTTTCCACTTCACTCTCTGTCAGACCGGCTGCATAGAATGAAGAGAACTGGTAATCCGGAAGCCCTTTCTCTATAAAACGCTGATCCTCTGTCAGCTTCTCCCGAATATAAGTATCAGATACGCTGTCAGGCGACAGACCTGCTTCCGCTCCCTGTTCCCGAAGCCTCCGCATATAATATTGAAGTTCTGTCTGTTTCGGGAACTGCTCATCCTCATAATCATACTGGGGCGTCAGCATACAGGTAAGTCCCAGTGTATTCTGCCGGTAAACCGCCACGAGAGAAGGCCACGCAAGGTTCTTGGACATCTCGGTCATAGACTGACCGTAACGTGCCCTCATTTCTTTATTATTTTCTGATGCAAAGTTCGGATAATTGATCAGCACCATATTCTGTGCGTTCACCACCGGGTAGAGCTCGTATTCATTCGACTTGGCCGACATTGCCGTCAGGATTCCCAGCCCTGTGATATCCTCCATGTATCGCCCGTTTATAGCGAACACATCCGCTTTATCCAGACGGTTGCTCCAGATAACCGCCGGATAATCCTCTTCTTCCTCTAAGATGTCCTTTGTAATCCCCCGTATATAAACCTCTGCATCTTTCCCCAATGTGTACCAGGGAAACGTAAGCTCCAGATCCTGTCTCTTTGCACGTTCCTCCTCATCCTCTGCCCGGTATACAGCCTCTCCTCCAAGGAGAAATCCTTCCCGCAGATAAATGCCTTCTACCTCGGTCTCCTCGGATTTTACTTCTTCAATCCCCAAAAGCTTTTGTAGCCGGACATTGTCTTTGATCATCTCCGCATCCGGAAGATCACAGAATACCAGATCTACTCCGGCATCCGCATATTTTTCAAGTTCTCCAAGCAAACCCTTCTGATTCCATTCTATATCATCAGAATTTATAATGATCATTTCCGGGGATTGATTTTTTGTCTTTTTTTCTGCCTTTTTATACTCTCCGAACGACGCATAGCTATCGATATTTTGCTTTGTGTAAACAGCCCATGTATATACGACGTTTTCTTCCGCACCACCCGTAGCTCCGATATATACCACCCTGCTGCGTGAATCGCTGAAATCTGCATCCGTTCCGTTCTGTCCTGCAGTCAGATCTGTTCCCGGCTGATACACACTGCTCTCGCCGGGAAGCCCTTCCCTGTCCAGATAGTATGAATTTTCCTCATAGCCATCCCAGCTTTCCAATGCAACGTTGGTAAACTGAAACATGAAAAACACAACCAGCATGACTGTGGTAATTGCAAGATAATTCCGACGTGATATCATTTTTCCCTCTCCTTAGCTGAAAGTCCTGATCATTTCCAGCGTATCACTGTCAATGACAATGTTCGAATTTTTCAAGTCACCCAGTGTCTGGAAAAAAGCCCCCCTGTTTTTTACCGTAAAGTATAATTTCAGCTTACAGGTATAAGTGCATAATTCATCCGGATACTGTTCCTCCAGACGCTGACACCACTTTTCCACCTTATCATAATCGCCGCTTTCCAGTAGCCGCATGCACAGGCTCTCATACCACTCCGGAGTGATCCTGGAAGCATTTTTCTCGTAAAGCAGCTCCACCGCCTCTTCCATCATATGTGCGAACCGGTTCTGTTCCAGCTCCATGAATACTCTCTGCCCCAGAATGTCATCCATGTACGCAATCAATGCCACTTCATATTCCGTATCCTCCCGCTCTTCTTCCTGCATCTCGCTGTACAATTTATGCACGTTGATACGAAATTCATTCAACCTGTTGCTCAGGATTGAGGCAGCATAGTGAGCGGATTCGGAGTCCTCCGCACTCAAAGCCAGAGCTACGGAGGACAGCGATTCCTTCATATCTCCTTTGATAATATTCATCATAGCCGTACGCAGGCTCTTCTCATCACTGACCGCCAAAGCATCCTCTACCGGAATCACATTCCGCTCCCGTTCTTCATTGGCCTTCACCTGTGTCTTTACCCGTGACTTATCAAAAATCACATCCTCCAGGTTCACCTGGAATCTGAAGATGGTCAGGTACAACAGATGCGTCACAAAGAAAAATACAGGTGCCACTACCGGACACAGCAGCATGATAATGAAACGGATCAGATATGTTTTTCTGCCGTCATACAGATATTCCGCTTCTTCATTTTTCTTCTTCCGGATCGGCACTGCAATGAACATCCCGCAAAAAAGATAGACTGCCGCCACGATCAGGTTGATCAAAAGCATCACAAAAAATAAATGCTCTTCCCTTGTCAGTGTCATACTACTGCCTCCTTTAGCAGGCTTTCATAGCCCAGCTTCCGAAAACGATCCCGAACTCCTTCTGCATTTTCCAGGTCTGTATTGGAAAGAAGGATATAAAGCTTCCCGCCTTCCATCGTCCCCATATAATCTGTCTGACGTATAGAGCCGGCCAGCAGCGCAGCAGCCTGTTCATAACTCTGGTACCCTGTCACGATCTCTACCAGTGTACATTCTGTCAGTCCCCTGCCCTTTGCTTCAAGGAATGCTTTTACAAGAACTGTAAATGCCTCCTCGTTCAGCACACCGGTCCCCGGCACAAAACGCTGTCCTTTCAGGCTCTCGATATAGCGGCTTGCACGAACGGATGCATTCTGGATCAGTGTTCCGATGATTCTCAGCCGGTTTGCCTCCGCCAGGGTCATCCGCTGCCACGGGATCCCCCATACCATCAGGATCAGCTGCATCTCATCCTCAGAGTATACTGCGCTTGCCATCAGGGGCAGGTCGGCCTCCATGGTCTTGTTGATATAGACCCGGCCGTTGATCAGTTCATTGTACATCGCTCCCATGCCCGTATATTTTACAGAATTCCCCAGCTTCCGCGCCTCCGGCGAAGTAGCGGAGAACAATCTGGCATAATCCCGATTCGCCACAATATAGATTGCCACATCTCTACTGTCCATCAGATCTGCCAGTACCTGCGCCGCATAAAACAGCACTTCCTCGGTGGCATATTTTTCCAGGCTGGAAGTGATCTCATAGATCTTCCCAAGGCTGTCCTTGTGATTGACAAGCTCTGCCTCAAAATTCCGTTTCATCCTGACATTACTGTCATTGATCTCTGAGATATCGTCAATCCTTTCATACAGATATCCCACTTCTTCCTCTTTGTCATTCTGAACATGGCGCAGACGGTCACGGATATACCCTACGACCATTCCCACAATGAACAATTGGGCCATCCACACATATGTATTATAGTCCAGCAGCACTTCGAACTGGATATGTCCGTCCGTCTGTCTGAAGCAATATCCTGCTGCGGCCAGCAGTGCGGAAATGATTGCTTCCTGCTGTCCATAGATTGCTGCAAACAGCAGTACATACAGCAGGTAAAAATCCAATCTGCCAAAATACTGGCTTCCGGAAGCCAGGTTATTCAACATATAGAAGATAAAGAATCCAATGATATTTTCCAAAAAGGGAAGCAGGCTTTTTACTGTTACCTTCGTACCATACCAGATTCTGCCGCCCAAGCCGCCTCCTAGATCCTCAGCATTCAGGAAGCTGTCGCTGTAACGCTTCATAAATGCCGCGACCTGAGCCACACCTTCCGGATAATGGGTAAAGATCCGCTGGCCATATTCATTCTCATATTGTCTTCCATCCAGTATCTGGCGGTACATGTCGCCTACGGACTGATCGGCAAGCGAAATCCCTGCCCCCATCTTTTCCATGATGAGCTCCGCAAGCTCAATCTCATTGATCTGCTCCATGGATGAGATATGATAGCAGGACTGGCCGGTCTGTTCTGCCGTGATCACCTTATAGACAAGCTCAACCGCATCATTGATATAAAGCATGGAAAACGTATTTCTGCTGTTTGCAGATATCCGCCCGGTCTTCAGTGCTTCTAGGCACATCTTAAAGCAGGGGTTATCCTCCTCCTGCCCTTTCTGTGGTATCCCATATACATGGTCGAGGCGCAGGATCATGGTGTCTGTCCCCTGCATGTTCCGGTAATTGCCGCACATCTCCTCCCCCTGAGCCACAGCCAGAGCCTTGAACCCTTTGGGAGATGCCGTTTCTGTCTCCGGAATGTCATTCGCATAGGAGCTGCTGAATACCTCATGAGACGAAAGGTAGATAAAACGCCCGTCCCCTGTCATGGAATATGCTGACAATATATTGGTCAGCGCAGACATATAGCGCACGGATTCTGTCCTTCCATGATATTTCCAGTCAAAATTACTGTCATAAGCCCCCATAAACAGTACAGCGTCAGGCCTTACACTCTCCATGATGTCCTTGACACTCTCACTGTCATAGGGAAAATCATATCTCTGAAATACTCGTTTACGGGAAATGCCCTGGTTCTTGTTCCCTCTCTTCTGTCCTGTCAGCAAGTAGATCCGATGATCACTTTTATTCAATTTGTCGATCATAGAATCCATGATCTTACTGGAACCGCCAATCAATAATACATTCATTATTCTCTGCCATCCTCATCTTAAATACTCTTTTTTTGAATTCTCGAATCCCTGTTGTTTTCCACACATAAAAACAGGTAACCTTTCTAAAATCTAATAAAAAGCTTACCCCCCCCCCTCCCTGAAAAAGTCCCACTATTTTCTTATATTTACATGCCTGTATCATGCATCTGAAGAAGACCCTGCCCTGCCTGAAATGCCCGGCAAAATCCACATTTTGTTATATCTGGGATTCGGGCATCTTTCTATGCCCTGCCGGAATATTTCAACACAATTTTTGAGCAGAGAAACATCTGCTGACGTAAAGTGCCCTACTCTGCGACACCCCCCCCACCCATGATATTGAGTAAATATTAACACAATTTTCATATATTTTCAATATCTATATACACACCGCTTTGCAACTTTTGTAGCACATACCCTCTCTACTCCATATAACAAATAAAATTTTTCTAAATTTGGAGCCCTGCGCAGTCTGTTTGGCAGTCATTATTTTATATAAAAAGTGTATAAATTCTTATACATTTAATATTGTCACTATGGACAAAGCAAAACACAGGAGGTACTTGTATGGCAAAGGGTGAAAATATTTTCAAAAGGAAGGATGGCCGTTGGGAGGCACGGTATATCAAAACCCGTGAAAAAAGCGGCAAGATCAAATATGGGTTCTGCTACGGCAAAACCTATATGGAAGCCAAGGACAAGGCTGCGGAAGCGAGAGCGAAGCTGTTAAGCGGAACGGTTTCGAAGCCTGAAGTAAAAGCTGAAAAATTTTCGTTTTATTGTGACAGCTGGTTGGATCTTCGCAGCACGCAGTTAAAAGCGTCCAGCTATGTTAAATATCAGTACGGGATTGAAAAACATGTGAAACCTTATTTGGGAAATCTGTATCCCGAAGATATTACAACGGAAAAATTATCCGCTTTTTCGCAACATCTGATCAATGAAAAGGAACTCTCTATCAAATCCGTGCGTGATATCCTGACTTTTATGCGTTCTATCCTTACCTATATCAATAAGCAGATTGATGGAGCATTATCCCATGTCGAAGTGATCTATCCCCGCGAATCTCCCAAAGCAGTACGTGTATTGAGCGAAGAGGAAGAATCCAGGCTGGTTTTATATTTGTCAAATGGAATTGACGCGGGAAGGTTTGCCGTCTATCTGGCACTTCGCACCGGAATGCGGATCGGCGAAATCTGCGCTTTGCGCTGGAAGGACATTTCCTTCGACGAGGAGATCATCTGTGTGAACAAAACCGTACAGCGCATCAAGGATATCAATTCTCAGGGAAAGACAAAAACAATGCTGATGATCGGCTCGCCCAAAAGCGACAAGTCGCGGAGAACCATCCCGCTTATGCCGGATATTTCGGCACTTTGCAGACAATTTTACCAGGATGACCCGGAGTGTTTTGTGCTGACTGGAAATGGGAACTGCATGGAACCCAGAAATCTGCAAAGGTATTTAAAGAAATACACAGCGGCATGCAGTATAGAAAATGTACATTTTCATACCCTGCGCCATACCTTTGCGACACGCTGCATCGAAGTTGGCTTTGATGTAAAAACCTTAAGCGAGGTGCTCGGACATGCAAACATTTCCGTAACGCTTGACCGCTATGTACATCCCAATATCAATTTGAAAAGAGAAAATATGCGCCGCTTAAAAACAGCGGACTGCTTTTCTACTGCGCAGTCAGATTAAGCAGTCAATTTTTAGAAAGCTCTGTCAGCAGGGCAATTCTGGTACATTGTCGCAGAGTAGGGCACTCTGCGTCAGATTCTAAGTATACCTCGTGAAGCGGCCGAATGGCCATGGTGGGATGCCCTTGGGTATAACAAATTGGAGCTGCCGCATTCAGAAGGATCCACATCCTTCCATAGATTCGGCAACTCCACTTTTTATTTCAAACGTTCTCGCAGCAACGCTCCAGAATCTCAACCATCGTATCGGTATCACCTTTTTTCGTCGCCGTCAGCATCTTACCGGATTCTGCTGCCAGGCGGTAGATATAGCCGAAATCCGGCCTTTTCCTTACCATTTCCGCAAACTTATCCATCAATTCTTTATTTGGGATTGATACACAGCCATCCGCATAGCTCAGAAAGCCGTATACAACCATGGCTGAAAAAATCTCATCCTTTGTCTTAAGCTCCATGGAGACGGAAGCATATTCCTGTACATTTGCAGGCACCGGTGTTCCGCTCATCATGAGCGCGATATCTTCGCGCATATTGGCGGTGTCATTTTTTACATAATAATAGATTTCATCATAAGGCCCGGAATTTGTCCAATAGCTCCCGATCTGATTGTATTCCAATGCGCCTACTACCGAACGGGGATTGTACAGCCTTCTTCCTGACTTTGTCTGATAGCCGTTATACCAGAGTCTCAGATCATTGCGGGACACCTTTGGATTTTCCTCCAGTTTTATATAACGCTGATATAACGCATCCACCTCTTCATCTGTAAAGCCGAAATACTCACTGTACTTTTCCATCGTTGCCATCGAAAACTCAAAAAACATATTGAGTTCGGAGCCGCTGGAGTATTTCGAAATCGGAAGGATCCCTGTCATATAGGCCATCTCTACATACGGCTGGTCCTTCAACAGAGTACTGAGGAATTTGGTGAACGCGTCCTTATCTTCCTGTGAAGCAAATTTCTGGTGATAAATAAAATCCCACTCATCCAGTATAAAGACAAACTTTTCACCATCGCAGTATTCATAAATCTTTGTCAGTGCGTCCCAGATGGAATCATCCTCTCGAATACGTACATTCTGATACTCCATCAGCAGATCGTCCATAAGCAGCCTCTTTATCCTGGAAATATACTGCTCAAAGGTGGTAATCTCGTTCGGCAGCTCATTGAATGTAATCCGAATCACATTATGCTGGTTCAGATGCTTTTTATACCACTCATACCCGGATGCCTTTAATCTGTCAAATTCCCCGCTGCTGTCCACGCCTTTTCCCAAGTAGGAAGCGATCATATTCGCTATCATCGTCTTTCCAAATCGGCGCGGCCTGGTAATACAGATATATTTGAGTCCCTTTCCCCTACCGGTTTTCTCTTGTCTGGTTCTGCTGTTTTTTAGTTCTAATATCGGCACAAGCTCATCCAGGATATCCGTTTTATCCACATAATATGTGAAAGCAACATCCTCCTGAAATACTCCAAATGCCTTTTTCCCATTCAGATATATTCCCATTCTTGCCGGCACACTCCTTTCTAAATCGACGTTTCCTCAATTTCCCGCATCTATAACCCCAATCTTTGGCCCACGCATCATCATATATAGAAAAGGCGTAAAGCCTTTTTCATTATCCTATGCTCCACGCCTTTTAAATCCTAAACCACTATATCGTTAAATAATGCAGGTTCCGGAATCGGTACTCCCTCTTCCTTTGCTGTCTCTATCCACATATCCCGTACAATATTCACTTCCCTGAACGCTTCCTCCTGTGTCCTCCCATGCGCCATACACCCCTGTAGTTCCGGAATGCTTGCCACATAAATATCATCAATATTATCATATTGAATCAACACAGAATATTTTGACATTTTATCACCTCTATAATCCATATTTCAACATAATCTTTCTAAGTTGTCTTACTTCATAGCCCTTAGCTTTCGCCCCATCCTTTTGAATATTCATGAAAGCCTTGAGTTCACGATGAAAATATTGCATATGTGAACCATTTTGACGAATAAAATCAAACCCCAAATCTACAATTAAATTGCGAAAATCATTAAAGCGGATATTATTATCACTTTTTCCGCTCATAACATCATTATACGTCTTTTGGTTCATACAGATTGGCTCCCCTCTACATCTTCACAATCCTGACCTCCGTACTCTCATCTCCCCCCAGCTCAACGCTGACGCTCAATTTTCCGCTTAAGTTTGTGTTCATCTTCCCTGCCGACGCGCCGCCGATCAGCACCTCATACTCACTCTCGGGCTGCAGCTCCAGCGTAAAGTTCACGTCCTCCGGAGCGGAGATCTGGAAATTCACCTCTGTATCGGTTGCCTTGAAGTTCTCCACCGCGCTGCCCGGGACGGATTCGTACACGAACATGCCGTTCCTTTCCAGCTTGGTGATTTCTGAAAATGTTTTTACTTTATAAAGATCGCCTTCAAATTCGAAATTATCCAGCTTTGTCTTCGATGCCAGTGTGTAATCTCCAAAGCTGATCGTCCCATCCTTTTCCGTACGTAACAATTCTTCTACTCTTGCCATGTCAATGTCCTCCTGGGTATTTTAAGAAAAACTTATATTGTGTATCGCAGCGGTTCCGGACAAGACTGTCTATTTTTTTGTATTGTCCGTAAAACTGTACGGTTGGATGCTCTAAGGAGCCTCCAACCTGCTCATCCATTCGCAAAAGCCGTGCTAACGCACTCCTGCGTCTGCTGCCGCTGCCTGTTGTCTATATTATATAATATTCCGTCCGTATTTTCTACTCATTTATTTGTTTTGGATAAAATTTAATCTCCTTTTTGGCTATTCCGGCTTCTACCTGGGTGCCAGGAGTTACTTCTCCGGTCAAGATGGCTTCGGCCAGCTTATCCTCCAGCTCGGTCTGCATCGCGCGCCGCAAGGGACGTGCCCCGTATTTTGCGTCGGTTCCTTTTTCTACGATATGGGCCTTTGCGGATTCCCGCAGGGTCAGCGTGATGTTCATCTGCTCCTTCAGCCGGGCTGTAAACTCTTTGACCATCAGGGTCACAATCTGCTTCATATGGGTTTTATCCAGCGGATGGAAAACAATGATCTCATCGATCCGGTTTAAGAATTCCGGACGGAAGATCAGCTTCACTTCGCTCATTACGTTCTGCTTCATCCGCTCGTAGTCGCTCTTTTTGTCCTCCTTCACGGCAAATCCCAGCTTCTTCGGGTCGATGATGGCCTTGGCCCCGGCATTGGAGGTCATGATGATGACCGTATTGCTGAAATCCACCTTTCTTCCCTGGGAATCCGTGATATGTCCGTCATCCAGCACCTGCAGAAGGATATTGAACACATCCGGATGCGCCTTTTCCACCTCGTCAAAAAGCACCACTGAATAAGGATGGGTACGAACCCGGTCGCTGAGCTGGCCGCCGTCCCCATGTCCCACATATCCGGGAGGCGCCCCGATCATCTTTGCAACGGAATGCTTCTCCATATATTCGGACATGTCTACCCGGATCATGGAATCTTCGTTTCCAAATAAAGCCTCCGCAAGCGCTTTGGACAGCTCCGTCTTCCCTACGCCTGTAGGACCTAAAAACAGGAAGGAACCGATGGGCCTTCTGGGATCCTTCAAACCGGTACGCCCCCGCTTTACAGCCCTTGCCACCGCGCTGACTGCCTCGTCCTGGCCGATGACCCGCCTGTGGAGTTCCTTTTCCAGCTTGTTCAGCCGCTGGGTATCGCTTTCCTCCAACTTGGACACCGGGATCTTGGTCCATGCGGACACCACCTCCGCAATATCCTGTTCCGTTATGACCGGATGCTGAGACTCATTTTTCTTATCAAAACGCTTCCGCGTGGCGTCGATCTTCTTCTCCACCGCCTGCTGCTCCTTCTGGATCAGATGGGCCTCCGTAAAATCACCGGCCATGATGCTCTCTTCCTTCTGCCGGATCAGCTCTTTCAGGGAGTCCTCCAGCTTGGAGAGATTCTCTGGAACCTTGTAGCCCTTCAGGCTGACCTTGGAGCAGGTCTCATCCAGCACATCAATGGCCTTATCCGGGAGGTTACGATCCGTAATATAGCGCTCCGACATGTGTACGGCCGCTTCCAGGGCATCCTTTCCAATGGTGACCCGGTGATGGGTTTCGTATTTTTCCTTTAAGCCCTCCAGGATCTCCAGACAGTGGGTCATGGTAGGCTCTTCGATCGTAACCGGCTGGAAACGCCGTTCCAGTGCCGCATCCTTTTCAATGTATTTTCGGTATTCCGTCAGAGTGGTGGCTCCGATCATCTGCAGCTCCCCTCTTGCCAGCGCGGGCTTGAGGATGTTGGAGGCATCCATGGCGCCCTCTGCGCCGCCGGCGCCGATCATCGTATGAAGCTCATCCATGAACAGAATCACATTGGGATCTGACTCCACTTCCGAGATCAGTGCCTTCATCCGCTCTTCAAATTCTCCACGGTACTTGGAGCCTGCGATCAGTCCGGGCAGGTCCAGCGTATAGATCCGCTTTCCTTTCATGCTTTCCGGCACCATATCCGAGGCCAGACGCTGCGCCAGCCCTTCCAGGACCGCTGTCTTGCCTACCCCCGGCTCGCCTACCAGGCAGGGATTGTTCTTCGTGCGCCTGCTTAAGACCTGCATCAGCCGGAAGATCTCTTCTTCCCGTCCAATGACCGGATCCAGCTTACCGTCATCCGCTTCTGCCGTCATGTCCTTACAGAACTGCTCCACCGCACCGTTCCTGCCTCTGTCGTCCTGGAGCTCCTCCTGATAGCTTCTGGGATCCATCCCTGCCGCGAACAGGATATCCTGAACCACCTTCTGGATATTCACATTCAGCGTAGTCAGGATCCGGGCCGCCACGCAATCCGCGTCGTGGATGATGGCCAGCAGCAGATGCTCTGTTCCGATCTTATCCATATGGAAATGCCCTGCCTCCCGCAGGCTGTCTTCCAGGATATACTGAAACCTCGGGCTTTTCTGCGGGCGCTGCGTGATCGGCTCCTCTGCGGCCGGTACGATCAGCTCATCCATGAGCTGCAGAAGCTTTTCCTCCGTCACCCCGTGCTTTGCAAGAACCTGTCCAGCCACTCCGGTCACTTCCTTGCAGAGCCCCAACAGAAGATGCTCTGTTCCAATATATGGATGCTTCTTTTCCTTTGCGGACATTTCCGCATAATTGATGACATTCTCTGCCTGTCTTGTATATTGATTCCGCATAAATTCCTCCCTATATAATCATAATGCAGTGCTCTCGGTGCATACACGGCCAAAAGGCACGATCTGGCACGCAGTATATATTCCGCGTTTGCCTTTCTTCTCAGATCATCCCTGAGTAGGTGTCAAAAAGATCATCCACCAGCGCATGCACCTCTTCCCTGGTAATGTTCTTGCAGCAGCCCTTCGCCAGTACGAGCCGAAGCTGCTCCCGCATCTCTTCCAGCGCCTTGATCTTGTCAATATCCACGCAGATCACCGCGCCCCGTCTCTTGTCCAGGCTGATGAAGCCCTCCTGCTTCAATACGGCATAAGCCTTATTGACCGTGTGCATATTCACTCCGATGGTCTCCGCAAGCTGGCGGACCGAAGGCAGGGAATCCCCCTCCTGAAACATCGAAGTCGCAATTCCCAGAATGATCTGATTTCGAAGCTGGATATAAATCGCCTCGTCACTGTTAAAATCTATCTCAATCAGCATATATTCTCCCTCGGAACTGTGAAAGAATGAATCTTTGCATCTGATTTATCTGAATCTTCTTGTGCTGCCTCCATGCAAAATTAATTCTTAACAGTCCCATATCTTTCGAATTGTTATAGCCATGGTAGCACAAAAAAAGAATCTCTGCAACAAGAGATTCTTTTTTGTGCATCCTCCCGGCCAATCAGCGTGGTGATTGGTCAGGGTGTGAGTAACCGCATCCGGCCAATGCAACCCATTCATTCCTCTCATAACGCCCGGAGCTTTTCCGTAAATTCACTGCTCAGGCTGATCTTCGCCACATAGAATACATCTCCGGTCATATAGGTCTCCCAGTCGTTGTCAATCTCGATCTGCAGATTTCCGCCCGGCATATGGACAATCACCTTATTGCCCGTCAGCCCCAGCTTATATGCCACACCCGCCGCCGCGCAGGCTCCGGTTCCGTTTGCCATGGTATAGCCGGCGCCCCGCTCAAATGTCTCGATTGCGATATTGGTATTGTCTATGACCTTCATGATCTCCGTATTCACCCGCTCCGGGAAATATCTTGCCGTCTCGGAGACGCTTCCAATCTTCCGCGCCAGTTCTTCCGAGATCTCATCCATGGGAATGACACAGTGGGGGTTCCCCACCGAGACGCAGGTTGCCGGATAGAACATATTTCCAAATACCATGTCTTCATTGATCACTTCCCTGCGTTCCCCGGTCACCGGAATCTCGTCGCTCCAGAAGGACAGCCTGCCCATAGAAATGCGCAGCCTGCTTCCGTCCTCGTTCAGATAAGCGATCTCCACCATCCCGCCGTCTGTCTGCAGATGATATTTTTTCTTCTGCACATATCCTGCGTCTTTCAGATATTTTGCAAAAATGCGCACCCCGTTTCCGCTCTTCTCCGCAATGCTCCCGTCCGGATTCCAAATCTTAAGGGACATGTGCTTCTCCCCGATAAACGGCCCTTCCAGGATTCCGTCGGAGCCCAGTCCCAGATTCCGGTTGCAGAGCATCGCCGCATTTTTCTGATTCAGCTTCAGCTCATTTTTATTCGGATCAAATACCAGATAATCATTACCCAGCCCATGATAGCGTTCTACTACAGTTTTCATCGTCATACCTCCCTTAAATAATGTAACCAATTTGCGCGGCAAATTGATTGCCTGCTGAGTGTAACCACTTGCCCGCCATCTGCGAAGCAGATTTTTAATGCGGCAATTCCCGTATCATTTTTTCATTCGATACTTTACACTGCCAAATGTGATCCATCCGCAAACGCAGTCTCTACCGCCCCAAATCTGCCTTTTTGTATATTATAGCAAGCATTTTTTTCAAATAATACGTAAGAAATGCTTTAAACATTGCAAATCCTGCTATATAATAAAAATGACTGCACGGAACGATTTTCAGTTTGGCGGCACATACAGAAAGCCTGCCACTGGCAGCCTTTCTGCATACGATGGTATCCAAAACCGGAGGGGATTGTGCACAGTTCCGGCCGGTAAAGCCGCGGTTTGAGGAGGAATTTCCATGGAAAACTATGAAAAAAAAGGCTATCTGAACAGCGATTTCCGCATCTTTCACCTGACAGACCAGCTGGCCAGGGAATATGAATTCCATTATCACGAGTTTCATAAAATCACGATCTTTATCCGCGGAAACGTACAGTATTATATAGAAGGAAAGACTTATGAACTGGAGCCTTACGATATCGTGCTGGTGGAGAAAAACGATCTGCACCGGATCCAGGTGGACAGCTCCGTGCCCTACGAGCGGATCATCGTCTATATCTCCCCCGGCTTTATGGCGGATTATAAAAATGAAGAATATGACCTGAGCTTTTGTTTTCAAAAAGCAAAGGAGGAGCATTCCCACGTACTTCGGATCCCTTCCCTGGAAAAAAGCTCCCTGTTCAAGATCACAAACCGTCTGGAAAAGTCCTTCCACGATACGGAATACGCCAGCAGCCTCTACCGTCAGCTTCTGTTCCTGGAATTCATGATCCAGCTGAATCGGGCAGCATTGAAGAAACGGATCGAATTTCTGGACACGGAGCGGTACAACTCCAAGGTCATCGCCATCCTGCACTACATCCATGCCCACCTGACCGATACCCTGGACATTGACAGCCTCGCGGATATATTTTTTATCAGCAAATATTATATGATGCGCCTGTTCAAGGCCGAGACCGGATATACCATCGGCAGCTATATCACCTACCGCAGGCTCCTCCTGGCCCGGGATCTGATCGAAGAGGGGACTCCCATCACGGAAGCCTGCTTTGCCGCCGGATTCCGGGATTATTCCACCTTTTCCAGGTCCTACAAGGCAGAATTTCAGGAACCGCCCAGGAATCTGCAGAGGACGCAGGTGATTTCGAACGCGCATGCAGGCATGCCTGCCCTTTCCCGGAAATAAAACTGCCGCCCGGGTCTGCTTTCCGGACGGCTTCCTATCATTTTTTCTTCCCCTGCTCTGCCAGCGTCTTCACACTGTCCACTGCGATTACGATCGCCAGTGCCACCAGCAGGATACTGATCACAAGCCGGATCGCGCTCCACATCGGATCCGCTCCTGCCGTCACATTTCCAAAATTCTTCAGAATGGTCTGACACAGGGATGTGATCGTCACGATCAGCATAAATGCCATCGGGATAAAAAACATTTTGTTGTTCTTGCCCATTTTGCCCAGCCAGGTCGCGACTGCCATCAGGCCAAGAGCCGCCAGCAGCTGATTCGCGGCGCCGAACAGCGGCCATACATTCGCGTAACCTGTCATTCCCAGCGCTACGCCGAGCACCACTGTAATGGCCGTAGCCACATAAGGATTGGTCAGGATCTTCTTATAGCCTTCTGCCTGCTTGATATCCTCTCCGGGATCCAGCCAGAATTCCTGGAACATATAGCGGGCCAGACGGGTCGCCGTATCCAGGGAGGTCAGGCAGAACGCGGACACCGCCAGCACCAGCATGGAGAAGATCACGCTCTGGGCGCCTTTCAAAAACGGGATTGTCGCACACATCTCCGAGATTCCCGTGGCAAATACATTGGTCGGAACGACCAGTTCTCCGCCGGAATAACGCTGCCACACATAGCCTACCGCACACAGGGAGATCAGCGCAAGCGCGCATTCGATCAGCATTCCTCCGTAGGCAATTGGCCTCGCGTCCTTCTCATTGTCCAGCTGTTTTGCAGTGGTTCCCGAGCCAACCAGAGAATGGAAGCCTGAGATTGCCCCGCAGGCAATGGTAATAAACAGGGCCGGGAACATATTTCCCAGGGAAGCGCCTGTAGGCGCAAGGGTATCCGTAAACCCGGTAAACGCCGGAATATCCAGGGATGCATTTCCGGTGAGCCCTGCTCCGATAATACCGACCACAGCAACGCCCATCATAAAGTAAAGCAGGAACGAACTCAGGTAATCCCGCGGCTGGAGCAGGATCCATACCGGAGTCACTGATGCCACCAGGATATAGATCCCAACAATGACCATCCATACTTTATTGCTCAGATAGAAGGGATGAAAATTCAGTCCCACCGCCATACAGACCACGATCGCGGCAACTCCTACCGCCGTGGATACGGCCAGAGGCGCATTTCTGCGGTATACAAGGATTCCAAATACGACAGAGATTACAATGAACAAAATCGAGATCATCGCCGTAGACGCATTTGCCGCGGATGCCGCGTAATCCACCTCTCCCGCTTCCGTATAGGTTGCCATAAATGTATTCGCCACGATAGAAGCAAATGCCGCGACCACCAGGATCAAAGTCAGGTAGGAAAAGATAATGAATATCTTTTTCGCTTTAGTCCCCATACTCTCGGAAATCACCTCACCGATGGACTGCCCTTTATTGCGGATAGACGCAAACAGCGCGCCGAAATCATGCACCGCTCCAAAGAAGATACCGCCGATCAGAACCCACAAAAGCACCGGCGCCCATCCGAACACCGCCGCCTGGATCGGCCCGTTGATCGGCCCCGCGCCTGCGATGGAGGAAAAATGATGCCCCATCAGCACAGGCGCCTTTGCCGGACAATAGTCCATTCCGTCCGCCAGCTCGTGGGACGGGGTCTTTTTCGCCGGGTCGATGCCCCACTGCTCTGCCAGCCATTTTCCGTATGTAACGTACGCCGCGATCAGGACCACAATCCCCGCCAGCAAAATAATTACTGCATTCATGATCATCACTCCTATTTTTTTGTATACTCAAAGGACATCCGGCCGCGCGTCAGAACGCCTTTTTGTACCCCTTTACCAGTTGTCCTGCCGCCCGGTTCCCCATGGCCTTTCTGTTCTTCATGTCAAATACCAGAAGCCTTGCCTCCGAATATCCGCGGATCCCGAAACGGTAGTTTTTAAAAAACCGGAATGTTTTAATCTGCTTTTTCCATTCCTTCGGGACAGTGTCCTCACAGATAAAAATTCCCGTGATAAAGGTATACATATGGTCTTTTTCCATACAGGCCCTGCCCTGCCGCACAATCTCCGGCTCAATATATTCCTCGATCTTACGGCGGAACCCATCCAGGAGCTCCGGCGCAAAGGACGGACAGCATTTAAAAAATGTATGCTCATAGCAGCTGGCACGCCACAGTTCCGCTTTTTCTACAAGGACATACTTTGCGCTAGTCACATTGAATGCCGCATACGCATCATAAATGTCTCCGCCCGCGTCAAAAGGACGGGTAATGTCAAACGCTTCCTCGTAGGAAGCCAGGACCTTTTCCAGAAATTCCTGACCGGTCATATATCCCTACTCCTTTTCCGCATCATCGCCTTAACGCGACAACGCAAAAATCGTATTTTATTGTACACCCTGCAAAATAGTTTTGCAATGATCAATTCATGCTTTTTTTAGATATATTTTAATCTTTTTTTATTTTTATATGATCCTTCCCCTTCCGATTATTACAGCAGATCCAGATACGCCGCCTCTTCCTCACTCATTTTCATCGACATGGCGTCAATATTGGCCTGCATCCTCTCCGCACTGGACGTGCTGACGACAGCCAGCATATTCAGCTCCTGCCGGAAGATCCATGCCATGGCGATCTGGGACACCGTACACTGCTTTTTCTCCGCCAGTTCCTCGCATCTGCGCAGCCGTTCAAAGTTATCCGCGCAGCCATACCCCTTCATGGCAAATTCATCCAGGATCTGGCCTGCTTTTTCGCGTTCCCCGCTCTTCACCCTTCCGGATAAAAACCCGTGGGACAAGCTGGAATAGGCAATCACCGGCATCCCCTGGCTCCGGTACCATTCCCTCGCGGCCCCGTTGGAAGGACCGGAGATGGTCACACAGCCGCCTCCCCATGGATCCTGAACCTGCTCCGCCAGGCTGAAATGCGGGCTGGATACAGTAAACGGGATCAGATGGTGCTCTTTGGCATATGCATTCGCCTCAGCAATCCTCCGGTGAGTCCAGTTGGAACCTCCGAACGCACCGATCTTGCCTTCCTCATGCATGGCATTGAGGAGTTCCACAATCTCTCCCACAGGTACCTCCGGGTCGTCCCGGTGCAGCAGATAGATATCGATATAATCCGTCCGAAGCTCCCCGGCGGACACTGCGTAATCTTCCCGGATTTCCTTTTCATTGACCCGTTTTCTTCCGGACGGATCCGGGTGGGCGCATTTGGAAAGGATGACAACCTTATCCCGCATCTTCCGCTCCTCTATCCATTTTCCCAAAGACGTTTCCGCCCCGCCGTACACCCGCGCCGAATCAAATGTATTGATTCCCAGGGCATACATGGCGTCTAGCAGGTCGTTCCCGCCCCCGCCCTGCATAAACGGCGGCGCGGCGGTTCCGTACAAAATGCGGGAGACCTTCTTCTTCACATAAGGGATTTCTACATACTTCACGACAGCACTCCTTTCAACGCCTCCTGCTTGATACAACGGATCCTATATACGGACACTCAGAATCTATCCTGCGCAATCTGTTCAGGTTATTTTCTGCAGTTCCTTACCGACCTGCCTGTAAGCAGGAAGCTTTCATCGTTCTCACATATTCTGCTACATAAGGCACGCAGTCCTTCCCATACTGTGCTACGATCTTTACGATCGCACTTCCTACGATCGCCCCGTCGGACACCTCCGCCATCTTCCGGGCCTGCTCCGGAGTGGAAATGCCGAATCCCACCGCACAGGGAACCTTTGTGGTCTCTCTCACCAGCTTTACCATCCCGGCGATATCGGTCTTGATCTCGCTGCGCACTCCCGTCACGCCCAGAGAGGACACGCAGTAAATATATCCCTTCGCTTCCCCGGCGATCATCCGGATCCGTTCCTTTGAAGTGGGCGCGATCAGGGAAATGATATCCACGCCGTATTCTTCACAGACTTCCAAAAGCTCCCCCTTCTCCTCAAAGGGCATATCCGGTACAATGATGCCGTCGACCCCGCACTCCCTGCAGCTCTTCATAAACCGCTCTTTTCCGTAGGTATAAATGGGATTCAGATAGGTGAGAAATGCCATGGGCACCGTCACCCTCTGCCTTGCCCGCTTTACCATATCGAACAGCTTATCCGTGGTGCACCCTGCCGAAAGTGCACGTTCATTTGCCTCCTGGATCACCACGCCCTCTGCGATGGGGTCTGAAAATGGGATTCCGATCTCGATCAGATCTGCTCCTGCCTCCTCCATAGCATACAAAAGCTGCTCTGTAATGTCAAGTGTGGGATCCCCGCCCGTCACAAACGGAATAAATGCCTTTTGACCCTGAAATGCGTTTTCAATCCTACTCATAAATCTCTACCCCCCTGTATCTTGCAATTGCCGCCACATCTTTGTCCCCCCGGCCGGACAGGTTGATGACGATGATCTGATCCTTTCCCATCGTGGGCGCCAGCTTCATGGCATGGGCCACCGCGTGGGCGCTCTCCACCGCCGGGATGATGCCTTCTGTCCGGGACAGGTATTCAAATGCCCGCACTGCCTCCTCGTCCGTCACCGGAACATATTCGGCCCGCTTCGTTTCAGCCAGCCTTGCGTGCTCCGGCCCGATCCCCGGATAGTCCAGCCCTGCGGAAATGGAATAAACCGGGGCGATCTGTCCGTATTCGTCCTGGCAGAAAATGGATTTCATGCCGTGAAATACTCCTGTGCTCCCTTTCGCGATGGCTGCCGCATGTTTCTCTGTATCAATGCCCAGTCCCGCCGCCTCGCATCCGATCAGCCGCACCTGGGGATATTGGATAAATTCATAAAATGCTCCCATGGCATTGCTCCCGCCTCCCACGCAGGCAAGCACCGCATCCGGGAGCTTTCCCTCCCGCTCTGCAAGCTGCTCTTTGATCTCTTCCCCGATGATCTTCTGGAAGTCCCGCACGATCATAGGAAATGGATGAGGCCCCATCACGGAACCCAGCACATAGAGGGTATCATCCATCCGCTTCGTCCACTCCCGCATGGTCTCGTTGACCGCATCTTTTAAGGTCTGGGTGCCGCTGGTCACCGCATGGACCTTCGCTCCCAACAGTTCCATCCGGTATACGTTCAATGCCTGCCGGTCGGTGTCTTCCTTTCCCATAAAAATCTCGCATTCCATATCCATCAGAGCCGCCGCAGTGGCTGTAGCCACTCCATGCTGGCCGGCCCCTGTCTCCGCGATCACCCTGGTCTTTCCCATCTTTTTTGCCAGAAGCACCTGGCCCAGGACGTTGTTGATCTTATGGGAGCCGGTATGGTTTAAGTCCTCCCGCTTGATGTAGATCTTCGCGCCTCCCAGATCCCTTGTCATTTTTTCCGCATAATAGAGCAATGACGGGCGTCCCGCGTAGTTCTTCATCAGATCATCCAGTTCCTTGATAAACTCCGGCTCATGACTATATTTCTCATAGGCCGCTTCCAGTTCATGGACTGCGTTCATCAGTGTTTCCGGGATATATTGACCGCCGTACTGACCGTATCTGCCTTTCTGATTTGCTTCACTGCTGCTCATATTCGAATCCTCTCTCTCCTGCATATTTTTCCAATCTCACGGCTCTCATAAAGCGCCGCACCTTCTCCTCATCTTTCCTTCCGTCCGTTTCCACAGAGCTGCTCACATCCACAGCCCACGGACGGCAGGTTTTTAAAGCTTCTGCAATATTTTCTTCATTCAGTCCGCCGGCCAGGAAGAAGGGCTTCTCCAGCTCCGGGATCATCTCCCAGCAAAAACTCTCTCCGCTGCCTCCGTATTCCCCTGCCTTGTAAGTATCCAGAAGCAGATATTCACAGGGCAGCTTTTCCGCCTGCAGGATATCCTCCCGGCTTCTCACCCGGACAGCCTTTATGACCGGCTTCCCTGTCCTGTCCTTGATCCGCCGGATCTCCTCTGCGTCCTCATCCCCGTGAAGCTGTATATAATCCAGTACGCCGCCTTCCGTCAGCCCGGCGATCCGCTCCGGATCCTCATTGACAAAGACCCCCACGCTCCGGATCTCCGGCAGCAGTTCCTTTTTCATCTCCGCAGCCTGCTCCGGCGTGATCCGCCGCTTGCTCCCCGCAAATACAAATCCGGCAAAATCCGGTCTCTGACGGTTCACCATACGGATGTCCTCCATCGTTTTCAGCCCACAGATTTTTATCTTGACCATCAGTTTTTTCCTTTCCGAATCCAGTCTCAAAGTCCTTCATCATATACGAACTCTTCTGATTCCTCTGTGCCGTTATTCTTGAAGCGGCATCCTCATCTGCTGATTTTCTGACTGCTTCACTTTCCATTCGGCTTCCTTCTTCCATCTCCCCGCAATTCTGCCAGCATCGCCTTTTTATCCTCGCACCGCATCAGCGTCTCCCCGATCAGCACGGCCTGCACATTCCCCTGCCGCAGCCCTTCAATATCCTCCGCCGTGCGGATGCCGCTCTCTGCCACAAAAATGATCTCCTCCGGAACATGCTTCCGCAGATTCAGGCTGTTCTCCACATTCACGGTGAAGTCCTTCAGGTTCCGGTTGTTCACTCCAAGGATCCTTGCCCCGCAGGACAGCGCCCGGCGGATCTCCTGCTCATCGTGTGCTTCCACCAGCGCCGAAAGCCCCAGACTGTCTGCGATCCGGATATACTCCCTCAGCTGTTCCTCACTCAGAATCGCACAGATCAGAAGAACCGCGCTGGCCCCTAGCACCTTTGCCTCATAGATTTGATATCTGTCAACTGTAAAATCCTTCCGCAGCACCGGAATCCTCACCTTCCCGGCAATCTCCTCCAGATACCGATCCCGTCCGAGGAAATATTCCGGCTCCGTCAGGCAGGAGATGGCTGCCGCCCCCGCCCGTTCATATTCTTCCGCGATCTCCAGATAAGGGAAATCCTCCGCGATCACACCCTTGGAGGGTGACGCCTTTTTCACCTCGCAGATAAAGGAAATCTCCTTCCCGCGCAACGCCTTTTCCAATGGAAATTCAAATCCGTTTTTTCCGCTTTCCCGCTCAGCCTCTGCTTTTTCTTCCGCAGCTTTCCTGATCGTTTCAAACGGTATTTTTTTCTTCTGTTCCGCAATGCGTTTTTTTGCGGACTCTGCAATCTCATCTAAAATCATGATCCGTTCCCCTTCCTGTACAAGCATATTTCCTAACCTGGATAAACCAGAAAAACACAATACGAGAATTTTGCCATTTTGTGCAAGAAATTGTTCGTAAGTGCCTAATATGGCTGTATGCATCATCTGGTACTGTGCGGCAGATTGATCTATCGCTCGGTTTAAACCTCATATTCCTTCGTTGCCGCCGCAAATTCTTCCAGCTTCGCCAATGCCTTCCCGCTGTCGATCAGCTCCGCGGCTTTTTGGATCCCCTCCGCCAGCGTGATGCCGTCGATTCCCAGATACAGGCTCATTCCCGCGTTCATCAAGATCACATCCCGCTTTGCGCCCATTTCCTTTCCGGACAGGATATCCCTGGTGATCTGCGCATTCTCCTCCGGATTTCCTCCGATCATCTCATCCAGGCTGCAGCGCCGCAGTCCGAACCGCTCCGGCGTGATGGTATACCGGGTAATCTCGCCGTACCGGATCTCGCACACGACGGTTTCTCCGGTCAGTGTAATCTCATCCAGCCCGTCTTCCCCGCACACTGCCACACCCCGGACTACTCCCAGATTTCCCAGGACTCTTGCCAGAGGCTCTACCAGCTTTTTATCATAGACGCCTAAAAGCTGCATGGTTGCCGCCGCCGGATTGGACAGAGGTCCGAGGATATTGAATACGGTGCGGACTCCCAGCTCCCTGCGGACCGGCGCCGCATATTTCATAGACGAGTGGTACACCGGGGCAAACATGAAGCACATCCCCGTCCGGTTCAGGATCGTCTCATTCTGTTGCGCATTCAGCGCCACATGGGCTCCCAGACATTCCAGAACGTCCGCCGCGCCGCTCTTGCTGGACACGCTCCGGTTCCCATGCTTTGCCACCGGGACTCCGCCTGCCGCCACCACAAATGCGGACGTGGTGGAGATATTGAAGGTTCCCGCCTCGTCTCCGCCGGTCCCCACAATGTCGATGACCTCACGCTCCGGATGGATCTTGACTCCCTTCTCCCGCATGGCCTCCGCAAATGCGGTGATCTCCTCAATGCTTTCGCCCTGCATCCTGAGTGCTGTCAAAAATCCCCCCATCTGCGCCTGGGTCGCCGTGCCGTCCATCATTTCCTCCATCACCTGCTTTGCCATGTCATAGCTGAGATCTCTGCCTTCCAGCAATTCATAGATTGCTTCCTTAATCATGCTCTTTTCTTCCTTTCCAATTGTAATATTTAAAAAATTTTTCAAAATCTGGATCCCATTTTCTGTCAAAATGGATTCCGGATGGAACTGCAGCCCATACACGGGAAAATCCTTGTGCTGTACAGCCATAACCTCCCCCTCCGGAGAGACCGCCGTGACGCACAGTGTTTCCGGTACGGTCTCCGCTTTCGCCGCCAGGGAATGGTATCTTGCCGCGTCCATCTCCCTTCCCATTCCCGCAAACAGTTCGCAGTCTGCGGCAAGTGTGATCCGGCTCTTCTTTCCGTGCATCAGCTTTTCCGCCGGAGCGATCACCGCTCCGTAGGCCTCACAGATGGCCTGATGCCCCAGACAGATACCCAGGATCGGGATCTTCCCCTGAAATGCTTCCACCGCCTGTTCGCAGATACCCGCATCCTTCGGATACCCCGGCCCCGGCGACAATACAATATGCGTCGGATTCATCTGCGCGATTTCCTCCACCGTGATCTTGTCATTTCTTACCACACGGATATCCGGCTGCAGTGTCCCCAGGTATTGAACCAGATTGTACGTAAAGCTGTCATAATTGTCGATGAGCAATATCATCCTTTCCCGCCTCCTTCTATATATCATCCATTGTTAAACCAACCGCATTTTCGCAAGCCTGACTTCCCTATATTTCCGCTTCTCCGGCGCATATGACCGCCTGGATCACAGCCGCCGCTTTATTTCCTGATTCCTCGTATTCCTTCTCCGGCACGCTGTCCGCCACGATTCCGCCTCCAGCCTGCACATAGACCACATCCTTTTTCCGGACAGCCATGCGGATCGCGATGCAGGTATCCATATTTCCCGTAAAATCAATATACCCGATAGCGCCTCCATAGATTCCCCGCGGTTCCTGCTCCAGCTCTTCGATAATCTGGCAGGCGCGGATCTTCGGTGCCCCGGACAGCGTCCCCGCCGGAAGTACGGCTTCGATAGCATCCAGCGCGTCCCGCTCCCCGCGGATCTCCCCCTCTACTTGGGAACAGATATGCATGATCCGAGAATATTTGTGGATCATCTGGTACTCCGTCACCTCAACGGAGCCGAAACGGCTGATCTTCCCCAGGTCATTGCGCCCCAGGTCCACCAGCATGTTGTGCTCCGACAGTTCCTTCCCATCCCGCAGCAATTCCTCCGTCAATTGTCTGTCCTCTTCCTCCGTCCTCCCCCTCGGCCGGGAGCCGGCCACCGGAAATGTCGTAAGCCTCCCTTTGTCCAGCCGCGCCAGTGTCTCCGGTGAGGTACACATCAGCTCCACGTCCTCCGTATGGAAATATACCATGTAGGGGGATGGATTGGTAGTCCGCAGAACACGATATGCGTTCAGCAGACTCTGCTTCATAGGGCTTTGAAACTGCCGGGAGATGACCGCCTGGAAAATGTCGCCGTTTCGGATGTATTCCCTGGTCCGCTCCACCTGCCTGCAATAGTCTTCCTTTTCTGTCGCGCAGGTAAAACGGATCTCCTCCTTTTCAAAGCATTCTGCCTCCCGAAGCTCCTGCCGCGTCAGGGCCGCCAGCTTTTCAAGCTCTGCGGCTGCTTTCCCATAATTTTCCAGCACCCGATCAGTCTTCATATTTACGATCAGGATCAGCTTCTGTTTCAGATGGTCATACGCGATTACCTTGTCAAACAGCATCACATCATAATCTGCAAAATCCCCCGTCCTGATGTCCAGCACAGGCTCCGCATACCCGATCATGGAATAGGCAAAATATCCTGCGAACCCGCCGGTAAACGGCGGCAGCTCCGGAAGCACCGGGGCTTTGTAATCCTTCAAGATATCCCGCAATACTTCCAGAGGACGGTCTGTCTCTGTCAGGCGTTTCTTTCCGTTTTCCTCAATCACAACCCGGCCGGATTTCCGGCAGGTCACCCGCGTCACCGGATCACACCCCAGAAAAGAATATCTCCCCCATTTTTCTCCGTTCTCCACACTTTCCAGCAGAAAATATCTGCTGCTCTTCTGTGCCAGCTTCCGGAGAATCGCAATGGGGGTGGTGCTGTCCCCGAACAATTCCCGGCTGATCGGAATCACGGAATATTTTTTTGCAAGCTTCATAATGGTATCACTGTCTGGTCTCAGCATTCTCTTACCCTTCCTTTCCTGAAAAGCTGCCGGCATATCTTTCGAGGCCTTTTCTTCTGCAATGGATTTCATACATGTCTGCGGAAATGCCATTTTAGCAGCGAAAAAAAGTCCCTGTCTCACTGGAAATTACTTTCCAATGGGACAAGGACTGATCATCAAAATCATTCACCCTGCGGTGCCACCCATATTGCCAATCCGCCTCTTCCAAAACAAACAGAACAGACCGGCCGCTCTTTCATGTACTAACATACACTCCCTGCTGATAACGGATCGGGTTCCCCGTCAGCGTCTACTCTTTCCGGATTCTATCTGGAAATTTCAAGCTGCCCTCACAAGTCCATTCGATAAAGACTCTTGCTGCCATAATCCCACCGCCTATGGCTCTCTGTAAACAAATATCCTTACTTACTCCTCTTGCTCATCGGTTTCATGTGCTAAAGTATTAATTTGTTAATATGGTAAACAGTATATGCGCCATTTTGTAAAATGTCAAGAAAAAATTTTATTTTTTTCCGCCCACTTGTTACTGTGAATAGCAACGCCCACTTGTTACTCCCTGACGATTTTTATATGCCTAAAGTCAGTGCTTCCGCTGTTACAGCGTCTCCTTGGTATCTAATTCGAACCAGAATTCCACGCCGTTGTCGTAGTTGCATACCCCATATTCCTGGTGAAAGGATTCCATGATGGCCTTCACAATGGACAGGCCGATCCCGTTTCCTCCGTATTCCCGCGTATGGGCCTTATCCACCTTGTAGAACTTATCCCAAAGCCTTCCGATGTCCTCCTCCGGAATGGGCGTTCCGCTATTAAATACGGTGACGCGCACGCTTTCCTCCTTCGGGATCACTCGGATCTCGATCCGCTTCTCATGATCCACATGATGGAGCGCATTGGTCAGGTAATTGCGGAACACCTGCTCAGTCTTATATTCATCCGCCCATACATAGACCGCCTCTCCCGCAATAAAGTCCACGGATGCCTCTGCCTGCTGGATCAGAATCTCGCAGCTTGCAAGCACTCCCCGGATCAGACCGATCACATCGAACCGCTCCACCTCCAGCTGCTCCGAACCAAATTCCAGCTGATTCAGGGTCAGAAGGTTCTTTACCATATGGTTCATCTTATTGGATTCATCTATGATCACGTCGCAGTAAAATTCACGGCTTTCCGCATCTTCGCTGATCCCTTCCTTCAAGCCCTCCGCGTATCCCTGGATCAGTGCGATGGGTGTTTTCAGCTCATGGGATACATTTCCCAGGAACTCCGTCCGCATCGTTTCTATTTTTTCCTTCTGTTCAATGTCCTTCTGCAGCTGATGGTTCGCTTTTTTCAGTTCGGATATGGTGTTCTCCAGCTTCCGGGACATGATGTTGAAGCTCTGGCCCAGCACACCGATCTCGTCATCGCCGCTCCCCGTATATCTGGCGTTAAAATCCAGGTTCGCCATCCGCTTGGACAGTACGGCCAGCTCCAGGATCGGATCCGTGATCTTCTGGGAAAAGAACCAGACAAACCAGGCTCCGAACACCAGCGTCACGGTTCCTACATATGCCAAAAATTTATTGGCCAGCGCCGCGCTGTCCCGGATGCTGTCCAGAGGGCTTCGAAGCAGAAACAATGCGCCGTTGGACAGCTTTCCGAACATTTCCAGGTAAAGCGTGTCCTTATTCACCGGGTCGCCGGATCTGTAAAACGTATACTGTTCTGTCTGATCCAGCACCTCTGCCATATTATTTCCTGTGATGTAGCCGAACATCTGAGCCTCCAGCACTTCCTTGGACTGTATCGAAAACAAGACATAGTCCAGAGAATACTCGCCGGTGTGCTTGAGGACCAGCATAGAAATATTTGCGCTCTCACTTTTTCCGTTGATCTCTTCCTGTTCTTTTTTCTCGGTCAGGCTTCCTGTCGTCACTGCGGAATCGATCATCTGATACATCTCGATCATATCCGTCTTTTTATGGAGGATATAATATTGTCCCAGGAAAATAGAATTTACGAGAAAGACCACTGCCAGAAGCATTGCGATCAGTCCGACAAATACCACCACAAGCTGCCGTTTGATTGATTTTGTCATAATTCAGCCTTCCATCTGCCGGCAGCAAAACCGCCGCCTGTTTTCCTGTGTCTCATACAGGGTATATCACACCACTTCAAATTTATACCCCATGCCCCAGATCGTCTTGATGCACTCTCCCTTTTCTCCCATCTTGCTCCGCAGCTTTTTCACATGGGTGTCAATGGTACGAGCGTCCCCAAAATAGTCATAATTCCAAACATGATTCAGGATCTTTTCCCTGGATAGCGCGATTCCCTGATTCTCCACAAAATAGGACAGCAGCTCAAATTCCTTATAGCTTAAGTCTACCTGCCGGTCATCAATCTTCACGATATGGGCCGCCTTGTCGATCAGGATCCCGCCTGCATTGATGACATCATTCTTCTCCGTGCCAAGAGTCCTTCTCAGGATCGCTTCCACTCTGGCAACAAGGATCTTGGGACTAAAGGGCTTGGAAATGTATTCGTCTACCCCCAGTTCAAAGCCCTGCAGCTCATCCCGTTCATCCGAGCGGGCCGTCAGCATGATCACCGGTACTTTCGAATGCTCCCGGATCTCACGGCACACCTGCCAGCCGTCCATCTTCGGCATCATCACATCCAGAATGACCAGCGCGATATCCTTATCCTCATAAAAAATGTCCATGGCTTCCATGCCATCCCCGGCTTCCAGGACCACATATCCCTCCCTTACAAGGAAATCCCGGACAAGCTTGCGCATCCTGCTCTCATCATCCACGACTAAAATCTTAATCTTCTCCATAGGGCAATTCTCCTTTTTCCCGCAGTGCCGAATTTTTATAACTATGCGCGCAATCGTCTTTGTTATAAATCCATTACATGCATAGCATGAAAAAATCGTTCACGAGATTTTTGCGTTTCAATTTTAATCAGTATACGAAAAAGATATGTTTCTTTTGTGAAATCTTTCCCATCTTTTTTGTGTTTTAGCCTGAATCCATCATTGTCTACTACGTAAAAATCAGGAACCGCTTCGAATACGTTTTCAAAACGCCTCTCTGCAGTTCCTGATCCAGGATCATTCCACACTCTTTAGAGATTCAACCATATTGATCTTCTTTAATTTAAAATACATAACGCCGTTCACAAATGCCGAAAACCCGACAGTAATCACAAATCCATAAATAAAGCTGCTGACATCGATATTCCGCCCAAACATGGCCGAATCGATTTCCACCGTCACGATGACAAACTGATGCAGGAATTTTCCAAGCACCATCCCCGCAAACGCGCCCAGCACCGTCAGGATCACATTTTCCCGGTATACATACTGGGCCACCTCGCCGGGATAAAAGCCCAGCACTTTCAAGGTAGCGAGTTCCCGCTTGCGCTCTGTGATATTGATATTATTCAGGTTATACAGCACCACAAAGGCCAGCATCCCCGCCGAGATCACCAGCACCACCATAACGATGTTCAGGCTCACGAGCATATCGTCCAGCTGCGCCTCAATGTCCTTCGTATAGCTTGCGCTCAAAGCGCCCTTTTCCTTTAAAACGGACTCGCCGACATCCTCCAGCTCCTGCTCTTTTCCTTCCTTCATGGTAAAGTAGATAGAATTGTATTCCGGCACCCTTCCGCGCACTTCCTCATAAAGGCCGGGAGTCATATAAAGGTAATGCTGCATGTAATTCTCACAGATTGAAGAAATCTTGACTTCGGTCTCTCCCTTTGCATCGTCTTTTATCCGGATCGTATCCCCAACCTCTACCTGCAGCTGCTTCGCCATTTTTTCCGTCAGGATCACACCCTCGTCATCAAGTGTATAGACCTCTTTTGTGATCCGGTCCCTGTGGATCACAAATTGCGAAAACAGCTCCACGTCCTCCGGTACATTCAGGTAGACGTCCTTTTTCCCGCTCCCGCTGCTGATCGTCACCTGCTTGAGCAGGTTCCGCTCCGTCTGGTCCACCCTTGGATCTTCCGCAAGCGTCTCATATGCCTGCTTCTTTTCCTTTGTGGTCGCGTCCTCATTTAAAATGATATCTCCGTCATAGATCTGCAGCTCATGGTACTGCAGATATCCGATGTCAAAAATTGAGTCCTTCAGGCCGAAGCCGACCAAAAGCAGCGCCATGCATCCTCCGATTCCGAAGATCGTCATAAAGAACCGCTTCTTATACCGGATCAGATTCCGTACCGTGGCCTTCCACGTAAAATTCAGCCGACTCCAGATAAACGGGACTCTTTCCAGCAAAACCCGCTTACCCTGCTTCGGCGCCGGCGGGCGCATCAGCTCAGCCGACTGCTCCCGAAGCTCCCGGTAACAGGAAAAAATAGTAGCAAGCAATGTACATGCCAGAGCTGCTGCCGATGCCAGCAACGCATAATAAATGTCATACGGGATCACCACATTGGGAATGTGCTCGTACATGATCCCATAGGCCGTGATGATGATATAGGGAAATACTTTTTCTCCGAACAGCACACCTACAACACTTCCGGTCACCGTAGCCAGGCAGGCATAGCCCAAATACTTTCCAGCGATGGAATGCCGTTCATATCCAAGCGCTTTCAGGGTTCCGATCTGGGTCCGCTGCTCCTCTACCATACGGGTCATGGTGGTCAGGCTGATCAGAGCCGCCACCAGAAAGAACAGCACGGGAAATACCTCTCCGATGGCCCGCATGCGGTCTGCGTTTTCCCCATATCCGGCATGCTCCGGCAGGTCGTCCCGGTCGTTGATATACCATTTGGCGTGTTCGATCTTGCTGATCTCATCCTCTGCGTCCAGAATCTTCTTTTCCCCGTCCGCAATCTCGTCCTCCGCTTCCTCCTTTGCCTCCTGGTACTTCTTCTCGGCATCTGCCAGCTCCTGCTCCTTCTCCGCAAGCTCTGCGCGGGCATCCGCAAGCTTGATCTGCCCCTGCTCCAGCTGATACCAGCCGTCATTGATCTGAGCCTGGGCATCATCCAGCTGATCCCTTCCGGACTGGATCTGCTTTTTCCCGTCTTCCAGCTGGGCCAGAGCGTCGTCCAATTGCGCCTTCGCATCCTTCAGCTGACGGTCCCCGTCGTCTAACTGGGCCTGCCCCTCGTCAAACTGAGCCTGTGCATCATTGATCTGGGCCTGAGCCGCTTCAATCTGGAGTCTTGCCGCCTCCAACTGAGGGCCTGCCGCGTCCAGTTCTGCTTTTCCGGCTTCCAGTTGGGCTTTTCCGTTTTCCAATTCGATTTTTCCGGCTTCCAGCTGGGCCTGAGTATTCTGCAGCTGTGTCCGGGTTGCACTGATCTGCGCTTCTCCTTCGGCAATCTGCCCGGCCAGAGTCTGCATTGCAGCCTCCATTCCTGCCAGTGTAGCGGCATCTGCCGTACCGCTGGCAACGAGCGCATCATACTGTGCCTTCAGCCCGTCATACTGCGCCTTCGCTCCGTTCAGCGTATTGGCTCCTGCCTCCAGTTCCGCAAAGCCTTCCTCCACCGCGCAGAAGCCCGCCTCCAGTTCCTCGCTCTTCTCCTCCAGAAGCTGCCTATTGCTGTTATATTCTTTCAGCCCCCGTTCATATTCTGCTCTGCCCTGTTCGTATTCCTGCTTCTTCTCGTAAAATTCTTCTTTCTTTTCGTTAAATTCATCCAGCTGCTGATTAAATTCCGCCAGCTTCTTGTTATATTCTTCCAGCTGTCCGTTATACTCTTCTACATGCTGGTTGTATTCCTCTATCTTTTCATTCAGCAGGGCGTTCTGCCGATTCAGCTCCGCCCGGTTTTGATCCACTTCACTCTGACCGGAGATCAGGTCTGCCCGGGATTTTTCCAATTCCGCTTCGGAGTCGCTGATCTTCTTTTTTCCGTCATTCAGCTGCTTCCGACCGTCGTCCAGCTTCTTTTTGGCATCGCCAAGCTCTTTCTCCGCTTCTTTCTTTCCATCCTCCAGTTCTTTTTTCGCGTCGTCCAGCTCTTCGTTTGCCTCATCTATGATTTCCTGATACCGCGCTTCCTCCCGCTCTTCACGGATCTCCTCAACCTGCTCCTTTACTTCCTCCACACGGTCCGTATAAGAATCCGTAAATGCCAGCAGATCGGCCGCGCCCTCTACCGATGCATAGATTTCTGTATAGATGTCCATCGCAAAGCTTTCTTCCGGCACACTGATAAAGCCGGCAATATTTCCGGTGCCGATGGTCGTACTTCCTCTGTGAAATCCGATATAGCACGGACTGCTGACAGTTCCTACTATGGTAAATGTATCCACATTCAGGCTGTCCGTAATCGCGTCATCTGTCCCGGAGGTAAATGTGATCTGATCTCCGATCCTGTATCCGCTGGTTCCAAGATAATCCACATCTACCACACATTCGTCCTTTTTCTCGGGAAGCCTGCCTTCCTCCACAGTCAGCAGGTTCATGCCCGGAAGGATAGACATGATATGTACCGCCTGCTGGCTGTCATTTGCCAGACACAGGGCGTCTACGGAATAACCGTATTCTACCCTCTCCACTCCGCTTACTTTTTTCAAGGCCCGGACATCATCCTCTGTGAGTCCGAGTGTGCTGATCACCTGGATATCAAACAGCTTCTTTTCATCAAAATAGGCATCCCCCGAGTACCGCATATCCGGTTCCGTGGCACGGATTCCCGAAAAAAACGCAACCCCGATGGCCACGATAAAGAAAATCGACATGAACCTTCCGAAGCTGGTTTTGATCTCCATGAAAAAATCTTTTCTTAATGCTTTTTTACCCATATGTAAAACCTGCCGTTTTCTTTTTCCATAATTTATCCTGATATGCCGCATGGCAGATTTATCTGGCGCGCACTATAAATTGCCTGCAGCAACAGTCCGTCTGAATACTAGCTTTTACAGGCATCCTCCTACCACTCGATGAGGTCTATGGACAGCGGATGCGCATTGGTCTCCATGCTGGATACCTTTCCGTTCTTGATCTTGATCAGACGGTCCGCCATCGGAGCCAATGCGGAATTATGAGTGATCACGATCACAGTCATACCTTTTTCTCTGCACATATCCTGCAAGAGCTTTAAGATTGACTTCCCGGTATTGTAGTCCAGCGCTCCGGTCGGCTCATCACAGAGCAACAGCTTGGGATTCTTTGCCAGTGCCCGGGCGATAGATACGCGCTGCTGCTCCCCTCCGGAAAGCTGTGCCGGAAAATTATCTAGGCGGTCTCCCAGCCCTACGTCCTCCAGCACTGTCTGCGCATCCAGCGGTTCCTTACAGATCTGCAGCGCAAGCTCCACGTTCTCTTTTGCCGTCAGGTTCGGGACCAGGTTGTAAAACTGGAATACAAATCCGATATCATTTCTCCGGTAACCGGTGAGCTGACGCTCATTGTATCCGGTAATATCCTCTCCGTCCACCGTGATCCTGCCTGTGGTAGCGGTATCCATCCCGCCAAGAATGTTCAGAACCGTCGTCTTTCCCGCCCCGCTGGGACCTACGATGACCACGAACTCCCCCTTTTTAATGGCAAAATCAATTCCGTCTACAGCCCGGATCTCCACTTCACCCATCTTATATACTTTCGTGATATTCTCCAGTTGAACAAATTCCGCCATAGGTTAATTCCTCTCATTTTATCAAAAATCCGCAGCCTGCTTTTAAGCTTCATATAATTGCTTTGACATCTGCACATACGCTGCCAGCCTTCATGATTGTAATTTGTCAGCAATTTC
>Ga0137308_100685_pt1 | contig 48597 bp, 42 predicted proteins | sample Inofrocosms_June_FD_97181 | JGI IMG/M metagenome (GOLD analysis project Ga0137308, IMG submission 97181) | Mouse cecal microbial communities from Vienna, Austria - N-Acetylneuraminic and N-Acetylglucosamine D2O microcosms_June | ecosystem: Host-associated > Mammals > Digestive system > Large...
CAGGGCCTCCGCCTTCGTCTGGCGGCCGCAGGCCACCTGCCGCACCAGCTCATAGAGCTCGCCGCCCAGCTCCTCCAGGGTCTTCTCCCCATAAATCAGGGGGGAGGCGTCCAGGTCGATGTTGTCCTCCATCTTGGCGAAGGTCAGCTTGTTCCCGGTGATTTTCACCACGGGGACAATGGGGTTGCCCGTGGGAGATCCACGGCCGCTGGAAAAGACCACCACCTGGGCTCCTCCCGCCGCCATGGCGGCAACAGAGGAGGGATCGTTGCCCGGAGTGTCCATAATGACCAGGCCGCTCTTGGCTTCCACTTGCTTGGCGTAGTCATAGACCGCCATAACGGGGCTGTGGCCCCCCTTGTGGATGCAGCCCAGGGATTTTTCCTCCAGGGTGGTGATGCCGCCGGCCTTGTTGCCGGGAGAGGGATTGCCCTCCCGGACCTCCTCCCCCACCAGCCGCAGGGCCTTCTCATAGCGCCGGACAATCTCCAGAATGCGGTCGTGGACCTCCGGCGTGGCGGCCCGCTTCGCCAGAATGTGCTCCGCGCCGATGAACTCCGTGGTTTCGCTGAGGATGGAGGTGCCCCCGTCCTTCACCAGCCGGTCGCTGAGCTCCCCAATGACGGGGTTGGCCGCGAGGCCGCTGGTGGGGTCGCTGCCGCCGCACTCCGTGCCCACGATCAGCTCCGACATGGGGAACTCCTTCTTTTGCAGCAGCGACGCCTCCGCCGCCATCTCCTTGGCATAGCGCACGGCGATGTCCACCGCCTTCAAGGTGCCGCCCACCTCTTGGATAATGACCTGCTTGAGGGGCTTGTTGGTCCGCTCCTGAATGGCCTTGACCACCAGGTCCATCTGGCAGTTCTCGCAGCCCAGGGACACCACCACGGTGCCGTAAACATTGGGGTTGGCGGCGTAGCCCGCCATCACGTCCATGGTCAGCTGCTGGTCGGACTCCACCTGGGAGCAGCCCTGCTGGTTGTTGAAGGTCACCGCGCCGTTGACCTGCTGGGCAACGATCCGGGTGGTGTCGGAGGCGCAGACGCTGGCGGGCAGAATCAGCACGTAGTTGCGCACGCCCACCCGGCCGTCGGGCCGTTCATAGCCATAGAATGTCATTCGATTCCCTCCTCAAACATTGGTGGAGTGGCTTTCCACGTTGTGGACGTGGACATGCTGCCCGGCCCGGATGGCCGTGACGGCGGAGCCGATGTGCTGGCCGTATTTCACCACCGGCTCCCCCTGGGGGATGTCCCGGCAGGCCAGCTTGTGGTAGATAGTAATGTCCTCCAGGGCGGTGAGCTGCCGGACTTCGCCGCCGGCGTCAAATTCCACCACTTCGCCCTTGGCGATGGGTTCGATGGCCACCACCACGTTGTCGGCGGGGTCAATGCGCATTGCGTTTAGCATATGGTTTCACTCCTTAACCCGCGGCCAAAGCCGCGAAACGTTTCGCTTACAGCGGAATCACCAGCGCACCAATCAGCGCCAGCAGGAAAATGAACACGGAGGAAATGAAGGAGCCCAGGGTGTAGGTCTTTAGTCCGCCGGTGATGGTGAGGCCAGACATATTGGTGGCCACCCAGAAGCCGGAGTCGTTCACATGGCCGATGGAGTTGCCGCCGGAGAGGCAGGCCAAGGCCAGCCACACGGGATGACAGCCGATGGCGGGGGCCACGGTGGCCATGATGGTCATGGAGGTCATGCCCGCCACTGTGCCGGAGCCTTGGGCCACCCGGAAGATCATACCGATCAGATAGCAGAGGAACATGGCCGGAACCACGGAGCTGGCCCCCGTGCTGAGCAGGGAGACAATGGAGTCCCCGATGCCCGTGGCGGCGATGACGGAGGAGAAGCTTCCGCCCGCTCCGGTGATCAGCAGCACCACGCCGGCGCTTTTCAGGGCCTCGCCGGCGGACTTCTCGAAGTTCTCCCGGCCGATGAATCGGATGCTCACCAGATAGGCGCCCAGGGTGCCCAGCAGCATGGCGATGACCTTCTCCCCCAGGAATCGGCAGATCACGGGGGACTCCTCAAAGAGGGCCGTTCCCACGGTGCCTGCCAAGATGCAGACAATGGGGATGACGATGGGAAGCAGGCTCATGGCGAAGGAGGGGCGGGGGCGGTCCGCAGCGGCGTCTCTCTTGGCGGACTCCAGCAGCTCCGTCACCACGTTGGAGCTGTGGTTCACGTCCTTTTCCTCGTTCCAGATGCCCCGGTCGTGAATCTTGATGAACACGAAGTCGCTGAGCAGCACGGTGATCAGACCCACCACCAGGCCCACGCCCATCATGACGCCCAGGTCAAAGCCAAAGATATCCGCCGCCGCCAGAGGGTTGGGCGTGGGGGGCACGACGCAGTGGGCGGTGGTGGCTCCGATGGTCAAACAGCCGGTGACATAGCACATTTTCTTGCTGATTTTCGCGGCGATGGTGATTCCAATAGGAATCAGGATGACAAAAGTCACATCGAAAAACACAGGGATAGACAGAACGAAGCCCGCCAGGGAGATGGCCCACATGGCCCGCTTCTCCGGAAAGGCGGAGACAATCTTGTCGGCGATGACTCCGGCGGCTCCGCTGTCGTTCAGCAGTTGGCCGAGAATCACGCCGAAGCCGATGGGCAGGCCGATGCCGGTCATCATATTGCCGAAGCCGGAGGAGATGGTGGACACGGTGTCCATCAGACCCAGGCCGCCCATACCGCCCATGTACAGGCAGGCCAGCACCATTCCGATGGAGGCGTTGAGCTTCAAGACGATGATGCACACCAAAATGATGGCAATGGCGATGGCCAAGTGCAAAATCAGCATTGCGGGTGTAACCATAGATGTTTCTCCTTTTTAAACACACACACGGTTTCGCCCCGGAGGAGCGTCCCCCCGAGGACAAGGGATAAGGGATTTTAGAACAGATTGCCCTGTCCGTCGAAGGGCAGGTCGTACAGGTCCGTGAGAATCTCAATGTTGGGATTGGCTTTCGCCAGGGGCAGCAGGCCCTCGGAAATTTCAATCTCCCCGATATGGGCGGTGTTGGGAATGCGGATCAGCTTCATGTGGTCGTGGTCCTCCGCCTCGGGGCAGCACATCAGGGCCAGCTGGAGGGCCTCCCGGTCGTTGTCCATGATCATGGGAATCTTCATCAGGTGCAAAAAGGTATTGGTCACGCCGGTGGGATAGGTCATCTCCAGCTTCATCCGGTCCACCAGCCGCCGGGTGGTCACCTCCGCCAGGCCGATGCCCTGGGCGTTGCCGTGGGTCTCGTCGGTGATATCCAGGACGACCACCTTTTCCGCGTCAATGCCGCCGGAGCAGTACTGGGGCAGGACGAAGCGGCCGGAGATGTTGGGGTCCATGCCGTCGCCGGAGATGTTCTTCCCGATTTTGTCCACCACCAGCACGTCGCACTTGTCAAAGAGGAGCTTGGCGATGGTCCGGTAGGAGATTTCCTTCAGCTTGGGCTCCTCGTCGATGATCTCCTGGGGGGTTAGGCCCTTGATAAGGTACGTGTCGTCATAGGCGTTTTCAACGACGGCGATGCCGCCCAGCACGGGGCAGTTTTCCAGGATGGTCCGGCCGTATTCCTCCACCAGCTCATGCATGATGGCGGGGCTCTGGTGGTGGATGGACTCCGCCCCCTTCTGCTTGCCAAGACCGATGGCCATCATCTTCATTAAGCCGCTCTCATAGGGCCCCCGGAAGGAGGTGTGGGGCTTGATGCGGTTGAAGAGCAAAATGCCGTCGGCCTGGGAGGCGTTTTTATCCACGAAGACCGGTTGCTTCCGCACGCCGGAGAGGCCCGCCTGCACCGTTTCCATGGAGCTCTTGACGGGGCAGCCCATGGCCTCCTCCGTGATGCCGTAGTCCCTGAGAATCTGGGTCTGTCCCTCGGCGGTGGCGCCGCCGTGGGAGCCCATGGCGGCCACAATGTAGGGCTCCGCTCCCTTGGACTTGACAAAATCCACCATGGCCCGGGCCATGAGCGCGTTGTTGGTCATGCCCCGGCTGCCGCAGGTGATCGCGATTTTCATGCCGGGCTTAATTTTCCCGCCCAGGTCCTCCCGGTCCAGCTCCTTTTGGACGGTGGAGGCGATCTCCTCCACCGGGATGCACGTCCGGTCGAAGTTCTGCCGGATGCGCACCATTTTGGGAATGGGTTGGTTTTTAATGAGATCGGTAATGGTTTCCATGGAAAGACTCCTCTCAAAAGGTTTCGGGGATCACCCGCCGAAGGCCCGGGCCAGCAGCAGGCATAGGTGGGGAAAAATCGCGGTGGCAATCAGCAGCCGGTAAATCTGCACCAGAATCAGCCGGGGACTGCTGACGCCGACGTCGGCGGAAATCAGGGCCATGTCGCCGGCCCCGGCGGGGGTGAGCATCAGCATTCCCTCCCGCAGGGGCACCTGAAAGCGCCGTTCCATCCATTTGCCAAAAATGTACGCGTTGGCCAGCAGGACGGCGATGGTGATGACGGCGGCGGAAAGGACCGCCGTAAAACTGCCGAATTTCTCCGGCTCCAGCAAACCGCCTATGTAAGCGCCGGAGACAACCTGGGCCGCCTGCCGGAGCCAGGAGGGAAAGGGGATGGGAAAACCGCAGAGGTTTAGGGCAAAGGCGATGAACAGGGGAACGAGAATCGAGGCGGCGGGAACCTCCAGCCGGTTTCCCAGCCAGGCCCCGGCGGAGGCGGCCGCCAGCGCCAAAGACAGCCGGGCCCAGCCCCGGCGGTCCATCGCCCTTCCCTTCCGGACGGCGGCCTCCCCGGCCCCCTCCGGCATCGAGGGCGTGATTCGCTGCACCACTGCGGGAAACACCGCCACGCCCACCACCAGCCGGCAAAAGTGCACCAGCAGCACCTTGGACGCGTCCGCACCGAAGTCCACGGCGATCAGCGTCACGTCGGAGATGCCTCCGGGCACCGCGCAGATAAGACAGCTCAAGAGATCGGAGTACCCGGTGAAAAACAGCAGTCCTCCAATGACCACGTTCACCAGCAGCAACGAGCCGGTGATCATGATAACCGGCTTATAAAACGTTTTCAGCTGCCGGAAATCCTCCCTCCCGGCGGAACAGCCGATGAAGACCCCCGCGATTACCTGGGCGATATGCTTGGAGATGGACGGCACGCCTTCCATCTGAAAGCCGGCGGTCAAAACCGCCGAGGCCGCCGCCGCGCCAATCAGCATCCCCGCCGGGACATGCTTCCGGTAAAGGAGAAGTCCCGCGGCGGTGCAGAGCGCCAGCGTCAAAAGCGTCTGGAGCATCCAAGCCCCCCTTGATGTCGATGTTTCATTATTTGAGCCCCTCCTGCCGCTTGCTCATCCGCCAAAGGGTAGTCCGGCTGACCCCCAACTCCCTGGCCAGCTCCGTTTTGGTCTTGGCCGGGAAAGAAGCCGGAGGGGCGGAAGGAGGAGCGGAGTCCGGCTGATGGGCGGGAACACCGCCGGAAAAGCTGTGGAGCTCGTTCAGGTCCTCCACCGTCACATCCGCCGCGTCGGACAGGACCACCAGCCGCTCGCAGATGTTGCGCAGTTCCCGGACGTTGCCGGGCCAGGCATAGCGGCACAGCAGCTTCTGGGCTTCCGGGGTCAGCTTGGGGACCTGCTTGCCAAGGCCCGCCGCCAGAATGCGGAGCTGGCCTTCCATCAGGGGAATCACGTCGTCCGGCCGCTCCCGCAGGGGCGGAATGGAGATCTCCAAGGCGTTGAGCCGGTACAAAAGGTCGCTTCGGAATTTCCCCAGGGCAATCTGCTCCCGAATGTTGACGTTGGTGGCGGCGATGACCCGCACGTCGATGGGGATGACCGACGCGCTGCCGATGCGGCGGATCTCCTTTTCCTGAAGGACCCGCAGCAGCTTGGCCTGGAGGGCCACGGGAATTTCCCCGATCTCGTCTAAGAAGATGGTTCCCCGGTGGGCCAGCTCAAAAAGGCCCATCCGCCCCTCCCGGGACGCGCCGGAGAAGGAACCGGGCTCATAGCCGAACAGCTCGCTCTCCAGAAGATTTTCCGGCAGCGTGGCGCAGTTGATGGCCACAAAGGGCTGGGACATCCGCCCGCTGGCGGAGTGGATGCTGTGGGCGAACAGCTCCTTGCCGGTGCCGGTCTCCCCGGTAATCAGCACGTCGGAGTCCGCCCGGCTGAACTTTTTGGCAATCTCCACCTTCTTGCGCATTTCTGGATTGACCGCGATGATGCTGCGGAAGGTATACTTGGCGGAGGGGCCCTTTTGAACAAGGCTCTTTCGAATCCGGCGCTCCTCCTGGAGGATTTTGGAGGCGGCGCTGGTGGTGATCAGGGTGCCCGCGCCGGAGTCCTCGCCGGAGATGAGCTTATAGCGGACATAGTACCTCTGGCCGCCGATGGTCACCAGCTTCTCCTCCCCGTCCCGGCAGGGCTCCTCCCGGCTTCCGATAAAGGTCAGCCCGGCGTTCAGCCGCTGGACGGAGCCGCCCCTCCAGCCGGCGATGAAGGCCAGGCCATAGAGCTGATAAGCCTGGTCGTTGGCCTCCAGGATGTGGCCGGTCTCGTCCACCGCCAGTACCGCGTCGTCGCTGTTGTCCAGGATCATGCGGATGATATTGGTTTTCGTCCGCTCGGTATTGATGACCCGGGCGGTGTTCAGCGCTTCCTCGATGGCCCGTTCCAAGGTGGCGGGCCGGATGTGGATATAGGTGCAGGGAAAGCCCTGCTCCCGGCAGATGTTGCTGACGGTGCCTCCGCTGACAATGGCCTCCACGCCGTCCCTGCGGCACGCCTCCACCGCATCATAGGCACTCTGCTCGTCCAGCACCTCGTAGAGCTTCAGCTCCGCCCGGCAGAGCTCGCTGAGCCCCGGGAGCACGGCCTTCAGGCCGTCGTGGTGAAGGCACAGGCCGATTTTTTTCGGGTGGAAGGACTCCCGGCACTCCAGCAGGGCGGACAGGATATCCGTCCCGTCGAAGCCCAGGTGGGTGATATGCTTGCCGGGATACAGCCCGCAGAGCATCCGGTAGGTGATGCCCCGGGCAATAATGACGTCGTAGTGGTTCAGGTGGTTTAAAATCTCGGGGCTTCCGAAATGGTGAATCGCGTCAATGCGTACCTCGTCGGTCTGCAATTTCCGCAGCAGGTCCCCTATATAGCCCAGCTGGTCCGGGGAGGGCGCAAACACAATGACATTGACCATAGCACTTCCCTTTCTTCACAAGGCGCAGGAGCTTCGCCGCGTCCAACGGGTCCAGGCGGGCCTAAAAACAGGCCCGCCTGAGAAGAGACTCAGCTGATGCCGTTCTCCGCCATGTAATCGGCTTCGTAATCCGTGACGTAGGTGGTGGCAGCCGCGGTGTCCATGTACTGGTCCAGCAGCTGGTTGAGTTCCAGATATTCTTTGTGCCAGGCGTCGGTTCCGGCGACCTTGCCCAGGGCGTCGGACCAGAAGGCCACGGCGGCGTCGCTCATGGAGGCGGGAGCGGCCACGCCGCGCCATACGGGAACCTCCACGTTTTCGTAATCGCCGATTTCAGAGAGGGTGGGAGCGTCGGCCAGGTTGCCGCTGTAGCGCTCGGTGGCCAGGGCCAGGACGGGGGTCAGGTCGCCGGACTCCACATACTGGGAGGCGGCGGCGGGCTTGGAGATGACGAAGTCCACGTTGCCGCCCAGGGCCGCGGTGATGGCGTCCCCGGTGGAGTCGTAGGTGATGTAGCTCATCTGGGCGTCGGTCAGGCCCACCTCGGCCAAGAGCTTGTTGTAGGTGGTGATGTCGTCCCCCTTGGAACCGCCGATGACCACGAAGGTCCCGTTTTTCGCGGCCTCAATGGCGGCGGCGAAATCGTCCTGGCTTCCGCCGGCTTTGGCGTAGTCGGTCTTGGAATCGGAGGCGGGGCAGGAGAACAGCAGCTGCTTGTCCACCGCCATGATCGCCAGGATGCGGAAGTTGGCCGCCCGGTTCTTGGTGTTCTGGACCATGGGCATCAGGTCGCCGGAGTTGAAGGTCAGCAGGTTATAGTCTGCGTCCCCGGCCTTCATCGTGGCAATTTTATTCCGGCCGATTTCGCCCGCGCCGTCGGTCTCATTGGACACCACGATGGTCTGGCCGTTTACCAGTCCCTCGTTGGTCATGATTTCGCTGATCTTCCGGGAGAAGATATCGGAGCCGCCGCCGGCGGAGGAGGTGCAGGTCCAGGTAACGGTCTTGCTGGGGGTGAAGGTGCCGTCGCCGCCGGAGTTTCCGCCGCCGGAATTGCCGCCGCAGGCGGTCAGGGCCAGGAGCAGCAGGGCTGCAAGAGTCAGGGCCATCAGTTTTTTCATGGTAAATAATCTCCTTCTTTTCAATTATATTTCCATTGGGATTGGAAATCAAACAAATTTGGGTGTTACACCGCCGTTTTCTTCCCGCCCATCTTCTTTCGGACGGCCTTCACCGTCGGGGTCAGGATCAGCACCAGGAACACCGCCAGAAGCACCAGCTTCAGCGGAGAGTCGGCAAAGATGCCCAGGCTGCCCCGGGAGGCGATGAACGCCTTGCGCATGTTCTCCTCCAGCATGGGAGCCAGCACAAAGGCCAGCAGCATGGGAGCCGTGGGGAAGCCGTTCTTGTCCAGCAGGTAGCCCACGATGCCGGAGACAAACATGACGATTACGCCGTACATGGAGTTGGAAGTGGAGTATGCGCCCACGATGCACACGCAGGTGATGATGGGAATCATGTACTTCACCGGGACGCTGAGAATTTTAATGAGGAACGGAATTACCAGGATGGCCACCAGCAGCGTGAAGATGTTGGCCACGTACATAGAGGAGATCAGGCCCCAGCAGAAGTCCGGATTCGTGTCGAACAGCAGGGGGCCGGGGTTCAGCCCCCACATCATCAATCCGCCCAGCAGCACCGCGCCGGTGCCGGAGCCCGGGATGCCCAGGGCCAGCAGAGGGGCGAACGCGCCCGCCGCCGCCGCGTTGTTGGCCGCCTCGGAGGCCGCGATGCCCTCAATCGCGCCGGTGCCCATGGGCTCCTCGCTTTTAAACTTCTTCTGCATGGCATAGCCCACCATGGAGCCCGTCGTCGCGCCGGAGCCGGGCAGCACGCCCACGAAGGTTCCCACAACGCCGGAGCGGAGGGTGGGGGGCAGCATGCGCCCCAGGTCATGGCCCGTGGGCATGGAGTCCTTGATGGAGAGCTTCTGCTTGCTGTCGTCGCTGGCCCGTTTCTTCTCGTCGGCCTCCCGTTCGTTGATGAGCTTGATGACCTGGGCGAAGCCCACGCAGCCGATGATGAAGGGGGTGAAGGGGATGCCGCCCAGCAGGTACATGTTGCCGAACTCATACCGGGGCGCGCCGGAAAGGGTATCCATGCCGATGGAGGCCACCAGGATGCCCAACATGGTAATCACAATGCCCTTGATGGGGTTTTCGCCAATCAGCCAGCTGATGGAGGTCATGGCGATCAGCAGGATGATGGTCATCTCCGCATAGCCAAACATCAATCCTATGGTGGCCAGGCCCGAGGCGGTGACCGTCAAAATCAGGATGCCGATCGTGCCGCCGATGAAGCTGGACAGGTTGGCGGTCATCAGCGCCTGGCCGGGGCGGCCCTTCCGGGCCATGGGATAGCCGTCCAGGGCGGTGGTGATGGCCGGGGAGTCGCCGGGGATGTTCAGCAATATGGCGCTGAAGGAGCCGCCGTACATGTTGGCGTAGTACAGGGCGCCCAGCATGATGATGGCGGTGGTGGGGTTGAACTTGTAGGTCAGGGGCAGCAGCAGCGCGCAGCCCGCCAGGGAGCCGATGCCGGGCATGGCGCCCACCACCAGGCCCAGAACGGCGCCCAGGAGGCATACGCCGATGTTCTCCGGGGCCAGGGCCACCTGGAAGCCGGCCAGCAAAGACGCAAAGTTTTCCATATTCCAACGACCCTCCCTTTTACAGAATCATGTCCAGCAGCAGACCCATGGGGAAGCGGATCTGGAGCCAGAACGTGAACACGCCCAGGATGATGGCGGCCATGATGAGCTCAATGATCACGATGACCTTCCAGGAGGCGTGCTCCACGAATTTCAGCCAGAGCAAAATGTAGATGAGGCAGCTGGGCACCAGGCCGATGATAAAGGTGCAGAGGATGATGGACGCCGCGCCCAGCATAACCATCAGCTCGCTGCGATTGTAGCGGACCGGCTCGCTGTCCTTGTCCCGGGCAATCTGGAAGAAGCAGGCGATGCTGGAAATCAGCAGCACCACGGCGATGATGATGGGGAAAAAGCCGGGGGTGGGCTGGCCCTTCCAAAAGCCGTAATCCTTCAGGCCCACAAGGATGAACACCAGGGAGAACACGATGGTCGCTAAGGGAATCACGGTCCGCAGGTTGAATTTCTTCTTCTCCAAAACAATTCTCTCTCCTTTCAGCGGCCTCAGCCGGCGGTTTTTCCGCGCTTTGCCAGGGCCATTTTCGCGGTGGTGCGGACGGCCCGCTCGAAGGAATCGGTGGTGACGCTGGCCTTGCCCACCTTGTCGAAGGCGGTGCCGTGGGCGCAGGTGGCGATGGGATAGGGCTGGCCTCCCGCCACGGTGATGCAGCGCTGGAAGCCCACCAGCTTCAAGGCGATCTGGCCCTGGTCGTGGTACATGGTCACCACCACGTCGAAGTCCCCCGCCAGGGCGCTGATGAAGAGGGTGTCGGCGGAATAGGGGCCGGTGACGTTCCAGCCGGTCTCCTTCACCACCTTTTCAATGGTGGGCCCGATGATGTCCACTTCCTCCCGGCCGCACAGGCCGAACTCGCCGCAGTGGGGGTTCAGGGCCGCCACCGCGATGCGGGGCTTATGGCCCAGGCTCTCGCCGGTGATCTCGCCCAGCTCGATGGCCTCCCGGAGGGTGGTTTCATTGATGATGGAGCTGACCTCGCTGATGGGCACATGGCTGGTGGTCCGGACGGTCATGAGATCGTCCATCATATTGACCTCACAGAAGGGGGTGGTGAGGTTGAACGCGTGGGCCAGATAGGTGTGCTCGCTCTCGTCGTGAAGCCCCGCCATCTTCATGGCGCCCTTGTGGAAGGGGCCGAAGACGAAGCCCTCGATTTTTCCGGCCTTGCAAAGCGCGATGCCGGTATCCAGCTGCCTGAGGTCGCTGGCCCCGCAGTAAGCGTTGGCCTCACCGTAGACCACCTTGGCGGGGTCCTGGTCCTTCAGGTCCAGCACGGGGAAGCCCTTGGACCAATCGCACTCGCTGAGATCGCCGACCACGTAGTGGGGCACGTCCCCCCCCACGACCTTCAGCCCGTGCTCGAACATGCGCAGGTCTCCGATGATGACGGGGCGGCAGTAGTCCTTGTAGTAATCCTTCACGGCCAGCATGGCCACCAGCTCCGGGCCAACGCCGGCGGAGTTGCCCAGAAGAACGCCGAGGATAGGCTTTTCACTCATAATCATACCTCCACAAATCACCTTTTATCCGCGAAATATGTCCGGTTTCCGCGAACTCGCTTCGGCAGATAATATAGCAAATTTCGTGCCAAAATTGAAACTTTCACTCCTCCCGCTCTCGGAAAGCTCCCTTTTTGTGAATTGTGTGTGAATAGATTGTCAAGATTTCGGCAAAGTCACCAGGCGGAAACCGACAAGACCGGCGCTGCTTCCAGGGAATGTTCCAGGCAAATTATACAGCATCGGAGAACTCAGGAAAAGCCTGAAACGCAATTTGAAACAGTTGAAACATTTCGTTTCACTTGTTTCGGCTGAAACACGCTGCCGCGCTTTTCTGAAACAGGAAACATTTGGATGTTCAGCCCGCCAAGCCGCCGCTCCCGGCAGACAGACCGGCAGGGCCCGCCGCTGCCGCGACAGGCCCTGCCGGTTTCTCCGGGACGCTGAAACGCGGCCGCGTTTCCCGTTTCCCGCAGATATCATTTTTTTGCCCGCCGCCGCGCTCGGCGCAGGCGAAGTCAGACCTCATGGAGCCAGGTGTAGCGCTCGTCCTCGCAGCGGTCGGTTTGGAGCCAGGGATTGCCCTCCAGGTGCCGGATCATCCAGGTGGTGTACATCTGGAAGCCCGGAGCCACGGCCTGGGGATGCAGCGCCCCGCCGGGGATGGCGGAAAAGCTGTGGTCCACGCTCTTGAACACCTCGTCCCCCACAAAGCTGGCCCCGAAGCCCTCGGGCCGGTCAAAGAGGAAGAAGTAGGCCTCCGGCTGGGGATGCCGGTGGGGCAGATAGCCGGACCAGTTCCCCCGGTCGTTCAGCACCTCCCCCAGGACCATGTTGGAGCCCGGGCAGATATCGTGGTCGAAAATGGTGTTGACCCGCCGCTGGGCCACGCCGCCGAACTTGCCCGCGCAGGAGTATTTCCAGGGGGCGTCCTCCGGGCGGCAGAGGCGGCTGGGAAAGCTCTTCTCGTTCTTCGTGCACTGGACCAGGATCTCCGCCCCGGCCTCCGCGGTGACGGCGATTTCCACGCCGCTGGAGGCGTGGACGCACCACGGGCCCTCGGTGAAGACGTTCCGGCGGCTGGCCTCGGCCCGCTGGGTCTCCCAGGTGAACGCCGCCTTGCCGCGGAGCAGCAGCACCGCGATCTCCTCGCCGGGGCGGCAGAAGCTGCGGGTCTCCCCCGCCTTCATTTGGTAGACCCGCACGTCCATCAGCATGGCGGCGTAGTCCCCGTCGTAAGTGGTAAGGACCATTTCGCCGCGTTCGTCAAACTTGGGATATCCAAATACCTTGCTCATGGTGACACTCCCTTTCGCCATTTTAAATCAGGCCGAAAGCCCCGGCAGTGCCGGGGCCGTTCTGGCGGCTTATATTTTACCAATACTTCTCCACATGGGCCCGGGTGACCTCAGCGGCCTTCTTGATGTTCTCCTCGCTGGAGAGCTTATAATAGTCGGGCCGGAAGACCTCGATGGTGCAAACGTCCCCCTCGAAGCCGATCTTTTTCAGGGTGTCCGCGAAGCGCTTATGGTCCAGGCAGTCGCCGCTCTCGCCGGGCCAGAGGCGCTTTTCGTCGGTGTTGTAGGACGCGCCGCAGGGCATGTTCTCCGTGCCGTTGAGGTGCCAGACGAAGATTTTCCTGCCGTCGGCCTTTTCCAGGGCGTCCCAGCCGGAGGCCATGGCGTTGAAGTGGAACTGGTCCAGGGTTACGCCCACCAGGGGAGAATCCACGGCCTTCACGATGTCATAGGCGTACTCAAAGCGGTTGATGGACATGGCAGGCGCGCCGCAGAACTCCAGGGACAGCTTGATGCCGTGGGGCTCCACCTTCTTGACCATCTCCTTGAGGACGGCCACGGCGTCGGCCTTGATTTCGTCCACGGTGGCGTGGACCGTCAGGTCCATGGAGGGCACGACGACGATCATCTTGCAGTCCAGAATCTCACAGCGGCGGATGATCTCGTCCAGCTGGGCCATGACGGCATCTTTCTCCGCCTGGGTCTGCTTCATGTTGAAGAAAATCAGGGCGTTGTAGGACAGCATTTTCAGCTTATGGCTCCGGAAGAAGTCCCCCAGCTGCTCCAGGGTGTACTTCCCGGCGGCCAGCTCCCGGTCCAGGCACTCGGACTGGACGTCGATGTAGGCAAAGCCGTATTTCTCGCACAGGGCCAGGTCCTCCAGCACGGAGTGGTTCTCGCAGAAGCGGTTGCAGCCTTCGTTAAATCCGATTTTCATGGCTCGTTCTCCTTATCGTTCCTTAATCGTTCCATAATTGTATACCCGGCGGCGGGGTTTTCCAATTGCGCGGGAACGCCCAGCCGTTTCCGATTGGGCGTCCCGCAGAGAAAAGAAGTATGTAAGCGGGATCTCCCCGTCTTACCTGCCCAAAAGCTCGCTCTGAATGCGCTCCAGCGCCTCGGGGGCCTGTTGATCCATCTTCTCCGGGAAGCCGAAGTAGCTGACGCAGATGATGTTGTCCCCGCCCGCCTTGGGCGCGCCGGGCTCGAGCTGCTTGTTGACAAAGTCCATCTCCCGCAGGGTCTCGAAGATGCCGTCAAAGTCCACTTCCCCTTCGCCCATGGCGGTGTGCTGGTGGATGGTCACGTCCGCCCGGCCCCGCTGGTTCAGCCAGGGGGGATTCAGGATGTAGCGGCAGTCCTTGGTCTGGTTCCAGGTGTCGGCCAGGAGGACATGGGTCAGCTCGTCGCCGGCGTATTTCAGCATGTGGCGCACGTCGCCCTTGCCCTGGTCGTAGAAGAAGCCGTGGGAGGCGGAATAGACATAGCCCAGGTTCTTGGAGCGGAAGGATTTCACGATATCGCAGGTCTCGTCGTTCAGCTCGCAGAAGTCGTAGGGATGGGACTGGATTTCCACCCGGAGGCCCTCCCGCTCGATGATGGGAAGCAGCTCCTCCATGGAGCGGAAGAACATGCCGTTGCAGATCTCCTGCTGGTTGGGGTCGCCGGAGAACTCGGTGTTAATGACGGGAACGCCCATGTCCACGGCAATCTGAATCATCCGCTTCCAGTTGGCAACCGCGTGCTGCCTCTGCTCCTCGGTGGGGCCGGACCAGCGGTAGACCACGATGAAGCTGGAGATTTCCACGCCGGTTTCCTTCAGGGCCTTTCGGTACTCCTCCTCGCACTCCTTGGAGAACAGGGGGTGCTTATAGAAGGGGTTGATGCGGGGATGGGGGGACTGCTCGATGTATTTATAACCCCAGTCGGCCACCTTGCGGACGTAATCCCTGATGGGCATCTGCTTGGCTAAAACGTCGACGTCGAACGCGATTTTCATTATAGGCGCTCCTTTCCGATATATGGATAAGTCAAGAAGAGGTCTTATTTCTTATAGAAATCCGGGGTGCCGCCGGTGACCACCTTCTCCGCCTGGCCGGAGGTCTGGGACTTCACCAGGGCGTCGGCGGTGATGGAGGCAACATACCCGTCCCAGGCGGAGGAGCCGCCGGTTTCGCCCTTGAGGGCGTGGTCCACCCAGTCCTGGATCTCCACGTCGTAGGAGTCGATGAAGCGGAGAATCCAGTTGTCCTCAATCTTGGTGGAAACCTGATTGGCATAGCGGACCGTCGGGAAGGACGGGCAGGGCAGGTTTACCACGCCGTTTTCACAGACCACCTCGCAGTTGATGTCATAGCCGAAGCCGCAGTTCACATTGACTTCCAGCATCACCACGATGCCGCCCTTGGTTTTCATGATCATGACCTGGGGGTCCCGGAGGCCCTCATGGGCCTTGCTGGTGACCTTGGGGAGAATGCACTGGACCTCGTCCCACTCGTCGTTCACCAGCCAGGGCAGGCAGTCGATCTCGTGGATAGCGGTGTCCGTGACCGCCATGGCGGTGGTGTAGCTGGGGGCCACGCCGTCGGCCCGGTGGGTGCACTTCACAATCAGGGGGGCGCCGAACTTGCCGGAGTCCAGCAGCTCCTTCACCTGGTTGTAGCCCCGGTCATAGCGGCGCATGAAGCCGATCTGGACCAGGTGCTTGCCGGAGGCCATCTCCGCGTCCACCACGGCCTTGCAGTCGGCGGCGGTGTTGGCCAGGGGCTTTTCGCAGAAGACAGGCTTTCCGGCCTTAATGGCGGCCAGGACGGGGTCCTTGTGGAACTGACCCGGCGTGGTGACCACGACCGCATTCACGTCCGGGTCGTTGATGGCCTCGTTGAAGTCCGTGTAGGTCTTGGTTCCGGGGCCCGCCAGCTCCGCGCCCTTCTTCACACCCTCTTCAAACACGTCGCAGACGGCCACGACCTTGGCCCCCCGGATACGGTTCTGGATGCGCTCGATGTGTTCCTTTCCAATCATGCCGCAGCCGATTAAGCAGATGTTGAGTTCCATAACAATTTCCTCCTATAAAAATAAGTTGGTTTTATGACATTGTTCCGGATGCACTTGCCTTGCGCCTGGCGGGCTCTTGCCGGAGCCGCCGGAGGCGACGCCTTTCCGATGCGTGCCTTTGCCTGCGTTTCATTTCCTTTTCTCTAGCTCCGATTATAGCAAAGCGTTCACGAGAACGCAAGCAAAATATCGGCGTATTCTTCACAATAATCCGGCAGAAAAATTGTGGAATCCTCTGTCTCCGCCATAGGGCGGCCGCTGTTTTTGAAGAAGATGCCCAAATATAAGCGGCCCGCTTTGCGTTCTGCACGCAAATTTCCCCAGGGCAAACGAAACGCCCCGCGGGAGACCCGCGGAGCGTTTCTATGAAGATACCGGGCCGCCGAAACTACCGGGCGGCTGCAGCGCGCGAACGCATCAGGCGGCGATGCCCAAGGGGGAGAACAGGATGTAGATGGCCACCGCCAGAATCAGGCCGACGATGGAAACCACATGCCGGTACTTCCAGGGCGTCAGGTCCACCGCGCCCACGTCCTGGGGCACATACTCCTGGGCGGGCCGGTACTTGTTCAGGGCCCACATGATGACGAGCTCCACGGGGAACAGCACCGCCATGGCGTAGAGATAGTGAATGGGATTGTCCGTGCCGGGGTAGCTGGGGGCGGCGAGGAGGAACACGCCATAGCAGACCACATGGAAGATGGTGATAACCTTCGGCGTATAGGCGGGCAGGCGCTTGAACAGGAACACTCCCAGAACGGCACACAGCACCGGCAGGGACACAAACTGGCTCATGGAGTTCAGGAAGGTGGTGATGCCCTTGGCGTTCATCACGAAGGGGGCAATGACAATGGACACGCAGCCCGCAATGGTCCCGTAGATTTTGCCCACCTTGACGCAGTGGGCGTCGGAGGCGCCGGGCTTGAACGCGGAGCGGTACAGGTCCAGCGTAAACATGGTGGAGGCGGAATTCAGCACCGAGTTGAAGGACGACAGGATCGCGCCGAACATGACGGCGGCGAAGAAGCCCATCACCGGCTTGGGAATGATGGCGGAAATCAGCGCCGGGTAGGCGAAGTCGATGGCCTGCTCACCGGCGGCGGCGATGGCGTCCTGAATGGAGGGCAGATAGAAGGCGATGATGCCGGGGATAACCAGGTACAGGGGGCCCAGGCACTTGAGAAAGCCGCAGAAAATCGCGCCCTTCTGGCCCTCTTTCAGGGACTTGGCCGCCAGGGCCCGCTGGACAAAGGACTGGTTCGTGCACCACCAGTAGAGGTTGTTGAAGAACATGCCGGTGATGATGAGGGGCCAGGGGACCTCCGGCTCCGCCGCGTTCCAGGCGTTGACGGCGTTCATTTTCGCCGGGTCTGCCTGAACAATGTACTGGATGCCGTCGAGGATCCCGCTGCCCCCGGTCTGGGAGGCCAGCGCCGCGAGGCCCAGGAAGGGGACCATCAGCCCGCCGACGATTAATCCAATGCCGTTGATGGTGTCGGACACCGCCACGGCTTTCAGTCCGCCGAAGATGGCGTAGCAGCCGCCGATGATGCCGATAATCAGGCACAGGATGGCCACTGACTGGAACTTGCTCACGCCCAGCATGCCGGAGATGCCGAAAATCTGCTCAAAGACCACCGCGCCGGAGTACAGAATGACCGGCAGGTTTAAAATGGAATACATCACCACAATAACCAGGGAGAACATGGTCTTCGTGCCCTTGCCGTAGCGGACCTCCATCAAAGAGGGGATGGTCATGGCCCCCATTTTCAGATACCGGGGCAGGAAGTAGTAGGCCAGCGCCAGCAGGGTGAACATGGAGCCCACCTCCCAGGCGATGGGGCCCATGTTGGACGCCCAGCTCTGGCCGTTCAGGCCCACCAGCTGCTCGGCGGAGAGGTTGGTCAGCAGCAGGGACCCGGCGATGACAACGCCCGGCAGGCCCCGGCCCGCCAGGAAATAGCCCTCGGCGGAGTCCAGGTCGTCGCCCCGGGTCTTCCAGCCGGAGATGATCGCCACCAGAGCGGTAAAGAGGACGAAGGAAATCAGCGTCCATGCGAGTGAACTGAAGAACGTCATTGTTACAGCCTCCATTCAAGTTGTGGGAAAGGAAACAGAGGCACGCAAAACGCACGCATCGAGGGCGGCAGGCAGGCGGTCCCGCCGGGAAGCGCGCGGCAACACGCTGTAGAAATCCCAGACGGGCTTTTTGATTGACTGGTATCAAAATACCATAGAAATCCCGGCTTTGCAAGGGCATTTTCGGTAAATTTCCTCAAAACGCAAAAGTTTGGAGAAGCCGGAAAAGCCGGGGGAGCTTTCTTGTGCAATTCTCCCTTCTCCGCCGCAAAAATGCGTGCAATAGCGTTCAATTCAGAGAAGTCCTGGAAATTCCCTTGCCAAAGGGCGGGGGATGTGCTATAATGCCCGCATATTGAAACAGAGGGGAGGGGTGCGGCATGGCGGTAACTTCACAGCAGATCGCCGAGCTGGCGGGGGTCTCCCGGGGGACGGTGGACCGGGCTCTCCACAACCGGGGCCGGGTGAACCCCGAGGTAGCCGACCGCATCCGGAAGATTGCCGAAGAGCTGGGCTACCGCCCCAACTCCATCGGACAGGCCCTGGTCCGGGCCCGGCAGGGCCTCCGGCTGGGGGCCATTCTCCAGTCGGCGGAGACGCCCACCATGCAGGACGTAGCCGCCGGGGCCCGGCAGGCCGCGGAGGAGCTCCGGGTCTCCGGCCTGGAGGTGGATATCCGGGAGGTCCAGGGCCGTGATACCGCCAAGGTCCTCCGGCAGATTGACGAGCTGATGGAATGGGGCGCCGCCGGGCTGGCCGTCGCCTCCAACAACACCCCGGATTTGGTCCGGCGGATTGACCGGCTCCATGAGCAGGGCGTGCCGGTGGTGACCTTTAACACCGACGCGCCGGACAGCAGGCGGCTGTGCTTCGTGGGCATGGACAGCTACCGGGCGGGACAGACGGCGGCGGGCCTCGTCCGGCAGATGCTGCCGGGGGGCGGGCTGGTCCTCCCCATTGCCGGGCACGTCAATAACGGCGCCCATTACAGCCGCCTTCAGGGCTTTCTAGACACGCTGAAAGGCGAGGGGGACATCCAGCTCCTTCCCTTCCAGCCCTGTTTCGACCGGGACGACTACGCCCACGAAATCGCCCAGCACACCCTCCGGGAGTACCCTTCCCTTGCCTGCGTCTATATCACCTCCAACGGCCAGCGGGGCGTCTGCCGGGCCGTGGAGGACGAGCGCCGCAAGGGCCGGGTCCGGGTGGTGGCCTACGATCTGAACGCGCCAAACCGCCGCCTTCTGCAAAGCGGGGATCTGAGCTTCGTGTTGGACCAGGTGGCCCTGGAGCAGGGGCGGCAGCCCCTGCAGATTCTCTATAACTACCTGCTAAACGGCAAAGCGCCGGAAAAAGAGCTGCTCTACACGGACATCCTGATCCGCACAAAATACAACAGCGGGGATGAAATTTGAAAGCCCGGCCCCGGTGGAACCGCCTCCCGCGGCGGCTCCGCCGGGGCCTTCGCGTTTCCCCGGCAAAATGTACGACGGGAATATATTCCAGGGATTGAAAATTGGATAAATTTGTGATATCATCAATTTGTTGCCCTGCAAGTACCATTCCCGGCAGCGTCCCGCGACTCAGAACGAATGGATAAAGGAGAATATTATGGATCGTTTCGGCATCAATGTGGCGCTCAAGCACACGCCTTCCCTGGACCCGGACTTTATTCCCCTCATGCGGTTCAACCGCGCCTTCCTGGCCACGGCGAAAAAGCCCGTGGGCATCGCCGTGGAGCGGGCGGACGGCCAGATGGCCTCCTGCCATACCTTCATTCACGGCACGCCGGAGATGGCCGGGGCCGACCACTATTACATTGAACGCCTGGTGAAGACTATCCTCTGGATGAAAGGCGGCTTCAAGGTTTACGTCAGCGGCGACGCGGGCGTCTGCGAGTACCTGAAATCCGTCTACTGCGCCGGAGGACAGCAGGAATTCGACTGGGACTACATGGCCGGCGTCTTCGAGCACCCCTTCGAGGTGGTGCTGGTGGACGAAATCCCCGAGGCCAAAGACGCGCCCAAGGCCATCGGCGGCCACATGGAGGGCTGCCGCATCGGCTTCGACGCCGGCGGAAGCGACCGGAAGGTCTCCGCCGTCATCGACGGCGAAACGGTCTACTCCGAGGAGGTGGTCTGGTTCCCCAAGACCAACTCCGACCCGGACTACCACTATGACGGCATTGTCTCCGCCCTGAAATCCGCCGCGGAGCACATGCCCCGGGTGGACGCGGTGGGCGTCAGCTCCGCCGGTGTGTTCATCAACAACCGGACCATGAACGCCTCCCTCTTCCTCAAGGTTCCCAAGGAAATCTACGACGAGAAGGTCAAGGACATCTACATCCGGGCCATTCACGACACCTTCGGGGACGTGCCCTACTGCGTCATCAACGACGGAGACGTCTCCGCCCTGGCGGGAGCCATGAGCCTGAACGACAACAGCGTCCTGGGCATCGCCATGGGCACCAGCGAGGCCGTCGGGTATGTGGATGAGGAAGGCCGGATCACCGGCTGGCTCAACGAGCTGGCCTTCGTCCCCGTGGACGCCCAGCCGGACGCCATGCGGGACGAGTGGAGCGGGGACATCGGCTGCGGCGTGAAGTACTTCTCCCAGGACGGCGTCATCAAACTGGCCCCCCGGGCGGGCATCGAGCTGGACGAGAACGCCTCCCCCGCCGAGAAGCTGAAAGCCGTCCAGGCCCTCATGGCCCAGGACGACCCCCGGGCCGCCAAGGTCTATGAGTCCATCGGCGTGTACCTGGGCCACACCCTGGCCTATTACTTTGACCTCTACGGCTGCCGCCATGTGCTGCTGCTGGGCCGGGTCATGAGCGGCAAGGGCGGCGACCTCATCCTGGACACCGCCAAGAAGGTGCTGGCCGACGAGTATCCGGAGCTCACCGGGAAGATCGTCCCGGAGCTGCCCGACGAGAAGTTCCGCCGGGTGGGCCAGTCCATGGCCGCCGCCAGCCTGCCGGAGCGCAGATAAGGGGTCCCGGACGCCTGGAATTCCCGGGAAAATGGCCCGGCCAGGCCCCCGCAGGGGGGATGCGATAGCCGTAAGCGGCAAAGCCGCCAACGGCTATCCAATGGCCAGGCCCCACAAAGAACCCAATGCCCCCAACTGGCCGGGAGCATTCAGAAAAGAGGAATATGATGGATCGGCAAACATTACAGGAAGCCCGGACCTGGGTCCGGGGAGAGCTGGAGCGCTCCGCCGCCTTTTGGCTGGAGCACGGCATGGATAAAGAACACGGCGGCGTATACACCTGCCTGGACCGGAAGGGCGAAATTTACTCCACCGACAAAAGCGTCTGGATGCAGGGCCGCTGCGGCTGGATTTTCGCGTTTCTCTGCCACAACTACGGGGTCAGGCAGGAGTGGCTGGACGCGTCGAAAAGCTGTCTGGACTTTATGGAGGCCCACTGCTTTAACCGCGAGCGCGGCGGCCGGATGTATTTCACCGTCACGGCGGAGGGACAACCGCTGCGCCAGCGGCGCTACTATTTCTCCGAGGCCTTCTGTGCCATCGCCAACGCCGAGTACTACGGCGTGACGGGGGACAAGGCCCGCCTGGAACGGGCCCGCCGGTGCTACGATCTCTATTGGGACCTGAGCCAGGGCAAGCCGGACCCCGTGGGCATGGGCCCCAAGACCATTCCCGAAACCCGGACGGGCCGGGCCTTCGGCACGCCCATGATCATTTTGAACGTCACCGGCGTGCTGCTGCGGACGGACCCGGAGCGGAAGGCCCTCTATGAGGAGCGGGCCCGGCAGTGCGTGGAGGACATCTTCAAATACCATGTGAAGCCGGAGCTGAAATGCACCCTGGAGAACGTGGACGTGGACGGAACGCCGAGGCTGTACTACACCGAGGGCCGTACGGTCAACCCCGGCCACGACATTGAGGGCGTGTGGTTCCTGCTGGAGCACGCCCAGCGGACCGGGGACAAGGCCCTGGTCCAAAAGGCGGCGGAGATGTTTGACTGGGCCATCGCCGCCGGATGGGACCAGAAGTACGGCGGGCTGCTGTACTTCACCGACTGCCTGGGCAAGCCCCCGGAGGCCTATGAGCACGACATGAAGCTCTGGTGGCCCCACAATGAAATTCTGATTGCCTCCCTCATGCTGTACCGGGACACCCGGGAGGAGAAATACCTGGACTGGTTCTACAAAACCCTGGACTACTGCAAGGCCCACTTCGCCGACCCGGAATATGGCGAGTGGTACGGCTACCTCCGCCGGGACGGCCTGCCCACGGAGCCCAGCACCAAGGGCAGCACCTTCAAGGGGCCCTTCCACCTGCCCCGGAGCATGATTCTGGCTGACAAGCTGATAGGGGAAATTCTCGGAGAGTAAGCAAGGAGACGCGGATGGGCAAGGATATCATCGCGCTGATGATCCAGGAGTACGAGCGCTTCACCCGCTCGGAGCGGAAAATCGCCGATTATGTACTGGAACACCAGGAGGAAACCCAATATGTCAGCATCACCGATCTGAGTGCCCAGTGCGGCGTGGCGGTGTCCACCGTGTCCCTGTTCTGCCGGAAGTTAAAGCTGGCGGGATTCAACGACTTCAAGCTGGAGCTGGCCCGGGCGGCGCTGCCCGCCCGGGCGGCTTTCAGCGAACCGGGGAGCGAAATCACGGAGGGGGACTCCGCCGCCGCCGTCATGGGCAAGGTGCTCTCCGCCGTCCAAGACGCGCTCAATAACGCCTACCACATGCTCTCGGAGCAGGAGATCATCCGGGCGGCGGACCTTCTGCGCCGGGCGGGCCAGGTGGTCTGCCTGGGCCAGGGGAATCACTCGGTGGTGGCACTGGCCGCCTGGGCCCAATTCTCCACCACGTCCCCAAAGTTCAAGACCATTCAGGACTCCCATATGCAGACGGTGGTCCTGTCCACCCTGGCGGAGGGGGACGCGGTGCTGTACTTCTCTTACTCCGGGGCCACCCACGAGCTGCTGGAGGCGGTGGAAGTCATCCGAAACCGGGGCGGGAAGCTGATCCTGGTGACCCGCTATCCGAATTCCCCCGCCAGCGCCTACGCCGACGCAGTGCTTCTCTGCGGCCCCAACGAGCAGCCCTTCCAGTTTGGTTCCACCTCCGCCCTGATCGCCCAGCTCTATGTGGTGGAGGTGCTCCTCAGCGAGTTCATCCGCCGGGACCCGGAAGAGGCGGAGCAAAACCGCCGGTCCGTGGGCAAGGCGCTGACGCAAAAATGCGTATAGGAGACGGGCATGGGCGAATTCTTTAATCCTGAAAAGGGCATCTGGGTCTGGCTGAGCACGCTGGTGGACATCGTCGGGCTGTCCATCTTCTGGGCGGTCCTATGCCTGCCCGCCGTCACCATCGGCCCGGCCACGGCGGCGCTGTACTACACGGTGGTCAAGTGCGTGCGGGGCCGGGAGAGCGGGGCTTTCGGGTACTTCTTTCGCTCCTTCCTGCAAAATTTCAAGGTCGGCCTGCTGGCGGGGCTCATTGCGATCCCCCTGGCCCTGCTGCTGTTCGGGGGGCATTTCATTGTCCGCTGGTACGGGACCCACTGGGGAGGATGGGCCTATGTGCTCTACGTGGCCTACTATTTTGCCCTCACGCTTCCGGCGGGGGTATTGTGCTGGCTTTTCCCCCTGCTGGGGCGGTTCGACTACGGCGTGGGCGGGCTGTTCCGCACGGCCCTTCAGCTCACCATCGCCCACCTGCCCAGCACCGTTGTGGTGGTGCTGCTGACGGTTCAGATCGCCGCGTTCTGCATAGAAGAGTGGTGGCCGGTCGTCTTTATGCCGGTGATTGCCGCACTGCTGGCCTCCCTGTTTTTTGAGAAAATTTTTCAGCGCCATGCTCCGGAGCCCGATCCGGAGGAATCGGAACATCGGGAAGGATAAGGGTCAATTTCATTAAGTTAAGGGTTTAAGGGGGCAAATGCGGGGCATTTGCCCCCTTAACGCACATTATTGAAGTCGAAAGAATTGTTAAGTTAAGACCAGATTGTAAACGAAGTGTTGGCTAATCCCGAAAAATATTGAACATATGCGCAGTATATGCTATCCTATGCGCAGTCGTCGTGACGGACGGTCGCATGGAAATTTTTGAATAAACCACAATAATCACATTTTCATTAAGTTTACAGAATTTGCTTTTGTTTGATATTTGAATTTATTTTCCATTTTTGATTGATTTTTATAGCCTTACATAAACACATTTTTAGGTAGTTAGTAGCGAACGAGAACGTCAAAAACATGCCCCATGTTTTGGGGCGTGCGTTTGTCGTTCTTTTTTCGTCCGGCAGCCAGTACAGCCAACGGAGGAAACAAATTTGAATATCAATTTTATAAATCAGACGCTCAACTACACAATCAGAAAAGCGGCTGAAAAGGCGGGAATGGGCCAGCTGTCCCTCAATCGCAAATTGTTGTGGGCTGGCGTAATCCGTCTGCTATTATTTCTGAAAAACAAACTGGGAGTATGATGAAGAAAGTGGTAAAATAGAAAGCATGGAGTACATAGATTTACGAAAATTGAATAGGGGAGAGCTCAAGCAGATGCGCCGACAGGCTGTACGCCTAAAAAGCTGGGGAAAACTGGGAAAGAAATAGAGGAATTAACCGGAGTACGGCAGAATCGCGCCAGCGAAATATGGACGGCGTATCAGCGAGAGGGAGACAGTTCCATGGAATCGAAGAAACAAGGGTTCCAGAAGGGGACACATCTATTGCTGGCACCGGAGGAGCAGGCGGAAATACGAGAAACGATTATAACACGCCGCCCAGAGGAATTCGGTATTCCTGGCAGTTTATGGACGCTGAAGAAAGTGTGCGCATACGTCTGGAAAAGGCATCGGGATAAAATTGAGCTGTTCTTTCTGCCGCCCTATGCTCCCGAGAGCAATCCAGACGAATATCTCAATCACGCGCTGAAACTCTCGGTCCATTCTGGCGACTTGCCTCGGAGCAAATGCGATATCCCCCATAAAACAGCTTCCTTCATGCGAACTTTGCAACATTCTCCTGATAAGGTCTCCGCTTTCTTTCAACTTAATCAGGTTTCCTATATTATTGTTCGGGAGTAATAGTTGAATGTGCCGTCGTTATCCGGGATGATGGCGAACACAGCTTGTTTCCGGTCGCCCATCATGCCAAGCTCCATGTCGTCCCGGCTGGTAATGCTCACTATTGCGGAAATAAGAATCGAACGGGCCGTTTTGCCGGCGGCTTGCTTGAAAATCTTGTATTCCCGCACAGCGATATGATCCGGGTCTTCTTCCTCCAATGCCTCAAACAGTAAATCCAGCGGAGACTGGTAATCGTCATCGTCCTCTTTCACTCCGCCGTTTTCGATCATATGCATGACCATTTCAAAGTTTTGTTCCTCCGGCGGGACTTCATGGAGAAGGTAAAGGATTAGGGCGGTATCCAGGGCAATTTCTGATTATAGCGATAGGTTATAGTATCTGACGTTTCCGGCTTTTCCCCCGCTTTGCACCGTGTATGACGGCTCTCCCGTCACACGGCGCTCCACCAACAGTAATTCGCACACGTTATCACTATATTACCATGAACGTTTTGAGTCGTTCCGCTGTTTCCTGCCGAAACCGATTAAGCAGAAATGGGCGGATTTCCCGCTTCTTGGCGGAGTTTGTTAAGTTTAGCGAGTTGCTTTTTGTTTAGTGCTAACTGAGAAAGATACTTTGCAATGGTTGGCTCAGACGTGGCATGAATCAAGATGTGTATGCTTTTCCGGGGCAGGAGCTTTTTTGCGCCTATCCCTTGAGGGACGCTGCTTGACTGGAAACATGGGAACATTCAGTTCTCGGAAGATAGAATCGTGAAGCCGCCGGACTTCTTCATCCGTTGCGCCGCACCGGGTAATGGTTGCAGTGTGGAGGCCCCGGATGCCGTGGGCGGCGACACGTCCAAAAAAACAGCTGTCCAGTGTCGCGTTCAAAAAGCCGATGCCATCCAATTCACAATCAACGGTATTGCCAAGCCCTCCAACGTAGACACCAATTCCCGGATTCTCTGCTACGACATCCGGGAATTGGGCAAGCAGCTTCTTCCCGTGGGGATGCAGGTGGTGCTGGAAAGCGTGTTCAACCGGATCATCCACAACCGGAAAATGGGGCCCAGGGCCGTTGCCAGGGCCGCTCCCTTGATGCCCATGTTCAGGGGGTACATGAACATATGGTCCAGGGCGATGTTGGAAACGGCCCCCAGGATTATGGCGGTCATGGCCAGCTTTGGCCGCCCGTCGTTGCGGACCATGCTGCCCAGAAGAAAGCTGAAGAGCTGAAACGGCGCAAAGGTGACAATAAACCAGAGATAATCCGCTGCCTCGCCCAGGATGTGGGGCGTGGCCCCAAGCAGCCACGCCAGGGGATGGAGCAGGATATTTCCCAGGACGGCAATCAGGATTCCGGCAATCCCCAGCATCCAGACGGCGTCGCTGAAGGTCTTGTGGGCGGCGCGGTCCTCGGCCAGCTCCATGATCTCCTCCGGGGTCAGCGGGGGATAGGTCACGTCGGCCTCAAAGCCGGGGGTCCCGTCCAGGGAGCACTCGTCATGGTCCCGCTTGCGCCGCTTATAGCTGTCGCACAGGCGGCCTCCTATGGAGAGGGTCACGGCGATCTCCTCCGACACTTACAGGGTGACGCACTCGGTCAGGTGGGGGTAGTAGTTGTTCAATTTGATGGTCGTCATATGTAAAGCCGCTCCCGTCAAGGAGGTGGCAGTCCCACCGCCGGAAATCAAACTGCCGCCCACTCCGGAAGTCCCACCCCGCCCGGTGGAAGAGGGAAAAATCGTCTATCTGAAAATGTTGGAGCTCCACCCGTTCCACACATTCCGGGAGCACCCCTACAAGGTGCAGGACAATAAGGCGATGGACGATCTGGTGGGGACGATTAAGCAACCTGGACTTCTCCGTTTTAAATAGCGAACTACCTTACTCAGCGACACACCGCTATAAGTTTCAAACCAGCCACCTTCTGCCGTCAAAAAGGACCTTCGCCGGTCGCATCACACCATGCACTGCTTTCTAAATTTATCCGCCAAAGTCAAGATCAAAAATAAAAATTGGCGAACATCAAACCGCAGCAGCCCTCCATAAGCGCCATTCGGTTTCAGCGCGTACGCATGAGCGTCCCGTCGGAGCTTTTGCTGACCAGCATTTGTATTTCATACCACGCATCCTGATACTCTCGGAGGTTATCCTCAAATTCCAGCGCCAGGACCAGCCCCGGCCTCCTCGTTTTGCGGAAATAGCTGTCCAGCTTTTCGGTGTCCCATTCCTCCCGCAGTACCTGCGTCCGAAAGCATAGATACTCCCCCGCCGGCAAAACCTCATACTCCCCCGGAGGGAGCTGGGGCCTGCCGCTCAAAAAGATAAAATAGAATTCCGGGGCAAAGGTCCGGGCAAACAGGGCGTCAGGCGTTAAAATGTACCCGTACTGGCGCTTGTATTTCAGCTGCTTATATGGAGAGCCGCCCTTCTTTTCGGCAAGGCGGATCTCCATATCCGCCAGAGAATCCCAGTGGAAACAGGGGCTTTTGAGAATGTACCGCTCCGGAAGATGCACCTTATAGAAACGCTCGTCGCGGTCCGTCTGGTCCATGTAGGTGAAGTACTGAATATACCAGTCAATGTCCTCCACCCTCTGCCTGACTTGGGCCAGCTCCTCCTGGACCCGGACCTTCTCCGTTTCCAGGTAGACCAGCAGCTCGTCCACCCTGCCGGTTTGAAGGACCGTTCGAATCTCCTCAAGGGACAATCCCAGGTGCTGGAGATATTTGATGCGGTCGATGTAGTGGAACTGCGTATAGGAGTAATACCGGTATTTGTTTCCGGCATCCACCTTGACCGGCTTCAGCAGGCCGATCCGGTCATAGTACCGCAGGGTATCCGCAGAGATTCCCAACAGTGCCGCCGTCTCGCCGATGGTATAAAACTCTTTCATACGCGCCCCCGCCTATGCCGCCGGAGCGCAAAGGCCCCGGCGGCTGATCCTCCGCTTATTCTGTCAAGGTCTAAAAGCAAAGACCTTTTAGAATATTATAATACACCTTCGCTACAATGGGAATACGGCGGATCTCTATTTTTTCATCAGGCTTATGGGAATACGTACCGTCTCCGGGGCCGTAATACACCGTGGGGATGCCGAACATATTGATGTAACCGCCCTCGCCCCAGCCCTTCAGCGTAGTATAGGCAACCGGCTCTCCGGTGGATGCGGTAATCAGCTGCTCCACGCGTTTCAGTACCGGCTCGTCCCGTCTGGTCAGCAGGGAATTCCAGTTTCCGGTGACCGTGACCTTGCCCGAAAATTCCGGCCACTCTGATTTGCACGCGTCGAGGACCTCCTCCAGTACCGCCGCGTACTGCTCATAGCCCTGCCCCGGAAGATAGCGTATGTCAACCTTCACTTTGGCATAGGGCGGCACCACGTTTGGCGAGGAACCGCCGCTGATAACGCCTACGTTCATGGTGGGGACCCCGTCTTCCGTGGCCTGAGCCTCAAGCTCATGAATGCGGAACTGAAGCTTTTCAATGAAACGGGCGGCCATACAAATTGCGTTCCGTCCCTCCCACGGTATGGAGGAGTGGGCGCTTTTCCCAAAGAACTCCACGTCCGCCCAGGCCTCGCCCTTGTGGACCGCTACCAGCTTCATGTCGGTGGGCTCGGCAATCATGGCAAAATTCACCTTCGGCAGCAGCCCTGTCTCCAGCGCTTTTTTGATTTCCGCCCCGGCATACTCTTCGTCGGTGGAAAACATCAGATACACTTCCTGCTTGAGATCCGGCGTGTTGGCGGCGGCGATAAAGGCCGCCAGCTGCGCCGCCGCGCCGCCCTTCATATCGCTGACGCCCCGGCCATACAGGTAGCCGCCGGAAATCTCGCCGTCAAAGGGCTTCTCCATTCCCTCCGGGGACACTACGTCCACATGACCCTCCAGCAAAAACCTGAACGCCGCATCCTTTGGCTTCAAGCTGGCAATGAGGAAGGGCTCGTCTGTGTCCGCGTCCACTACCCGCACTTCCGCCGGGGTTTCCTCCCGGAGAAGCTTCTCCACATAGGAGATAATCTGCCGCTTTCCCGCCGCTTCGTAGGAATTGATCATGGAAAGCTCCTGGTCAAACCGAATGGACCGGTCCCAAATCGAATCGTACTGATACATAAGCTCACCTCTTTTAAGAATTGGAAAATACATCCAGCGCCTGGCTCAGGTCGCCGATAATATCGTCAGGGTCCTCCGCGCCTGTAGAAATGCGGATCAGCCCCTCCGTCAGGCCCATCTCCCGCAGCTTTTCTTTCGAAAACTCATTTTGGAAAGCTGTGGCCGGGTGCGTCACGCTGGTGCGGATACCTCCCAGCGTACCGAGATACTGTATGATGGAAAGCCGGTGCATAAAGCCGTCCACCCGCCGTACATCATCCGCTACCCGGAAGCTGATCATGGCTCCATACAGTCCCTTTGCAAACATCCGCTGCGCCAGGCCATGCTGCGGATGGTCCGGGAGGCTGGGGTGATATACCTGAATCACCCGCGGGTCCTCCGCCAGGGCCTTCGCCACCGCCGCGGCATTTTCGTTCTGCTTGCGCACTCTCATGGCCAGTGTCCGGGCGCTTCTTCCAAAGAGCCACGCGGAGTTTGGGTCCAGGCAGCAGCCCAGCAGCAAATACGCCGTGGTCAGGCGGCTGACGAGTTCCTTCGACGCGGTAATGGAGCCGCCGGTCAGGTCGCTGTGGCCCCCAAAGTATTTTGTCAGGGAGTGAATCACCACGTCGGCCCCAACATCCAGAGGCCGGAATACGCAGGGCGTCGTAAAGGTGCTGTCCACCACGGTCAAAAGGCCGTGCCGTTTGGCAATGGCCGCGATTGCCTCGATGTCGGCAATCACCGTCAAGGGGTTGGCGATCACCTCCGTATAGAGCAGCTTTGTATTGCTCCGGATGTCTTGCTCCACCGACGGCAGATCCGTGAAATCCGCGTAGCTGGCCTCAATGCCGTAGCGGCTCAAAACGTCGTTCAGCAGGGCAATGGTTTCGCCGTATACCGCCTGGTTGATCAAGACATGGTCGCCGGTCTTCAGCAGGCCCAGCAAGGTTGTGGCAATCGCGGCCATGCCGGAAGAGCAGACCAGCGTGCCCTCGCCGTGCTCCAGGCAGCTGATCAGTTCTCCCAGGCAGTCCCGGTTCGGGTTGGCCGTCCGGCTGTAGAAATATTTTCCGCCTCGGTTGGCAAAATCGTAATCCACCGTGTCCTTCACCGCATAAGCGGTGGCGTAGTAGACCGGCGGAGTATCCGGACAGTCCGTTGTTCCGGACACATGATTCCCACAGTACAGCAGCTCCGTATCCATGTTCAAGGTTGTATTCATATCGAATTCTCCTTTGCGTCTCTTAGAAAAAGATTCCCCCGAAACGCTTTCAGGGGAATCCTTTTGGAAAATGCGGGAAACGCTTACTTCCGGTCCAACTCGAAATCGACCAGTCCGTTCCGCAGGTCTTCCCTGTAGACCTTGACAAACGACAGCGAAACCAAAACCGCCAAGGCGATAAGGGGCAGGTATATGACGTTATTGAAGCTCTTGATGATGCTTAACGCTTGAATACCCGTGGCGTTTTCAATGAGCAGGAAGCCCACCGGGATGGCAAAGGTCATAATGATCCAGAACAGCTTGAACAGGAAGGACGGCTCCTCCGTGGTCTCCAGATTTTTAGAGGTCATGATGGCCGCGGTGGCGGAGGAAGACGTGGCGGAAGTGGCAATGTTCAAGAAAATCAGAACGATAAAGGCCGCCATGAACACCTTGGAAACCGGCAGGTGGCTGGTAATGTCCGCAATCACGCCCGCCTGCCCCAGCTCCCCGATCATCTGGGAATACATCACACCGCCGTTCACCTCCAAATCCAGGGCGAAATTCCCCAGGATAGAGAACGAAATCCAGCAGGCAATCGCGGTCCAGATATTCACCGCCCACATGATTTCCTTGAAGGTGCGGCCATAGGAAATCTTGGCCACCCAAAGGCCGGTCTTAGCCGCAATGCCCAAGTACCACACCACATAAAATACGGTCCAATCGGGGCTCAGCAGGCCCTGGCCGATGGAGTCTGTAAAGAAGCACATCCGGACCGCATCGGCAATGTTGGTGCCCGCGGCCTGCCACGCGGTGTTGAGGATGAAGAAGGTGGGGCCGATGACCAGCACCAGCACCAGCAGGGCAATGCCCAGCCAGACGTTGGCTTTACTGATTTTCGCCATGCCCTTTTTCAGGGGCGTGGCCCCAAAGACGCAGAGGAACACAAAGAATACGCCAATTACCGCCATCTTCAGGCCGAACGTGACCTCCGTTCCGGTAATGGTGGCATAGAGCTGGGCCAGAACCGGCGTTCCCAGGCCAATGGTGGTGCAGCAGCCGGACACGGTGGAAAACACCGCCATCACGTCAATCACCGGAGAAATATGATCTCCGTACTTGCCTAGGGCGGGTTTGCAGGCCTCCGCCATGGACCATGACTTCATGCACTTTTTGTTGTAATACAAGTAGCCTATGGCAATACCGGGGAGTACATACAGCGCCCACATCATCGGGCCCCAGTGGAACAGCGGATACGCCGCCGCATACTCATAGGCCCGCACGGACCCGGCCTCCACCTGGAAGGGAGTGTCCGTCACGTAGTACATCCACTCGGTGAACCCGAACACCACCACACCGGCGGCCAGCGCGCCGCACATGTTCATGGAGATGTATTCAAAATTGGTGAACTCCGGCACGGCGTCCCGTCCGCCCAGCCGGACGCGGCCATGCTTGGAAAAGGCCATGTACACCGAACCTGCCACCACGGTGATAAAGCACGCAAACATCAGCCACGCCAGTTCCCGGGTGATGAAGCTGTACATTGCGGAGCAGACCGCCTTCGTTTCTGCGGGAAATATGGCTGCGGGGACGAAGAACGCCAAAATCAGAGCCACAACGACGCCGCTCAGTCCAACTTTGATTTTTCCTGTCTTTTGCATATTGCCCTCCCATCAATTCACACATGATTGTATTTTCTGCAAACTCGAGTTTTATAAGTCTAGAGTAATGCTTGGTGCTGCTCCAATGTCAATCGTCTATCTCTTTAAAATTTGTCCCGCTTTCTTGGCGATTCCAACGAAAACGGTCCCGCATCATGGGCCGGCAGCCGGATCGCTGAAATTCCGCCCTTGCCTGCGCAGTCTGCCGCACATGTTCCTCGGCGGTGGTGCAGCAGCCGCCCACCGCTGCCGCCCCATTTTGGAAATAGGACAGGGCATAGTCCTGAAAGCTCTTCCCGTCCGCCGCTCCATGCCACGTTTTCGTAACCGGGTCGTACTCCTCCCCGCTGTTCGGATATACGCCGATGGGAAGCTCTGCCGCCCCCTTCAGCTCCCGCAGCAGGCTGTTGATATAACCGGGCTTGGTGCAATTCACCCCCAGCATCCGCAAATGAGGATGTCCCTGGGCGAGGGCCTTTGCGCAGTCGGCAATGGAGCCCCCCTCGTTGATATGCCGGCCGTCCCGGCAGGAAAAGCTGATCCAGTAATCCGCCCCGAGTTCTTCCGCAATTTCCGCCTCGATCAGCGCCTCTTCCAGGGAGGGCTGCGTTTCAAACAGCAGGAGATCCGCGCCGGCCTCCCAGAGCAGATGTATCCGCCTTTCGTGGAATGTGCGCAGTACCTCCCGTGAGACGCCATAGTGTCCGCGGTATTCGGAGCCATCCGCCAAATAGGCGCCGTAAGGCCCGATGCCCGCCAGGCAAAGCGGCCAGCTTCGCCCGGCTTTTTCGCCCTCTTCCCGCCACCATTCCTGCCGCGCCTCCAGAAACAGCTCCACGCTTTTGGAAACGGCGTCCTCCGCCTCCCGCTCGGTAAAGCCCATCTCCCGCAGGCGGGGAATGGTAGCCTGGTAGCTGCAGGTAATGCCGCAGTCCGCCCCGGCTTTAAAGTAGTTTTTGTGGACCTGCTTCACGTTCTCCGGACATTCCACCAAAGCCCTGGCCGTCCAGAGCTTGTGATTCATATCTACGCCCATGCGCTCCAGGGCTGTCGACATAGACCCGTCAATCACCATTTGCTTAGAGGTCTTTAAAATATCCGCAATGGAAGCGCGATGAATTTGCATAGTTTTTCTATCCCCCTGTCGTCATTTTCAAAGGTATTTCCGGCGGTCCCGCCGCGCGGGCTTGATGCATGCAAACAATTGTCCGTTTTCCCGTCCCGAGGGCGGTGCCGCCGTTTTTGGCGGACGCCGGCCCGCCTGGAGCTTCCGCCTTGTCCGCGCCATACGGCTCTCCTCCCTGTCCGCCGTATGGGAGATCGTTTGGAAATTGCTATATTTATCATAGTATAAACCTTAGAGCCGCTCTAAAGTCAAGACCCTGCCGGGAAAAAAGGTATCGGCGCTTGGAATCACGGAAATAAGGCCGCCCTTCAAGCCCTCTTTCAAAAGGCTTGAAAAGCGGCACTTTCGGTTTGGCAAGGTTCCGTCTTTCTCAAAACCCGCGGCCCAAATCCACATCCCCCTGGAGCCCGTCCGCCCGGACAGCGCGGGAATACGGCAGCAAATCAAAAACCGTTTACAAAAGACTGGAGCGGCACAGTTTCGACTGTGCCGCTTTTCCAGTAATGTTATCGTTTTCGCAATGAAATGGCCAGAGCTCTCCGCTTTTTCAGGCCAACGGTATTCTACAGGCAGCCGGAGCCGCTCAGTCCTGCGAAAGGGAGATCACCGGATCCACCAGAGTCCCCTTTAAAACGTCCACCAGCCCGCGGTCCGTAATTCCGTACATGGGAATAAAGATGAGCGTGATAAACGCCAGAGTCATAAAGGGAGAATTCATCTCACAGCCAAGCTCTCTCAACCGGCGCTGCATTTGGTCCAGCACAGCGGCGGACTCCTGGGCGGTAAGCGTTGTCAGCAGGCCGCAGATCGGAAGCGGCAGCTCATATACGACTTCCCCGTCCTCGACCAGAACAATGCCTCCGTCAATCTGGGCAATTCGGTTGATCGCGGCGGCCATATCTCCGGCGCTGGCTCCTAAAGCCGTGATATTGTGATGGTCATGCCCTACCGAGAGGGCAATCGCCCCCTTACGCAGCTGGAACCCCTGGATAAAGGACTTTCCAATACTTCCGCTCTTTCCATACCGCTCCACACAGGCAATGTGCAAAAGATCTCTCTCCACATCGGACTGAATGCAGCCGGATTCTACCGGAAGCTCCGCCTGCCGGCTGTCTGTCAACAGCGTATGTCCATGGGCGCCGATTACGCGGACTGTCGCCGTTTTAGCGGAGTCCTCCGTTTTTATGAGCAAATCCTTGGCGTCTACGGGCCGCCGCAGCTTTACCGTCTTCACCATGCAGTCCGCATATTGGAAGGCGGGCGGCCGGAAGATTACCTGCTTTTCTTTTACGACCAGTTTCCCCTTTACAACCACGCTGTCCACATCGCAGCTTCCCAGATCGTTCAGCAGCACAATATCCGCGTATTTTCCAGGGGTGAGGCTGCCGCGGAGACGGTCCGCCTTCAGGCTCTCCGCCGGATTGATGGTCACCATCTGCAAGGCGGTCACCGGGTCCACGCCGGCCTTGACCGCCATCCGCACCTTATGGTCCAGATGTCCCTTTTGGATAATGTGCAGCATGTCAATATCGTCGCTGACCATACTGCAATTCCGGGGGTCAATGTGGTTCTCCGTGATAATTTTCAGGCAGGCCTCCAGATCCGCGGCGGCGCATCCCTCCCGCATCAGCACGCGAATTCCCGCCCGGGCTTTTGCCAGCGCCTCCTCCGGACCGGTGCTTTCGTGGTCGGAGCGGATCCCGGTGGACGCATACGCCTGAAGGCCCGCCCCGGTCAACGCGGGCGCGTGGCCCTCGGCCGTTTTGTGAAGGCGCTCTGCCAGCTCCAGCATCTGCGCGCTCTGGGGGCTTTTCTCCAGGACGGGCGGATATAGAACCTCCGCCAGGCCCACGGCTTGGGGCTGCTTTAGCAGTGTTTCAATCATTTCCGGATAAAGGGCCGCGCCAATGGTTTGCAGCGTGCCTTCCTCGCTCATGAAAGCCGGAACTGTGTGGAGAATATCCAGCGGGAGGCCCTCGGCTTCCCGGAAAATTTCTTGAATGCCCTCCATACCCGCCACAATCGCAATTTCCATCAAGTCCGTCGCCACAGAGGTGGTTCCGCGGACCAGCACGGCTTTGCTGAATTCGGTAAAGGTCAGCATGCTGCTCTCGAAATGAATATGCGCGTCAATGAACCCAGGGGCCAAATATTTCCCTCCGGCGTCTATAACCGTTGTTTCCGAACCAATCGCCCCATCCGGCAGGGGCCCGATTGCGGCAATCTTATCCCCGGAAACCGCGATGTCCGCGTCATACACCTCCCGGGTAATCACGTTCACCACTTTTCCGTTTCGGATGACCAAATCGGCCGGCGCATTGCCCAAAGCCACGTCAATTACCTGATTGTTCATCATTGCAAAAACCTCTCTTTTCATAATATCCACGCCCGGCTTTATTCTGGCGGGGCCACAGCGTTTTCCGTTTTTCCCCAGCCGCTGTAGTGGAGGATGAGCCCGAAAACGCCCACCGCCGCGTAGGCGGCCGTAATCTGAAGATTGGGCAGGAGTGCCAGCACCGGCGAGTGAATCAGCCCCACCGCGGACAGCGCCGCCGCGCCAAAGGCCGTGGCGGCCAGCTTGAGCAGCCGCCGTTCAATGGTAAACACCACCAGCGCCGCCAGAATCATGGCAATCAGAATCGTACCATACCCAAGGGCCTGGTAGCCCGGATAGTTCAGCCCCTCCTGGATCAGCGCCGCCAGCGTAGCGGGATCAGCCGCCGCCGCACCCACCGCGTTCAAAGCGCTGTCGATCTGCTCCATGGCAAACTCGCTTACAAAGGGCAGCAGCGCAATGGCGGCGGCAGGAACATGGCGCTTGGGCACCGCTGTAAAGGCGACCTCAATGTTCACCACGCCGATGAAGATGAGAATGGGCGCGACGGCCGCCGTGGGAATCACGGAACTGATAAGGCCAAACAGGCCAAACAACGCCAGCACGGAAAATACCACGCCATTCATGAGGGAATAACTTAGGCGCGCGCCCATGCGCTTGTATCCGGGATGCCCGATAAATACGCAGTTGGGATAGCAGCAGCCAAACACCGCCCCCAAGGCGGTGGCCGCAGCGTCTATAACCATGGCCTCCCGCACGTTATATTCATCCCCCGCCATGGCGGCGGATTCCACGTTGTTCAGCGTACTGATAAAGTTGATGACCGCCAACGGTATGATAACCGCCAAATAGGACCCGCATTCCCGGAAAGCCTGAACCCCCACTCTGAAAATCCAAGGAACCGGCGCATAGATGCCCACATGATCCATGCTCACGGCAGTCTGTCCCATGCAGACAGCCAAAACCGCCCCAATTACCAGGGCCATCACGCCGGCGGGGATGTTGAACGGCATCTTTTCACCGGCGATATAGCCCCACACGATGACCGCAAGGCAGACAAGGCCAATGATCGGATTGGCATAAATATCCTTCAGCCCCGCGCCGGCAATGAACACCACCGCAAGACCGGCCAGCGCCCCCAGCATGGAAACCGAAGGCAGAAACTTTCGCAGCCAAGGACCGATGAACGCACCCGCCAGGCAGATGAGAGCGCCGATGATATTGGCCGCCAGGCCGATCCGCCAGGCCATTTCCGGATCGCCGGTGATTTTGGCTACCGGCAATAAAATCCCCATTGTGTACACAAGCACAAATACGATGCTGATTCCGCTGGGCAGCGCGGTGACGTCATCCCGCCGCTGCGCTTTGCGCAGCTTCATCGCCATCCACACGTAGTACAGATTGCCGCCTAACAAGCCGATGGCGGCGCCGGGAATGATGCGCCCAAATACAATGTGGGCCGGCATGCCTACCACGTAGAGGTTCAGTGAGATCAAAAGCAAAAAGACGGATAGATTGTCCACCAGGAGGCCCAGCAGGCCGTCAAAGTCTCCTCTTTGAATGAATCGTATCTTCATAATAATCCTCCCTCGTTTCGTAATTGACGCTTTCCATGATAAGCAAACTGCCGCATTTGCTGTGCTTAGTATAAAACCTATAATTATTATAGGGTCAAGTCCTATTTTCAAGAACCTGCACAATCAGCTATTGGACCAAAAAGTGGCCTCTTTTTTGTGTATTTTGTCAGTTTCCACCGGATCTCCAAACCAAATACAGCCATAAGCAAGGGCCATAAAAAGAAAATCGCCCCGGCAGCACGCTGGCCGGGGCGATGCGGGACCATTTTCAGTACCTATAGCAAAGTGTTCTTCCGCAATCATTCAAGGATTCGTATTTGCAGCTCCGTGAGATAGCTGCTCTGATTGGCCTCCAGAAATTGATCCACAATATTGATCGTCACGACCGTGTGATCCATTTGCAAATTGCCGCCGCCTTTCAAAAGCGCGTCAATGCTCTGGTGAATGTCGGCATAGACGCCGGCGTGATAACCGCAGAGATACCGGCCTGCCGGAATTTTGGAAATTCCCGCTGCTTTCAGCTCGTCCGAAAGATCAAGATTGCAGGTGTCGTCGTACAGATAAGCGCCAAACTGCTTTGCCTCCCCATTATAAAACCCGACCGTTGGATAGAAATAGAACAATTCATGCGTAAATAGGGCGGTCTCAGCGCCGATGGGCACATAATTCCTCTCCGGAAAGGAGCGGATAAACGGCTCTTTTGCGGTTCCCTTCCGCATCTCACGCTGAATGAATTCCAGTTTTCCTTGAATGATGCGGTCCGTACGCAAAAGCTCGTCCGTCTTCCTGCGAAGCAGGGCCGACTGCTCCTGGAGCGTGCGGATTGTGCCGGACATGTCCTGGGCGCGCAAAAAGACGTCGATTTTGTGAAGCGAGTAACCCAGCTTGCGCAGATACCGGATGGTAGCCAGCCGGTATATCTGGTCAAACCGGTACATGCGCCAGCCGGTTTCCTCATTTCGCTGGGCGGGAACGAGAAGTCCCTTGGCGTCATAGTGGCGCAATAACTGCACGTCCATGTTGAAAATCGCGGCAATTTCGCCTATGGTCATGTATTCTTTCATAGAACCTCCTTTAGAACCAGTCTCCACAACCGTTGAACACCGCCTGGCCAGCCTGTTTCCCTCCATACCGCGTTGGGTTCCCTTGCAATCCACTGGGATTGCCGCGGAAACTCTCCTTGTCTGACGGGAAATATCCGCGTCCATCCGACATTCCCGGATTCTGAATACCGGTTCTTACATACACCCGTTTTGGCCTGTCTGGCAAAAAACCAACGAGCTTTTTGTTAAAGACTCCGAAAATGGTTCCGGAGGCTTGACCCTGTAACAGTTATAGGGTTTATCATGTACTTCGCCGCTTGAAGTCATACGCAGGCTGCCGCATGACTGTATGCCTTCGCAGCAATCGCACATTCATTTGATGAACAAGAAAAGGAGGGCTGGACAATGGCTCAGACCTATCTGAAAAACAGCTATATCGTCACCATGGGGCCGGAGGGATATGTCTATGACGGCGGGGGGATTCTGGTGCAGGATGACCGGATTGCCGCCGTAGGAATTGTGGACCCTGCCCTTGTGGGTCCTGACGCCGAGGTAATCGACCTGGCCGGGAAATATGTGCTGCCTGGTTTTGTGAACACCCATGTACACACCTCTCAGCAGATATCCCGGGGCGTTGGGGACGACGTGGATTTCAAAACCTGGCTCCATAAACGCATGTGGCCGTTTGAGAGCAATATGACGGCGGAGGATTCCTACGTGTCCACGCTGGCAACCTGCCTGGAATTGATTCGCTCCGGCGTGACCAGTTTCGCAGAACCCGGCGGGCAATTTGTAGAGGGCATGGCAAAAGGCGTCGCGGAAGCGGGCCTGCGGGCCAAGCTGGCGAAAAGCGTCATGGACTGCGGCGATGGGCTGCCCCCCGTATGGCAGAGAACCACAGAACAGGAGCTGGAGCAGCAGGAGGAGGACTTCCACCGTTTTCACAATACCGCAGACGGACGCATCGGCGTTTGGTTCGGGCTCCGCACGATCTTTAACAACACGGACCGCTTGATTACCCGCACGAAGGAGCTGGCGGATCAATACGGCGTCGGCGTCCACATGCACGTAGCCGAGGCGAAAAGCGAGATCGAATACACCATGGAAGCCTATGGAGAACCCACCGTCACCCACCTGGCGCGGTTGGGCGTTCTGGATAAGAATCTGCTGGCGGTGCATACCGTGTGGCTGAACAATGAGGAAGTGGAGCTTTTCCGCAAGCACGATGTGAAGGTAAGCCACAACCCCGCGTCCGCCATGCGGGTGCTGGGCTTCGCCAAGATTCCCCGCATGCTGAAATCCGGCATCTGCGTCACCATCGGAACAGACGGCGCTTCCTCCTCCAACCATATGGACATAGTGGATGAAATGTGGCTGACTTCACTGATCCACAAAGGGTGGAGGCTGGACCCCACGGTTGTTCCCTCGGAGGACATTTTGCGCATGGCAACCATCAACGGTGCGCGGGCCCTGCTGGACGGCCACCTGTACGGCAGCCTGGAAGCCGGGAAAAAAGCAGATCTGATTGTGATTGACCCCCACGGCCCATCCATGCTGCCGGCGAACGACAAAATTGCTTCGCTGGTAACCGCCATGCACTCCAGCAACATTGAATCCACGATGTGCGACGGTCGCTGGCTTATGAGGAACCGGAAAATCCTGACGCTGGACGAAGACGCAATCCTGCGGGAGGGCTGTGAGCGAAGCGCGGCGATTTATAAGCGTGCCGGCATTGAACTCCCCGACCGCTTCCCGGTTGTAAAGGTGCGTGGCTGACGCTCTGGGTATTATTTAAGCCGTTTTGCTCGCCGCTGTAAACAGCGGCGAGCAAAACATGGCACATATTACTTCCGACCTTTCAGTTCGGAAGTAATAAATTATAGAATCCACCCTCTTTTTTATTCTTCCTCGTCTCCGCCCCCAAAGGGCAGGGTGATCCCCAGGAACGTGGGCCGAAAGCCCTTGCGGAGCTTCGCCAGGGAGGGGGTCTTATACGCCTCCTTGGGCCACCGGGCGGCCCAGCCCTCCCGGAGCTTTTCCTCCAGCGGGGCGCAGACCGGGTCCTCCATCAGCATGGGGCCCAGGAAGCAGACAATCATCTGCTTGTCGTTCAGCATGGCCAAGGATCGGTTCCAGGGCTTCTGCCTCTTCCAGCCCTCCGCCAGGCCGTCCAGCAGAACCTCCGCCAGGGCCTCGATGCCCTCCTCTCCGTCCGCCAGCGCCGCCTCCCGGAAGAGGGCGGCGTACCGCTCCCGGTACTCCTGATACGCCTTGTCGAATTCCTTCCCGGTAAACCGGGCCAGCCAAAGCTTCCCATCCTGAATAGCGGCCAGCAGGGTTTCCGCGCTCACTTCCCTCATGGTTCTTCCTCCTTCTCCGGCGGGGATTCCCCGCCGCCTTACCGTCTTCTATCGCTTATCTCATCCCGCCGGCAAGCCCAGCGCAAGCCATGGAAGGGCCGCGCCCAGGTTCCCCGTCTCCGCTTTCCTCTTTAATATTCTTTACATTTTCCCGCAAAACGGGTATGATGGACAAAACGCTTTCAGGAGGTCCGCCATGCGGGAGCTCACCATCGGAAAAAACGACGCCGGGCAGCGTTTGGACCGTTTTGTCGCCAAGAATCTGCCCCTCCTTCCCCCTGCCCTGCTGCAAAAGTACATCCGCCTCAAGCGGGTGAAGGTCAACGGCAAGGGCTCCAAGAGGGACGCCCGCCTCCAGGCGGGGGATATTCTGCAATTATACATCAACGACGAGTTCTTTGACAAGCCCAAAGAGGAAAATCTCTTCCTCTCCATCTTCCAGCCCCGGCTGAGCATCGTCTATGAGGATGAAAACCTCCTCCTGGTGGACAAGCGCCCCGGCCTGGTGGTCCACGCCGACGAGACGGAAAAGGTCAACACCCTCATCAACCACATCCAGGCGTACCTCTATCAAAAGCGGGAGTGGAGCCCCCGGGACGAGCACGCCTTCGCTCCGGCCCTGTGCAACCGCATCGACCGGAACACCGGAGGCATGGTCATTGCCGCCAAAAACGCGGAAACCCTGCGGATACTCAACGAGAAAATCCGGGCCCACGAGCTGGAGAAATCCTATCTCTGCGTGACGGTGGGCCGCCCCCGTCCGGCGGAGGGGAAGATCGAGGGCTTTCTATTAAAAGACGAGGCGAAAAAGCAGGTGGCCTTCTACCGCCGCCCCGTCCCCGGGGGGAAGTCCGCCGCCACGCTGTACCGGACCCTGGAAACCCGGGGGGAGCTGTCCCTGGTGGAGTGCCGTCTGCTGACGGGGCGCACCCACCAGATCCGGGCGTCTATGGCGGAAATCGGCTGCCCGCTGCTGGGAGACGGGAAATATGGAAACGGGGCCGTGAACCGGAAGTACCTGGAGACCCGGCAGGCGCTGTACGCCTATAAGCTGGGGTTCCCGTTCCCCACGGACGCGGGGGCGCTGAACTATCTCCGGGGACGGGAGTTTATGGTTGAGGATGTGCCATTTCAAGAGAAGTATTTCCCCCATGATTAAAAAGCCCGCCCATATGGGCGGGCTTTTCCTATTCGATGCCCAGGGCCGTCAAAGCGTCCCGGGTCTCCCGCCAGGTCTCCAACAGGGCGGCATGGCGGGCTTTGCCCGCCTCCGTCAGGCGGTAGTACTTCCTCGCCGGGCCGCCGGAGGTCTCCCCCTGGTAACGCTCCGTGGCCCCCTCCCGGCAAAGGCCCCGGAGAATGGCGTAGATGGCGCTCTCCTGCACGTCCGGAAAGACGGCGTGGAGGCGGCGGAGGAGCTCGTAGCCGTACTGGTCCCCCTGGGCCATCAGGGAGAGAAGGCAGAGCTCCAGAAGGTCCTTTTTCAGCATAGGGCTACCCCCGTTTCAAGGAGACCCAGGAGGGTAATGACGATATACTGTATCACATGGGGCCTCCACCAGCCGGGAACAAATCCGTAAAAATTCATACTGGTCATAAGCAGATAGAACGACAGTCCCAAAATAACACCGCTCAAGCCCAGAATATAGACCGCACACCAACGGCTGTCGTCAAGACGGGACTTTACCAGCGCGCATAGGGCAATCAGCGCCATGGCAAGGATCATCAGGCGCAGCAGCAGATGTATGGTCCACCCCAAGTCGGCGGCTGAGGCAAGCCAATTCAGCAGCTCCCAGGATTCCGTCAGCACAAGCCCCGCCAGAAACCACACTCCAGCCATTCCAGCCAGGAGAAGCGCCAGCAGCGGGACAATACCCCTGGGCAATCTCTTTCCCTGGTTCCTGTTCCGCCGGAAGCAGTTGAGGGACAGCGCGCCTCCCAGGGAAAGGAAGATCATGTAAGCCGTGTTAATTACTGGGCTCCAATAAATCTCGTTGCGTGCCATCGCCATGGGAAGCGCCAAGCACGCTGCCAGCACCCCGAACACCATCAGCCACCGCCGGTAGGCTTTCGGCTGGGCCAGCTGGCGCATTGCCGCCCGGGGCGTCCCCAGGTCCCGCCGCAGCTCCTCTTCCGACCTGCCCGCCACGATTTCCCGGTAGTCCTCCAGCACCTCCGCCGCCTCCGCCGGAGGCAGATACCACCGCGCCGCCCGGGAAAGCCTGGAGAGATAATCCCGCCGCATAAAAACCGCTCCTTTCCGTCTATACTGTAAAAAATACAGTAGTCACTAAAATGATTATATTCCGTACCTCTCAAAATGTCAATAGAACTACTGTAAAAAAATCAATAGTCTCCGTCCAACAATTCCCTTGACATTTCAGGTCGCTTCCGTTATCATGCAGGTATCGCTGAATTTCGACGGAAATTCAAATCTCAAGCGATGGAAAGAAGAGTTACAAGGAATAAACCGCGCTTGGTTGCCGTCGCTTCGGCTAAATCAACCACCAGACCCCGTAGCGCGCGAAAGTTCTTTTGTTTCTTTTCTTTCAAGAAAAGAAACGGGGGAGGATACATGTCCAAAGAGTTGATTCGCCTGCGGGATCTCTGCATGGCGTACGACGACGAGCTGGTTCTCGATCACTTAAACCTTTATATCAATGACAAGGAATTCCTCACACTGCTAGGGCCCAGCGGGTGCGGCAAGAGCACCACGCTGCGGATTATCGGCGGCTTCACGGCACCACTGTCGGGAGACGTCCTCTTCGACGGTGTGAGGATTAACGATGTCCCGCCCTACAAGCGGCAGATCAACACGGTGTTTCAGAAGTACGCGCTTTTCCCTCATCTGAACGTCTTTGAAAACGTCGCTTTCGGCCTTCGGATGCAGCGAAGGCCGGACCCTTCGGACCCCAAGCGGAAGACGAAGCTCCCGGAGGAGGAAATCCGGCAGCGCGTCCTGGAGATGCTGGAGGCCGTGAGTTTGAAGGGCTTTGAAAACCGGCGGACGGACGCCCTTTCCGGCGGCCAGCAGCAGCGGGTGGCCATCGCCCGGGCGCTGGTAAACCGGCCCAAGGTGCTGCTTCTGGACGAACCCCTTGGGGCCCTCGATCTCAAGCTCCGCAAGGACATGCAGATCGAGCTCAAACGCATCCAGCAGCAGGTGGGCATCACCTTTATATATGTCACCCACGATCAGGAGGAAGCCCTGACCATGTCCGACACCATCGTGGTCATGGACAAGGGCACCATCCAGCAGATCGGCACCCCCGAGGATATTTACAACGAGCCGAAAAACGCCTTCGTGGCGGACTTCATCGGGGAATCCAACATCATCGACGGCGTCATGGTCCAAGACAAGCTGGTCCAGATGTACGGCCGCCAGTTCCCTTGCCTGGACGGGGGCTTTTCCGAAAACGAGCCGGTGGACGTGGTCATCCGGCCCGAGGACATCGACATCGTCCCCGTGGAGCAGGGGCAATTGACGGGCACCGTCACCAACGTCACCTTTAAGGGGATGCAGTATGACATCATTGTGGACTTCCGGGGCTTCAAGTGGCTGATTCAGACCACGGACCACTCCCCCGTGGGGGCCCGCATCGGCATCAAAATCGATCCCGACGGCATCCACGTCATGAAAAAAAGCCGGTACTCCGGCCTGTACGGCGACTACTCCTCCTTCTCCGACGAGTACGACGAGCTGGACACGGTGGAACCGGAGGAGGGCGGAGATGAAGCCTAAGCTCTCCCGATTCGCCATCCCCTATGTTATCTGGATGGCCCTTTTCGTGGTAGCCCCCATCGTGCTGGTGGTGGTCTACGCCTTTTCCAACGACCTGGGCGGCTTCACCCTGGAGAACTTCTCCAAGATGGGCACCTACGCCGTGGTCTTTGGCCGGTCCTTCAAGCTGGCCCTCATCGCCACGCTGATCTGCCTGGTTATCGGCTACCCGGTGAGCTATATGATGAGCCGGGAGGGCGAGCGTTTCCAGCGGGCGGCCATGGTGCTCATCATGCTGCCCATGTGGATCAACTTCCTGCTTCGGACCTACTCCTGGATGTCTATTCTGGAGAACAACGGGCTTTTGAACCAGGTCTTTCAAAAGACCGGCCTCCTCAGCCTGTACAACAGCCTCTTCGGCACCAGCCTGGAGTACTTCCCCATGATGAACACCCAGGGGGCGGTGGTGCTGGGCATGGTATACAACTACCTGCCCTTCATGATTCTGCCCATCTACTCCGTTATCGTCAAGCTGGACGGCTCCCTGGTAGAGGCCGCCCGGGACCTGGGGGCGGACGGCGTGAACGTGTTCCGCCGGGTCATTCTGCCCCTTTCCCTGCCGGGGGTCCTCTCCGGCATCACCATGGTCTTCGTCCCCTCCGTCTCCACCTTCGCCATCAGCAAGATGCTGGGCGGCGGGACGGATCTTCTGCTGGGGGACCTGATCGAGCAGCAGTTCCTGGGCGGGGCCTACAATCCCCAGCTGGGGGCCGCCATTTCCCTGGTGATGATGGTCATCGTCGTCGTCTGCATGGTGGTCATGAACCGCTTCGGCGAGGGCGAGGAACAGGCGGTGATCCTATGAAAAGACGAAACCGCCTGGGCAGCCGGGCCCTGATGGCCCTGGTCTTCCTGTTCCTCTACGCGCCCATTTTCCTGCTGATTGTCTTTTCCTTCAATAAGGGCAACAGCAACATCGTCTGGACCGGCTTCTCCCTGGACTGGTACAAATCCCTGTTCCAGAACCGGCTCATTATGCGCAGCGTGTACACCACGCTCCTGGTCTCCCTGCTGGCAACCGCCATCGCCACCGTGGCGGGGACCTTCGCCGCCATCGGCTTTTACAGCCTCCGGCGGCGGACCCGGACGGCGCTGAACACGGTCAACAGCATCCCTATGATGAACGCCGACATTGTGACAGGCGTGGCCATGTGCCTGTTTTTCGTGGCCTTTTTCACCTTCTGGGGCGACTTCTCCGTTTGGTTCAACAGCGTCCAGCGCGTGGTGGTCCTGCCGGAGCGGCTGACCCTGGGCTTCGGCACATTGCTCATTGCCCACGTCACCTTCAACATCCCCTATGTGATCCTCTCCGTGGGCCCCAAGCTCCGGCAGATGGACAAGAACCTGGTGGACGCCGCTCAGGACCTGGGCTGCACCTGGATGCAGGCGTTCTGGAAGGTGATCCTGCCGGAGATCAAGCCCGGCATCGCCTCCGGGGCCCTGACGGCCTTCACCATGAGCGTGGACGATTTCATCATCAGCTATTTCACCGCCGGGTCCTCCAGCTCCACCCTGGCCATGACCATCTACGGCATGACGAAAAAGCGGGTAACGCCGGAGATCAACGCCGTGTCCACCCTGCTCTTTGTGACGGTGCTGGCCCTGCTGGTGATTGTAAACCTCCGGGAGGCCCGGGCGGAGCGCAGCGGCGAGGAGCGCCGCCCCATCTCCCGGAAGCTGACCCAAATGCTGGACACTCCCAAGGGGCGGGTCTTCCGCCGGGGGGCGGCGGTGGTTCTGACCGCCTCCTTCCTCATCGCGGTTGTCCTCCTCACCGGAGCCACCAACGCCCAGCCGGTGGTGAACGTGTGCAGCTGGGGCGAGTATATTGACGAGGACCTCATCACCCAGTTTGAAGAGGAAACCGGCATCGCCGTCAACTACCAGACCGCCGAAAGCAACGAGGCCCTATACTCTCTTCTGAAAAGCGGAGCGGGGGACTATGACGTCATCGTCCCCTCCGACTACATGATCTCCCAGCTCATTGAGGAGGACATGCTGGCGGAGCTGGACTATAGCCGGATTCCCAACTACGGCTTGATTTCAGACCGCTTCAAGGGCCTGACCTATGACCCTCAGGAGCGCTACACCGTCCCCTACGCCTGGGGCACCGTGGGCATCATCTACAACACTTCCATGGTGGAGGAGCCCATCACCAGCTGGTCCGCCCTATTCGACGACCGCTATGCCGGAAACGTGCTGATGTTCCGCAATTCCCGGGACGCCATGGCCACGGCCCTGAGCTACCTGGGCTACTCCCTGAACACCACCGACGAGTCGGAGCTCCGGGAGGCGTTCCAGCTCCTCAAGGACGCCAAGAACCGGGGGGTATACCAGTCCTTCGTCATGGACGAAATCTTCCAAAAGCTGGAGGGCGGCAACGCCGCCATCGGCGTGTACTACGCCGGGGACTACCTCACCATGCTGGAAAACAACGAGGATCTGGCCTTCGTGGTTCCCGAGGAGGGCTCCAACTGGTTTATGGACGCCATGTGCGTGCTGAAAAACGCCCCCAACTATGAGGAGGCCATGGCGTGGATCAACTTCATCGCCTCCACCGAGGCGAACCTCGCCAACATGGACTACCTCTGGTACGCCTCTCCCAACCAGGAGGCGCTGGAGCAGTATCCCGCCTACTACGAGGAGCTCTACGGGGAGGAGCTGGGCCAGGAGGCCTATGACATCATCGCCGCGCCGCAGGAAGTGCTGGACCGCTGCGAGGCCTATCTGGTCCTGCCCCTGGAAACCCGGAAGCTCTACAACGACCTTTGGACGGAATTGGGTATTTAAGGAGGACTCCCCCATGATTTTGATCGGAACAAAATGCCGCCTGGAGCAGACCGTCACCCGGGAGCTCACCGCCGGGGCCATCGGCTCCGGGGCCCTGCCGGTATTCGGCACGCCCTTCATGGCCGCCATGATGGAAAACGCCGCCATGACGGCTCTCCAGACCTTCCTGGAGGAGGGCCAGGGCAGCGTGGGCACCCATTTGGACATCAGCCACGACGCCCCTACTCCCGTGGGCATGAAGGTCTATGCCGAGGCGGAAATCACCGCCGTGTCGGAAAACGGCCGGATGGTGGACTTTCAGGTTTCCGCCTGGGACGAAAAGGGGCCCATCGGCAAGGGGGCCCACACCCGGGCCATCATTGGAAACGAGAAATTCCTGGCGAAGTGCAATGCCAAGCTGGACAAGTGAATCCATGGACTCTATGAAAACGAGGCCCGGAGGAAATTCCTCCGGGCCTCGCTTTCTTTGTTTTAACCAGGGCTTACAGCACCAGGGACGGCGCGTTGTAAACGCGGCCCGCCAGCTCGCTGTTGAGCATGTACAGGCTCTTGGGATCGGAGCCGAAAAGCTCCATCTTGGAGATCAGGTCGTTGGCATTGTCCTCCTCCTCGCCCTGCTCCTTGACAAACCAGTCCAGGAACTGCATGGTACGGAAGTCCTTCTCCTCATAGGCGGCGGCGTAGATGGTGTTGATGAGGCCGGTGACATAGAGCTCGTGCTCCAAGCCCGCCTTCAGCACAGTCATGTCGCTGTCCAGCACCTTGTCCGGCTGGGCAATGGCCCCCAGGGTGACTTTGGCGTTGTTGTTGTGGAGGTACTGGTAGAACAGCATGGCGTGATCACGCTCCTCCTGGGCCTGAATCTTGTACCAGTTGGCGAAGCCGTCCAAGCCCCGGGCCTCGAAGTAATTGGAGAAGTCCAGGTACAGGTAGGCGGAGTAGAACTCCTTGTTGACCTGCTCGTTCAGCAGGGCGGCGACCTTTTCACTCAGCATAATTGTGGTTGCTCCCTTCTTTATATGTTTGAATCAAGCTGATTTTACACCCGTTCCGGCAAAAAGTCCATTGCAAAAGCACCCAAAAAAGCTGGGGATTTTGGTCAAAAACACAGCAGTCAGACCGGGCCGGTCAATTTCCCCCGAATATCAGGGCATAGGTCCGCCAGTCCAGGGCCAGAAACAGTCTGCCCACCAGCGGAAGCTCCTCCAAGGTGTCCGCCAATGCCGGAAGAAGGTTCATCGCAAGCAGGAACGCCAGCGCGGCCCAAACCACCGGAGCCGCCCAGCTTGGGCCGCGGGTTTCCTTGGGAGCCGCCGGTCCGGCAGGCGGCATCAGCACCGTCCGGAACAAAAAGCGCCCTTCCTCCCACTGACACCGGAAAAGGCCGCCGTACTTCTCCGTCACCCGCTTCACGCTCTGGAGGCCCAGGCCGTGGCCCTCCCGCTTCGGGCTCTCCGGCAGTCCGTCCGGTCCAAAGGCCACCGGATAAGGCCAGGGGTTCTCCACCGAGATCAGCAGCCGCTGATTTTCCGTCAGCTCCAGCTCCACGCCGATCCGCCGCCGGTCCTCCGGCAGCTCCTGACAGGCGTGGACGGCGTTTTCCAGGGCGTTGGCCAGGATGACGCAGATATCCGTCTCCTCAAAGGGGAGCGTTTCCGGAACCCGGAGCTTCGTCTCCACGGTGCAGCCTTCGTTGCCGGCCTGGACGATATAGGCCGTCAGCACCGCGTTGACGGCGGAGTTG